>SDBT01010677.1_pt1 | contig 14803 bp, 12 predicted proteins | sample 2277101 | NCBI WGS metagenome assembly SDBT01 (sample SAMN10404973, study PRJNA504765) | marine sediment metagenome | isolation source: marine sediment core GS10_PC15, 103 cmbsf | place: Arctic Ocean: Southern Knipovich Ridge | collected 2010
CCCATCAACCCCAGCGGCTACTGCCGCCTTAGCCAGCTGCTGGTACCAGCGAAGAGTGGCCAGGCGCATGGCTCGGGTTGACCTGCCCTTAAGGTAACAGAACGTCAGTTTGTTTAGCAAGGTAACAAAATAAGCTTTTGGTTAATCAGGAGAACAATGGGTTACCCCGCCAGAATCTCCTAACCATATCTGTCCAACCATAAGGGTGCAGCCCCCCCCTTTATCTAGAATAATCCCTTCTGCCAGGAAGCGAATTTTTGCAGATCTGAAGCTGTTATCTCTGGCTTGCAAGAGGCTAATATAGTTTCAAAATCGTTCTTGTTGATGGACCGGACATTAAGCTCATAAGAGTTGACAGCATCGTATCCCCTGTCAACGAGTGCGGATATTTGAGGATTTAGTTCCCTAACCATTCTGCTCACAACTTCCTTTGAAATACGCTCCAATTCTCTTCCAGAATAGCCTTCCGTTATTACCGCAAGTTCTTCATAACTGACATCTGACTCAATTCCTTGGTGCTCTAAATGGATACGCAGCATGCTTTCACGCGCCTTTTCATCAGGCAGGGGTACAAAAATCTTTTTCTCAAAACGACTGAGAATAGCTTTGTCCAAAAGCCAGGGGAGATTAGTAGCGGCAATGGTTAGAACATATCTCTTATCACTCTTGCCAGCCAGACCATCCAGTTCTGTGAGCAAAGAGGACATAACACGTCTCTCAGCTCCGGTTTCATCTGCCGAACGTTGAGTTGAAAGTGCCTCGACTTCGTCAATGTACACTATTGAGGGAGCCAATTGCCGGGCTTCAGCATAGAGGCAGCTTATGAGCCTACTAGATTCCCCAAAATACTTAGAAAGGATATTACCGATAATCACATTAAAGAATGTAGCCTCAAGACCATTGGAAGTGGCTGCCGCGAGCAAAGTCTTGCCAGTTCCCGGTGGTCCATAAAGAAGAATCGCCTTCCACCCCTTGAGTTTTACCTCCCTTGGTTTCTTGGCAATCTCTATGCCATAAGCTGTCTTTAGCTCTTCTTTTGTTTTCTCAAGCCCTCCGATATCGCTCCAGGTAACAGACGACTGGTGAATCAATTGGTTAACCTCATCCTCCAGCACAGATTTTTCAGTAACTCCCTGACCATTCTCAGAGTTTGACTTATTCTGGGGGATAAGGCCGCTCGCCTTTTCTTCATAAACCAAAGCAATATGTTGTCGCTGTTTCTTTACCTTCAGAAATGGCGTCTGCTCAGCATGCTCCCTCATCAATACTGCACCCTCGCGATAAAGGCGAGACGCTCCCTCAAAATCACCGGAGGCCTTTTTACTATCAGCCTCAGCGAGTTTGTTATCAATTACTACTCTGAGTGCACCACTCAAGTCGACAGGCATATTTCATTCCTCCAGCTCACTTAGACTGCCACAGCAGTCTCCGTTTCCTTACTCAGACATTGATTGACTTGGCACAGACCATCCCGGACTTTTTCAGTGGAAACCTCGCCCGCTTCAGCCTGACCACGAACCTCCTGCGCGATTGCCACTATCTTTTGTACATCCTCGTCTTCATCCGACAGCGGGGTGGACACCAAACTCTGGCCCTCCTCAAGAGTTTTGAGTAATTCTTTGATCCGGCCGCGCTCAAACTCGCTGTTAGTAGTTATGTTTTCCACGTAGGAGACAAGCTCAGTAAAAGGAATCTTGGATAAGAGCCCAACTGCTTCCTTGGTCATCATGCGGGACTCCTCTTTGATAGCGATAAGACCATTAACTATACGTAGCTGATGACCAAGATAACGAGACAGGCGGATGTGACCTTTGCCTTCTTCGTCCCTTTCCTTTATCTTGCGGGCAAGGGTTGTTTGTCTAATCTGGGAAGGTTCATTAACCAGATGCTGAAAAAGCTGTTCCTTTTGCTTTTCAGTTTGCTCACTGCGACCAATGAACCGTGCCTCTTCCCGGTCAAGACGCACCTTCTCCCGTCTCAATTCGTCCAAGTTGATTTTGTTAATGGACTTCTTCCCGCTAAGCCTTGCTTTTATTGATTCTATTAGCGCCATTTTCTTGCCTCCTCTCTTTTGTTTATGAGCCTGATTTCAATAGCAAACTGCCTTATTAGTACTACCATTGAGTGCAAAATACCTCGTTCAAACAACCCTTACTCCTTTTGAGATGCGGTTAGCCCCAACCTGGCGGACTGATTGTCATTGTTCCATCCTTAGAATACCAATCCTTATGGGTCACTCTAATTTTGTATTCGCCTTCATATGAAGGTGTAAAGTTGAATACAATGACTGGAGGGGAATCGTCTAGCTCTGCAGAATAACTACGAATGACATTATCAAGGGGGTCATACACCTCAACCCACCACGTCGAATCATAATATATAGAATGGAGTCCTTCCAACTGGACTGAGCCCGTGACTTCCTCAGCAGCTCCTAGCCATTTGCTATACTGAATCCAGGAGGAGTACCCCCACACCCCGCACCCATCTATATGAAATATTATTGGGTCAGAATCTTCCTCAATATCAACTGACCTGGTGCAATTCAGCCAGGCAGAGGAGGCACCGTTGCTATCTATTGCCTGTACACAGATCTCGTAGGTTCCCGGGCTGGACCAGCTATGAGACTTACTCGCGGTTGTGCCTGAGCTTACAAACCCAGTCTCCGAAGTGCTGCCGTCATCCCAATCAAAGACGTACTTCACCTGGTCGCCATCAGGGTCAGTGGCCGATGTGGAATAGGTATAGAATGTGTCAGTGTATCCAGAGCTTGGCCCTGAAGCTATAGACGGTGTATTAGGTGGACTCTTCTCCTGAGTGATAGTAACCGTCTTAGAGCTTGACCAGGCAGAGGAGGCACCGTTGCTATCCACTGCCTTTGTCTTGACGTAGTAGGTTCCTGAACTGGACCAGCTATGAGACTTACTTGCGGTTGTGCCTGAGCTTACAAACCCAGTCTCCGAAGTGCTGCCGTCATCCCAATCAAAGACATACTTCACCTGGTCCCCATCAGGATCAGTGGCCGATGTGGAATAGGTATAGGATGTGTCAGTGTATCCTGAGCTTGGCCCTGAAGCTATAGACGGTGTATTAGGTGGACTATTCCCATCTACCGGTACGAAGTTGGCGGTCACGCGATAAGACCTGTTCATGGTTATGGTTGTTGTTGTGCTTGCGCCAGACGTGTTTCCAGACCAATGATCGAACTTATAGCCTGACGCCGGGGTAGCCATCAGTGTGACTTGAGATCCGCTAGCATATGAGCCGCCACTGGGATATACAGTACCACTTCCTGCCGGACTAACTGATGTTTCCAAGCTCCATTGACCCATGTAGAAGGGAACCGTAAGGCTATTGGTGCCGTCGCTGGCGGCAATGGTATGGGTACCTGCCGAACTCTCGGGAACTCTGAAGCTAAACGAGAAGTCACCGCTAGCATCGGTCTGTGTGGTGCCCACTACCACCGGTTCGGAGGTATAGGTGATGGTCACCTCGGCATTCGGTTCAAAGGCAACCCCGTTTATGGTCACGCTCTGGCCGATGTGGCCGGGCTCCTCGTCGCTGGTCAGCGGAGTCACTGTAAGGCTAGTCCCAACCATGATATAGTCGCTCTTGGTCTCAGTATCAGACCCACCCGGTCCACTCACTGTTAGCTTCACCGTGTACTTACCTTCGCTGGTATAAGTGTGAGATGGGTTTTGAGTATCGCTTATGTGTCCATCCCCAAACTCCCACGACCAGCTAGTGACACTCCCCGTTGATTGGTCGGTAAACTCGACGGTGAGAGGTGCATTCCCACTGGTATGGTCAACGGCAAAGTCTGCTATAGGGCCCCCACAAGCCCAGGGCGGGAAACAGCCGGCAATACTCGTCCACACCCCAAGCGCGGTACCCAAGATTATCAATGCTATCCCCCACCGTGGAAACCTACGCCCCTCCTTTATAGAGGTAACTTCCCTTTCCTTGTGGGCTTCCTTGATTTGCTCCTGGCGGCGGTAGCTGCCGAGTCTACCTTCAATTTCCAGTCTATCGATGAGCCATCCTCGAAGCAACCTGTTTTCCTTGGTGAACTCCTCCCGAGTTAGTTCGCTTTGGAGCGATAGTTTCAAGCGTTTTTCTTCATAATCTTTACTCAGTTGGTCTAACCGCCGGTCACGCTCTTCATCCTCCTCTTCCCACGCTAGGCTCTTCTTGAACCTCTCTAGTTCACTGTGCTTAAGTAGCCCTTTCTTTTCCGCGTCGAGTAGCAACCTGTCAATACTATCTTCCAAACGAAGCTCTTCTTTTACCTGTTCTTCCAACTCTATTCGTCGAGCGCCAAACCGCTCTACTTTGACAAGGTGAAGCCCCCTTTCTCTGAAAGCTTGAGCTAGTGGCTCCTCTACCTTACCGACTATTTGCTCTGCCACCATCGGGTCGTCACACAGGAAATCGGCACTGTAAGCAGTACACTCCAGATTCACTATGTTCCTTAGTTCATCCAGATTGGACAGATATTCTCCCAACTGGGAAGGCTCAAACCTGGATGGGTCAAGTGAGAGCTTCTGCCGGAAAAGCTTAGCGTCTTCCAAACGTACCGTAGCCAGGAGGTAAATTCGCAGGTCTATCTCATCCCCGGACTTGATTGGGAAGAATAGAGGTAAAGCAAAATCCTTAACACTGTTGTACTTATCCATCGACTGCCTCCTTTACTCGTGCCGCAGTATTGTTAGCCCCACATCATCTAGGTGGGACAGAACGTAGGCACCTGTTTGCTCAAGACGAACGAAAGCCTTCTTAACTAACTTAGCATCAGCCCCAGTAGCATCAACTACTTCCTGAAGTGTCTGACTGTCTCTGGAGAGTAATTTACTCTGTACAAAATCCATTACACGTACTATGATTTCCTCATCCAAGTCACCGTGGAAAATATCAATAAATAGCCGCAACCGATTATCTAAAGGGTTGGCAATTAATCTATCATCTCTGAGGTCTATAAGGCAGGAGGAAATATACACGCTGCTAAATCCTCTGCCTGTTCCCATTCCTGAAACTATCTCACACGCTTCAGGAGTCCAACCTGTTGGTGAGGCAAAGCCGACGATAAGGATAGCACCATGATTCTTTGCAGACGAAATAGCCCTTTCCAGAAGCCAAACTAACTCAGCGTGGTTTGCTGGTCTAGTATCAAACCCATCCTCCTTGCAAGATCTGCCATGTGAGAATACAGCAGCTTCAATCGCAAATCCCCCGTTGCCTTGTTTGCTTTTCCCGTGGCCGAGTATTGTGTAGGTAGACCTCAAATTCACAGGAACCACTGCAAAAGCCGCTTTTATGTTTTCTTTACCTGAATAGGAAGGAACAGTCGGCCCTTCGTCAGAGTATTCTTCATGGATGTCTTCCCAAGACTTGATGTGGAGTGTTCTGCCATCTACAGGACTGGTGACTTCCCTCAATTGTCGGATTTTCTGGTCAAAGCGACCAATGAAGTTGAGTTCCTTTTGTCTGGCCTCTGCTGCGGTAACCAATACCGGTATCTCTCCGGTCTCAAGCCGCTGGCGGGCTTCAGCCAGCTTCGACTCAGGTGACTGCCTATGCTCCAAACAGTACCTATCACGCTCATCTACCCAACATACTCTACACAGTAAGGCTTCGCAATCCGGGTACTGGCATCGTCCTCCTGCCATCTCAGGGTTCTTTATCAGGCGATGACAACGGCCACAGGTAGGGACATTATCTCTACCTACTGTTACCTTTTGCTCCTCAAGATACTTATCGAGGTCTTCTCTCTTAATGCGATAGACTCCACCAATTCTTGACGCTGGTAACTTCCCCGCTAGCACTATACGGTAAAGAGTCTTGTACTCCACGCCAAGATACTGAGACGCTTCCCTAATGCTCAAAAAAGGTTTCATGTTGTTACCAGCACCAAACTTGCTTATCATTTGTTTTCCTGGCTCTTAAGCAGCTAGTTAATGATTATTGTAGATTGATTCTACCACAGGTTTTATGGCTTGTCAATACCTTTTGTTACTTATTTATACTTTTTAGGACATTTTCTTTTAAAGCACTGCTGATGTCTCTACTAAACGGTCTGTACGACCTGCTGTGCCTGCCCCTTTTAGGGATGCATTTTCAACTTAGATCTTTGTTTGCATAATGGTAATCGATAGGAGTGCTAAAATGGATAGAGTGGGCAGCAGTTTTCGTACGACTTGCATTCCGCTAACTATAGCTTATTCCCTAGTCCAGTTCTAACGGGGTGCATTCCGAGGCTTATCTCATTTCAAAGCATATTCAGAGACTAATAAAAAGACAAGTTTAACTTGATGGGATTCAAGTTACGCACTTCATTAGTGAGTAACCCTCTACCTTTCTCATGTCCCGCGCAAGAGTAGACACTCGGCCACAATGCTCAAGCTAAAGATGTAAAATAAAGGATGCAGGAAGCTCCGCTACTCTGTCCTGCCTGATTTTGGTAAAGATTTTCTTAGGGAGTTGGGTTTAGTCTGACAAGTCGAAGTTCTGCCGCGGTCTTAGTCCTTGCTTTCCTCTTCTCTACCCCAGTTCTGCATAATCTCCTTAATACGCTGAGCGAGGTTGGGGTTGTTGCGCAGGCGCTCGATAAGTATCGGGCAGCCCTCCAGCAGTGAGTTCTGGGCGGCGATCGCCATACTTGACATAAGGTTTTGCATGTTTATGTCGGGGGGTTGTGAGGAGTCTATCCCGGATACTGACTGCTGAAGCTGCCGACGGATGTCCTCAGCGGTAAATCTCATCGGCATAATACAGGACTTGTACCACGGGCATTCCTTACACTGGATTATCCCCTGGGCTTCATCTAAAACATCACTCATAGCTAACCTCTTTTTGACTGACCAGTCAGTTACTGATAGCAACCAGGACCAACTACGACATAATCTTGTCCAGTCTCTTTTCGATGGCTTCTTTGCTCTGGAAGCCGCCGATTACTTTTTCTTGAATTATACCATCCCGGTCAACAAAGAAGGTGGTCGGATAGAATTGAATTCCGTATTTCTTGAGGGTGGCACCATTATTGTCAAACAGCACGGTATTAAGCAGCGGGGAGAGGTTATTGTTCTCGAGGAACTGTCTTACCGTGCCGGAGCTCTCCCCGACGTTAATCGCAAGTATTACCAGCCCGTCCCCCTGCATTTCACTATGCACCTGCTGCAAGTAGGGCATCTCGATACGGCAGGGAGGACAGCCGGTATACCAGAAGTTAATCAGTATCGGGCTGCCGTTGAAGTCGCTTAGAGAGACGGTCTCACCATCCGCATTTGGTAACTCAAAGTCGGGTGCTTTCCTGCCCACTATTGCCGCGTCGGTTGCGGAACAGCCGGATATCAGCAGTCCCAGGCTGAGAGAGGCCAGTATTACTGCCAGCATTATTCTTGGTGTCTTACTCATTTTTAGTCTCCTGTTTATCAGTCAATTCTACTACTAAATTACTCCGGTTAACAAAGTGAGCCTACCCGTTGTGACCAGTATTCCTAAGACTATGAGCACGGTGCCGCTGGTAATATATACTGCCTTGGAGTGACGCTGGATGCGTTTCAGCAGCGGCGTTACCCGGTCGAAGGCGGCGCCGATTATCAAAAAGGGTATTCCCAGGCCGAGAGAGTAGATAGCCAGCAGGGAGGCGCCGCGCCAGGCGGTTGCCGAAGCCGCGGCGAGCATTAAGATGCCCCCCAGTATGTAGGTGGCACAGGTCATTGATACCATTGAGAATATGGCGCCGGTGGCGAAGGAGCGTATGTAACCGGTCTTGGTACTCTGAGACGGGGTGAGCCGCTTCTGGAAATTTAGCTGCGGCACCTTCTGGGACAGTAGAAAGAGCGTGCCGAAGACTATCAGCAGTATGCCGGCTACCTGTTTGATCAGGGAGAAGTTGATGCTGATGGCAAGACCGGCTAGGCCGGCCCCGGCACCCAGACCGACGAAGACGGCGCTAAAACCGGCGACAAAAGTAAGAGAGTGAAGAAATATCCGGACATTCTTTTTATCGGCTCCAGGCTCAAGGATTTCAGGACCGGCTAGAATAGCCAGGTATATCGGGGCCAGGGGCAGGACACAGGGCAGCAGGAAGGAGGCGAGCCCGGCAACAAAAGCGGTTATTGCTGATATATTTTCCATTTATTATATAATAACACAATGTATATACTGTCAAAACCAGGGCTTCTAGATAGGTGAGTGATGCTTGGATGGGTGATACCTTGCCGTATAACCGCTACGCAGGCTGGAAATAGCCTCCCCGGCACTGTTAAGATATAGGTGGGGAAAAGTATGAGGCCGCTAAGCTATACCAAGATTGCTACCTATCAGAGCTGCCCTCTGCTCTATCGGCTGCCTGACTATCGGACGATGTGGTAGAGGGCTATCCCCCACTTTCGTGAATGGGCCTTCTCTAGCTGGCGCAGGCGCTTCTGAAATACCGCCCCGGTGATATCTTCAACGGCCATTACCAGGGCATCCTCTCTGTCATCGGTATAGTAGCTCCGGCGGATATCTACCTGAGTGAGGCCGTACTTATGGTATAGCTTCTGGGCTGTGGTGTTGGAAGCCCGTACTTCCAGGGTAAGGGTACGGGCAGTTTGCTCCATAGCCAGGCTTATCATGGCTATCAACAGGTGCTCGCCTATTCCCCGCCGCTGGTAGCCCTGTCGTACCGCAATGTTGGTTATATGGGCCTCATCAGCCATCATCCAGAGGCCGGCGAAGCCGACAATATATTGTCCCTCAATTCCCCCGGCGGGCCTCCCGTCCTCACAGGCGGCAATATAGTGGGCTAGGCTGACCTTAAGTTCACGCTCGTAGTTTGCCGGCGGCCACATGGTAGGGAAGGCTTCATGGTCAATCTCAGTGACCTGGGCAACGTCCTCCTGGCACATCCGGCGTATGTAATAAGACACGCGTCCCTTTCCCCTTTAAGGCAGACCCAACTTTTGGGCATTATTGTAGCACATTCCATCCTGCCGTGATATAGCTGAGTCGCTACAAAGACTATCTTTTTGGGTGCTTCATTCGTTATAATTTATGCACAGGGTAATACTCGTAAATACTGTTAATGAACGGGGAGTTATCAGGTGCAAGATGAGGAGAGCCTCGTCCGACGAGCAAAGCAGCACGACCAGGAGGCTTTTGCACAGTTGTATGAGGAGTACTTCGATAAGATATATCGCTATGTAGCGCTTAAGGTGGGGGACAGGATGGAAGCTGAGGATATTACCCAGCAGGTCTTCCTCAAAGCTATTAAGTCGATCTCTTCCTTTAAGTGGAAGGGGTTCCCCTTCTCCTCCTGGCTGTTTCGTATTGCCCACAATCAGGTTGTTGACTACTTGAGGAAGAAGGCGAAGCGGGAGGCCGTTGCCCTTGATGATACCCTGCTTACCAGTGATGATGACCCTCAGCTGGAGTTTGAGCGTAAGCTGGATATTGAGCAGCTGGCTCTGGCGACGAAAAAGTTGACCCGGGCGCAGCAGGAGGTAATCTCCCTCCGTTTTGCCGGTGAGCTGCCGATTGCCCAGGTAGCCAAGGTTATGGGCAGGAGTGAAGGGGCAGTAAAGGCACTGCAGCACAGCGCTGTAGTAGCCCTGCGTAGAGTACTGACTGGTATCGGATAGATGAAGAAGAACAGAGAACTTGAAAATATCTTTGATGACTGCCTGGAGCGATTGGCCAGGGGCGAGACCCTCATGCAGTGTCTTGAGAGCCATCCAGAGCAGGCAGCACAACTCGAGCTGTTGCTGCGGACGGTTCAGGCGGCTAGGGAGACGTCGGCGATTCTGCCCCGCCCGGAGTTTAGGGCTAGGGCCAGGTACGAGTTCAACTCGGCGCATCAGGAAGCGGCGTCTAAGAAGAGGCCCTCCCTATTTGGCTTGAGGACGCGGTTGGTAACGGCGATGGTGGCACTCAGCATCATCCTGGTGTCCGGGGGTGGTACTGTGGTGATGGCCAGCAGCAGCATGCCGGACAACCCTCTCTATCCAGTAAAGTTGGCCACTGAGGAAGTGCAGCTGGCGCTAACCCCATCAGATATCGATAAAGCAAAGGTATGTGTTATGCAGGCCGATAGGAGGGTGGACGAGATAGTATATCTGGCTGATAAGGGTGATGCCCAGCAGGTGGATGTGGCTGCCGAACGCCTGGATGAGTGTCTGGAAACGCTGGTGGAGATAGCCTCTCCCAAGGAAGCGGAGGTGGTAGCAGTATTAGAAGAAGAGGCTCTCCCCGGAGCGCTGACGGCAGTGCCGGAGGCGGCGTCGGCTGAGGAAGCAGCAGTGGATAAGGCGACTGAGAAGAGTGCATTGGCTGGCGATGGTGACCTCGATGAGATGAAGACGATCGTGGTCGGTAATGCCGCTAGTAACCAGTCTGCCCTGCTCCGTAAGTTGATGGATGCGCCGGAGTCGGTCAAGCCTGCCCTGCACCGGGCAATCACGGTCTTGGCTACCGGCTACGAGCAAGTCCTCACCACCTTTGATTAGTCCGGGGTCTCTTCTTAAGATTGTCCTCTGGTAGGCTAACTAAATGGTAGTTTCGCCGTTTTAATTCTAGGAAAGTGAATTCTCTTAAAAAAGGAGACAGGAAATGAACAGAAAGTGGCTTCTGGCAATAGCCCTGGCGCCGATAGTACCGATAGTTGCTCTAAGCGGCTGTGGTTTTGGTATCCCGGGCGTAGCTGGCGTCGGTGTTGACCGCTCCCTCTCGACTCTAGAGGTCAACCTGGACAGTCAGCAGGCAGGAATTTGGGTTACCGGCCAGGGTAAGACGATGGCGGCTCCCGATATCGCCATCCTGAGGGTGGGTATTGAGGCCCAGGAGGCAACCGTGGCTGAGGCCCAGGTGGAGGCAGCGGAGGCGATGGCTGGGGTAATGAAGGCCCTGACCGATAGCGGTGTGGCGGAGAAGGATATTCAGACCCAGTACTTCAATATTCGTCAGGTGACCAGATGGGATGACGTAAAGAGTGAGGATATTGTCATTGGCTACCGGGTGACTAATATAGTGAATGCCAAGATAAGGGGTATCGATAAGACGGGCACCATCATTGATGCGGTCGCCGCGGCTGGGGGAGACCTCACCCGTATCGAAAGCATCAACTTCTCTATTGATGACCCTCGAGGCTACTATGACGAGGCGCGGCAGGATGCAGTCGCTGATGCCAGAGCCAAGGCGGAGCAGCTGGCCGACCTGGCCGGAGTCAGTCTGGGTCAGCCGACCTATATCTCGGAGGGCGCTCAGTCGCCGCCCCCTATCTACCGGGGAGGGGGGATATACTATGATGAGGCGATGGTGATGCCGGTGCCGGAGACATCAATCAGCCCCGGTGAGATGGAGGTCAGCCTTACCGTTCAGGTGTGCTACGCCATTTTGGACTAGCTGAATGGTTGACTTCGTAAGAGGGTAAAGATTCTAGTGAGGGGAATCCTGCTTGGTGGGTTCCCCTCTTTTTGTGTCACTGGTTTAGAGCAGGGTTGGCTGAGGTGGTTTCCCCCTGTTGTAGGGCCGTCCGAGGTGCTCGTAGGCCAGCCTGGTCGCCAGTCGGCCGCGGGGAGTCCGGTCCAGGAAGCCCAGTTGCAGGAGATAGGGCTCGTAGACATCCATAATGGTATCGGCTTCCTCGCTGATTGAGGCGGCAATAGTGTCCAGCCCCACCGGGCCGCCGTCGAATTTGTCGATGATGGTACTGAGAACCTTATGGTCGATTTCATCGAGGCCAATGGGGTCGACCTCGAGCTTGCCCAGCGCCTCGACCGCCACGGACTGTGTAATCAGCCCGTCGGCCATTACCTGAGCGTAGTCTCTGACTCGCTTGAGCAGCCGGTTGGCGACACGGGGGGTGCCCCTGGCCCGACGGGCTATCTCCGCTGCCCCTTTGTCCTCAGTCTTTATCTGAAGGATCCGTGCCGAGCGTTTCAGGATGGCTTCAATAGATATACGGTCGTAAAAATCGAGGCGGTAGACGGCGCCAAACCGGTCCCTTAAGGGTGGGCTGAGCAGGGCATAACGGGTCGTGGCACCGATGAGGGTAAAGTCGGGTAGATTTATCCTCAGGTTTTTGGCGCCGGGGCCCTTACCGATAATAATATCCAGGGCAAAGTCCTCCATAGCCGGGTACAGCATTTCCTCGACCGTTCGGTTGAGGCGGTGAATTTCATCGATAAAGAGTATATCCTGGCTGCGCAGGTTGGTCAGGATAGCGGCCAGGTCTCCGGTGCGTTCTACTGCCGGGCCGGAGGTAATCTTTATGTTGACCCCCACCTCACTGGCTATAATGTGGGCCAAGGTAGTCTTACCCAGCCCTGGCGGGCCATAGAGCAGTATGTGGTCGAGTGCCTCACCCCTGCCCTTGGCGGCAGCGATAGCTATCTTCAGGTTTTCCTTGACCTTCGTCTGCCCGACAAAGTCAGTTAGCTGTCGTGGCCTCAAGCTGGTGTCAAGTGATGTGTCATCAGCACTGAGTTTGCCTGATATAACCCGATTTATGGTATTCCCCTCCCTGGGTCCTTGTTTAGGTCATTATACCATATCTTTTCACGAGCGGTTCATTTTCTGGTGTAGTGCCCGTTAATAAAAAGCCGCCCCGTTTCGGTCAGGGCGGCCCTATCTTGTACAAAAGAGCGGACTATATCGCGAGCTTTAGATAGCCAGTTTCCTTAGCTCTTCACCTTCGCCCTCTCTGCCGGGTGCTAGCTCCGGGGTGTCTTCAGTAATTGGATGGTAGGCCGGGATTAGCTTGCCGATAATGACATTTTCCTTAAGTCCGTTCAGTTTATCCACCTTGCCGGCAAGGGCGGCTTCGGTAAGCACTTTGGTGGTCTCCTGGAAGGAGGCGGCGGCTAGCCAGCTGTCAGTATTAAGTGAGGAGCGGGTTATCCCCATTAAGACAATGTAGGCAGTGGCTGGCTCCCCGCCCTCGGCAAGTACCTTAGCGTTGATGTCCTCATAACGGAACCTGTCTACCAGTTCTCCGATCATCAGCTCGGTATCACCTGATGAATCAATATAGACCTTGGTCAGCATCTGGTGGACGATAACCTCAATGTGCTTGTCGTTGATGTTTACCCCTTGTGCACGGTATACCTTTTGTACCTCGTCTACCAGGTAGCGCTGGACGGCTTCTTTGCCTAAAATATGGAGAATGTCCTGCGGGTTGATGGAGCCGTCGGTCAATTGGTCTCCGGCCCGTATTTTGTCTCCGTTTTGGACACGAATATGGGTGGCTGCGGGAACAGGATATTCCCGTACCTCATTATCTTCACACCTGATGGACAGCTTTCCTTCTTGAATAGTTACTTCACCGCTGACACGGGCCAGTATTGGTTGAGTCTCAACAGTGAGTGATTGTTCCTGTGTAGGGGTTTCATCCGACTGGGGTGGATGGGCCAAGGTTGTGCCGATGTCTACCCGCGCCTTATTCTGCACCAGGATCAGCCAGCCGGCGGGCAGTGCGTATTCATCATAGAATACCTCAGAACTGGCAATCTTGATTCTTCTGCCCTCCTCATTATCAATTATCTCAGCTTCGCCGTCTATTTCTGAGACGATGGCCTGGGACTTAGGTGATCTGCCTTCGAATAGTTCTTCGATCCTGGGCAGACCGGTGGTGATGTCAAGCCCGACGACACCGCCGGTGTGGAAGGTTCGTAGAGTTAACTGGGTACCCGGTTCACCGATGCTCTGGGCGGCGATTATGCCTGCCGCTGTGTTCAGCTCGACCAGCTTGTGGCAGGAAAGGTCCCAGCCATAGCACCGCTGGCAGGCGCCCTGCCTTGACTGACAGGTGAGGGGGGATCTGACGTGAACCTTGGTCAGCCCGGCATCGATGATCCTCTTCGCCTTCTCGTCATCGATTTCTTCGTTACGGTCAACAATGGTCTCATTGATCTGCGGGTCAACCACTTTACTGGCGGCCAGGCGGCCGGTTATTCGTTTAGCGAGTGGCGGCAGTATGTCACCTTTTTGGGGCTCGGATATCCATATTCCATCCCGGGTGCCGCAGTCTTCCTGACGGATGATGGCATCCTGGGCGACATCGACGAGACGCCTGGTCAGGTAACCGCTCTCCGATGTTCTCAGGGCGGTGTCAGCCAGTCCTTTACGGGCGCCATGAGTTGAGATGAAGTACTCCAGAACACTAAGCCCTTCACGCAGGCTGGACTTGATGGGGAAATCAATTATCCTGCCCGAGGGGTTGGTCATCAGACCCCGCATACCGGCCATCTGTCTGATCTGGGAGATATTCCCCTTGGCCCCTGATGTTGACATCATATAGATGCTCCCGTAGCGGTCGAGGGACTTGGAGATGGACTCGGTTATCAGGTCAGTGGTTTCCATCCACACTCCGATAATAGCATTATAGCTTTCGTCTTCGGTGATTAAGCCGTGGGTATATTGCTCTTTGACGGTGGCCGCCTTTTCCTCGGCGTCTTCCATCAATTTCGCTTTGTCCTCTGGAACCTTAACGTCACTCATGCCAATGGTAGTTCCTGACTTGGTGGCATACCGGAAGCCCAGTTGTTTCAGGTTGTCCAGTACTATCGCCATCTCCTGACTGCTCAGTAGCTTGTAGCAGTTGGCTACTATTTGCTTTGAAGTTGACTTATCGATTACCTTGTTGTAGTTACGCAGCTCCTGGGGCATGACCTCATTGAATATGATGCGGCCGGCACTGGTCTTAATCCTCTGCCCGTCTTGTTCTGGAACCCTGACCTCAATCTCGGCTCTGAGGTCAATAATGCCGATATCGTAAGCAAGCTTGGCTTCTTCTAAACTGCCGAAGATTTTACCTTCCCCTCTGGCG
>SDBT01010678.1_pt1 | contig 14802 bp, 16 predicted proteins | sample 2277101 | NCBI WGS metagenome assembly SDBT01 (sample SAMN10404973, study PRJNA504765) | marine sediment metagenome | isolation source: marine sediment core GS10_PC15, 103 cmbsf | place: Arctic Ocean: Southern Knipovich Ridge | collected 2010
AGCAGATAACGCGAGAGACCGTTGACCGGATGTGCACATCGGCTGTGGAGCTTTTGAAGGACTATCGGGAAGCTCAGGAGAGTTTGTCGGCGTTTTTAGCGAATGATCTCGATCCGGTACTGAAGCAGTTTTTGGGAGTGGATAAGGGAATGGTTTCATGAAGTTCAGAGGCGGCTACAACATTTTGCTAGCGGGCCGGCCGGCCGGCCGAGTGGAGGTACTTCCCGAACCGGAAGTGCTCAATCTTAGCCTGAAGTCTCGGCGATTCACGTTCAGCGAACTGTCCGTCAAGGATGGCCAACGTGTTGAGGCCGGCCATGTCCTGGCCAGGGATTCGGGCAATTATTCGCTTCCGCTGTTGGCTCCACGTGATGGCACGGTGAGATTGGCGGATGAATCCGGCCGGATCGTGCTGGAAGATCTCGCCAGCGGCAGCGAAGAGGCATACCATCCGCGACAGGACGATCCTCATATTCCGGTTGACATGGGTTCAGCTGGCATGAAGCGGTACAAGCTGCTGGAACTCGGTGCGTGGGAGTTCATGTACGACGCTCACAGCAAGCAACTGCCTGATCCGTTTGGGATTCCCCGGGCCGTCATCGTATCAGCTGTGAACCTGGAGCCCTTCGCCGCCAGAGGTGATGTGCAACTGTACAAGCGGCTGGCGCATTTCACGCGAGGCCTGGAGCATCTGCAGGAACTTCTGGAATATCAGCCGATCTTTTTAGTGCTGCCTGACATCCATTCTCAGTTCGCCGAGCAGGTTCGCCAGGCGATTCGCGGCTACGCCTGGGTCAAGTTGGTCCAGATTCCTCTGCGGTATCCATTTGACGATTTTACTCTCCTGGCCAGGGCGCTGGGATTCAAGCAGGACCCTGCCAATCCGGTCTGGTCGTTGCGAACCGAAGGTGTACTTGCGATTGACAGGGCGCTGACGCTGTCCCTGCCGTGCACCGTAAGGATCGTATCGCTGGGCGGGACTGGCGTGGTTTGCCCCGTACACCTCAAGGCCATGCCCGGCTATCCGATCGAAGCGATCCTGAACGGACGAATCGCCGAAAACCCCGTGCGGGTGATCGATGGTGGAGTTCTGACCGGTCAGGTCGAGCCTGAGCTATCCATTGGGCTTTCGACCGAGTGTACCGGGCTGACCGTCGTAGACGAACTGACAGACAGAGAGTTTCTCGGATTCGTCCGACCGGGATGGGACCGCCGGGCCTACAGTAATTGTTTTCTCAGTTGCCTGCGTCCGGCGTTTCCACAGGCTAATACGACCGGCCTGCGGGGCGAAAAACGCCCCTGCGTCGCCTGCGGATTTTGCGAGGATATCTGCCCGGCCAGAATCATGCCTTATCTGATCCACAAGCTTTTGTACCAGGATGAGCTGGAGCAGATCGAGCAGTCCGGAGTGGACCTGTGTACCGCCTGCGGCCTCTGCTCGTACGTCTGCCCGTCCAAAATCGAGCTGCGAGCGGAGATACTTGAAGCTCGTGAGAAAATTCAGCAGGAGCTTCATCCCATTGAAGAAAGCGAATCGTCGCAGCCCGGCCCGGAGACGGCGGAGGTGACGTCATGAAGATGTTGCTGAGTGTTTTCGATCGCCTCCGACCCAACTTTACCCAAGGCGGGAAGCTGGCCTTCGCCAAGCCGCTGTTCGATGCAGCCGAGCACTTTTTCTTTACTCCGGCGGATCGGGCTCCCGGTGCGCCGCATGTGCGGGATCCGCTCGACGTCAAGCGTTTCATGTCGATGGTCATCATCGCCTTGCTGCCTTGCGTGGCGGCTTCGCTGTATTTCTTTGGCCTGCGGGTGGTGGCGATGATTGTCGTCTCATACGCAGCCGGCGGGGCAGTCGAGGTACTCTTCGCCGTTGTGCGAAAGGAAGAGATCAACGAAGGCTTTCTCGTTACGGGACTTCTGTTTCCGTTGATCCTCCCACCGACGCTGCCGCTTTGGATGGTGGGTGTGGGAGTTGCCTTCGGGGTACTTGTCGGCAAGGAACTGTTCGGCGGGACGGGACGAAATCTTTTCAATCCTGCCTTGGTGGGAAGGTGCTTTCTGGCGTTGGCTTATCCCAGGGCGATGTCATCGAACTGGATTGAGCCGATCGCCCAGGCCCCGGGCAGGCTGCTGCAATACGTTACAGCTTCGAACGTCGATGCCGTCAGCGAGGCTACCCCGTTGGGGGCCGCCAAGCTGGGCGAGTGGGCGTCGCTGTCGGACCTGGCCTTCGGCACGGTCTCAGGCAGCATAGGCGAGACCTGCGGGTTGGCTGTGATCGCCGGTGGAGTGTTCTTGCTTTTGACTCGCGTTGCCAATTGGCGCACCGTGTTGGGTGTCTTGAGCAGCTTTCTTATGCTGTCGGCATCACTTCGCTGGATTCAGCCCGAGCAGTTCGGGACATCGCTGTGGCATCTGTTCGCTGGTGGGCTGCTGTTCGGGACGTTCTTCATGGCTACAGATCCTGTAACCAGTCCCAGTACGAATTCGGGCAAGTGGGTCTACGGGGCTATAATCGGCTCTACGACAGTGCTGATTCGCAACTTTACCGGGTATGTCGAGGGCGTGATGTTCGCCATTTTGCTTGGCAATATCGTTGCCCCGGTTTTGGACACCGTCGTCGTCCAATTCCGCATGAGAAGGTGGCGAAATGAAAGATAGTATTCACACGCTGTTATTTGCGATCACGCTGGGACTAATCTGCGCAACGGCGCTGACTGGCGCGGACCGCTTTACCGCCGAGCGAAAGAAAGCCAACGCCGAGGCTGAAGAAATCCGCAATATTCTGAGCGTCCTTGGGATCGACTTTGTCCCGAAGGCTCCGTCGAAGGAATTGGTGGATCTCTACGAGAAGAATATTCAGGAAGAGACACTGGGCAAGTTGCAGCTGTATGTATATCGCCCGCAGGGAGCCCAAGCTCAGCCTCAGGCTGTTGCGGTCCGATTTGCCGGGCCAGGGCTTTGGGGGCCCATACGGGGTTTCCTGTCCCTGGATGCGGATATGGAGACTATCGCAGGGGTTACATTCTACCAGCAGGAAGAGACGCCTGGCCTGGGAGGCGAGATCGCCACGGAGGCGTTCACGAGTCAGTTTAAAGGCAAGTCCATTACGGACCCATCCGGGAAACCGGGCATACGCATCCGGCGTGGCGGGGGAAAGGGCCCAAATGAGGTCGACGGCATCACTGGAGCGACGATGACGTGTGAGAAAGTTGAAAAGATGCTCAACGGAACCATTGAGATAATTGTTCAGGAGCGAGAAGAAAGTGGCCAATAACGAACCGATGCAGTGTGGTCCGTGTCTACCTGGCGGGATATGCGGCGGCAAGGGCACTCAGACGTTCAAAGACGGCGTCTGGGCGGAAAATCCCGTAGCGATCCAGGTGCTGGGCATCTGCTCAGCGCTGGCAGTGACGAATCGACTGGAGAACTCGCTGGTGATGGGCGTAGCCCTGATCTTCGTCTGCATCGGCTCCAATCTACTGGTTTCGATGCTGCGGAATTTCATGCCGAGACGGATTCGCATGATCGCGGAGGTCGCCATCATCGCCACCTTCGTAATCATCTTCGACCAGATACTCAAAGCCTACTACTGGGAGATGTCCAAGCAGCTAGGGCCATACGTCGGGCTAATCATCACTAACTGCATCATCATGGGACGCGCCGAAGCTTTCGCTCTGCAGAATCCGCCGATCGTTTCAGCGGTTGACGGGCTGGCCAACGGGCTTGGATACGCAGCAGTGTTGGCGATTATCGGAGCGGCCAGAGAGCTGCTGGGGACGGGCAAACTCCTGGGCGTCGAGTTGCTGTCGCCCGAGTGGTACACTCCAAATCAACTGATGGTTCTCGCACCTGGTGCGTTTGTGATGCTGGGATTCCTGATCGCAGCGTTCAACGCGATCAGCGGCCCGGCTGACCAGGGAGATGGGGGGGCAAAGCCATGAATGAACTGTCCCCGTATGTAATTCTGATAGCGGCGGTGTTCACGAACAACATTCTGCTGGCGAATTTTCTTGGCATGTGCTCGTTCCTGGCCTGTTCCCGCAGGATCGGCACAGCCTTGGGTTTGGGCGCAGCCGTCATATTCGTAATGACCTGCACGACAGCGATCAACTACTGGGTCTACCATGGGCTGCTCGTGCCGTTGGGGATCGTCCATCTGCAGTTCATTGTATTTATTGCCGTTATCGCCGGCTTCGTGCAGTTCGTGGAGATGTTCATCGAGCGATTCAGCCTTCGGTTGTACCATGCACTTGGCATTTTCCTGCCGCTTATCACGGTTAACTGTGCCATCCTGGGCGGCTCGCTGTTCATGATCATCCGCGATTATACATTCCTGCAGTCGATCGGCTTTGGTATTGGCGGCAGCGTTGGCTGGGCGCTGGCTATTGTTCTGATGGCAGGACTGAGGCAAAAAATGGGTTACAGCAGTATTCCACTACCGTTTAAGGGTGTGGCGATTGCGATGGTGATCACCAGTGTCATGGCCATGACCTTCATGGGCTTTGCCGGCATGGTGACGATTCAATAGAACTAACCAGGAGATCGTAATGGATCAAAAGACTGACAATGCGAATAGGGATCAGGGCAAGTCCCCCTCCACGCCCCCTGGGGCCAAGAATAAACCCGGTCGCTGGCAGAAGCCTTCGCTCGATAATGTGTCCTTGGAGATTATGGCTCAGCCATATATAAGATTTACGTAAACGAGGTTAGATGATGGAATTCGAGAAGTATGTGAAGCTGAGGTACGAGAAGTTCGGCGCAGTCGTCTTCGACACCCTCAATGAGAAGGTCTATGCCACTAACGAAACAGGCAAGGAAATTCTATCCCTGATAGCTGATGGTCTGGCGACGCCTGCGATTTGTGAGAATCTCAGCCAGGGCCGCGAACAAGACGCTGCGACAATACAGAATGATGTAACCGAGTTCGTAACCGGTCTTCAGGACGCGGGTCTGTTGGCGCCATCGACGGAGGTAAGTGCATGAGCCAATCTGAAACCATCCTGGCCGGGGCGTCCGTCAGCGAGTACGAGGCTCCGCTGTTCATTGCCTGGCAACTCAACTCAGCATGTAATTTGGATTGTTTGCATTGCTGCGAGGAGGCCGGAGCAGTCTTCCCTGATCGAATGACTAAAGCGCAGATGCTGGAAGCCTGCCGACAGTTTGTCGAGGCCCAGGTGCCTTACGTTGCGCTGTCGGGCGGCGAGCCGCTGATGTGCCCGGAGTTCTGGGACGTCTGCGAGTACCTTCGGGCAAATCATGTCAACGTCAAGGTGGAAACCAACGGTGAGATGATCGACGCCGCGGTGGCCAAGCGTCTGGGAGATCTGCAGCTTCGGTCCGTGCAGATCAGCTTGGACGGCGCGACCCCAAAGGCTCATGAATCGCTGCGAGAACGTGGCGACCATGCCAAGGTTCTTCGTGCATGTGAGTATCTCCGCGAGGTGGGGGCGAATGTGGAAATCGTCTTCGTCCCGACCCGTTTCAACATTACAGAAGTCGGCGATGTGGTCGACATTGCAGCATCGTTTGATGCATATGGTTTTTATACTGGTAAGCTGATGCGTATCGGCCGGGCCGCCAAAAACTGGGATCGGCTTTGTCCGACCGACCAGCAGTACGAGCAGTTCTTCGAGACACTCAAGGCCAAAACTGCCCAATACGAGGGCGAGATGAAGGTCTATTTCTATCCCTACGACGTAATGGAGGAGCTGAAGTTCAGGCTCACCACACCGGCTGCGAGTCTGCTGGTGCTGCCGAACGGGAAGGTTAAGCTGATTGGCCCGATGCCGTTCCTGTGCGGCGACTTGCGGGATTCGACACTAGATGAGATATGGCAGCGATACAAGAAGGGCTGGCAGGATCCTAGGGTCATTGCCCACGGCCGGCGCGTCGTGAACGATCCGTCGCTGGTCTCGGAGGCGAATGACTGGATTGAGCTTTGATGATGAACATTGACTGTGTCAATTCATCCGGGGCCGCTGTGGCACCATCATGTGAGGAAGCCCGCGTGAGCGGCTTTCTGTCGGTGCGCGGTGTGATGGGTATGGTCTTTAGCGCCTTGAGGTACCGGTACTTCATTATTGCCGGCATCTTCCCGTATTCCCTGGGCTGGGCTGCTGCGTTTGGTGCCACAGGCCGGGCGGATTGGCTGGTGGGTGTCTTGGGCCTTAGCGGTGTCGTTTTCATCAGCCTGGGCATCGAGGGAATGAACGAGTACTTCGACGCCAAACTTGGCGGCGACAGGGCCTTCGCTTCCATCAGGCGTATCAGGCTCTGGTGGCACTTACCGCTGGGTCTTGGCGGTTTCGCCGGAGCCCTGGCTGTTGGAGTGTGTCTTTCGGCCATGCGGGGCTGGGCCATCATGGCTTTTGCGATTGGCGGGGGTGTCATAGCCCTGTCATACCTCATGCCGCCGGTTCACCTGTCGCACCGGGGTGGAGGTGAGGCCGCAATTGCGGTGGGCTACGGGCCTGGTCTGACACTCGGAGCTTTCTACCTTCAGACCGGGCAATGGAGTTGGCACGTCGCCTTACTGTCGCTCGTGCCTGCTTTGGTGATGTTCGCAATGGCCCTGGCCAACGAAGTACCCGATTACCACGGCGATCGATTGGTTGGCAAGAGAAACCTTATCGTCAGATTAGGCCGACGTGGTGGTGTGGTTCTCTCAGCGGCAGCGATGGCCCTGTGCTTTGGTCTGATTGGCCTCGGCGTGCTGTTACGTGTTTTTCCTTTGGGGCTGAGTCTGTGTATGCTGCTGATTCCGGTAGTGTTTTTCAGCATCCGCCACGGGCTGAAATATTGCGAACAGCCTAATTCCTATATTCGCGTGATCAGGACCATGATCCTTATGTTCATGGCTATCAATACGGTTGCAATCCTTAGTTACATCATCGGGCCAGGTGTTAAATGATATATGTATGGGCAATTGTGGTGTTTGTGGGCTTGTTGGCGTCGTTGGCTGTGCTGCTAATGGCTGCCGAGCGTCTGCTGGTTAACTACGGTGAATGCACGATCGACATCAACGCCGGCGAGCGCACGCTTGAGATCATAGGCGGCCAAACGCTGTTGAATGGCCTGATGGAGGCCAAGATATTCATTCCGTCGGCGTGCGGCGGCAGGGGCTCGTGCGGTTACTGCAAGCTCATCGTCCTCGATGGCGGCGGACCGGTCCTGCCGACCGAGACTCCGTACCTGACGCGCGGCGAGATTCGCTCGAATGTGCGCCTGGCTTGCCAGGTGAAGATACGCCAGGACCTTCAGGTAAGGATCCCCGAAGACCTGCTGAACGTACAGATGTTCAGCGCGACCGTGGCCAGCACGCAAGTTATGACGCCTGACATCAAGGAAATCCGCATGACTCTTAACGAGCCGACTGAGATTTCGCAACGTCCAGGCCAGTACGTGCAGATTCAGGCTCCATCTGCCGAGGGGCCGGTCTTCAGGGCCTATTCCATCAGTTCCCCGAGCTATTTATCCGACGAAGTCGAACTTATAGTTCGTATCGTCCCCGGCGGCATCGGCTCGACCTATCTGCACAACCTGCAGGTTGGCGACCCGGTGATATTTACCGGCCCCTACGGTGAGTTCCATCTCGACGAGAATCCCGACGTCGAGATTGTCTGCGTTGGTGGCGGCTGCGGCATGGCACCGATGAAGAACATCATTCACACGCTCTACAACCGTTGGCCCCAACGAAAGTGCTTGCTGTTCTTCGGGTGCAGAACTACGGAGGACATTTTCTATCTCGAGCAGTTCAAAGCCCTGGCGGCCGACCATCCAAACTTCTCCGTGGTGTATGCCCTCTCGGATCCTACCGAATCGGACGAGGGCTGGGACGGCGAGACCGGTTTCATCCATCTGGCGGTGGATAAGCATCTTGAACCTGACTTGCCTCGCCAGGCGTTTCTCTGTGGGCCGCCGCCGATGATCGAAGCCGTGACACGTGTGCTTCAGGAGAAGGGACTGACCGAAGAGGACATCTTCTACGACAAATTCTAAGGGGTTGAAAATATGGCTGTTATCACCATTGCACAGGTACTGGAACATGCCGAGCAGTTCGAACAGGCGATCGTGGATTTTTATGCCAAGTTGGCTGGGAATTCCTCTCGTGAGGGCGTCCGCTTGCTTACCGATTACATGAGCCGCCATCGGAAGCGAATCAGTGAGGCCTTGGACAAGCTCCCACACGAGCAGATTCACCTGATCACGTCGGCCCCGCTTCGGTACGAACCCAAGGTGGCTGATTGCAAGTGCTTCGAGCTAATCGGTCTGCCTGATGAGGCGACTGCCTCACAGGTGCTGGATGCGGCGGTGGCTCTTGACGAATGCCTCGTGAGCCTCTATCGACAGGTGCTTGCCCAGCCCCTGGAGGTCGAAGCCCGGGATCTCTTCGAAAGCCTTATTCGGGCTGAGCAGAGGGACGAGATTGAATTGAAGAAGATCAAGGCGATGGATTACTTCTAGTGAGTGGTACAGGCTCAGTTCAGATTGCCAGCTATGATCTGGTGGTCCCGCCCGATGCGACAGGGCCGGCAAAGGGGGATGTGTCTCATGCCGGCCAGCCTCTCTCGGAATCGATCCTGGCCAGTAACGTCCTGTGGTTCTGCCGGCTCAGATGGATCGTCGTGGGGACTTTGGTGAGCTTGGGAATCCTGGGCCAAATCGACGAACTCACCGGATGGTTCGGCTTGCGTCCTCCCGGTCTCTGGCCGTTTGTGGCGGCAGGTTTTCTGGTGCTCTGCAATACGGCATATCTGATCGAGGCGCATTATCGAAAGTACTCCGACAGGCCCAGCACCTCGGTGGCCAATCTGCGAGTCCAGATCATCTTGGATCTGCTGGTCCTGACTGTCGTGGTCCATTTCCTTGGCAGCATCCAGACGTACATGCCCTTTACGTATCTCTTCCATATCGTTCTTGCTTGCGTGTTCCTGTCAGTCAGGCAAAGCCTGGTTGTCGTCCTGGTGGCCATCGCCATGCTGGGAGCATGCATTGGGGCCGAAAGTTACGGTTTTATAGACACCGTCAGCATTTTCGCCGACCCCCAGCCCCAAGCCGAAAGCGCTGTCCAAACTGCCGTGCATGCCTTAAGGTTCCCCGAGGCAGTAGGGATATGGTTTGTGGTCTGGTACCTGGTATCCCATCTGTCCAGAATAGTCCGCGCCAGGGATATTGAGCTGGCCGAGACTAACCGTCGCCTCGTCGCAGCCCAGGCCGACCGGTCAAGACACATGCTGACGATGACTCATCAACTCAAAGCGCCGTTCGCGGCGATCTATGCAAATATACAGCTTTTGCTGAAGGGTTATGCCGGGCCGCTGTCCGATGAAGCCCATCAGATTGCCGAGAAGATCGCAGCCCGGTCCCGCCGACTGGCGATAGAGATTAAAGAAATGCTCCAGTTGGCCAACCTGGGTTCGGCCGGTCAGGCTTCTCCGGCAATAGTGGATCTGGATCTGCCAGAACTGCTTAACTGGTGCATCGATCAGGTTCGGCCTCTCGCCCAGGAGCGGAACGTCAGAATCGACGCGGAGGTTCTACCCGCCCGCATACGAGGTGTCGAAGATTACCTGAAGATGCTTTTCGATAATCTGCTGGCCAATGCGGTAGTCTATTCGTATCCAGGAGGGCGAGTCCAGGTGCAATGTTGCCTCGCATCGCCTACCATGATGATTGTAGCTGTGCGCGATGAAGGAATAGGGATCCCCGCTGAGAAGCTGCCCCATATCTTCGACGAGCACTACCGGACAAAGGAAGCAGTCCAGCATAATAAGGAATCCTCAGGTCTGGGTCTTGCCATTGTCAGACAGGTGGCTCAGTTTCACAAGATCAGTCTGAACGTGCAGAGCCAGCCCGCTGCAGGAACAACTTTCACACTCTGGCTTCCATGCGAAATGGAGCCCTGCCAAGGCAGCAGCTAAAGGAGATGAACAATGGCTTATGTGTTGATCATTGATGACGACGAAGATTTTGCCAGCGCCGCAACGACTGTTCTGCAAAGCGCGGGATACGAAGTGCTAGTCGAGTTGGATCCGGAAAGCGGCCTAGAGAGCATGGAGGGTCGGCGGCCTGACCTTCTGATCCTGGACGTGATGTTTCCGGAAGAACCTTCCGGCGGTTTCGAACTGGCTCGGAAAATATGCCATCACAACGAAAAACTCAAGGGCATCCCCATCCTGATGCTGACTGCGGTTAATACCAAGTTCCCGCTGGGATTCGGAGCTCGCGACATTGACGACACGTGGCTGCCCGTTTCGGACTTCGTTGAAAAGCCGGTTGACCTGGATGTTCTCCAAAGCAAAGTTGCTGCCTTGCTGGCCAAGGCCGAGGATACCAAGGGCGCCTAGTACCTCGTAACAGGCATTTTGATGGGTGGCCGCAGCTTTGCTTCTTGCCCTGAGCTTGTCGAAGAGGTCAAGTAAGTGTAGATTCATAATACAAGGTGACACGGTTTGCACCCAAACCGTGCCAACCATAGATTCAACTGTTACGTGCTGGCAGGGTGGGTGGCCGGCTTTTACTTTTTTTTCTGGTTGATGAAATCGAATACGCCTTCCACCAAGGAGCCGATTATGAAGCGTTTCTGGTGTGCCATTATTGTTATCGCAATTTCTGCTCCGGTCGTTTATGCCGTTGATGCAACTTCGTCGGCGGCCGGACAGACCCAGGCCACTCAGCCGGTCCTCACAACGGGAGATCATTCCAAGCCTGTCGAATCTGCTTCAGATCAACCCCAGCCCCAAAACCCCCAGGAAATGCTCCAGATAAATTGGGATGCCATCATTAAGGTCCTTCGGAACTCACAGCTTGACCAGCAGGCCAAGGAGGCTGAGGTAGAGCGAATCGTCACCCCGTTAATTGATTTTCCGGGGATGGCCAAGCTGGCTTTGGGGAGAACCAATTGGTCTATGATGACTCCTGACCAGCGGACGCGTTACCAGGATCTTTTCATCAAACGGCTGAAGATTTCTTATCGTACCAAGATCACTCGCTACAGCGGCCTGGAGGCCATTGTCAAGCCAGCCCTGCCAACCAGCAAGGGTAAGGCCTCTAAGGCTGGTTCAAAGCAGCCTACCCCCAAGCGGACTTCCACCAAGGGAAGACTTTATTTTCCGGTAGAATTAGTGTCAACCGACGGCAAAGTAACCATATTGCACAAGCTTCGCAAAGTGGGCACGCAATGGAAGATGTATGACACCGAGATCGAGGGAGTCAGCTTTCTTTTGACCTACCGGGCGCAGTTTACAGACATCCTTAGTAGCGGAACGATCGAGGACCTGCTAAACCGTTTAGCCCAGCCCCAAGTACAATAAATCTGGCAGAATACTGCCCGGAACCTTACTTGATGAAATCAGTTCGCTTATCGCCTGCTGCTCTGTACGATCGGGTGGTTCTTGGACACCCCAAAGTCTTTATCCTCTGCCTGGCGTTGGTGGTTGGTCTTTTTGCCTACCAGATAAAACATTTCAGCCTCGATGCTTCAGCCGAGACGCTGATCCTCGAAGACGATCAGGATCTGCGCTATGCCCGCCAGGTAAGTTCCCGCTACGGCCAGCAGGATCTGGCGATACTCACCTACACCCCGCCAGGTGAGTTGTTCTCCCAGCCTACGCTTGCGGCGATCGGTAAGTTGCGTGATGAACTAAGAAGCATCGGCTGTGTCTCGTCCGTGCGAAGCATCCTGGATGTTCCTTTAATGGAGAGCCCACCGATTAACCTGGCTTCGACGGGGGAGGCGCTTCCAACGCTTGAGTCTTCAGCAGTTGACCTTGCCATGGCCAAGCAGGAGTTCCTCCATAGCCCATTGTATAGCAACCTCCTGGTCAGCGACGATTCACGGACCACAGCCTTGCTGATCAGCTTTATCGACGATAGCGTTCAAGCAGACTTGATCGAACGTCGTGACCGATTGTCCCAAAGTAACGTCGGCCGTTTGCCAAGCGATGCTGAGCGTGATGAATTGGATCAGGTTCTACTGCAGTTGCGCCGGCACCGAGACTTTCTCGTTGGTCAGCGGCATGAAGATATCGCAGCCATCAGATCCATCATGGATCGATACCGGTTAGATGCAGAGCTGTTCCTTGGCGGGACAAGGATGATCGCAGATGACATGATCACCTTTATCAAGAGCGATCTTGTCGTGTTCGGCCTCGGTGGAGCGGTCGCATCGATGGTTATGCTGTGGGTGATCTTCAGGCGAAAGCGATGGGTTCTCCTGCCAATGCTTTGCTGTGGGGGATCGGCTGTTTCGGTGACAGGTCTTTTGGGATGGCTTGGCTGGCAGGTGACGGTTATATCCTCGAACTTCATCTCCTTGCAGTTGATCATCACTTTGGCCATCGCTGTTCATATCGTGGTGCGATATCTGGAACTGCTGGCCGCCAATCCACAGACACCCAATCGGCAACTCATCGCCGATACGGTTCGATTGAAGTTCATGCCTTGTCTGTTTGCGGTTTTGACCACAATGGTCGGCTTTGGGTCTCTGCTTCTCAGCAACATACTTCCGGTTATCATGTTCGGCTGGATGATGATCGTCGGCCTGACGGTGTCGCTGATCCTGACCTTCCTGCTCTTGCCTGCCGTCCTGATGCTTCTGCCCAAGCCACCACCTGTAAGCAAGTCAGGCTCTTATGTTTCTTTGACAAGGGGCCTGGCACGCCTCACTGAATCCCAAGGGCTTGGAATCATCGCTGCCGGCGGTTTTGTCTTGATCGTGAGCGTCGCAGGTTTTTTTCGGCTTGAAGTTGAGAACAGCTTCATAGACTACTTTCGATCGAGTACGGAAATTTACCAGGGCATGAAAGTGATTGATGAGCAGTTGGGCGGGACGACACCTTTTGACGTCATCATTGAATTTGCCGGAACCGATTCGGAAACTCCCGAGATTATCCCTGCTAAAGCCGAGATCGACGAATTCGATATCTTCGACGAACTCGACGAACTCGACCAGGGCCAGGTGAACGAAAATTACTGGTTCACACGTGATAAGCTGACTCGGATTCGCTCGGCGCATCGCTACCTGGAATCCCTGCCGGAAATCGGAAAGGTTTTGTCCTTGGCAACGGCACTTGATATTGCTGAAAGGCTCAATGACGATCAGCCTCTCGATAGCTTCGAATTGGCACTGCTCTATAGCAAAACTCCCGACCAGTTCAGGAAGATTCTCATCGACCCGTATGTCTGCTTGGAACAAAATCAGGCGCGTCTTTGGGTTCGTGTAAAGGATTCCAGGCAAGATCTGCGGCGAAACGAACTTCTGGCAAAGATTCGCCACGACTTACCGGGCGTACTTGGGTTTGAACCGGATCAAATTCGCTTGTCCGGCTTGCTGGTTCTTTATAACAACATGCTCCAGAGTCTGTTTGGTTCGCAGATTAGTACCTTAGGTATTACCGTCGGGCTTCTGTCGGGCATGTTCTGGATCCTGTTCAAATCATGGCGAATCGCTTTGATCGCAATGTTTCCGAATATCCTGCCTGTGGCTGTTGTGCTGGGCCTGATGGGTTGGATGGGTATACCTTTGGATATGATGACTATCACAGTGGCTGCTATCGGGGTAGGTATCGCCGTTGACGACACGATTCACTATCTGCACAGGTTCAGGGCCGAGTTCGCCAAAGACCGTAATTACGTGGCCACTATGCATCGATGTCACGACAGTATAGGACGCGCAATGTTCTTCACGTCGATCGTTATTACAATGGGTCTTTGCATACTTGCACTTTCGAACTTTATTCCCACAGTTTACTTCGGCTTGCTGACCGGACTGGTGATGATCATAGCCCTGGTTGCAGACCTGACCGCTCTGCCGGCAATAATAGTTTTTGTAAAGCCGTTCGGCCCAGAGGCCGAAGATATGCAGGAAGTGCACCTTGGCCATGGCCAGGGCGATGACGAAGGGAGATTAGTATGAAATTTCCGGCTTGGATAGTAGTGCTTCTTCTGGCGGGCCTGGCGGGCCTGGCGGGCTGTCAAGGGCAACAAACCAGTGTGTCTTATGAACCTTATGGAATAATCCCTGGAAGCCTGTCCGTCAACGCGCATCCTGTTTGGGCCCTGGCCGCTATCGATCAGGTCGGCGGTTCATCCGAAGTATCGGACTTTGACGAATTCGAACTTATCGACGAAGACATTGCTGAGCAAATAATCCGGGTGTATGACCCGATCGAGGCGTGGAATAGGGGGGTTTTTAAGTTCAACGATGGGGTGTTCCTCATCGTCGTAAAGCCTGTAGTAAAGGGATACGAGAAACTGGTTCCCAAGCCGGGCCGGATTGCAATTAGCAACTTCTTCCAGAATATGGATATGCCAGCTCAAGTGATTAACTGTTTGCTTCAGGGCAAATGGGACAAAGCAGGGAGGGAACTGTCCCGATTTGGAATTAACAGCACGCTCGGTGTTCTCGGTTTGTTCGATGTAGCGCAGACGAAATATGACCTCGAACCGGTGAAAGAAGACTTTGGCCAGACCTTGGCTGTCTGGGGCTTTGGTGATGGGTGCTATCTGGTCTGGCCGTTTGTTGGACCATCAACTGTGCGCGACTCGGTCGGGACAGTGGCCGACCAGTTTGCCAATCCGTTGCGATACATCCCGCCGTGGTATCTTTCAGTCAGTCTGTCTGGGCTGAAAATGACCAATGAGGGAACGTTCTTCATCGACCAGTACGAAGCACTCAAGGCCGAGGCCTTGGACCCGTACGTTTTCGTCCGCCAGACTTACGCCCAGTATCGTCGCAAGAAGATCATGGAATAGTTCTTTTCGCGTAGGGAACCACCAAGTCCTCAGGGCGGTTTATTA
>SDBT01010679.1_pt1 | contig 14800 bp, 15 predicted proteins | sample 2277101 | NCBI WGS metagenome assembly SDBT01 (sample SAMN10404973, study PRJNA504765) | marine sediment metagenome | isolation source: marine sediment core GS10_PC15, 103 cmbsf | place: Arctic Ocean: Southern Knipovich Ridge | collected 2010
GGGCGCCGGCAGCACGACCGCCCCCTCGCAGCCCGTGCAAACCGGAGCCGGTTGAGACCCGCTCGGACGTCAGCTGCGAACCAGGAAGGACATGCCCATGACGAGTGCCACAGCCCACATCTCGAGCCTCACTCAATATCCGATCAAGTCATGCGGCGGGATGGTGCTCGAGGAAGCGGAAGTGGATGCGAGCGGGTTTCGCGGTGACCGTTGCCTGGTCTTGGTCGATTCCAACGGTGAATCCTTGAGCCAGGACGAGGTTCCGCGTCTGGCACTGATTCAACCCCGCCTGGTCGCCAATGAACTCGAAGCCGGCTATTGCGGCAAGTATCTGTTCGTGTTCGCCGGGCAGACGTGTCCGCGGCATCATCACCAGACCAAGCATGAGACCTTCTTTATTATGAAAGGCCGGGTGCGGATGACCTGCGGCGAGACAACCAGGGAAATGAGCGAAGGGGAAGTGCTCGCGGTCAAGCCGGGCCAGGTCCACAGCTTTATCGGCATTAGCCCGGCGTTGCTGCTCGAACTCTCGATGCCCTGCCGTGTTGATGACAACTACTTTGAGAACCGCGACATTCCCTACGGCGGCAACTACCGAGGAGGATCCCGGGCATGACCTCGCAGGCTGGCACTGCGGTGCGGGATATAAGCCCGAGGACGCCGATGGCTCTTTTCGGCTATCCTCATGTTGAACGTATCCTGACCGGCATCCACGATCCGCTGCTGGCCTCGGCCCTATGCCTTCGCAACGGTCGGTCGGTTCGCGGCTCTGCCGCCGTCATCCTGATTGCCCTCGATCTTCTCCAGCTCGAGCCGTCCACCGCCCGGGCTCTCCGCCGCGCGATTGCCGGGCAGACAAAACTGCCCGAGGACTGCGTGTTCATCAGTTGCACGCACACCCATTCCGGACCGGTCACGGCCCGGTTGCTTTCCTGGCAGGATGACCCCGCCGCACCGCCGCCCGACCCGGCCTACCTCGAGTTTGTGATGACAAGCGTACTGGAAGCGGCAGCCGAGGCCCAGGATAATATGCGGCCGGCGGAACATGCCTGGACCACGGCAGAGGCGCGCGGCGTGGGCGGCAACCGGCTCGCTCCCGATGGGGTGACCGACCCGGAAGCCGGTATCCTGGCCGTCAGGGAGGCTGGCGGCGGGCCGCTGCTGGCCGCGGTGCTCATCTATGGAATGCACCCGACCGTGCTGCATGAAGATTCGACGCTGGTCTCTGCCGACTTCCCGCATTACGCCCGGCTGCAGTTGCGGGAACGTTTCGGTGAAGCGCTTACGGTTTTGTATCACACTGCTCCCTGCGGCAACCAAAGCCCACGCTATTTTGTCCGGGGACAGACCTTTGCCGAGGCCGAACGGCTCGGGCGCAAACTGGGCCGGGCCGTGGCGGCAAGCCTCGAGCAATTGCGGCCTGAAGATTTCAGCTCCGATTGTGCGCTGGCCGGGGCGCTTCAGAAAGTGGCTTTGCCGCGGCGGCCGCTCCTGTCGGTGGCGGCGGCGGAGAAACAGCTTGCCGAATACCGCGGGGCATACGACCGGTTGCAAGCAGAAAACGCGGGGCATGGGCCGGTCCGCACCGCCGAATGCGCGATCTTCGGGGCCGAAGGCGCCCTGGCCCTGGCCCAGGCCCAGGCCCGGGGCGAGCTTGACCAGGAACTCGAGGTCTACAACCCAAGCGAGGTGCAGGTGCTCCGGATCGGCGCGGCGTGCCTGGCGGGGCTGCCGGGCGAGCTTTTTACCGAGTATGCGCTCGCGCTCAAGGAAAAGGCGCCGGGAAAGGTGTTCGTGCTGAGCCTGGTGAACGGTGACCTGCAGGGATACATTGTGACGCCTGAAACCGCCCGCGCCGGGGGCTACGAGGCAAACACCAGCCTGTTCGCGCCCGAATCGGGTGGGCTTCTGGTAAAAGCGGCAGTTAAATTGATAGGCAAGCTATGATTCTGGCGCTGGACCTTGGTTCTTCCGCGTTCAAGGCGGCGATATTTGATGAGGCGATGCAGCGCCGGGGCGCCGGGGCGCAGGCATTGCAGTACCGTTATGGCCCGCATGGGGAGGTCGAACTCGAGGTTGAAGAAGTTACGAATGCCTTTGCCAAGGCGATTCACCAAGCCGTGACTTCCGCCGGCGTTGCCCCTGACTCGCTCAAAGCGATTGCGATTACGAGCCAGGCCCAGACCTTCGCCATTGTGGACCATGCCGGCCATCCCAAAATGCCCTTCATCTCCTGGCAGGACACACGCGCCGTCGAGGCGTGTCAAACGCTGGAAAGCACCCCTGCCCTCGCGGACTTCGCTGTTCACGTTAGTTTCGGTGAATGCAACCCGTGTCTGCATCTTTCACAACTCAAGCACCTTCAGGATACGCGGCCCGGCTTTATTCAACCTGATGATCAGATTCTCCATTTGCCGACTTTTCTTGTCAAGCAATGTACCGGGAGAAGTGTCATTGATCGTAATCTCGCGGCAATGAGCGGGTTGTATTCTCTGCAACTCGAAGACTGGTGGCCGCCGGCATTGCAGGCATGCGGGCTTGAGCAAACGCAAGTGCCGGCCCTGATGCCCGTGGGAAGCGTGGCCGGCGTGACGGCGCCGGGGGCCGCCCGCTTTGGCTTGCCCGCAGGAATTCCCCTCGTGCTTGCCGGGAACGACCAGACTGCCGGGGCCTATGGCGCGCGACTGCACGAAAACCATGCCTTGCTCGTCACTCTCGGCACGGCGCAGGTGGTTTACGCCTGCACGGAAAAACTTAGCGACCCCGGCCCCGCGATTATTCGCGGACCGTATCCCGGCGGGCTTTACTATCGCATGGTGGCCGATAGCTGCGGCGGCAACATCGTCAACTGGGCAAGGACCGTGCTGGCGGGATGCGATACGGACCAGGCCTTGGCCGCAGCGGCCGGCAAGGCGGCGCCCGGCTGCCGCGGCCTCGAGTTCGCGGCCGATTTGCCGGGCGGCAACGGGGCCTGGGAGAACATCGGCCTGCATCACACGGTCCCGGACTTTGCCCGTTCCGTGTTCGAGGGTCTTGCCAAACGCATGGCGCAAATGATCGAGCAAATCGGGATGGATGCGGCCGGCGGGGACGTGTTGGTCGCCGGCGGCGGCAGCTCGAGTTCGGTCTGGGTGGGGATTCTGGCGGATGCCCTGGCAACGCGGCTGACGGTCACGGACGCCGATCCACTTTCCGGCGCCGCTTTCCTGGGGCAGCTTGCCCGATAGTCCCAGGTCCGGCGAGCCCGGCCCTTGTTCCCCCTCCCCGGCTGAAACAGCTCAGGAAGGGACGTAGTAACGGCCATAGATGGTCAAGGAAGTGCTGATAAGGGACACGAGGGTGTAGGAGATAAAAAACCATCGGTGCCAGTCCGGATTGCGCGGCAGATAGTTGCGGTTGTTCAGGAGGAGGAGCAGCAACGGCGCGCAGGCAATCCAATAACGGCCGCTTAAATCATAGATCTCGGGATCGCCCACGGGAATAGAATTAACGTAAACGACCGTGATCAGGAAAGCGGAGTTGAGAACGAACGCAGCGGCCAGGAGCAGGCGTTTCCGGCCGTCCAGCACGAGGTCTTCCCGGGCATCAACCAAAGCGGCGAAGAGAAGCACGCAAAGATAAGAAATAAAGTGGAGATTAGGGATAACGGCATCGAGGTGGCCGAGCCCGCCGACCATGGTGAACAGGAGGTGAAGCTGCCGCTTGTGCAAGGTGAACATCACAATCTTTAGATATTCAAACGGATGGCCGAGGATGAAACGGATTTGGCCGGCGGCGTCAACCCCGGGTCGCGGCCTGGTATGCAGTCCCAAGGTGACGATTGCCCATAAGGCAAAGACCGCCAGGCAGGCCCCGAAGAAGATGCCCGCCGCCAGCAACCATCTCCGGCGATCGTTAAAACGGGTCCGGGGAATAAGCAGGAAAAGCAACAGGAGAGGAACATACGCACCCTTACAGAGGGCCAGACAGGCGCCGAGACCAAGCAGAACGTAGAACTGGGGCTTCGGCAGCGGACCCTCCTCGTATGCCAGCTTCAGGCAGAAGGCGGTAAAGATGAAAGCTATCCCGAGGGTAACGGGGTCGGCGTTGATCGCGCTGCCGACAAACAGGCTCACCGGCATGAGGCCCAAAAGGAAAAAGAGCCAACGGCCGAACGGCGCCAGGCGCAGCGCCACCACCATCAAAGCAATATAACCGAGTAACCCGGTGAACCGGCCCAGATACATGATCTTCAGCGGGGAGAGATTGAAGAGTCTGCCCAGAATAATGCCCGGAAGGTGCGGCAGATAAAGCACCGGGGAATAAAGCGCAGTGTTGTCGAATTCCAGGAAAGCGGTGTTGCCTGTTTCCAGCGGCAGCCGGTAGAGCCGGCGAAATTCTTCGCGATTGCACTTCTCTTTCGTGTTGTAGTACATGCGTTCGTAGGCCTTGGCGCTGACCCAGAGGCTTTGCGGCAGTTGTCCGCCGAGCCGGGCCGGGTCCTCGCGGCGTTCCGGCACGATTTGGGCCAAGCTAAGCTGGTAGGCGCGAAGCATGTGGGGCCGCTCGTCCATAGGTTGAAACGGCGGGGTAAGCAACACCAGAATCAAGCCGAACGGCAAGGCGAAAAGAACGAAAATCTTGTCCACTTCTGCCGGACCCTTGGGAAACAGCCCCCAAAGTTTCTTGACCAGTTGCAGGATATTCTCACGGGTCATGTGGCGGGGACCTTTCACGTATGACATTACTATTCGCGGCAACGGGCAAAAATCAATTACCAACACCCGCAACCTTCGGCCCGGTCATTCGACCGGCCAGGCAGCCACACGCTTCTGTCGCGCCGGACGTTCGGTGTTCACGAAACGGCATAGTTGATAGCTGATCCAGATGATAGTTGAAAGTTCATCTTAATGCCTGAAAGAATTACCGCTGTCCGCATTATCAGCTTTCATAATGCGGACAGCGGTAATTTAGCGGGATACCGCGTATTTTGCCAGCGCGATGGGCAGATTTCATCGGCGAAATTTCAAAAAAAACCGGGATATGGTCTTGCATCGCTGCATTCTTGGCTATATTGACAAGTAGACAATAATACGGAGGACTCACCATGAATGCGAAGCAAAAAGCAAGATTTGAGGCGTGGGCGGCGATTATGAAGGCGCTCGCGCATCCGGCCCGGCTGGCCGTGGTGGACGAGCTGTCGCGCCAGAACCGTTGCGTTTGCGAACTGGCCGAGTTGACCAAGCTGGATATGTCAACGATGTCGCGGCACCTGACCGTTCTGCGCCACGCCGGGGTCGTGGACTCGGAAAAGCACGGCACCCAGATCATTTACCATCTGCGGGTTAAATGCGCGCTGAATTTCTTCAACTGCGTGGATTCAGTCCTGCGAGCGAACGCCCAGGCACAAATGGAACTGGTGGACTGAACCACGAAAGCAACACCCGATGAACTGGAAGAAAGAATGGAAAGCACTGGCGGCGGTTGTGGCGGTGTTCCTGGCGTGCTTTTTTCTGCCGGTCGGCGCGAAGCGTTTCGACCATGCGGCGCTCGAGAGCTTGCACTTGGTGCGGTGGTACGCACGTGAGCACGTGGTGTTGTGCCTGATTCCGGCGTTCTTCATCGCGGGCGGAATTTCGGTGTTCGTGAGCCAGGCTTCGGTAATGAAGTACTTGGGGGCCAAAGCAAACCAGGTTTTGGCTTACGGTGTTGCCAGCATTTCCGGAACGATCCTGGCGGTGTGCTCATGCACCGTGCTGCCGCTGTTCGCCGGCATCTACAAACGCGGCGCCGGCCTGGGCCCGGCCACGGCATTTCTGTACTCGGGGCCAGCCATTAACGTCTTGGCGATCATCCTGACGGCGCGGGTGCTGGGGCTCGAGTTGGGCATCGCCCGCGCCGTGGGCGCGATTTTGTTCAGTATCGTGATCGGACTGCTGATGCAGTTCTTTTTCCGCAAGGAAGAGGCGGCAAAAGCGCAGGCCCAGGCGTCATTACCGGAACCGGAGCCGCGGCGGCCCCTGTGGCAGACGGCATTCTACTTTGCCTTGATGGTGGGAATACTGGTCTTGGCGAACCTGGCCAAGCCGGAGTCGGCAGGTTTCTGGCGAACGCTCTGGTCGCTGAAATGGCCGGCGGTGGCGGTGCTTGCGGTGCTCTTGCTGATCGCGCTGGCGACCACCCTGAAGGGTGAGGGCCGGGATTGGCTCGAGGCAACTTGGGGCTTGGCCCGGCAGATTCTGCCGTTACTGCTTATCGGCGTGCTGGTGGCCGGGATCCTGCTCGGGCGGCCGGGCCATGAAGGGCTGATCCCCGGCGCTTGGATTAGTCGAGCGGTTGGCGGCAATTCAGTGTGGGCCAACCTGTTCGCGGCAGTGGCCGGGGCCTTCATGTATTTCGCCACCCTGACGGAAGTGCCGATTCTGCAGGGGCTGATGGACGCGGGCATGGGTAAAGGCCCGGCGCTGGCGCTGCTCCTGGCCGGTCCGGCCCTGTCGCTGCCGAACATGCTCGTGATCCGTTCCGTAATGGGCACAAAAAAGACGATTGTTTTCGTAACGCTCGTGGTCGTCATGGCCACGCTCACAGGAATAATCTTTGGAGCAATCTTCGGATAGGAGGAAAACATGAAAAAGATCCAGATTCTGGGCACTGGCTGCCCGAAGTGCAAGAAACTGGCCGAGAACGCTGAGGCTGCCGCTAAGGAACTCGGCATCGAGTATGTGTTGGAGAAAGTGACGGACATTAGCGAAATCATCAACTTTGGCGTCATGATGACGCCAGCGCTGGCCGTGAACGGCGAAGTGAAAGTCGTCGGCAAGGTCCCAGGAGTCGAGGGCCTCAAAGACATTATCCGTTAGCCAAGAAACGACGAACCGCCAACTTGATGGAGCATGATGATGAACAATTCAAACGAGAGCCCACGCCCGGCCGCCAGCGGGCCGGGTGTGGGCGGCAAGGTGGCAACGGTAGTCGTGGTCGCTTTACTGATCGGGTTCGTCCTGTATCTGAAGCGCGAAAGGTCCGTCCCCGGCGAGGTCAAGCCGGCGAAGAGCAGCGGCATTCCCCGTCTGGTGGATTTGGGGGCCAAGAAGTGTATCCCCTGCAAGATGATGGCGCCTATTCTGGAGGAACTGAAGAAAGAATATGCCGGGCGTCTGGAGGTGATATTCATCGACGTCTGGAAGAATCCTGCCGCCGGCAAGAAATACCGAATTCGCGTTATCCCCACGCAGATATTCTATGATGCGGCAGGGAAGGAACTGTACAGACATGAGGGCTATTTCTCGAAAGCACAAATCCTGAAGACGTGGGCCAGATACGGAATCAAGTTTGAGGGCAAGAAACCGGCTGAGGCGAAAGAGCCGCCCGCCGGGAAGCCGGCGAACCCCATTTTGCCCAAGACCGGGCGCCAAGTTACTCCCATAATTCTTCCGCCCGGCGAACCAACTCAACAATAAGCAACAAAAGGAAATAAGGAGGTCGGAATGATGCGTGTTACAGCTATTATGGCGCTTACTGTCGTGTTCATGTCCCCCCTGTCCGCGCAGGAGAAAGCCGCGGAAAAAACGAATTCGGCAGCAGGAAGGGAGGTATGTGTTGTGTACAAGGGGCTGGCGACAGGGGCGCTTGTGCATGCCATGTTGAAGGAACTCCCGGACAAAATCATTCTGCGCACGGAAAGCGTGACTATTACCGAGGAAGAACTCGGGCAGGAACTCGCGGCCGCGCCGGACCACCTTCAGGACGAACTGGCACAGAACGCCTTTTTCGTGGTGGAGCAGATTGCCGCGCGAAAGCTGTTGATATTCCTTGCCCGCCGGGAGGCGAAGAAGTCCGGAACCGATGTTTCCGGGTATGACGAACGCAAGCTGATCCAACGCACCCTCGAACCCGCCAGAAAAGGCGTCAAGGTCACGACGGCGGAGATTGCCGGATTTTACCGGGATAACCGCCGGTCCCTCGGCGGCGCCAGCCTTGAAGATGTCCGGAAGCAGATTGAATACTATCTCCGCGACCGGAAGGAGAAAGAAGCTGTGGTCAGTTACCTCCAGGGGCTGGGGAAACAGTTGCCGATCGAAATATCCGCGAAATGGCTGAAAAAGTACGCGGCTACCGCCCGCAACAATCCGCTTGACAAGCATCGTTGGAACGGCAAATCCACGCTGGTGGCCTTCAGCGGCGCCAGTTGTTGCGGACCGGATGGGCTCAAGGCCGTCTTGGAGACAATTACAAAGAAATACGGCAAGGCGCTGAACGTCGTCTACCTGGAAGCACGCGGCTGGCAAATCCTGGCTGCACGGTACAACGTGAACTCTATACCGACATTGATTCTTTTTGACCAGGCCGGCAGCGAGGTCTTCCGCAAGAACGGCGCCCTGACGGGGAAAGAAATCGAGCGCGAGCTTGGCAAAATAGGTATAACACCGTAAGGATGAATGAGCTTTTTCAGTCGTTGACGCGCGCGGTCGAGGGTACGCCCATGATCGCTCTGTCGGCTTCTTTCATCTGGGGAATTCTCAGCATCATCCTCAGCCCCTGCCATCTGGCCAGCATTCCCCTGATCATCGGTTTTGTTGATGAGCAGGGAATAACGTCCGCCAAGCGGGCATTTTGCACCTCCCTTTTGTTTTCCGCAGGCATCCTCATTACGATTGCGGCAATTGGCGGGATCGCCGCGGCCGCCGGGAGAATGATGGGAGACATCGGCCCCTGGGCCAACTACTTCGTGGCGGTGATCTTTGTGGTGGTTGGACTGCATTTGCTGGGCGTCATTCCCATGCCGTGGTCGGGCCCCGGCAAGGTCCGCATGAAGTGGAAGGGACTGCTGGCCGCGTTCATTCTCGGATTGGTTTTCGGAATCGCGCTCGGCCCCTGTACATTTGCCTATATGGCGCCAATGCTTGGGGTCACGTTCAGACTGGCGGGGACCAACCTCGCCTACGGCATCCTGCTGCTTATCGTGTATGGGGTCGGGCATTGTTCGGTGATTGTGCTCGCCGGGACAAGTACAGAACTGGTCCAGAAGTATTTGAACTGGAATGAACAGTCCAAGGGCGCCGTAATTGTCAAGAAGATCTGCGGCGTACTGGTTATTCTAGGAGGGGTCTATCTCATTTACACCGCTCCATGACCATGTGTCCGGGCGCAAGCATGTTCTTAAGCCATGGTTGACAAATTCGCCAAGGACATCTTGAAACAGACCCAAACCAAGAACATTATTGTGGCGTTGTTGCTGCTGACCGTCTTGGGCTGCACCGGGTACATGATTGTCCGAGCAACTACTGCCTCTGCAACCTCTTATAAGGTAGTGGCGTACTACTTCCATGGCGCAATCCGCTGCCAGGCATGTCTGGAGATAGAAGCCGTTTCGCGGCAAACCGTTGAACAGGAGTTTACCAAGGCGATAGCCGAAAAGCGCTTGGCATGGCGTTCGGTTGATTACGACGAAGCCGGAAATGAACATTTTGTTGAGGAGTACGAATTGTCTTGCCCGTCACTGGTCATTGTCGAGATGCGGGACGGTAAGCGCAGTGAATGGAAAATCCTGAGAAGAACCTGGGAGTTGCTCCGGAATAAGAACGATCTCAGGAAGTATGTCCACAATGAGGTGAAGACTTACCTGGGAAAAGGACGGTGAACCTTAAATACAAGGAGATTGCCCGATGTCAGCGCCTTCATCTGCTCCTGAAAGTTCTAAGGGATTAAGTTTCTTTGAGCGTTATCTCACGCTTTGGGTGGTCTTGTGCATCATGGCTGGTATCGCACTCGGCAAACTCGCGCCGGGGGTGGCCGCTTTCCTGGATGGCATCGCCATCTCTGTCGGGGAAGCGCCGGTGGTCTCGATCCCCATCGCCATCTGCTTGTTCTTCATGATGTATCCGATCATGGTGAAGATCGACTTTGGCGAAGTGCTGCGGGCCGGAAAGAGTGTCAAGCCCGTGGGGCTGACCCTGTTTGTCAACTGGGCCGTCAAACCGTTCACGATGTATGCGATTGCCGTGTTCTTTCTGGGCACACTGTTCTTAGGCTTCATCGGGCCGGACGCTGTTGACCTGGTAAAAATGCCCTTCGGCCTGGACCTGGTCGAGGGAGCAACCTACGGGGCCGGCAAGGTCGTGCTTATCGAGGGCGTGAAGATGCTGGAAGTGCCTCTGTGGCGCAGCTATCTTGCCGGCTGCATTCTGCTGGGCATTGCGCCGTGTACGGCGATGGTGCTGGTCTGGGGCTATTTGGCCAAAGGTAATGATGGGCACACCTTGGTCATGGTGGCGATCAACTCTCTCGCGATGCTGGTGCTGTACGGGGTGTTCGGCGGTTTCCTTCTTGGTGTTGGCCGGCTGCCGGTTCCCTGGCAGGCGCTGCTTCTGTCAATCGGCATCTATGTCGCCCTGCCCCTGGTGGCGGGATACTGCTCACGGAAGCTGATTATTCGCATAAAGGGCCTGGAATGGTTCAAGGAGAAATTCCTCCACCTGTTGACCCCGGTCACGATCACGGCTCTGCTGCTGACGCTGGTATTGCTCTTTTCCTTCAAAGGTGAGGTGATCCTCGCCAAGCCGCTGACCATCCTCTGGATCGCCGTGCCGCTGTTCATTCAGACCGTAATGATCTTCATCCTTGGCTATGTCTTGGCAAGACTGCTCAAGCTGCCCTACGAAGACGCGGCGCCATCGGCCATGATTGGCGCTTCAAATCATTTCGAAGTCGCCATTGCCACTTCAACGATGCTCTTCGGCCTTTCTTCGGGCGCGGCCCTCGCGACCGTGGTGGGTGTCCTGATTGAGGTGCCGGTGATGCTCATGCTGGTCAGAATCTGCCTGCGAACCCAGAAATGGTTTGCCAAGCCTGCTAACTGAAGCTCAGAATTCGGTCACGCGGTCGGGGTCAACCCAGGCGTAGTCAATACCGTGGTTTTCGGCCTGGTGGATGAGTTCGGGGATTTCGCGGCGGAAATAGCGCGGGGAGATGTGGGTGAGGATCAGACGCTTGACCCGGGCGTCGCGGGCGAGGTCGAAGACTTCCTGGATCGCGCTATGAATCGGATACTTGCGATCGTCTTCCCGGAGGAAAGTGCACTCGTGAATCAGAATCTCGACCTCGCGGTAGACCGCCGGGTCAACCGGCATGCTGTCGCCGGAGTAGGCCAGGATTTTCACGTCACGGTAGTCGTACTTATCCTTGTCGGCAATCTTGGCCAGTTCAGGTCCGGGGGCGCCGTGCAGTTCTTCTTTCAGCCGTTTGCGCTGCTCGGTAACCACGTAGATCAGCGGACGCTCGGCGTGGCGGCGGGCGGCGAAAGTTTCCATGAAGCGGCCTTTGCGCAGTTCGACCCGGCTGCCGGGGGTCAAGGTAATCCATTCGAGCGGGAACCGCACATAGTTCCCCAACATTTCCGTGATCGTCCGTTTGAAGATTTCGATGCCGTTTTCGCCTTCCGGGTAATAAATGGCCAGCGGCTTGAGATTATCGCCCTTGGTCCCCTGGCGCAGGCAGATCAGCGGCAGCAGCCCGGCGATGTGGTCCACGTGCCCGTGCGACAGAAAGATTTTCTCGATGGCGAAGATATCCTGTCTCAAATACAGCCCGGCGCCCTCGCCGCAGTCCAGCAGAATGCGGTCCGGCGCGTAATAGTACCAGCTCGAGTAAAGCGCCCGCGAAAAGGCTCGAATAATCATCCTCAGTTCCCGTTGCGTTCTGCGCCTGCAAAAAGGCCATCATTATAGTGCCGCAGGAACTATGGTTCAAGCCGCCTAAGCCTGTTCCGGCACTTGAATTCGCGTCCGGCGCGATTATACTTGGGACGTTCATCTTGAGGTAGAATCAATTAAGTACCGGACCAAGACATGGCGAAATCGGACAGCGATTTTATTGACCGGCTGATCGAGCGGCTGGACCGGCTGGACCCAAGCTCGGTGCAGGGCTACGTCCTCAAGCTGGTGCGCGAGAAAGGTCTGCTCGAGACCATCTTCCAGACCATCCGCGAAGGCGTGATCATCATTGATCACGAGCTGAAGATCGAATTTGTCAACCAGGCAGCCATCAGTCTGCTTGGTCTACCGCAGAACGTGCTTGACCCGCCCGGCCAGAAAATCGGCCGTTACCTGCGCGATCTTGACTGGGACCGCCTGATGCGCCAGGACCCCGCCGAGTGGGAACGCGTCTCGCGCCGGGAGATCGAGGTCTTCTACCCGAGTCATCGTTATTTGCTGTTCTACCTGCTGCCTTACGAGGACCAGTACCACCCCGAGTCCAGGCTTGGTATGGCTACCATTATCCTCCATGACGTGACCGATCTGCGCCGCCGCGCCGAGACCGAACTCGAAACTGAACGCCTGAACGCGATTACCATGCTGGCCGCCGGCGTTGCCCACGAAATCGGCAACCCGCTTAACTCGCTTAATATTCATTTGCAGCTTCTCGAGCGTTACTTCCGCCAGCAGGCGGAGAACAAGGACAACACCGAGGCAAAAGAACTGCTCGAGGTCGCCCTCGAAGAAGTCCAGCGGCTTGACCATATCATTAACAGCTTTCTCAAGGCCATACGCTCGACCCCCGGCGAATTCGCGCCCGTCTCTCTCAAAGACCTGGTCAGCGACACCCTGCGGGTAATGAAACCGGAAATCCAAAACCGCCAGGTCGCCGTCGAATGCGAATGGGGTACGGGCATTCCGTTGGTGCAGGGCGACCCGGATCAGATCAAGCAGGCCCTTTACAACATTATCAAAAACGCCATCCAGGCCATGCCCGGCGGCGAGGATGAAAATAAACTGCACATCGCACTTTCCGCCGGCCCCGGCACCGTCAGCCTGGCCGTGGCCGATAACGGCAAAGGGATTTCGCCGGATGAGCTCGGCAACATCTTCAACCCATATTATACCACGCGTGAGGACGGTACGGGGCTGGGCCTGGTAATCGTCGAACGCATTGCCCGTGAGCACGGCGCCGAACTCGGCATTGAAAGTAAACCCGGCCGCGGTACAGTATTCACCATTACATTTCCGTTGCGGGAGAGCCGCTCGCGGCTGCTCGAATCGCCGGACGAGGCCTTGCCCGTCGAAACGCTCGAACTGGATGCGGATAACGCATGAAGAAACCGAAGATTATTATTATTGATGATGAGCGTAATACCCGCGAAGGTCTCGAGCGGGCGCTCAAACAGAACTATGACGTGACCCTGGCTGACAGCGGCCGGCGCGGGCTCGAGCTTATCTTCGAGCGCGGGTTCGACCTGGTGCTGACGGACCTGCGCATGCCCGGTATGGACGGCCTCGAACTGCTCAAGCGGGTCCAGACCGTGGAGCGGCCCCCGACCTGCATCATGCTTACCGCCTATGGCAGCATCGAGAACGCCAAGGAAGCCATGCGCGCCGGCGCTGAGGATTATCTGCTGAAACCAGTTAATCTGGACGAATTGGAAAAGACGATCAAAAAGGCCCTTGAATCACGCCAACTCAAGGCCGAAAACAAACGCTTGAAGTCCGAGCTGGCTTCCCAATACGCCTTCGAGAAGGTCATCGGCCAGTCTCCCGCCATGCTCGAAATCCTCGAGACGGTTAAGCAGATCGCCGCCGCGCGCTCGACCGTGCTGCTCACCGGCGAGAACGGCACCGGCAAAGAAGTAATTGCCCGCGCGCTCCACCAGCTCAGCAATCGCGCCGGCCGCCCATTCGTGGTGATCCATTGCGCTGCCCTCGCCTCTTCCCTGCTCGAGAGTGAGCTGTTCGGCCATGAAAAAGGCGCGTTTACCGGCGCCACCGAACGCAAGCCCGGCCGATTCGAGGTGGCTGACGGCGGCACCATTTTGCTCGACGAAATTTCCGAAATTGACTCCGCCACTCAGGTCAAGCTCCTGCGTGTGCTCGAGACCCGCAGCTTCGAGCGGGTCGGCGGCACCGAACCTATCCTGGTGGACATCCGGCTCATCGCCGCTACCAACTGCGACCTCAAAAAAATGGTCGCCGAGGGCAAGTTTCGCGAAGATTTCTACTACCGGCTCGACGTGCTTAACATCCACGTGCCGCCGCTCCGCGACCGCCGTGAGGACATTCCCATCCTGCTCGCGCACTACCTCGAAATATACAACGAGGAAAACGGCAAGCAGATTCAAGGCTTTAGTTCCGAGGTCACCAATATCCTGGAAAGCTATGACTGGCCCGGCAACGTCCGCCAGCTTAAGAACTGCGTCGAGCGCCTGGTCGTCCTCTGCCGCAACGACGCGATTACCGTGAAAGACCTTCCCCAGGATATCCGCGACGCGGTCAGCAGCAGCCCCCTTGCCAAAACCGGCCGCGTGGACGCACTGGACATCGAGGCCAACGAGAAGTTCCTGATTGAAAAGGCCCTGAAAGAGAGCAACGGCAACCGCTCCGCCGCCGCCAGGAAGCTCGGCATCAGCCGCCGCACCCTCCACCGCAAACTTAACCAGTATGAGCTTGATTAGAGGAAGCTAAGATCTCAATCCAAAAAAGGATTCTGTTGCCCGCATTGAAGCCTGGCAATGCGGGCAACAGAAGTAATATAATGGCTCAATCTTGATTCTGCAAACAGTGTCGAAGTCGAACAAGCAGTGTCGAAAAAATAATTTGCCGGCGAGTTTTGCCGGGTGGTAAGTAGTCCCTTCGCATTGGTAACTAACCCCTTCGCATTGGCAAATAAACACTTATATAAGTCTGTCATCCGAAGTAGCTCAGCCAATGAAGCAATATCTTAAGCCCAAAAAAAGATTCTGTTGCCCGCATTGAAGCCTGACAATGCGGGCAACAGAATTAATCTAACCGCTCAATCTTGATTCTGCAAACAGTGTCGAAAAAATAATTTG
>SDBT01010680.1_pt1 | contig 14800 bp, 32 predicted proteins | sample 2277101 | NCBI WGS metagenome assembly SDBT01 (sample SAMN10404973, study PRJNA504765) | marine sediment metagenome | isolation source: marine sediment core GS10_PC15, 103 cmbsf | place: Arctic Ocean: Southern Knipovich Ridge | collected 2010
TTATTTATGTGGATAATGTTAGAAAAGACTCAACAACTTCGGGGGCTGGAACTCCTATTGATACTGACTCAGGTGATGATGTTGGAGTAGGTCATAGAACTGGTTTAACTATATTTGATGGGCAAATTGATAATTTAGCAGTATTTGATAAATTATTATCTATTGATGAAGTTGATGATATTTATCAAGCACAAAAAACAAGATTTATTGGGGGTAGCACTAATTCTCAAATTGACTGGACAAATGCAGGAAGTGATTTTTTAACAACAGGGACTATTAATGGTATTACGATTGATGATGGAAATATAACTACAGCAGGAACAATTACAGCAGGAACAATTACAGCAGAACATCTTAAATCAACTGATGATATAGAGATTGCAGATAAAATTTTTCATTCAGGAGATACAACTAATTATCATAGTTTTGAGGCAGGAGGACCATTTCACGACCAAATTTTCCAAGTTTTTGGAGGTCATGATGCAATAAAATTAAGTCATGCAGATGTTGGACCCGGATTTCTTGCAATAACTTTGGGAGATGTGGATGTAGATGTAGATTTTTTTCTTAAAGGCGACGGGCGAACTGGGATGGATTGGGATAGTGGTGGTGGGGAATTTACTTTTTATGATGATGCTATATTTACTCAACCAGTAGCATTTGGAAGTAATACTTTAGGAGGATTAAGTTCAGGAGATATAAATGTTTCTCAAATATATTATGATGGATTAAATCCTAAATCTCCTAGTTTTATTTGTGATGATGGAGATTGCCAAATAACTTTTTTAAAGAAAAGAAAAAGTCTTTGGTTGGAGACTAATGATAATTGGGATATATTAAATATTGAGTATGAAGGAACAGATTATACTAAACAAACTTTTTGGAATTTAGTTCAAGGAACTCAATATGAAGATATTGCCTTGAAATTAAATGATAAACTATTGAGATTACAAGAAAAGAAAGTTCAAGATGATATAATAAATAATTGTAGAAATCAGAATTATTCTTGGGATGGAGGTTGTTATGAAATTGTTAGAAATGAATTAAGTTACGAAGAAGTTGTAGAAACAATCCAAGTTTTAATCTTTAATACTATAAATTCAACTTGTTATGAATTAGATAATGAGTTAAGAGTTATTGAATATGATTGCACAGAACAGATTGATAGTGGAGAAACCGAAGATAAAATAATGTTTAAAGATGGTTGTGGTTGGAGAACTAATTATTATTGTGATGTGAGAAGTGAGGTTGAATTATGATAAATGAATTTGAATGGTGTGGGTGTCCTAAATTATAATTGGATGCCGATTCGCTTTAACTGAATAGAACGAACATGGAAAAAACAATGCACGAAACTTACGGAGAACCCAATGATGAGATAGGTGATCATAGGCATTGCTGCAAATGTGGTTATTGTATAACCTGTGGTGACTGTGTTGAGTTTGGTTGTGGTAAGAAGGTGTTAATATCCAAGAAGGGTTTTGGTAGGACTTATGGATATTAGAATGAACAATTTTAAGTCATTTAATCTTTATAAGTATTGTTGTTATTTAGTTTTCTGTTGATTTTTGTGTTACCATTTTTAAGTTTTAATGAGGTTTTAAATACTAAAGATTATTAGTTTAGATAATCAACTTCGGTTGATAACAGTTAGCTTCGGTTAACTGTTTGGTATCTAAGGGGTGACTTCGGTTGCCCCATTTACCTCCTTGACGGAGCCCATAACTCCGGAGGGGGATAAGAAGATGGAAGATATAATGAAGAAGAGGATAATTGAAAGCGTCGGCAAAGACGTTAAGTTAGTTCTACAAAATAATTTTATATATGCTGGAAAGATTACCGGTTGTGATGAGAATCATTTAGAGATTTTAGATTATAAATCTAGTTCTTATCATGTCTTTGATTTAAACAATGTAAAAGATTTCGAGGTAAGGCAATGAGTTCTGTGACTGTTCCCACTAAGGACGTTGGTGAGGTTCAGGATGTTTACCGGAAGGAATGTGGGCATAAGAAATCTTTAGAGGATAGGAATGAGGATTATATTAAAAGGGAGTTGGGGATAAAATGAACTTAGATGAATATAAAAATCAATGCTTAAAGAAGAGTCTGGATTATAGACCGCCACAATTTAACTTTTATACAAGAACATTAAACTTTCTTAAATCTGATAAGAAATTTCTTATTAATCCTGCTGGCATGGGGTTCGGGAAAACCCCATTAACAACTTGGCTAATAAACGATTTCAAAGACGAGTATGATATTATACTAATAGCAAATCCTACAGATCCTCTAAAATATGTTTGGCTAAAGAGTTTAAAAGAAAATAAATTAATAGATGTTACTGCCCCATGGCCCTCTAAGAAAAGCTTATGTATATATAAAAGAATATTTAAAGATAGAAAGATTCCTATTGACTCAATATGTAATGATGATTGTCCGTATATGAAAGATCATAAATGTGGAAATGATAAACAATATACAGACCTTTGTGAAATTGATTATAATAATTACCTTTTAATGAATGATAAATTAACTCCAAATAATTATTATAAGTTAATGATAGAAAAGTATAATATTCTACAAGAAGAAATAAAAGAAATATCCCTAGGGAAAGATAATGTAGATTATTTAAAGGATAAAAAATTACCATTTGGATGCCTATGTTCCCCAACAAGAATGGGACTTCGGGACGGAAAGAGAATGATTATAGTCGGTGATTATTATGGATTTCTAAAACAAAAAATGTTTCGTATGGTAACAAAAAAAGACCCTTACCATTTAGATTCTCTGCTAATAATAGACGAAGGACACTTAATAAATCCACGAGCAAAATCAGAATATTCAAATAAAATATATCTTAATAAGAATTCTTTAGGATTAAAAAATGAATTAAATAAATATATTCAATATACATCCCGTCATGATGAAAGTAATATTATAGTTGTTTTAGATATGCTAAATGAGATAAACAATAAAATTATAGTTAAAGGGAATAAAAAGACAAATTTTGATTATAAAACAATAAAGAAACTGATTTTTGATGATGATTTAGGATATGATACATTAATAAAAAGTTTGGGAAGATTTATGGATATTGTAGATAAAAATAAAGAACCGGAAGAAAAGTCTTCTGATACAGAAAAGGTATATAATTATCTTAAGGCAATAAAAGAAAATGACAATGATGATTCTTTTTATAATTTTGCTGAGAATATAACACTCTACAATAAGGAAGATATTATATTAAGTTCTATTTGTTTAAACCCATCTAATAAATTAAAAGAAGTATGGAAAAGTTGGGATAAGGTTATAATAAATACTGGAACATTATATAAAAATAAAAAAATAGCATTAGATGAAATAGGTATATGTGATAATCAATGTACTACAGAAGAGATGATTAATTCATATGATTTATCTAAAAATGTTTTTACCATTGCTGAAAATAATTTCAATAGTAAGTATAGAGAGGGGACATATAAAAATAATATAAATAAGCTTTGTGAAGTTCTTTCAAATCTAAATGGGAAAACGATAATATTTATTCAGGCAAAAGATAATTCCTTATTATTAGAAGATTTATTAAAGAAGAATAGGAGGAAGGTTATTAATTTTTGTAAAAAGGAGAATAAAGATGGAGAAGTGAGTGCAGAGGATTTTGAAATTCTAAAAGAAAAATTTGTTTCTGGAGATAAGGATTTAATAGGTATTATTAATATTATGGGACGGGTTGAGGGGCATAACTTTACTGACGGAGATGATATTCCTCAAGTTAATAATGTTATTATTTACGGATTTCCAATGCCCAGCGCAGATGATATATCAAAAGCAAGACATAAATTCTATATTAAAAAATATGGTAATAAAGAAGATTGTCTATTTCATATATTTTTAAATGAGCCAATACATAAAATACAGCAAGCAAGTTATCGCTGCAAAAGAAGTCCAGAACAAACTCCTACTATAATTCTTTGGGGTAAGAGATTCGCAAAAGAAGACAAAATTTATGTATATCCTGAAGAAGATGGATCATGGGAGAATGGAATAATTGGAATAAAAAATAATATATTTAATTCGTTACCAAAAGAATTCCAAAAGAATTATATTAATTATTCAGAATTAATTGAAGAACTAAAAAAGAGAAATCAACACAATGGTTGAGCTAAACATTTATCAATATACATTCCAGCCATGTAAAGATGGACAAGAAGAATATTTAACATTACTACATAACACTAGAAAACAATTATATAGGATTAAATATTCATTCCCAAAAGAAAAAATTGAAGTACATTCAGAATATCTTAAACAGTTTGATTATAATTATTTATTTTCTACTTTAAGTTTACATGAAAACCTATCTGGTAAAAGAGAGAAGCTCAACCAGAGGGATATTTTTATAGAAGAAATACAAAAATTAATAGTTCCACAGGAAACCAAGCTGTCTAAAACCACAGAAAAAGACACCAATAATAGTGATGTTAGTTCATTAGTATTGTTAGGTAAGGAAAAACAGGGACGAGAGGAAGAAATGACAAAAAAGGCTAACTCATTAAAATTGTTAGTACAGCATAATACTAACAATACTAACAATACTAACAATACTAATATAACTAACAATACTAACAATACATATATTCTTGATATTCCTGATAAAATAGCTGATAAAATATATTATTTTCTTTATGATAATAAAGAAGCAACATCTAAACAGGTAGCGGATTCTGGAGCATGTTCAATTAATGTATTTTGGAATACTAGTAGTAAGGATAAAAATATTGAGATTTCAAGGAAAGAGGGACAAACAGCATTTTACTCAGTCTCTAAATCAAAACATGATGAAATAGAATTTAAGATAAAACAAAAGATTGAATCCCAAAAACTAATAGAACAAAACAAGAAAGAACAACAAGAAAGAGATACTCAGAAATCTAAAACACAAGATGAATTATTACAGAAATTTGGAAACATAATCATGGATAAATCAATCTCGTCTTTTGTTAATGGTTCTGTTTATATTAACATGGGAGAACTTAAAGAATTAGAAACAGAAATTTTTGAAACATTAATAGAAAGACCAGAAGAAACTATCCAATTATTTGAGATAGCAATAGAGGAAAAGAGTTTAGGAGAAGATGTCCGAGTGAGATTTAATAATTTAGAATCAGCTAGTAAAATTAATATTGAGAATTACAGAACAAAACATTTAGGAAAATTAATCTGCTCCGAAGCAAAGATAACTAGCATGAGTAAGGTTAGAATGCTAACGATAAACGCTAAATTTGAGTGTCCTAGTTGTGGAACTATTATGTCTGTCTTGCAACTTGATAAGAAGTTTAAGGAGCCGTCTAGGTGTTCATGCGGTAGGCGTGGTGGGTTTAAGGAATTATCGAAAGATATGGTTGATACTTCAACATTGAAGGCGGAGGACATTGAATCAAAAAGCGATGTTCCTATAGGAAAAGATGTGACATGTCTAGTTAAGGGTAAATTGCTAAAGTGTGGAGAAATAGAAAAAATTATACCAGGAAGTAATATTAGAATTTTAGGAATATTAAAAGAGGTTGCCATTAATAATAACTTAGGTGCAAAATTAACACAGAGTGATTGGGCCTTAGATATAATTGATATTGAAGAGTTTGATCCAGATTTAAATTCAATAGACTTTTCTGACAAAGAGATTAAAGAGTTTAAAGATTTATCAAGTAGAATATCAGTTAGTGGTTTATCAACCTTAATACCTAGTTATGCCCCAGAGGTTGAGGGATATGATATTGAAAAGAAGGCGTTGATGATACAAGGATCGCAAAAAAAGAACAATAAAGAAACTGATAACACAAAGAGCCACATAGCAATCTTTGGTGATCCAGGAGTTAGTAAATCCGTACTGGCAAAATTTACACAAAAAGTTACACAAGGTTCAACTTACTCTAGTGGTAGTGGTTCTTCTGGCGTTGGACTAACAGCCTCAGTAATTAAAGAGGATGGGATAGGATGGGTTATGAAGCCTGGACAATTACCACTAACTAGAGAGTTGGCAGTATTAGATGAGTTTAATTTAATTACTGATGAGGATAAACCAAAGCTTCAAGAAGCAATGTCAGAGGGAAAGATTAGTATTCATAAGGCTGGCATATCAGCGAGTCCAGGAGTTTCTTGTGGGGTACTAGCTTTAGCAAATCCGGTCAGGGGGGTATTTGATAAATCGCAATCACTCATTAAGCAATTTAATTTACTTCCACAACAGGTTAATAGATTTGATGCGATATTTATTCAAATGGATAATAGAGATCCAGAACAAGATGATAAGATAGCCGATATAATGTTAAAAAGAAAATCTGGTCAAATTGAATGTGAGTTTGATTATAAATTTCTTAGAAAGTTTTTTACATATGTAAGATCTCTGGATGAACCAAAAATGAATAATGAATCTAAAACAGCATTAAAAAATGCATACAAACTAGCCAGAAGCCTGACAAGAAATAATAATTCAATATTACTAAATCCAAGATTCCTAGATTCTCTTACAAGATTATCTACTGGCCATGCAAAATTAAGAGGAGCTAATACTATCTCACAGAAAGATGTTGATGAGGCTTATGAAATAGTTTCTGGTAGTTATTTAAATTTAAAGAATTATGAGGTCGCCAATGGATAACTCCTTCCAAAACTCAAACAATGAGTCATATAAACGCATAGCAGACCGCCACCAAAAGGCCACAAAACTAATGTTTAAAGCAATTTTAAAGAAAACTCCCAAAGAAGTAGTAATCCAAGTCTTAACTGAGGAAAAAGTAATAAGGCGTGATTGGGAAGAAAGCGGAGAAATATACAAACTAAAATGAAACACAAACCCAAAAACCACTGCCCATATAGAGAAGGAACAAAGTGTACACATAAGGATCGTGAATTTAATAAGAAGGGAAACAAAAGAAAGTGTGGATTTCCAAAAAGCCCAGAGAGCTGTGATATGTACCTTGATTGGGTTGACATGATAGATATGGACTATTTAGAGAAAAGAACGATTTCTACACCTACGAACCCACCTAAAAACAACAAAGGAGATAATACCAATGACTGAGCACTGTTCCAACTGCGGAGAGATATGTTGTGGTAAACTTCAAATTCCACTAAGGAAGGGGTGTGACCCAAAACCATTCTGTAATAATTGTTTTGCATTATTCTTACCAATGACAGATAAGGAAATCAAAAAGATACTCAGAAGAAATAAATATGGTGTCACTTGTTAATTACTACAAGGTTTTAAATAATAATCAATATTATAAATAACATGATAAACGAATTAAAAAGAAACGGTGAAATAATCATCAAAGCTTTAGGGAAAGTAAAACAACTATCTATCTCAGATGTTGTTAGAGAATTGGGTATAATTAGATGCCAAGCGAGAGGAGCAATAGCCTATCTTTTAGGATCAGATAAAATTGAGGAGATACCGGTAGGCATGGCTAAGGTATATTTTTTAAAATGAACATAAAACAATTAATAAAAAAAGAAAGATCTGAATATCCAAAAAGGATGCCAACATTAAAAAGAATAAAGGTAGGCCGAGCAATAGCTTTTCTTGCAGCTTTACCATTATGCACTGGTTGGATGTGGGGAATAGCAGTTCCTTTAATGATGCCAGTTTCAATATCAACCAAAATCAAAGGAAAATTAAATCAAAGAAGGGGTAATGGAGATCTGCAATTAAAATGAATAAAATAAAGTTAGGGGATAAAGTTAGGGATAAAGTATCTGGATATTTTGGAATAGCCACAAGTAGAACAGAATTTCTAAATGGATGTTTCCAAATTGAAATTACACCAAAAATAAAGAAAGGCAAAACTCCATCGGTAGAAGAAATAGCCGGAGTAGCAATTGATGAACAACAATTAGAGAGAATTGGTTGCGGAATAAATACTCCTGAAAAGAAAGTTATACAAACATCAACAGGTGGACCCATGAGAAAAGTTCCAAGGAGTGCATATTAAAATGAGAGCAACTTTGAAATATCATAAAGGAATTGATAATAGATTAAGAAGAAATATCACATATAGAAGTCTATTGAATGTCGAATATAGGATTAAGGTATTCCCTATAACCGCCCAGGAATTATTGGAGGCATCCAAATGAAATATAAATGCAGGGGTTGTTCGGATGTATTTGATAAGTGTGGGATTAAATGCCTAAGATGTGGAACACTAATAACCCATAGTGATATAATTGAAGGAGTTAAGGAGGTTCAAGATGGAAGATAACAAAATACCCAATATCCCAATTTGGTCTAAAATAATAATAACTTGTGTACTTAGTTTATTGGCTGGTGCATTCTTACTTGCAGTCTTTATATTTTCAGGATTATCACCAGACTTTCTAACTGATGGCCAATGTGAAGAACTCAATAATGAGTCTTTTATTAATGGAACTTATTATGGAAATCAAATAACTCTATTTAATATAATGAATACAACAATAAATTGTAAACAAACTTATAAGATTCAGGTTAATGATCAAACTTATAATTTACAATTGGTTGAATGTTTAGATCTAAATGAAAATCAGGAGGAAAATCAAAATGGGTAATTTTAAGGAAACAGCACAGGCTTACGAGCCAAAGAAAACTCCAGTAATATCCGAATTGGAAGCCGTATCTCTTGCATGTCCAATCACTAAGAATAGCGGGACAGATACTGATGGCAAAGATTTTGAATATTTTGTAGTGAATGTTGGCGGAGAAGATTATAGAGTTCCAAATTCAGTTATGGAACAGGTGCAGACATTGTTAGAAGAAAAGCCGGATACAAAGACAATTAAGGTTGTTAAGAAGGGCGAAGGAATGTCTTCTAAATATACAGTTGTCGTACTGGATTAATCCCAATACAAAATAAACTTATTTATTTATTAGCACTTATCCAGAGTAGTGCCTGGACATCATAGTTACCCCTTTATACAGGGTGACGGTATTCTGCGAGTAATCGTTAGGCATACCTCTTTTTCCTGCCCCACCCCAACTGGGGCAGGTTTAAAGTCACAATCAAAATGGAAGAATTTAATAGAGAAAAGGCAAAGGAAGAGAAAGCAAGGGTAGAGTATAGATTACATGCTGCTATTATGGAAGATGCTAGTGAGGTGGACAATGGCTAGAAGGGGAGCAAGGTTTGGTAGGGGCGAGAGGGTACAGGAAATAAGAAATGAAAGGGCCGCTGCTGGAGTTTGTATTAGATGTGGAAAGAATAAACCCGATGAAGGAAGACTTATGTGTAGGGATTGTCTGGATAAAAGAATTGAACAAAGAAGAAAGGGTGCCAATGCAGAGGAGGCAAAACAATGATTGAGAATATATGTGAGGAGTGTGGAAAGAAAACAAAGATATGTTTTCGTTCAAAGAATAAAAGATATAAACTTTATATTTGTAGAGGATGTAAATTAAAAGAAGATAAAGATACGACATTTATCAAAAGTACGCACTCTAGAGGTGATGAATGAAATGTTCTGAATGTAGTAATGAAGATCCTAAGTGTATAAACGGGGTATGTAATTCTTGTAGATTGAAGAAGTGGAGAAGAGATAACCCAGAAAAAGTAAAAGCTTATGCAAAAATGAGACAAGTGAGAGATGTAGATAAAATAAAAGCAAGGCAGAAAATATCAAGCAACGATTATATGTTTGGAGGAAATAGAACAAATGTCCTAGAGAGAGATAATTATACATGTCAGACATGTGGGACTACTAATAAAAACAATACAAGAATAGTAGTTCACCACAAAGACAGAACTGGATGGGGGAAGAAAAAGAAAGATAAAAATAACAGTATGGATAACCTTATCTCGTTATGTGTCCCATGTCACTTAGCTGTACATTATAATCACAGGTATCCACAAAGGGCTTCGCGTCCTGTCCATAAGGCGTCGTTGGAGGAATCACCATGAGATTAGGTTTTACTAGGAACTGTAGTTTATGTGAACAAAAGACTAAAATTGGTCTTATATTTTTTGGTTTGAGAAAACCAATATGTAAAAATTGTATAAGATTTATTAAAAAATTAAAAATGGGAGAATTGGAAGAATGAAGATTCTAGAATTATTTTCTGGATATGGAACTGCATCTTTTGCATTAAAGCAATTAGGAATACCTTATGAACTTGTAGGTTATTCTGATATTGATAAATACGCTAATGAATGTTTTAGGAATAATCATTGCCCAGTAGATATGGATAGGAAATTAGGGGATGTAAGAAAGATCGATCCAAGTAATTTAGATGACTTTGATTTATTAACTGGTGGATTCCCTTGTCAATCTTTTAGCAATGCAGGAAAGGGGCTAGGGGAACTAGACGCTAGAGGAACACTTTTTAATGATATAATTAGAATTGCAGAAGTAAAGAAGCCAAGATATATGCTATTGGAAAATGTAAGAGGGTTAGTTAGTAAAAAACATATTGGAACATTTAATAAGATTATGGCAGAGTTAAAGAGAATAGGTTATTATGTAGATTGGAAAATATTAAACACAAAAGATTATGGCATACCACACAATAGAGAGAGAGTTTTCTTTGCTTGCTTTAGAAATGCAACAGATTATTCAAAATTTCATATAAATGGGGGATTCCCAGAAAAGGAAGAACTTAAATTATTTCTTAAAGACATTATAGATAGCGGTGAAGTTGATAGAGATACATCCTATTGTATTGACGCAAATTATTTCAAGGGGACAAGTCTAAAAGGATATTTGGAAAAATGTAGAAGACAGATTGTTTTTGAGGAAGGATTATGTGTACCAAATGCAACAGTTAAGGGTTATGACTTTGGAAGACCAGGTGACGGAGTTAATTTAGATTTTCCAACAAGTAAAACTAGACGTGGAAGAATAACCAAGAAAGTCTCTGGAGCATTGCAATGTAATGGTGGTAGAGGCGTTATATTAGACGATTATAAAATAAGAAAATTAACACCAACAGAATGTTTCAGACTACAGGGATTCTTAAACGATGAAGTTATTTTAGATGGAATAAGTAATAGCCAGCAATATAAACTTGCAGGTAATGGACAGTCAGTTAATGTAGTAAAGAAGATATTTGAAAAAATGTTTAATTGTTCGCCTAATCTAAAAAATGGATGTGGTAAATTTCTAACTGGAGAATCACATCACATAGGAGAAACATATTGTGATGGCAATCCTTTCCTATGTGAAGAGTGTAGAAACACGACGTCTTTTCTAAATAAAACGCCGAAAGGAGAGTTACAAACCCAAAATAGTGGCTCGGAACACGGTTTGGGGCAGAATAAGGAGTCGAAAGATGGAATTTAACGCATTAAACTTTGGGGGAACCGATAAGATGGTGAAAATATCCTCATACAAAATTGTAGAAGATATGATATTAATCTCAACAGATGACTTTGATATTATAAGGATCGATAAGAGTTGGTTGGATATAGTAAAAGAGATACACGAAAATAAATTAGATTTTGCATTTACTCAGGAATTAAGAATACTAAAACCCTGGGCGACGTCTTATCATGGTAAACAGCACTTGGGAGGAAATAATGAAAGATTGTCTTAATTGTGGTGCCACAAAGAGACATGCATTAAGACTTTGTAGACGTTGTTATGATGATAGAAATAGAGAGAAGATAAATAAACAGAAGAAAGAATGGTATAAAAATAATCCAAAGAAGGCAGAAAAGATAAGAGATAAGATGAGACTCAATGGATTACGACAAGATGTTTATGAGAGAGATAATTTCCAATGTACTAAATGTGGGATGACTCAAGAACAACACTTAGTATTATTTAATAAAAAGTTATTAATCCACCATGAAGATGATAACGGAAGATTAAGCGATACTCCAAATCATGAAATAGAGAATTTATTGACTGTTTGTTTTAGATGCCATAACACAATTCATAAGGTCCGAACAAAGAAGGATAAGTTTCAAGGGTTATTAGAACAGGATGATTCTGATTATAGGTATCCAAAGATTAGAGAAATACTACTAAACAAAAAGAAGAAGCTGGGAACTATCACAAAAGCTAAAAAAGAATTAGCTGAGGAGATGGGGATTAGTTATCATACTGTGGATCACTTACATTATGAAAGAAAAGATTCGCAAATTACAAGAAACAAGTCGGAGGGTAGAAAATAATGAAATTTGAAGAGAACAATATAGCACAAAGTCATACTGGCGATGAGGTAGAGAAGTACGAAAAGGTTTTCTATGATGATGGAGAACTAGATGGATATATGTTATTCTTCAAAAATGGATATAAACTTGATGTTGATAGAGATGAGATAACTGAGAAAGATTTGAAATGGCTTATTGATAATAAAATTTATATTGATATAGAGTTTAGATTAAGCGTATGGAAAGGACGGATTAAAAGTTCGCAGAAGACTTCGGAGGTGAGGAAATGAAAGAAAGAAAAGAAACTAGATTAACAGTTGTATTTGGCGGCAAGAGGATATTTGAGAAATATAATTGTACTATAGTAGAAGATATTCAGGATGGTGGTAGAACGCTTAAACTATTTGTAGGCTGTTCTCACAAGACTTCGAGTATGACTGAAAAGAACCCAGCACACTTTTGTGATTGCGGAAAGTATTTAGGGCATAGAGGATTCTGTTCAGATAAATGTCACAATAAACATTACGACGTAGAGTATAGTGAGGACAAATAATGGATAAACAACAAATAAAAAACATACTTGAAAAAGAAATAAAGTTTCACTCAAGAGAAATAGGAGAACATAAACGTCTAGCAGAAATAAGAATAAGTAAAACCCAAAAGTTGAAAGCTATAAAACATTTTCACAAGAAATTCCAAACAATTAAAATAGCAAAAGAATTAGGATTTGAATTTTGTGAAAAATGCGGAGGACTACGCTTACGATAGTTAACACGAACAATGGATAGAAATACTGAAATGATGATTTGCATGAAAGAACAAGGATACTCTATAGAGTCAGAGAGATTTGGAGGATGTATAGGTTTCCCACTAGAGTGTATGGTGGATATGTGGGATATTTTACAAGATGAGGAATATGAAAGTTCACAACTAAATTCCAAAGGCTGTCATAAGTGTTGTTATTCTTTTAGAGGAAGTGATAGAGTTTTACATTGTAAGATTGGAGGAACTACAATGGTAACACAGGAACAGCCGTGTTTCAAACCTAAGACGAAAATAGAAAAATCTAAACGAGGATGGGGTAAAACTTATGGTTATCCGACGTCATCTGATTAAAATGAAAGACAAAAATAAAATATACAAACTAGCACAAAAGATTAATGATTATGATGTAGATGAGGATGGATGTTATTGGTCACACATTTTAGAATTCGTAGAGGAAGCATACATACTGGGAAGAAATACTAAAGAGGAGGAATACATGAAACAATATTCATGATATACAAATTTAAAATATATGAGATGCACGGAAAAGAAGAGTTAATGGTAGCCGCAGGTGATGGAAATAATAAAGAAGAAGTAGAAAAAGAAGTAAAACATTACGCAATGCAATATGCCCAAGATTACCCAATTAAAATATGGAGAAGTTATTTGCTTAATGATTAGTATGGGATGGATTAAAGAAAGAATATTAGCAGAAAGAAGAAAGCATAATCATAATGGAATTGATTGGGTTAGAATAGCAGAAGCAAAAATTAAAGCCGAAATAAAAGCAATGATACGAGAATGCGAAGATAGGGATTATGTTGGAGAATTTTTAATTAAAAAGTTTGATTCGGAGAATGATTAGTATGGGAACATTTGAAGAAAAAGAGCAAGAACTTTATGATGAGTTAATGGAGGAAATATCAGGACTACGAGATGTATTATGATTAATATGGTAAATAAAAATAAGAAAATTGTAATGATTGAGTGGACAGATGTAGCTTCACTAGACTTAGGCTTATTCTCAGAAGAAGACATAAAGGAAGGATTAGAAAGCCCGAAAGTTATTATTGTAGGAATTTTAGTGAAAGAAGATAATGAGTCATATTACATAGCTAAAGAAATGTGGGAAACATCACAATTCAAATATCTTCATCTTGTTCCTAAAAAGTATGTTGACAAATTAAATATAATAGGCAAGACTAATTTTGATGAAAATGGAAAAACCGATTAAAGGATTAAAAAATATAGAACTTTATTTTGATGGAGCTAATAGTAGATTCCCATTAAAAATATGTAGTCTATGTGGGCAACCGATTAAGACAGGTTCTAATAGATTAATTTTATTAGAGTCAAAGATAAAAAAGGCAAAACATAGTTATATGAATAAAACAACCACTAAGGCTATTCTGTGGTTTCATTTCAAATGCAGAAGAAAATTAATTAAATATCTAGTTTCGCTTAAGCCTTAGTATGGGAAGATTATTTAGTGAAGCAGTAGATGAGAAGTACAATTCAATGAAATTTTGGATAGGAACACAGACAATATTCGATAAAAGAAAATTCGATGAAGGATGGGTTGATAGTGGAGAAGTAATTAAATTATCAGATGCACTAGATTTACTGCGTTCATCTAAGCCTTAATATGGGAATAAAAGAAAGAAAAGAGATAAGGAAGTTATTAGAAAAAATTGAGTTAAATCCTGAAGCGAAAAAATCCATATTGAAAGTATTGAATATTATGGAAGATAAACAAATGGAGACAATGTTAGTAAAATTAAAGGAGTTAAATTCGCCTTAGAACTAAACCATGAAACCAATAAAATTAATTAGAAACAAATGCGGAGACTTTTGGAATCCTAATAATGGGAAAGAAACTTATAGTAAGAATATTAAGGACTTGTTGGATTACT
>SDBT01010681.1_pt1 | contig 14800 bp, 16 predicted proteins | sample 2277101 | NCBI WGS metagenome assembly SDBT01 (sample SAMN10404973, study PRJNA504765) | marine sediment metagenome | isolation source: marine sediment core GS10_PC15, 103 cmbsf | place: Arctic Ocean: Southern Knipovich Ridge | collected 2010
GAGGTCCTCCACAAGTGGGTGACAGATGACCCTGAATCCCCCTTGCAGGAGCCTGACTAGCGCTCGGAGCAGGTCCTCCACCGCGAGGAACCTCATCCACTTGCCCCCGGCTTACAAATGAAGATCATCGCCTTCATTACCGAGTACCGGCGTTGATGGCCTTACAGGACCCGATTCCTATCGCTGGTCAGCGATTGCCTCTTTCAGCTTCACGAACTCCCTGTCGAGCCTGGAGATGAGAGACGCCGCCTCGTCCAGATTCCCGGCCTTCCCGGCCTGCTCGAGCTGAGCTGCGATGGCATACAGGATGCCCGCGCCGACCGTAGCAGATGCGCCCTTCATGGAGTGTGCCTGATGCTCGATCTTGGCCCTGTCACCATCTTGCAGGGCCTCCTTTAGCGCCTCCATCGTGCGCGGGATACTGTCGAGGTAGTCGTCAACGATCTCGCCGGCGAGATCTTCATCGCCCGCCAGCCGCTCGATCAGGACGGCGCGGTCGAAGACCACGTTATCTGCCTCCGGACCGGCGACCACATAGGGCCAGCAGCACGCCGCCACCGACTGTCAGCGAGGCAACAGTCAGGGTGACTGCAAGTACTACCACCACTCGCCGGTCCAGTTCCAAGCTCGGCTTTCTCCCTTGGTCGATAAGAGATCCTGTCGGCGGGCGCCAACAAGCAATTTTGATGGTGTGCAGTCCAGACTATCAGATGTTGCGTTCAATCTTCAGATCGCGTGGACGCTGTCCGGCGTCGGGAGAGATGGACCCCATCTTAGCAAACTGTCCGAATTTCGGGGTCCACCTCTGACCAGGTCCTGGGCCAGGTGAGCATCCCCCACGTACTTGTACGTGAAGTTAAAAAGAGGCTTCTCCCACCGCCAGACCAGCAGGTTGAAGGCGGTCTGGTCGCCCTCCTGGCAGGCCTTGATGAGGTCCGCCTCGTGGGCGCTGCCGCCCTCCATCCCTCTGGCGTCGGCTTCTGTGAGTGTTGCTTCCATCGTGTTCCTTGGGCAGGGGTGGGCAGGGATCGAACACGGGTCGTCTCTTTACCCTCTGGAATACTTTAACGAGCCCGGGGGGGAATAGTTGAGGGGGAATGCGAAATGCGGAGGGGGTGGCGCCTGAGGCGAACGCCTCGTGCTTCTCGCCGCAGTGGAGAATCAGGCCCTGATCGATGCTGCGAATGAGGCCGCCGACGTGGCCGCCGCGTTCAGCGGATCACGACCACTTCGGCGCCGGCATCAATCTGCGACCAGTACCGATCGGCAGTCAGCGCCGGCTCCGCCCGGGCGCGCGCCAACTGCAAGCACGCTCGGTCCCCCAGCGACAGGCGCCTCCCTCCCGTGATCGCGCGCAATGCGCCCGCGCCCAGCGCCGCATCGTGATCGAACGCCACGATCGCCAGGCCCAACCCTGAGAGCAGCGCGCCGACCTCTTCGGCCTGGAGGCCGTGGTCGACGAGCTTGCCCACAACCTCCGACAGGTTGACTGCGCTCATCACGGCATCGGGAAGCGCCTCCGAAACCCGCTCCCACCCCGGCTCGGCATTGACAAGCGCCAGCACCGCTGAAGCATCGAGGACCATGGCTATTTCGACCGTGCCTCGGCACCACGCTCCTCGATCAGCTCGTCGACCAAGCTGGCGCTACCACGTACCTGGCGCCGCACCGTTTCTTGCGCGCGCGAGATGGCGTGCTCCCGCGTGGTAATGCGCAACTGCCCGGCGTCCAGGGTCAAAACCAGCTCGTCGCCGGGCTCGATTCCAAGCGCCCGCCGGAAGGGAGCGGGGATAACTAATCTTCCATTATTTCCAAGACTTACCATGATTGTCTTCATATGGCAGATTCTATCAAGATCTGCCATGTAGTCACTACTCTTGATGAGACGGCCACCGGTGTCGTGATTCCGGGGGTCTTTCGCAGTCCTGGGGACCTTCAGGCTGGGACCTGCCTCTTCCGTTGTTCCGCCGCTTGTCTTGCATTGGGCTCCTAATCAAGATTCCAAAATCCGAGTTTCCTGTTGGGGACTGCTTTTTCAGCACACAGGTCGTTCATTCGCCTGGACCCTCACACCCAAGGATGGGGGCGAGCCGATCAAGGAGAGCGGTAAGTTCGTCATGATCTATAGGCGAGATGAGGGTGGTACCTGGAAGGCGGCCATAGACATCTGGAGCAGCGACCAACCAGCGGGTTAACGGCGCCGACACTAGGGTCACAACACACAGGAGGATATCCCCATGAAGTTGCTGAGTGGTGCAATGTTGACGTTCGTAGTTCTTGCGTTTGTTGCCTGTGCACCTCCACCAGCAGAGGAGGTCGTCGTCGAAGAGCCCGACACGACTGAGGCCGACCTAGCGGCTGTACAAGCCCTGGTCGAGGCATGGAGCACAAGCTTCGACTTACAGAACCCGGAATCCTACCTGGATCTGCTTTCTGAAGATGCCAAATTCTTGCCACAGGGGGCACCCATCCTCGAGGGCAAGGAAGCCATCGGCGCATGGATCGCTGAGCACTTTTTGGACGGAACGATGACTGTCTCTTCCGAGGAAAGAGAGGTCATGGGTGCATTTGCCTACGACCTTGGCACCTTCGGCCTCAGCCCGATCCCCCAGGAGGGCGAACAGCCGAGGACCATCTACGGCAAGTACGTTCTCATCATGCGACGCCAGGCTGACGGTTCCTGGAAACTGGCCCGCTACATCTGGAATTTCACGCCGCCTCCTGAGGAGTAGGCACATCTCCCAGGACAGCAAACGGTAGCAGTTCACGTAGCACTGGACTCAAAATCCCGTGGGCCTTGCGCTCGAGTGCGATGCTGGACATGGCTGTTGGCCTCCTTTACGGGTCAACGGTCGAGCTCGTCGGTCGGGCGGCCAGGACAAGACTGTGATGGGACCTGTTCAGATCAGGCTCCTATGAGGTCACTGCCCGTCCGGCTGGCGAGCAGCCTGAACGGTGTGCCCCCCCAGCCCACCGACAGGTCAATGCAAGGACACCACGGTCGGTCAAGTTATCGATCAGGCCGACCGGAGCAGCACCCCAGCATCAATACCCTCAGAAGTCCAGCCGCGCCCCCACCAGAGCGGTGCGCGGCAGGCCGGGACGGGAGCCCGCCGGGCGGCGCGCGACGATGTAGAGGTTGTCGGTCAGATTTTCGACCGCGGCATACAGCACCACTGAATCAGCGACTCTGAAATTGGCGCTCAGGTCCCACACCAGGAAGGCGTCGGTGGAGCGGCGCGGGTCGATCGGCCCCTGCGACGCCTCGGTTCGCATAGCGCTGCTGTAGGTCGCTTGGAGGTCGATGTTCCAGCGCCCCTGCACCACGCCGATGCCGGCGGAGAGCTGGTGCTCGGACAGATAGGGGAGCTTGTCGCCCACCTCGACCTCACCCCAGGGCCCGTAATCGCTGCTGAAGGAGTGCTGGAAGGTGCCATCGGTGTAGGTGTAGGTGGCGTACAGCGGCGCGACCCATCCGGCAGTGGGGACGAGCTCGAAGCGCGCCGAGGCTTCCAAGCCGGCGACGTTCACCGCGCCGCCGTTGAACAGGTCACCCGTGCCGCGGCCACCCGAGGCCAGCGTATCGACGCCAAGCAGGTTGGAGTAGGCGTTGAAGAAGCCGACGACGTCCAGCGACAGCGCATGGCGGTCGTAGCGCACGCCGAGCTCGTAGTTGACGCTCTGCTCTGCCTCGGTGAACTCGCTGGTGCCCGGCCCCGGGGGCGCGAAGCCGCGGTGAACGCCGCCGAAGACCTGGAGCTCCGCGGAGGCGTCGTAGCTGACGCCGATACCCGGGACGGCGACATCGACCTGGTTGGTGCGCACCCGGGTCGGCGAACTGCGGCCGGGATCGTCGCTGGCATAGTCGGTACGGGTCAGCGCGATGGCTTCGAAGCGCACGCCGGGGGTGATCGCCCATCGTCCCCAGCTGATCTGGTCCTGCACGAACACCGCCCAGGCGCTCGCCTCGTTGACCCGGTTGCTCTGGCTGCCCGGTGCGCCGCTGCTGGTCAGCGCCATCCGGCCGTCGAGCATGCGGTAGCCGTCCTCGTGCTGGAAGCGGTCCTCGGCATCCACGTGGTAACGGATGCCGAGCTCGAACTGGTTACTCAGCGCGCCGGTCTCCGGGCGCCAACCCACCACGCTCTGGACCCCCTGGCCGTAATAGTCGCGGTTGTTGGCGCGCACCTTCAGCGCGTCGGCGTCGCTGTCGGCGCCCTTGGCGATGGCGAGCTCGCCGGCGAACTCGGCGGGATCGTCGAACATCTCGGTGAGCCCCACGCCGTTGATGCCCTGCAGCTTGTACCAGTTGCGCGCGAAGTCGTTGCGGTAAATGACCGTGGTGACGTCCAGGCTGGGCGCCAGCGCGGCAAAGTGGCGTAGCTGGTACTGCTGGTGATCGGAGCGGAACACGTCCTGCTGTGATGCCGCGTAGCGGCGCAGCGGGTTGGCGCGGAAATCCGCGTCGGTCAATCCCAGGTAGGTCTCGTGAGAGGTCTGACGGGTCAGCCCGAGCTTGACCTCGAGGTCCTGGTAGACACGGGCATTGGCATCCGTGTTGAGGCGGAACTTGGCCAGGTAGTCGTGCAGGTCGTAGCCGGTGTCGCCGCCGCCGTCGAGTTCCTTGAAGCCGTTGCTGCGGATCTGGTAGGTCTCCAGCAGCCAGCCGTGGCGCTCTCCCGAGCCGCCCACGTCAAGCAACGCCCGCGCGGTGCCGAAGGCGCCGGCGACGAGCCGCGCGCGCACGTCGAACTGGCGCGGGATGGAGGTGGACATCAGGTTGATCGCGCCGCCGGTGGTGCGCGGACCGTACTTCACCTGGCTGGAGCCCTTGCGCACCTCGATCGCTTCCATGCGGCCAGCGGTAGGGAAGTAGTACGCCGCCGGCGCGGCGTAGGGCGCCGGCGCGATCAGAACGCCGTCCTCCATCAGCGTGATCTTGGCGCTGCGCTCGCTGCCGCTGCCGCGCAATCCGATGTTGGGCCGTAGGCCGAAGCCCTCCTCCTCCTGGATGTTGACGCCGGGGAGCTGGCGCAGCATTCGGTTTATGTCGTCGAAGGCCTGGCTCTGGCGCTCGAGGTCGGCGAGCGACAGGAAGTGCGCCGAACCGGGGATCTCGCGCACCCGGTCGGCGTCGCCGATCACCATGATGCGCTCGTGGATGGTTAGTTCGACCGCTGCGCGTTTTTTCTCGCCTTCTTCGGCCTGCTGCGTGGCCGGTGGCTTCTGTGGCTTTTGCGCCGGATCTTGGGATTGGGCCAAGATCGCCGCCGGGGAGCCGGCGATCACGAGCGCGATGAGGGTGGCGCGCGCGGCGCAGCGAAAGGCTCGAATACGGGTAGGTGTGAAGTCCATCTTTCTCGTCTTTCGCCCCGTTCCGCGGGGGATCGGGAGGGAAGTTCGCTCCTGCAAAGACTGCGATTGAGAATGCGTCTCAGAAACGTCCCAAAACCATACTTTGGAGTCAGGTTTACGTCGAGCCGAGGTGAGGGGAATTCGTCGGCGAAAGCGGAGAAACGTCGGGCCTCTTACAGAAAGCTCGCATTCAGAGAACGTGCGGTGAGCGCCGAGGAGAGCGATCCTCGATCTGGTGTCCCCCGAGGCACGCAATTCGCTCCTTGCCCCCCTGGCGCGTCGCACGTGAGCGGGGGGCAGGTCAGGGGCCGCCCCCGTCAAAACTCGGGCCCCCCTTCCGGGATAGCAGAACCAGCAAGTGACCTGTGGGTAGACTGCCGGCTCGGAGCATACGGTCGATGAGGTTGGCCTCGTAAACGTCGTAAACCTCGTATCGGCGGAAACCCCCGAATTTGCTGGGATTCCGCTAAGTCGTTGATTCAACAACATTGCCGAAAAGGTGGAGACAGGGACTGAAGATCCACGGGAAGTAGCCCGCCAGCAACGCGATACCGATCAACAAGATGGTGACGCCAGCGTAGGTCGTCAGGTCGGTGGCCTCGACGCCGTAGAGCAACGAAGCAACCAACCGCGATAGCGCCAGTGCTCCCACCCAGCCGATGACAATCCCTGCGCTAGCCAGCATCAGAGTGCGCGCGGCGACACGGCGCGATCGACGATCTCGCCCAATGCCTTGAAGTCACTGGCGGGAATTGGGATCGACGGCACGGACCGCGGCGCGCACGCAGCCGCAAGGAGCCTAGCAGGGGCGGGAACGACCGCAGGAAGTATCTATCAAGCGTTCCGCTTCCTCGGGCATGATGGCGTGATGGATCACTCCATCCAGCATTTGAGAAGCACGCTGAATCCTCAGGACAAGGATCAACTTCTGAGGTTGCGAGCTTAGGATCAACTCGAGCGACCTTTCAGGCGAATAGGGTCGCAGGTATCAGGTACAGTCCCCTCCCCCCCCTCCTTCCCGTCAGAAGAAGAGGCTCGCCGATACCCACAGCGTCGCGCCCGCCAGGCCGTATTCGGAGGGAAGGGGCCGCCCCTCTGTGGGCTCATCGTCGCCGAAGCCGAAGAAGGCGCCGCCGCTCACCGTCGCCTCGTCGCTGGCGGAGTGCGAGAAGCTCGGGCCAATGAGGGTGCTCCTGTCGTTCAGGTTCCAGAGCCACATGGCGGAGATGCCCCACAGCGGATGGAGCTGGTACGAGGCTTGAACCGCGGTTTCGTTACGGCCGAGCACCTGCAGCTCGCCCCTGATGAAGGGGTCGGTGCGGAAGAGATCGAGGTACTCCTCGGCGCTGGCGGCGGCCAGGCCATCGTGCTGGTACTCGAGGAGTAGGAACAGGTCTTTGCCATTCACGTTGAGCTGCCGGTCGATGCCGATCGAGCCCCGGAACACGGTGTTCTCGTCGACTCGCCGCACGACCCCCTCGCCGCGAACCGCCATTCCTGCCAGATCTCCGGCCAGCCCGAACGCCCCGCTCGTGTCGCCGTACAGGGACCCGCCCCAGCCGGAAACCTCCCATCCTTTCCAGGCGGTGAGGCCGCGGGCCAGGGCCGTCATCTCCTCGCCAAGAAAGTCGCTTTTGGTGGGACGCACGACGACGTCGATCTCGCTCAGGGCGTTCGGATACACGCGGGCCCGCAGCGCGTCGACGCCGGCACGGAACACGCGGAACGGGTCGGCCGGGTCGAAGGGAGTGAACGGATCGGCCGGGGTGAGAAAGAGCGTCGTGGCCCACGACACCGCCTGGCGGCCGGCGCTGAATTCGAGGCGGCGGTTAGGGCGCCAGGTGATGTTCAGGCGGTCAAGGCGGTGGCGCCAGAGGACGTGCTCTTCATCGACGATCGTCCACTGCAGGTCGAGCCATTCGCCGCCGCCCGGCTCGATGCCGTCGCCGATCCCTGGTACGAGGTCGTTCTTGTGTTGGCGAAAGGTCAGGAGCTGCTCGTAGGCGATCTCGATGGAGAACTGGCCGAAGGTGGGCTCGCTCGTGAGGCGGAAGCGGTTGAAGTCGCTCAGGCCGCCGGCGGAGAGCTCGGTCTTTTCGCTCCAGAGAGGGACGTTCTGGTAGTAGCAGGTGAACCAGTTCGTCTGTGCGTGCGCGGAAGGGGCGGCGAGAAGGACGGCCAGGATGGTGGCGGTGGGAAGCAGTACGAGGGGAGTGGCGAGGAGGCGGGAGGCAGCGGGCAGGAGCCGGGCAGCGAGCAGGAGCCGGGCAGCGGGCAGGAGTGGGGCAGCGAGTAGCCGGCGAAGAGGGGCAAGCGCGGGAAAGCCGGCCAGCACGCCTCGCCCACCTAGCGCTCTCAATGAGCCGCCCCCGATTCTCAACGGACTTCGTCGGAGGCAACAGCGCCGTCGACGAGACGCACGAGGCGGCGAGCACGCTCCATGACTTTGGGGTCGTGCGTCGAGAAGATGAAGGTCACGCCGTGCTCGCGGTTGAGCTTCTCCATGAGGGCGAGGAGCTTGTCGGCCGTTTCGGAATCTACGTTGGCCGTGGGCTCATCGGCGAGAACGACCGACGGCTCGGACGCTATGGCGCGGGCGATGGCGACTCGCTGCTGTTGCCCGCCCGACAGCTCTGAGGGCATGCGGTCTTCCATGCCTTCGAGGCCGACCTCGGCGAGGAGTGCCATCACGCGCTCGCGGCGCTTCTCGATATCGACCCCCTGGGCCCACATCACGAGCTCCGCGTTCTCGTAGGCCGTGAGCACGGGCATGAGGTTGTAGGCCTGAAATACGAAGCCGATGCGATCGCGCCGCACGGTGCTTCTGTCCTTGCGGTTCAACTGGTTGAGGTCCTGCCCGTCGAGGAAAATGTTCCCCGACGTGGGCCGATCGAGGGCGCCCACGAGGTTGAGCATCGTGGTCTTGCCCGAGCCGGATGGCCCACACACGGCGGTGAATTCCCCCTTCTCGACAGAGAGCGTCAACCCGCGCAGGGCGTGGACCTGGATCTTGCCCTGTTGATAGATGCGGGTAACGTCCTGAAGCTCGACGGCGTGTTGGTTGTTATTCGACATGGCTTGGTTGGTTTCTGACGTGGCCTGATTGGTTTCCGACATGACCGATCTCCTCAAACCAGGCGAATGGTTTCGATGGGCTCCACGTGGCCCGCCTTCCAGGCGGGGTAGAGACCGGACAACATAATAGCGAGGATGGCGCAAAGGGCGATGATCGCGGCGCTTTCGGGGAATATGCCGACGCGCAGGGTCGTCGACATGGCAACGCCGGCCAGCTCCATGTTCGCCTCGTCCCCGACGAACGCGCCGAAGTCGATTCCCGTCGACGCCAGATACATGTAGGGGCCCGCCGTCACGGCCAGCGCGGCGACCAGACCCACGACCGCGAGCCAGAAGCTCTCGAGCATGACGAGCGCGAAGATCCTGCCCGGGCTGAAGCCGATGGCGTTCATGATACCGAACTCGCGCAGGCGCTCCATGACGCTGACAAACAGCGTGTTGAAGATGCCGGCGGCCACGAGAATGGCGATGAATACCTCCATGAAGCGGGTGGAGCCGACCTTCATGGCGATGAAGGCGGCGAGCTCTGGCTGGGTGCGATGCCAGGGGAGCGCGATGACGGCCGGGCCGGGCTGGGCGACCGCCTGATTCCCGAGCTCGGCAACGAGCTGGGACCCGACCTCTGCATCCAACTGCTCCTGCAGGCTCGCGGCGACGAGGTCGCTGCGGCGCTGGTCGTCGATGAAGACGGCCATCTGGATGGCTTCGTCGGGGGCGTAGCCGAGCAGGTCACGCACCGAGTCGATGGGGAGCAGGCAGAGGCCGCCGTCGACGCTCGGCGAGCCGGTTCTGATGATCCCCGAGACGCGCCCCAGGCCGGCGACGATGTCGCCGTTGACGTCGGTCATCGTGTAAACAACGCGCTTGCCCATGTCGACGCCGAGGTTCTCGGCGAGCTGGGCGCCGAGGATGATGCCGCGATCGCGGCTGGTCTCGAACATCTCACCCTCGACGAGCCCCTCGAGCACGGACATGGTGGCCTCGTCCTCTTGCGCCGGATCGATGGCGATGAACCCCGCGCCGAAGCTATCGCCGGCGGTACTGAGCATGGCCTGGCCCACGATCCGCTCGGCCACGCGAACTACATGCGCTTGCTCCATCGCCATCTCGGCCAGCCGATCGGTGTCGCGGATCGTCTGGGTGAGTTTGGGGGCGTCCAGATAGTCAGGGTGCTCGAGCGTGACGTGGCCGCCGCTCAGGCGGGCCGCGAGGTCGATGGTGTCGGCCCAGTTCTGGTCCTGCATGGCGGTGAAAAGCACGGCAAGGAAGATCCCGAAGACGATCGAAGACAGCGTCAGCAGCGTGCGCCGCCGGTTGCGCCAGAGGTTCCGCCACGCCATGACCGCTAGGCTGTTGCCCCTAATTCCCTTCATCGGGGATTGCCTTTCATCGCGGATCTCTCTTCATCACGGGCCTCCTACTGGTAGCGCATCGCCTCGACGGGCGAGATGCGGGCGGCTTTGAGAGCCGGATAGAGCACGGCGAGGAACACCATCACAACGAGGGCCACCACCGGGCCCCAGATCGTGTACGGGGTGACGACCGCGAACCAGATCTGGTTGAACGCGACACCCATGAGAGAGATCCCACCGAGCGCCCCGGTGTCGATGCCGAAGTTGGCCAGATACCAGAGCCCCGGGGCGGCGAGCACGAGCCCGATCACGACCGCGAACGCCGTTTGCAGGGCGCTCTCGAGCAGAATGATCTTGACCACCGTTCCGGGGGCCACCCCGATGGCTTTCATGACGCCGAACTCTCGGATGCGCTCGAACACCGCCATCAACATGGCGTTCAGAACGAGAATCGCGATGACCACGTAGATGACGAAGAAGACGATCATGACGATGCCGCGGGTGGAGTCGATCATCGACGCCATGGTGGGCATGAGCTCGCGCCAGGTCTGGATGTCGAGGTCGGGGGCGGCCGCGTGCACGGCCGCTGCCAGCTCTTCGAGCTCCTGATCGCCGCTGCGGCGCAGGATGATCTGGTGGGCGCCGTCGTAAAGGGCGAAGAAGTCGCGGAAGGCGTCGGCCGTCATGAAGATGCCGGCGCGGTCGGTGACGTCGCCGACGCCCAGCAAGACGCCGCGCACCTCGTACAGGTCGTTGGCCATGCTGCCGTCGGTCGCCTGGCTGAGGAGAACGAGCTCGTCGCCGATGTCCACGTCGAGGGTCCGCGCCAGCCGCCGGCCGAGCACGACGCCCTCGGGATGCGCCGGATCGAGCCACTCGCCCCGGCTCACATGCTCATGGATCTTGCTGACCGTGGCGTCGCGCTCAACGTCGATGCCACGGAGCGACGCTCCGGCCGACGACTCGCCGGCCGCCACGAGCCCGCCGCCGAGCAGCCGCGCCGTGGCGCGATAGCCCTGAGAATCGAGGGCGGCGAGCAAGGCCTCGGGCTCCTCGATGCGGGTGTAGATGGAGGGGCGATTCAGGTAGTCGCCGGCGTGCACCTGGACGTCGCCGAAGTTGAGGTCGAGGATGTTCCCCTCCATGTTCTGGAGATATCCCTCGACCAGCCCGGAATAGAGGACCAGGGCGCAGAGCGCAAGCGTCATCGCCCCGACCGTAACGATGGTACGCCGGCCGTGGCGCCACAGGTTCCGCCACGCCATCTTGAGAATGCCCATCGTCGGTTATCTCCCCGTGTTTCCGGCGATCTCCATCTACCTCCGCCTTCTGAGAGTCTGGAGCGAAAAGAAGTCTTCGTCGATATCGACGTCGAACTCGAGGTTGCTGTAACGCATCGACGTCGTCTCGCCCGGCTTGTCGGCCGGATGCATGGTCATCAGGGCGGGGACCAGACGGCCGCCCATGTCTTTGAAGTCGGTGAACTCCATGGTGCGCGAGAGGCCACCGTCTTCGTCGAAGAACCGTGCGGAGAGCGGCATGAGGTCGTGCTGGCGGATGAGGTACTCGATGTGGCCCCAGACCACCGGTGCGTCCTCCCTCGGCGTCAGGGTGAACTCCCACACCGTTTCGCCGTCGCGCTCACCCTCGAAGGCGATCTCGATGTCGTAGTCATCGATGAGCCGCCTGTCCTTGATGAGGTCATCGTTCGTGAAGTGCGAGCCCATCCACGAGCCCGACATCATGGACGCGGGGATTTTGACGGTGCGGTCCACCTTGGGAAGGTAGTTCCAGATATCTCTGTTCGCCTTGAGCGTGGCGGTGCCAGCTTCCTTCGCGGGGGCGCTGACGCGCACGAGCGAGTAGTCGGTGCCGAGCGACCAGACTTCCATGGTGATCGCGCGGCTCCAGTGCTCGGTGACAATCTCCATGGTGGCCATGCCGTGGCTCGATTCGCCCCGCATGAGCCGGTCGACCTGATCGATGATCTCCGCGGGCGATTGCTGGGGGGCGGCTGGTGCCGGGCCGGAGGCGGTGGCCGAGACAACCATCATCGGGGCGACAACGGCAATCGCCACCGATAGAACCGCAACTCTTGCCGCGGCGGAGGCACTGTTCAGAGAGGGAGAGAGAGAATCACTAGTCTCGTTCACGTGCGATCTCCTTTGTCAGCCTTCCTTATAACTCTCCTCGACCTGAGCATCGACCGTGAGGCCGAATTTTTCACCGCGTCGCGTCTGGCAGCCGCAGTCTGTTGAGGAATCGGCATGAAAACGGGGCTCCCCCAGCTCCTACTCTTGGCCATTTTTCGACTGACCAACCAACACGCCAACTGACCAACCAAGAAGCCGATTCAATCCACCGACCGACGGTCGGTCGGTACCCAGGGAAGGTACTCCTCCACTCATATTCACGTCAAGTCTGCGCCGAGACGACGAACTCGCGTCTCCCCCGTTGCTCTAGTCCTAACCCGGATCTCCCAGATGGATCTTTGCTACGGGTAGGCGACTGGCGGGGCATGCTCGGCGGTAGTCGTCGATTGGGCAGAGGATCCCTTGAGCAAGCCGCGAATCCGTGCTCAGATGTTGGCGTCCTAACACTGACCGATGCCAAGAACGTGACCGCACGCCGGCTATCTGGGACATCCCGGATTGATACCGGTGAAGACGTCAGCGGCGGAAGTGCTCGATGCATGATTGGAGAAGTGTTCTGATGTACGGATCTACAAACATGACAAGATTCTCCATCTTATTTTTGGCGGGAGTCCTCCTTTCTGCTCCCCATCAGGCACTTGCACAGTCCGAGCAGCAAGACACCTGCATCCGCTGTCATAGCCGTGCGAACGTGATGCCGGGGATCACCGAGCAACATTTAGCGAGTCAACATTTTGCCAACAATGTGACTTGCATTGATTGTCATGGGGCCGAAGAAGGTGATCCTGATGCGTTCGAGCACAACCGCACCCTCATCTCGATTATCGTCTCTCCTGAAGATTGTAATGAGTGCCATGAAAAGGCCGTCGCTGAATTCTCTCAATCGGCACACGCCCGTGCCCGTCAATTGGTCACCACCGGTGTCGGCGCATATTTCTTGAACCACCTCGCGGGGTCCCAGCTTCTTCCGGGTTATGGCAAATATGCGGCGGGCACCAACGCATGCTTGAGGTGCCACGGTTCCAAAATCGAGATCGATGAGAACGGCCGCCCTACTCCATCGACGTGGCCAAGTGAGGGGATAGGCCGGATGAACCCCGATGGCTCTGTCGGCAATTGCGCAGCCTGCCATCAAAGACACGATTTTTCTGTTGCGCAGGCAAGACAACCGGAAAGCTGCGCCGTTTGTCACAATGCCGCGGGCGGGGATCCGCAGATCGAGGCCTATAACATGTCACGGCACGGGACCACCTACCACGCCAAGATCGATCAGATGAATCTGCTCTCGGCGAAGTGGATTGTGGGCCAGGATTATGCTGCCGCACCCACATGTGCGACTTGTCATATGTCAGGAGCACCGGGGCTCCCGGTAACGCACAATATCAATGAACGCTTGGATTGGAACGCATCACTGCAGAACGCGAATACGCTGGCCACAGAAGAAAAATGCGGCCTCCCATCGGAGGTGCAAGCACTCTTCTATGAACAGCCCCCTCCGGATATCGAGCACAGGGAGAATATGAAACAGGTCTGCCGCGCCTGCCACTCCCAATCATTGGTGGGCAATTTCCTGGCGCAATATGAGGCTGAGGTTCGACTCTCTGAGGAAAAGTGGCTCAGGCCCGGTAAAGAGCTCTATCAACTGGCCACTAAAGTGCTTCAGGCCGCCGAAGGGGAGAGCTATGAATTCCTGACCCACCCCATCGACTTTGTCTGGTTTGGAATGTGCACTGACGATTCCAACACTGCTCACACCGGGGCCGCGATGATGTCGGCTGGGTCCGTTGAGATGGGGAACGGCGGTTTTGCCTCCGCTTGGTATTCGAGTTTCATGCCTTCGATTGAGGGGATCATCAATGAGCATAAGAACAGTCAAGGGGCCGTGAAAGACGCCGTTGATAATCTCATCGAATATTATCAAGCGATTCAGAGTAACCCCGTCTACTATGGCCCATGGAACAAATAGAGTGCCGCTGCTCTGAGGACGACCTCTGGCACATGGCCGATCAGAGGTCGAACTGGACCCTCAGGGCCTCCCGGATCCCTTCCTGGATCGAGGAATCCTCCAGCCGCCCGAGACGGTGGGCGAGGCGCCGCTTCGACACGGTTCGCACCTGATGAGCCATCGCCACCGACTCGCGGGAAAGGCCGCCGGTTCCTGCCGGGATCAGCGCCTCGTTGGGGTAGATCCTCCGTCCTGCCTTCCGAGAGGTCACCGGCACCGCCGTCACCACTGGAAGTACGGCGTTGGCCGCTTCCCTGGACACGATCGCGACGGGACGGCGCCCGGCCTGCTCTGAACCTACTACCGGGTCCAGGTCCACCAGCCAGACCGACCACTGGAGAGGCCCTTCCATCATTCCTCGCCCGCCCCGGCCACCGCCCCGTCGGCCACCGCGAAGGCCTGCGTCGTTGCCTCCACGTCCTCGAGGAACAGGGGATCCCGCGCCGCCGCTGCGAAGGCCTCCCGCAGCCGTTGCTCCGTCAGGCGTTCCAGCCGCTCCTTCACCGCCTCCGCCACGAAGGCACTGTACGAGGGGGCCGCTCCCTCCCGCACCATCCCCTCCATCGCCTGCAACAGCTCGTTCGGCAAGGAGTACGTCACCTTCCTGCTTCCACCATCAACCATTCCACACCTCCCGCTGGCGAAAAGTATGGTATAAAAGTATTCCTTATTTGGCAATACATTTCAGCCACCTTCTCACATCCTCACCTCCTGGCCCCGCAGGAGATCGTCGACAACCTCCTGAGCCAGCCTGGGATTTTCAACGGGTAACGGCTGTCGGGGTCGCCTCGCCCGAGACGATCGGGGCCGCGGCGAAGGCAAGGCCGCGAAGCCGCGACGCCCGGGTTCGACACTCCCTA
>SDBT01010682.1_pt1 | contig 14799 bp, 11 predicted proteins | sample 2277101 | NCBI WGS metagenome assembly SDBT01 (sample SAMN10404973, study PRJNA504765) | marine sediment metagenome | isolation source: marine sediment core GS10_PC15, 103 cmbsf | place: Arctic Ocean: Southern Knipovich Ridge | collected 2010
CGAGCGGCGCGCCCGGCGTCCGCGCCCCAGTCTCCGCGATGTGCGCACGATAGTTGCGCCCAATCGCGAAGATGTTGGGCGGCTCGACCGGCGGCAGCAGCCGGTCGACGGGCACGGTCTCATCGGCGTAGCTGAGCGGGTCGAGTGCGTCGCCCGCGAGCGGCCGGGCCGTCTGTTCGTCGATCAACTGCCCCGTGTACGCTTGGCCGGCGGTACTGAGGAATCTGGCGATGCGCATATTCGATACCATGCTCCCGTTGGCCGTCGGGACCCCAAACTGCCGCGGCAGGCTCGACCCCTCACCAGGGCCGGCAGCCAATATCACTCGAGTCTTTCTTCGGCGAGTGTGCCCCGCGCGACCGGTCACTCACTTGGCGGCCTAATAGAAGACCGTGATCACCAGGTGCGGATCGGCATGCTTGCCTTCCACGACGCCGGTGTTGCTCAACGCGAACTTGATCTCGACATCCTCGTGCTCGTCCACCCACTCATTGATCTGCTCATTCAGGTTCGCGAAGGAAGCATGGGTCAACTTGCAGTGGAACGTGCGGCAGCGCGTCGCCGCTGCTGAGCCGTGCAGCAGAGGTCGTTTGTATTCGTGCTCGTCGTCTCGGGCAAGTATGTCGCCGCCTGAAAATCCATGAATCGGCGAGGAGGGGTCCTCACCGTCCGGTAACTGCACCTCGTCCACCAGGGCGATCGGGACCTCAATCGGGTCCAACGCGTCGTTGCCGGCCGGCTCCGGCCGCTTCTCGGCCGCCAGCTTGGCCTTGACCGCCTGAACGCACTGGGGGCAGAGCAGCCTACTCTTGTAGCGGGCGGCGGAATGGTTCAGGAAATCCTCTCGCCGGATGACCACACTGCACTCGTCACAAGTTCGCACCTTTGCCGGCTCTCCGGACATCCCACGCTCCTCTTTCGTGATTGCCTGCGCCGTGGATAGACGGGCTCGGTTGACCGATAGGAGTACCATACCGCGTGTCGGCCTACGCGGGCAAGCCGGCGCACTGTCCGGCCCGCGATCAGGTCGCCAGCCCGGCCGGCGATGGTGGGGAATCGTGGGTGTCGATCAACGATCGCCCGGCAGGACAGGCGCGCTGGTCGGGCCAGGGGTAGACATCCTGTCCGGGCGCGGTATATTTCCGAGCGCTGAAGGCGCTGCCTGGATTAGATGAAGTGTCTTCGCGACCGAAAAAGGGCGTGTGTCCGAGTGGCCAAAGGAAGCGGGCTGTAAACCCGTTGGGTTTCCCTTCGTTGGTTCGAATCCAACCGCGCCCAGTGTAGCCCGCCGTATAACCACCCCACTTCGTTGTGGCTTCGCGCTCAGTTCGTCGTGGGTTTGCTCCCGCGCGCCGTACCATTCGCGCTGACCTTGACCAAGCGGCAGCCGTCGCCCGTGATCAGGTCGGAGATCTTCTCCCACGTGTCGAGGCTGGTCTCGATTTGGGCCTCCCGACGACGGGAAAGGCCGAAGCTGACGCGTTTTTCGCCCTCGCCATTGCGGTAGACCGCATAGTAGCATGTCCGCTGCTGCGTCACGTGGCACCTTTCGGGTTGCGCCCCCGCATCATCCCCTTATAGTTAAGAACGCCATCTGGCGGCGCAGCGCACACAGTTTCTGGGTTTTTTGTGAGAAAAAGTGGAGGAGCGCGGGGTGGATGCTCGGATTAGCGAACGGGTGGGGTCCTGGATTCGGCTATCCGCCGGTCCCCGCCACCGCCTGGAGCAGCCACATGCAGACCAGCCCGGCGTAGGTGCCCAGGACGTAGCCGGCCACCGCCAGCAGGGCTCCGACCGGAGCCAGCGCGGGATGAAACGCGGTGGCGACCACCGGGGCGCTCGCCGCCCCGCCGATGTTGGCCTGCGACCCGACCGCGATGAAGAGAATCGGGGCGCGGATCAACAGCCCCACGCCCAGCAGGATGACGATGTGCACCGTGATCCAGATGAAGCCCATCAGGATGTACGCAGGCTGCTCGCCGATGCTGGTGAAGTCGGCGTGGGCTCCGATACAGGCCACCAGCAGGTAAATCATGACCGAGCCGATCTTGGACGCCCCGGCGCCGTCCAGCCGGCGGGCGGGCGTGAACGAGAGGATCACCCCGATCGTCGTGATCAGGATGAACTTCCAGGTCGTACCGCCGAAGCTCTCGCGGAATTGCCACCAGCCGGGCGAGTCCGGGTTCGGCACGAGCAGCGCTACGCTTTCCTCGGTAGCCTCGGTCCGTGGTAATCCGCGTAGCTGCCTGGTCGGCACGGCCTCGAACCGGTCCGCGGGTCCCACCCACTGAGCCTCCCACCCTTCGACGTCGTTCACTTGCCGCACGAGATCGCCGATCGTCTGCAGCTCCGGCGCCGCCAGCATGAGCTTGGCCACCGTCTGCGCGGTGGATTCCACGGTCAGCGCCGCCGGCTCAGCCCGCGGCTCGTCTGCTGGCTGCTGTTCGACTTGCTGCTCGGGGTCGGTGAATGTCCTGGTCAGCGTCAGGTAGGTATGCTCTTCTTCGCCGTCGTCTTCCCGCTGGATCGACACGAACGCATCGGGTTTCGCCTGGTCAACGGCGATGATCCGCACGGCCTCGACGGTCAGCGTTTGTTCGAGCCGGTCGTCGATTTTGCTCGCGGCGAAGTAGCACGCCCAACTCACGCCGAAACCGAACGCCAGTATGATCACCAAATCCGGGAGCGAGGGGATCCGCGCCACGCGTTGCTGGAAGTCCTCCAGTCGGCGTTCGAGATCCCGGATCGCCGACACATCGGCCCGGGTCCACTTGTCGATCCGGCGCTGAATCACGGAGAAATAGAGCAGGATCGCCATCCAGCAGTTCGCGACGAACACGTCTGGGATCACCATGGTGGCGATCATGCGGTCGCTGGCGCCCGCGATTTTTCCGAGCGCGACGAAGTTCGCCCCGCCGCCGATCCAGCTTCCGCACAGGGCGGTCATGCCTTGCCAGGCGTCGGGCGGCAGCATGTCCTTGCAGATCCACAGTGCCAGCGGCCCGCCCAGCACGACCCCGGTCGTCCCGGCCAGCAGCATGATCACGGCTTTCGGTCCGAGGCGCAGAATGCCGGGTACGTCGAGCGCGAGAATCAGCAGCAGCAGGCTGGCCGGCAGTATGTAGCCCTTGACCCAGTCATACAGGGCCGACTCGGCCGGGATGATGTTCAGGGTCGTCAGCGTGGTCGGCACGAAATAGCAGAATAGCAGCGCCGGGACGACCTTGAAGAGCTTGCCCAGCGTCGCGTGCTGCGTCGCCCAGAAAATCACCGCCAGCACCACGAGCAGCACGGCGAGCACACCGGCCGGGTTTTCGATCAGCGGCGGCTCGGTGGTGGCGGTAGCCAGCGTTATTGGTGTCGTTATCAGCATGGTCGCGACTATGAGGGGCAACTACGCCGCCGCCGGCTCCTCCGCGGTGTTGTTTTCGCTCAGCGTTTTCTTGGTGGTCAAGTAAAAGATGATCATGCCGACCGTGCCGACCAGGCCGAACACGCCGAGATAGACCCAGACCATGTACGGATGGTGTATGTCCCACAGGACTTGAGTGGCCTGCCGGGCGGCCTCGATGTCGATCTGGCCCAGGACTCCGGTGTAGATCTCACCGATCTTGCCGGCAACCTGCTCCACGGGTATGTCCTCCCAGGCCACTTTGTCCCAGGCAGTTTGCACGGCGGCTTCCACCGCGCCGGCGTCTCCCGCTTGGCCGCCGATGTAGGACATGGTTTCCATCACCTGCGCGTTGGGGAACATTTCCGTGTTGTTCGCGAAGTCGGTGCTCATGCCGAGGTTGTTGACCAGGTACTCGCGCGCCAGCTTGAACTTGTTGGCCATCCCTTCGTACAGGTAGCCGCCGATCGTATTGCCCGCCGCCCAGCCGATCGCGAAGGGGATGTTGGAATAGCCCATGTAAAGGGCTTTCTTGTCCTTTGGCGCGATCAGCGCCACATATGCGCTGAACGTCGGGCTGCAGGTCATCTCGCCAATCGCGAATATGAAGATCATGATCGCGCACAGGATACCGGCCTGCGCGTACCCGGCACCGACGAAGCCGACCAGCGAGATCACCATCCCGATGACCATCGCCGCGACTTTGTTGATCTTGCGGATCAGCCAGGAAATGAACAGCACCAGTGCGATGATCGCCCAGGCGTCGATGTTGATCAGGATCTCCGGCTTGGTCTGGCCGTTCTCCAGCACCCAGCCCTGGCTGAACCAGCCGAAGAAGGGGGTTACGTCGGACGTGTCCACCCATTCGTCGATGAAGTTGGGCAGCAGGTCAAAAAGCTGCATGAACATCAGCCAGAAGCACGAGGAGATCAGCAGAAACGCGACCAGGCGCAGATCCTTGAAGACCGTGGCAATCGAGTGGACGAAAACTCCCACCGCTCCTTCTTCCCTCTCGCCTTCCTTCGGCGGCGTCTTCTCGGGCTCCTTGAAGAGCAGAAAGCACGGCAGGAAGTTCAAGGCCGTGACGAGTGCAGCGCCGTAGAAAACGTAATTCCAGTTGATCTCGCCACGAATCTGCGCCGCCAACATTGGAGCCAATGCGCCTCCGATGTTAACCACCCAGTAGAAGACACCCCAGCCCATCGAAGAGGTCTTCTCGTCGGTGGTCTTCGCGATGGTCCCATGGCAAGGCGGCTTGAAGATCGCCGTGCCGAACGCCACGAAGCACGCGGACAGCAAGAAGACCCAGTAGCCGGCGCTCGCCCAACCCTGGGCGATCAGATTGTCGGCGATCGGCTTCGACTGCGCCATGCAGAGGTAGCCGATGATGTTTATGACGAAGGCGACCGCGAGGCTCTTGCGGTAGCCGTAGCGCTCGGTGTAGCCGCCGGACACCATCGGCACCAGGCACTGAATCAACGCCCACACCGTGTAGATCTGCGCCTTGTCGGTGTAGCTCAGGCCAAGACCGTTTTCCCCCGCTTCTTTCACCAGGTAAAGACCGGCGATCGCCCGTACGCCGAAGAACGCCAGGCGTTCGAGAATCTCCATCAGGTTGGCGTACCAGAAGTTGGCCGGCAGGTTGCGGATCAGCGTAAAGAACGAGTCCTTCTTCTCGGCGGCGCCGTCTTCCATGCCTGGCTCCTGCTGGTCACCCTGGTCTGGCGAAGATTGAGCCCCCTTATACTGGCCGGCACCCGATTTGCCAAAGCACTCGGCCGACCTGGCCCGGATTTCGCGGCGCGCGCCGTGCCACTCCGTTCGTTAGCGAGAGTCATTCACCGCAGAGAGCGCGGCGCGACCTTCGGCCGCAACCAAAGGGTGGCACAGGCGTCTCGCCTGTGTGTTCGTTGGGCGCGGCTCTCTCACAGGCGAGACGCCTGTGCCACCCTTGGTTTTGGCTGCGGCCGAAGGCCGCGCTGTGTTCTCGGCGCTCTCTGTGGTTCATGAACAGGGCGAGCCGGACTGTCGCTCCGCGCTGATCGGCGCAGTTACCGGCCCCGACTACTTGGCTTGGTAACGGTCCGCGTCGGCGAACACGTCGATCGCGCGGAAGTGCGAGAGGAACTTCGCGCCGTGAATCACGCCGGCGGGGATGTGGTAGCTGTCGCCGGGGCCGCAACGCCGCGTCTGGCCGCCGATGGTCAGCTCCATCTCGCCCTCGACCACGATGCCCCATTGCTCGCCGTGGCTGTGCGGCGGCACCTCGCCGATCGGGTCGATGTCGAGGAAGACTACCTGGTGGTCTGGGGCCTGCGAGATCCAGCCCCGCACGCCGTCCAGCGGGATGTCGGCTTGGGGAAGGCCGGTGATCGTTTCGGGGTATGGGGCGGTGGGCATCGTGAGCTCTCCGGTTGGTGAGTTGGCCGCCGGTGGCCACTCTATCGAAGTCCCGCGCGTCTTGCACGTTCGCCCGGAAGGCGCTGCAGCGCTGACTGGTCGCGCGGTCCGGTTTCCCGTATGCTCTCACGACGTTTCGAGCGCAAGAGTTACCGCCGCAACTAACGCCTTCCGGCGCGCGGATCGACCTTGGTCTCCGTGGTTGCGGCTGACCACGTGTGCCAACCAGGGAGATCTCGTTCGTGCCCAGCCAAGCAACCGACCTAGCCGGCTTCGACGCCCCAAGACCCAGGCGATCCGGCGAGATCCTCGGCCATCCCACCTGCCTGTTCACGCTGTTCTTCACGGAATTGTGGGAGCGTTTCAGCTTCTACGGGATGAAGGCCCTGTTGATCTTTTACATGATCAACTACCTGTACTGGAGCCAGAAGGAAGCTTCCACGGTCATGATGTGGTATGCCTCCCTGGTCTACGTTACCCCCGTCATCGGCGGCATCCTCGCTGACAAACTCCTGGGGGCGCGCTGGTCCGTCTTTGTCGGCGGCATTCTCATCGCGATCGGTCACTTCCTCCTGGCGTTCGAGCCCATGGCATTTTTCTATTCCGGCCTGGGCTTCCTGATCGGTGGCGTCGGCCTGCTGAAGCCGAACGTCTCCACCCAGGTGGGGGCGCTCTACCGCACCGACGACGAACGCCGCGACAGTGCGTTCACCATCTTCTACATGGGTATCAATCTCGGTGCTTTCATCGGCCCGCTGATCTGCGGCTGGTTGGCCGACAATCCGAATTACGGCTACCACTGGGGCTTCGGTGTCGCCGGCGTGGGGATGGTCCTAGGATTGATCGTGTACGTGCTCGGCATGGGCTCCGTCGAGCGACGCACGAGGCAAATCGCCGCCGAAGAAGCGGCACCCCGGTCAGCGAAGCCTCAAGCGACCGAAAAGCCGGCCCAAGAATCGGTCAAGGAGGTTCCCAGCCACGTCTATCGCGATCGCAGCATCGTGCTGGTGGTGATCTGCGTGTTCTGCATCCTCTTCTGGATCGGGTTCGAACAAGCCGCCAACGTGATGAATATTTGGGCGGAGAAACACTCCAATCTCCAAGTGTTCCAGGCCACCGCCCCCGAAATCCTGATCGGAAACGAGGTGACGGAGGCCGCGAACACGCCGGGCGGATCGTCCGGCTGGAGCATGCCCGCCGCTTGGTCGCAATCGTTCAACCCCTTCTATATCGTCGCCCTGGCGCCACTCTTCGCCATCCTCTGGACGTTCCTCCAGAAGCGCAGGAAGCAGCCTTCCACGCCGACGAAAATGGCGATGGGCGTCTTCTTTGCCACGCTCGCATATGGCGCGATGCTCGCCGCCGGTGCGTCGGAAGACAAACCGACCAGCGCGGCGTTGTCCGCGCTCCCCGCGGGCCTTCAGACCGACGAGGACGGTGGGTTATATACGCTGGAAGTGCAGGACAACGGCAAAGAGAAACGCGTGCACTACGGTGCCACGCGACTGCGCTACGAGAGCGGCACGTTGCACATGAGCGGCGTACTTACCGATCTTGACTGGATGCACGGCCTCGGCAGGTCGAGCCCCGAGGCGTACCAACAGGCGGTCGAGGACTTGGCCAAGCGGGCTGAAGAGCGCGCCGAAGAGGTGCGGCTGGCCAAGAAGGCCGGGCAGATGGCGAAGGATGCCACCTGGGAGGTCCAGGTAACGCTGCCGCCCGAGGTCGTGAACATATCGCCGATCGCCGGGTGGCCGACCGAGGAGGACGGCGAGGAGCAAGTGCAGAAGGTGACCTGGGATTCGGACGTTTGCACGCTTACCACTACCGGGACACTCTCCCTCCGAGACCAGGCTCAGTTACTCGCCAACGGTGCCGAACCGCGGTTCTGTGAAGCTCTGACCTCAATCTACCGTCAATCGTCGCTCTTACGCGTCAGCATCGGCTGGCTGATGCTGTTCTATCTACTGCTCACGATCGGCGAACTCTGCCTCTCTCCGGTGGGGCTCTCGCTCGTCACCAAGGCGGCTCCGCCGAAGTATGTCGGCTTGTTCATGGGACTGTGGTTCCTTACCACCGGCGGTGCCGCCAACTGGCTGGCGCATTTCGCCGGCGGCTACTGGGGCACCATGACACCAAGCGCGTACTTCCTGTTCTTCGGCATCGTCGCGGCAGCGGCAACCGTTATCATGCTGCTGATGATACGCATCCTCCGACCGATGCTGCACGGCGTGCATTGACCGGCGTCACGATGTGACTCGGCGCTATTGCCTCACGGCTGACACAGCCGTGCCACACTCAGAAGATTCTCCCGTGTGGCACGGCCGTGTCGGCCGTGAGATTTGAAGGTGGTCTGCGATTCACGGTGCCGCGGGCACCGGCGGTGGCGGATCATGTAGCTGGACGAACTCGTCGAGCGTTAGCCCCTCGGTGTCTTCATCCCACGACCATGCGCGGTCTTCGGCCAGTTCGTAGAAGCCTGGTTCCTCGTACCAACCGCCGTCGTCGTGTAGACGCACCCAGCCGCTCTCCTCGCCGCGGGTTTGTGCCAACTGAAAGTAGAACAGCTTGTGCTCGACCTGGTCGACGTAGTAGGTGCCGGGCTCGGGCCCGAGCATGGCGTCGTCGATGGGCGGCGCCGCCATCGGGCAGCCGGCGACCAGCAATAGCCCGAGACCGATCAAACAGCTTGCCCAAACGGATTGAGTGCTGCGACGCTTCATCACCGCTCCCTCCTCGGAGACCCTCTCCACCGGCGTTTGCCGCCGGCTGCCCGATTGTAGGCCGGCAACCACGCCGCCGACCGAGCTTTTCGAGCTCGAACTCCGGCCGACGAGGATCAGTGTTCACCGACCGATTATACCCAGCAGCCCTCCAGATTTGGACCTGATGTTATCGGTGGGTGTGGCTCAGCAAACGTCGGCCCGCCGCCGCTTTTCCGCTCGGCGCAATAGAACCGCACGCGGTTGTCCGGTAACGCTTGGTTCGGAGGTCGCCTCAATCCGAACCCGAAGCGCTAGCGAGGGCCAAGCGCGGCCCGGGCCCCGCACCGGACGGCGTGGCACGCGCCGTGCTACACGACCGCGTTTGCATGTTCGCGGCTTGGCCGTGACAATGGCGTCGCGAACGGCACTGCTTGACGAGCAGTGGCACACGATCAGGCCGGGTTAACTCTGAACCACGGAGCGAACGCTTATGCGTTGGAGCAAGTTCTTTATTCCGACCACGAAAGAGACGCCGAAGGACGCCACCGCGGCGTCGCACGTGCTGATGCTGCGGGCGGGGCTGATTCGGCAGGTTGCGGCGGGGATTTACACGTACCTGCCGCTGGGCTATCGCACGCTGCGCAAGGTGGAGCGAATCGTGCGCGAGGAGATGGACCGGGCCGGGGCGGTCGAGCTGCACATGCCGGTGCTCCAGCCGCTGTCCTTGTGGGAGGAGACCGGGCGAACCGAGTCGATGGGCGACGTGCTGCTGCGGCTGGACGGCCCGCCGGGCGACTGGCGGTCCAACACGGCGTTGGGTCCGACGCACGAAGAGGTGGTCACCGAGACCGCCCGAGCGTATCTCAACAGCTACAAACAACTGCCGATCAACCTCTACCAGATCCAGACCAAGTTCCGCGGTGAGGCGCGGCCGAAGAGCGGCGTGCTGCGCACACGCGAATTCCTGATGAAGGACGCCTACTCGTTCCACGCCGACAAGGCGAGTCTCGACGCCGAGTACGACAACATGTATCAGGCCTACTGCCGGATCTACCAGCGCAGCGGGCTGCCGTACGTCGTGGTCGAGGCGGAGAGCGGGGCGATCGGGGGCGATGTGTCGCACGAGTTCATGGTGCTGACGCCGGCGGGGGAAGACTCGGTGGTGATGACCGCCGACGGCAGCTACGCCGCGAATCTGGAGCGGGCGTCGGCGGCCCCGATTCCCGAGCAGCCGGAAGAGCTGGAGGAGATCGAGGAGGTTCACACGCCGGGGTTCGGCAAGGTCGAAGAGGTCTGCAACTTCATGGGCACCAAGCCCGAGCAGATGATCAAGACGCTGATCTACGACGTGAAGGCGCTGAAGCGCGTCGAGCGCAAAGAGGTGGAGTGGACCGGCTGGGTTGTCGCTCTGGTGCGCGGCGACCATGAGATTAACGAGCACAAGCTGGAACGGACCGTCCGCGAGTCGCTCGAGGACGAACTGCTGCTGGATTTCGAGTTGGCCACGCCGGATTCGATCGAGGAGCTGACCGGGGCGGCGGTCGGATTCGCCGGTCCGCAGGGGCTGGCCGACCGGGCCGACCTGCTGATCGTCGACCGCGACGTGGCCACGATGCACAACGCCGCGACCGGCGCCAACAAGACCGACTACCACGTGAAGAACGTCAACCCGGGTGTGGATTTCCCGATTGAGGGGAACAAGGTGGTCGTGGCCGACGTCCGCAACGTGATCGACGGCGATCTCTCGCCGGCCGGCGACGGGAAGCCGCTGCGCCTGAAGACAGCGATCGAGATCGGTCACATCTTCAAGCTCGGAACCAAGTACAGCGAGTCGATGAAGGCCACCTTCCTCAACCGGGACGGCAAGCCGCGGCCGTTCATCATGGGTTGCTACGGGATCGGGCTGAACCGCATCGTGGCGGCGGCGATCGAGGCGCATCACGACGATAAAGGCGTGATGTGGCCGATGTCGATCGCCCCGTTCGAGGTGTTGGTGGTGGCGCTCGACCCGCGGGACGAGCAGGTTATGCGGACCGCGACCGAGATCCACGACCGGCTGGCCGAAGCGCGGGTCGAGGTGCTCTTCGACGACCGCGACGAGCGGGCCGGGTTCAAGTTCAAGGACGCCGACCTGATCGGCATCCCGCTACGGATCGTGGTGGGCAAGCGGAGCCTGGCGGATGGGGTGGTCGAAGTCAGCCATCGGGTGGGCGACGTGATGGAAAAGTTCCCCTTGGACGAGGCGGTGGAGTTTGTCATCCAGTCGGTCGGCGATGAACTGGCGGCGCTGCGGAAGTAGGAAGAGCGACGAAGTAGTGTAGCGTCCGGGCTCTGTCCCGGACGAGCAATTCGCTCGGTGGGTGGCCCATGGCTTCAGATGGGTGGCCCATGGCTTCAGCCGTGGGGGACACGAATGTTCAACCGATTCGAGTTCCCCAAGGCTAAAGCCATGGGCCACCCAGTCTCGAATGTTCAACCGATTCGTGTCCCCCAAGGCTAAAGCCATGGGCCACCCAATTGAGTGATTCGCTCGGCTTCAACGGCCGAGCCGCGAACGTCCGGTACGGGGCCCGGACGCTACAGAAACCGGACGCTACAGAAACATGAAGAATGCTCTACTCACACACCGTGCCATAGACCGCGAGCAAGCCGGCCAGGTCGGAGAGGTCCACGTCGTTGTCGCCGTCGAGGTCGCCGTCGGCGTAGGTTGCCCCGCTGGTTGCACCATAACTGCTGAGTAGTTGTGCCAGGTCGAGCAGGCCGACGCTGCCGTCGTCGTCGAGGTCGCCGAGGCAAATGGGGATGGCGAGATCGATCAGGCCGGCCATGCTGCCGCGTACGGCGTGCAGGGCGAAACCCCAGTCATAGTCGGGATTGTCCCTGGTGTAGGTGAGCTGGTGGTAGGCGTCGTTTGGGCCGCACCAGATCTCCAGGGGGGTGTTCTCGATCAGGCCGACCGCGTGGTAGCCGTACTGCCAGAACGCCCACTGGTCGGAGACGAAGCCGGTATCGTTGTGAACCTCGAAGTCGATGGGCGTGTAGGTGGCGAACTCGGTCGCCAGATGCTGGGCCAGCCACTGCGAGGCGTTGTTGCCACCGATGTCGAGATCGTAGTCGGGGTCCGGATCCTGGTTGTCGAACCCGGGCTGGAGAAACATATCGAGGTGGATGGCGGCGACGATGTTCTCGCCCGCGGCGGAGGCGGCGGCGGCGTAGGCCTGGCTGCCCACCATCCACTGCTCCTCACCCGAAAAGGCGATGAAACGGATCGTGCCTTCAAACGCGTACTGTGACAGGATGCGCGCCGCCATCAGGACCGCGGCGGTGCCGCTGCCGTTGTCGTCGCAGCCGGGGGCGTGCAGTTGGTCGCCGGAGTGGTAGGTATCGTAGTGCCCGCAGTAGATGTAGATCTCGTCCGGACGGGTGGTGCCCGGAAGCTCGCCGATCACATTCGGGCCGTAGCCTGAATCGTATGTGTGCAACGTGGCCTCAAGGCCGAAGGAAGCGAACTCGCCCTGGATCCACTGGGCCGCGACGAGGATATCGGGGCCAAAGGAATAGCGATTCGGCAGCGAGTAGTGCGGGAAGCCAGGGACCGTGACCACACCGGTCAGCACCTCCAGGTAAGACTGGAATTCGTCCAGCGAGGCCTGGTTGATCATGTCCGGCGTATCGTCAGCCGCGGCGGGCGGGGCGACCCAGACGGTGCAGACGAGGCAAGCCGAGATAATCAGCAGTGTGCGGCGCACAATAGCTCCTTTCCCTCTACCGTGAGGAGTGGTCAGTCGCGGGGCTGATTGATCCAGCCCATGTAGTTACCCGCCTCGTTCGCATACATCGAGTACTTCTCGTCGCCGATCCAGAGGCGTATTTGCTTGGCCTCCATGTCCTGGGGTTCCTGGACGTCGGTGTTGGGGCCCTTGGGGGCGTCGAAGCGCCCCGCCGAGCCGTCGAGGTAAGCGACGGTGGCTTCGCCTTCGTGGCGGTCGGTGAACTGGTCCATGTTCGACCAGAAACCGTCGTCGTAACCCGGTATTTGGGTGCCGTCGTTGTTGTAATACGTACTGTGCTCCTCGGCGAGCAGCAGCATGGCCGGGAAGTAGTACCGTGACTTGCGCGGATGGACCGGGTCCTTGGGGTAGGTCAATTTCCAGGGAAGATCGGTCCGGGCGCCGGCCATGCGTGAGAGCACGCAATAGTCAAACAGGCTGTTGGATTCCCGTTGCTCGGTGGGGCACTCCAGGATATCTACCATCTTGCCCATGTAGAGCCACAGCACGGAAGCTTCGATCGGGTGCGAGTACCAGTCCGGATTATCCTGGTACTTGTCGTTATTGAGGCCGCACCAGTCGAGGTTCATGTCTTCGCCATGCCACACATTGCCCGGAATCACGCCGTAATCCTCGGCGTATAAAAAGAAGGCGTGGCCCAACTGCTTTATGTTGGATACGCAGACGACGGCGCGGGCCTTGGCTCGGGCGCGGCTTAGGCTGGGGAGCAGGATGCCCATCAGCAGGCTGAGGATCGCTACGACCACCAGCAGCTCGATGAGTGTAAAACTGCTGTGAGAGTGCCTTCGTTGCATGGTGCACCGTTTTGCCAGAACGCCACCGATGCGGCCTGACGACAGCGTTACGGCCGACAATTTCAGAATAGCAACCCATTAGCGGCGGGACAAGAGATAAGCGGCCTCGTGACGGTGCGCGCGGGCGCAGGTCGCGGGGAGACCCGACGCTACGTTGGGTACGGAGGCCGGCGCTACTTGGGCGCGGAGGCCGGCGCTACGTTCTTCGACTCGGAACCGGCCCGCCAGCAGCACCATGCACGCCGCCAGACAGGGCAATCGCATTCTCCCGAACGCCCTGCCCCGGTGGGCTTCTCCATCCGAACGCGCAGCGCAAGCAAGCGCCACAACCTGCCCGATCGCGCGCTGCCTGGGCGTCTTGGGCGCTTGCTTGCGCTGCGCGTTCGGATTAGCGCCCGTGACGCCGACATTCGGGGGAATGCGATTGCCCTGACCCGCTAGACCGCCGGACGGCTCGACCGGTGGCCGGCAGTTCTATATTCTGGTGTTATGGAAACGATGAACAGCGCCAAGGTGATGGATGGGCGTCGGCTGGCGAAACGCTTGCTGGAGGGGGCCGCGGCCAAGGTCGAGAAGATCTGCAAAGTCGCCGGCATGCCTCCGGCCCTGGCGACGGTGCTGATCGGGAACGACTCGGCGTCGGCAACCTACGTCCGCATGAAGCGCAAGCGTTGCGAAGACGTCGGCATGAAGTCGCTGCTGATCGAGCTGCCGGACGCCACGACCACCGACGAGCTCACGGCCGAGATCGAGAAGCTCGCCGGGGACCGGTCGGTTCACGGCATTCTCGTGCAACATCCCGTGCCCAAGTCGATCGACAAGCGGGCCGCGTTTGAGATGATCCCGATCGAAAAGGACGTGGACGGGGTGAGCTCCGGCGCGCTCGGGCGGGTGATTCTCGGCATGCGGGCGTTCATCCCCTGCACGCCGGCCGGCATCATGGGCTTGCTCAATGAGTACCAGGTCGAGCTGGACGGAGCCCACGCCGTCGTGATCGGCCGCAGCCCGATCCTTGGTCGGCCGATGGCGTCGATGCTGATCAACCGTCACGCCACGGTAACGTTGTGTCACTCGCGGACCCGCTCCCTACCGAGCATTGTGCGTGGGGCCGACATAGTGATCGCGGCCGTTGGCAAGCCGCGCTTCGTGCAAGGCGGCTGGATCAAGGTCGGAGCGGTGGTGATCGACGCGGGCTACAACGAAGGGAACATCGGCGACGTGGATTTCGCGGGTGCGCTCGAGCCTTGCTCGTTGATCACGCCGGTGCCGGGCGGCGTCGGCCCGATGACGATCGCGACGTTGATCGATCAGACCGCCGACGCAGCGGCCAGGCAGCTCGGGGTCGAGCTGTGATCAAGTTCCGGCCGGATTCGCGGGCGCCTCTGAAACCTGGCTCATCCGGGATTTGCGGGAACCGCCAAGAAGCCAAGTCGCCAAGAGAAACCAGACAATCGAGGGCGGAGATCGATTCACGGCGTCACCAGCGGACGGTTCTTCCGAACACGGAGACATTGCCCGGCCAGTCGGTTAATACCTGAGTAGCTTTCACCGAGCACGGCACAACCCGAGCATCTTTGGCGACTTGGCGGCTTGGCGGTTCGAGTTTCCCGGAAAAGCCGGGTGAGCCTGAAATCTCGCCGGACCGGCGTGACCGGGGCGCCTTCTCTCCATACAATGCTACCTCTGAGCGGTTCAAACGAACCAGAGGCCGTCGCGGG
>SDBT01010683.1_pt1 | contig 14798 bp, 10 predicted proteins | sample 2277101 | NCBI WGS metagenome assembly SDBT01 (sample SAMN10404973, study PRJNA504765) | marine sediment metagenome | isolation source: marine sediment core GS10_PC15, 103 cmbsf | place: Arctic Ocean: Southern Knipovich Ridge | collected 2010
ACGCATCCCCGATCCCGTCGACGTCGTTGTCCTCCTGGCCCGGATTCGCCGTCATCGGGCAGTTGTCCAGCACGTCGTCCACGCCGTCGCCGTCGTCGTCCGCATCGCAGGCGTCGCCGACCCCGTCCCCCTCGTTGTCCTCCTGGCCGGGATTCCACGTCGCGGGACAGTTGTCCGCTCCGTCCGCCACCCCGTCGTTGTCGTCGTCCGGGTCACAGGCGTCGCCCAGCCCGTCGAGGTCGCCGTCCTCCTGGCCCGCATTCGCCGTCATCGGGCAGTTGTCCATCACGTCCGCCACGCCGTCTTCGTCGTCGTCCGCATCGCAGGCGTCTCCATCCCCGTCGGAGTCGTTGTCCTCCTGTAACACATTCATCGTCATCGGGCAGTTGTCCACTCCGTCCGGCGTGCCGTCGTTGTCGTCGTCCAGATCGCAGGCGTCGCCCAGCCCGTCTCCCTCGTTGTCCTCCTGGCCCGGATTCGCCGCCAGCGGGCAGTTGTCCAGCACGTCGTCCACTCCGTCGCCGTCGTCGTCCGCATCGCAGGCGTCGCCATCCCCGTCTACGTCGTTGTTCTCCTGGCCCGGGTTCCAGGTCAAGGGACAGTTGTCCGCAACGTCTGGCGCACCGTCGTTGTCGTCGTCCGCGTCGCAGACGTCGCCGATCCCGTCTCCCTCGTTGTCCTCCTGGCCCGGGTTCGCCGTCATCGGGCAGTTGTCCAGCACGTCGCCCACTCCGTCGTCGTCGTCGTCGAGATCGCAGGCGTCGCCATCCCCGTCTCCGTCGCTGTTCTCCTGGCCCGGGTTCCAGGTCACGGGACAGTTGTCCGCCACGTCCGGCGCACCGTCGTTGTCGTCGTCCGCATCGCAGGCGTCGCCCAGCTCGTCTCCCTCGTTGTCCTCCTGGCCCGGATTCGCCGTCAGCGGGCAGTTGTCCAGCACGTCGTTAACTCCGTCGTCGTCGTCGTCGAGATCGCAGGCATCGCCATCTCCGTCGCCGTCGTTGTCCTCCTGGACCGGGTTCCAGATCACGGGACAGTTGTCCGCCACGTCCGGCGCACCGTCGTTGTCGTTGTCCAGGTCGCAGGCGTCGCCCAGCCCGTCGAGGTCTCCGTCTTCCTGTCCTGGATTGGGCGTCAGCGGGCAGTTGTCCGCCATGTCCACCACCCCGTCGTTGTCGCTGTCCGAATCGCAGGAGTCTCCAATCCCGTCACTGTCGATGTCTTCCTGCCCGGGGTTGTTGAACAAGGGACAGTTGTCACAGTCGTCGCCGACTCCGTCGCTGTCCCAGTCCCACTGTGCCGGGTTCCAGGTCATGGGACAGTTGTCACAGGCGTCGCCGAGTCCGTCGCCATCCATGTCCTCCTGTCCCGGATTCGGAGTCAGCGGGCAGTTGTCCAGAACATCCGGAATAGTGTCGTCGTCGTCGTCCGGGTCGCAGACGTCGCCGAGCCCGTCTCCATCGAAGTCCTCCTGCCCCGGATTCGGAGTCAGCGGGCAGTTGTCCAGCACGTCGTCCACTCCGTCGTCGTCGTCGTCCGGGTCGCAGACGTCGCCGAGCCCGTCTCCTTCGAAGTCCTCCTGCCCCGGGTTGAAATCGGCGGGACAGTTGTCACAGTCGTCGCCGACTCCGTCGCCATCTCCATCGTTCTGGAGGGGGTTTGACACCGCCGGGCAGTTGTCGCACGCGTCCCCGATGCCGTCGGCAACCGACAAGCTGAAAGTGATGAGGAATGCATCACCGGAGGCGCTGAAATCCTGGCCATTTCGTCCCGGAGGCGTCCAGGCGAAGCTGCCGTCGGCATTCTCCACGCCCTGGGTGTGTGGCCCACCGTCGGACTTGCAATCGATGGAGATGATCTCGACCTCGTTGGTGGTCTCATGCAATACGATCTGAGATGTTGCCAAGTTCGTGCTTGAATCGCCGGGAAAATGGGGAACCCCGTCGAACATCACGATGAACTCCCGATTGGGAGCGGAACCGGTAGTCAGATAACTGATGGTCCCTATCCCGTCCCCTGGATCCAGATCCTCCCAGAAGAACGCAATCAGGTTGTCTGGAGCGATGCCGCCGTCGGGAATCACATGGCCCATACAGCAGCCATTGCCTTCAGCCGGATCGAAGGTGATGAAGCCGTTCGAAGAGATGTACACATCCGGGTAATTCACACCGAAGAAATCGAAGCTGAACCCGACAGGAATCGCGCCGGAGAGTTCATCGTCTGTCAATGAGACCGTGGCAGCCCCGGTCATGTCACGCGGTGCGTAGGGAATTTGTATTCCCTCTGCGATGTATCCGGCGTACTCGGACTCCTCCTGGCCGGGGTTGACATCCATGGGGCAGTTGTCACAGGCATCGCCCACTCCGTCTAAGTCCCAGTCGGCCTGCCCCGGATTCGGTGCCAGCGGGCAGTTGTCCAGAACATCCGGAATAGTGTCGTCGTCGTCGTCCGGGTCGCAGACGTCGCCGATCCCGTCGCTATCGAAGTCCTCCTGCCCCGGGTTGAAGTCGGCGGGGCAGTTGTCACAGGCGTCGCCGAGTCCGTCGCCGTCTCCATCGCCCTGTAGGGGGTTTGGCACCGCCGGGCAGTTGTCACAGTCGTCGCCGACTCCGTCGCCGTCTCCATCGTCCTGGAGGGGATTTGGCACCGTCGGGCAGTTGTCACAGGCGTTGCCGTATCCATCGCCATCTACATCGCCCTGGAGGGGATTCGGCACCGCCGGGCAGTTGTCGATGTCGTCGGCTATGCCGTCGCCGTCGGTATCGCACGACACCGACGAGTACGTGCCGCTGACGGAGTGTGGAAGGGCACTCCCCCCCCAGGCATCGCCGATAAGGTTCCAGTCGAAGCTCCATGGTGCGCCGGCGCAGTTGGGAACGGTCACGTTGGCCACGAACTGGTAGACCCCGGCAGGCCAGGGACCGCAGGTAGTCTGCGGTGGATACAGCTGGTTCTGCCAATAGATGGTGCGCCCATCTATTTCCACGCCCTCGATGGTCGTGGCTCCGCAGGTAAGGGCAGGCTGGTTGGTCACCAAATTGATGACCCAGCCAACCGGAACCATGATGTCGAATCGATCGAGGTACTCAGCGTCTGGCGAGTTGTTTTCAACCGTAAAGACGATGTCAAATGTGCCAGGTACGACGAGGCTGGGCTGAATGTCCGTCACCCCAGAGCCGGTCAGATCGGCATGTGCAGGGGGGACAAACACCGCCTGCGAAAACAGCAACACGAACAGTGCTCCCGGCCACGCGAGGAAAGACCGCTGCTTGTTCGATGGGTTCCGTAGCATCACAACACCTCCAAATGGAAAGATCTTTGGACTCGACACTAGTGCAGGGATTCTTCTCAGACACTCGGTGAAAAGTCAAGCAGGAATACGCGGGCATGCGACCGTTCAGTTGACGTCCGGGGATGAATCCGCTATGTTCCGCCCAGTGCTTCGAGAATCCGGTTCTTTTATCAATGGGAGTCCAGCCATGCATCGGGGTCGCTTTGTTCCCTCAACCATACTGATCGTGTTGTTCGGCTCAGGCCTGGCGCAGGCGCAGGAGGGTCTGGACAGCGAGCGCTTCAAGCCCGCCATGGACAGCCAGGGTATCATCCTGACCGAGGGCGGCCAGGGAGAGGAGGCCCTCGATTTCAACATAGGTTTCTATATTCACTACTCCCGAAACCCCATGGTCATCCGAAGCGGCGACGACGTCATCCACAACCTGGTGGCGCACCGCCTGTCGGGCAACCTCTTCGGCTCCATGGGAATCACCGACTGGCTCGCCGTGGGGGTGGACATACCGGCCGTCTTCTACCAGAGCGGCGCCTTGCTGGACGATGGCAACAGCACGGGCCTGACCAGCGCAGCCCTGGGGGACATCCGGGTGGCGCCGAAGCTCACGGCCTTGAGGGAGGAGTCGTTCGGCGTCTCGCTGGCTCTGCACGTGCCGGTCTCGCTGCCCTCCGGCGACGATGGAGCCTTCGTCGGCAGCAAGACGGTCTCGGCGAGCCCGACGATCGCGGCCTCCCGGCACTTTTTCGATGACCGGATGATGGTGGCCTTGAACGTGGGGGTCTGGCTGCAAGACGAGGGAAGCTACCATGAGCTGGAGGTCGGCCACGAGATGTTCTACCGCATCGGCGCCGGTTTTTGCTTTGCCGAGGGCCTGTGGGCCATGGGCGAGGTCTCGGCGGCGGGAAAGCTCGTCACCCTGTTTGAAAACAAACCGCAGGAGGCCCCGCTGGAATGGCTCATGGGGCTGCGCTACCACGGCCCGTGGGACCTGATCTTCACCGCCGGCGGAGCGGTGGGCGGCCTGCCGGGCTGGGGAACACCCAACTTCCGCGGCTTCTTCGGGTTGACCTGGGCGCCCCGGGAGCACGATCAGGACGAGGACGGGATCCTCGACGACGACGACCGCTGTCCGACCGATCCGGGTCCCATCGGGAACGGCGGCTGTCCCTGGGGAGATGCGGACCGGGACGATATCAAGGACAACCTGGACAGGTGTCCGAACCGGGCAGGTCCGGCCGAGAACGGCGGCTGTCCCTGGGGAGATGCGGACGGAGACGGCATCAAGGACAACGTGGACAAGTGCCCCAAGGCGCCCGGCCCGGCCGAGAACGGCGGCTGTCCGTGGGGGGATGCGGACGAAGACGGGGTCTTGGACAACGTGGACAAGTGCCCCGAGGAGCCCGGCCCGGCGGAGAACGCCGGCTGTCCCTGGGGAGACATCGACGGCGACGGGATCAAGGACAACGTGGACAAGTGCCCCAAGGAGCGCGAGGACCCGGACGGGTTCGAGGACGAAGACGGCTGTCCGGATCCCGACAACGACAAGGACGGGATACCCGACAAGGACGACAAGTGCCCCGATAAACCCGAGACCATCAACGGCTACAAGGACGAAGACGGCTGTCCGGACAAGGGCAGGGTGGTGGTCATCGTCAAGAAGGAGAAGATCGAGATCCTGCAGAAGGTTCACTTCGCGTACGCCAAGGCCCGGATCTTGCCCGACTCCTACAGTCTTCTGAACCAGGTGGCCCTGGTCCTGAGGGCTCATCCGGAGATCAAGAAGCTCCGGGTGGAAGGCCACACCGACTCCGCGGGCCCGGATGCGAGCAACCAGAAACTGAGTGAGCAGCGGGCAGAGGCGGTGATGGACTACATGGTGAATCGGGGCGTCGACCCGAACCGCCTGGAAGCCAAGGGCTATGGCGAGAGCATGCCCATCTCCTCCAACAAGACGGCCCGGGGCCGCGCGGTCAACCGGCGCGTCGAGTTCATGATTCTGGAGAGGGAGTAGGGGCGCCCGGGTGCTGCTGACGGAGAGCCGGGAGCATCGCATGGGAGAGGACGGCACAGCCATCGACGTCGATTGGGAAGGGCTGGCGGTGGCGGTGGAGAACCAGCTGCCCACCTCGCACAGCTTCCTGAACCTGAGCACCGGGCGGGTGATGACGATCCAGGGCTCGGACGGCCGGCAGCCCGAGCCGCCCGAGGGGTCCGGCGGGTGGGTGAGGATTCCGCCGCGGCCGTCTCGGGAGGGCTACCAGACCATGCAGCGCTTCGTCGAGCAACTGGACGAGCTCGACGATCGGGAGCTGCGCGAGAAGCTGGGGGCCGCGCTGGTGGGCCGCGGAGCTTTCCGGCGGTTCAAGGACCAGCTGCTCGACGTCCAGGAGCGGCGACAGGAGTGGTTCGCATTCAAGGACGCCGACGTCTACGTGTACATCACCAGGTGGTTGGAGCGCGAGGGGATCGCCTGGCACGGCCCGCCTCCGAGCGGTTCGTCGCGCTCGCGCTTCTCGGCCGCGGTCCGGCGCTCGGCGGCGCCCCGGCCGTGCATGGGCGAGGTCCCGGCGCAGGCCGGGGACGAGGCCGAGCCCGACTGGAAGGCCGTCATCGCGCCGTTCGACCGGCCGGAGCTGATGTTCCATCCGACCCGGACGGCTCTTGTCGTGATCGACGTGCAGCGCATCTTCGTCGATCCCCTGGGCAGCTCCTACCTGCCCATGGCCACCGCCGCGTGCGAGCGCCTGGCAGGCCTGGTCGAGGCCTGGCGGCAGGCCGGCAGGCCGTTGATCTTCACCCGCCACGCTCACCGCGATCCACGCCAGGACGGGGGCGCCATGTCGCGCTGGTGGCGGTCGCTTATCATGGAGGGTTCGCCCGAAGCCGAGCTGGTGGATGCCCTGCGTCCGGCCGCGGGCGAGCGGGTGATCACCAAGAGCCGCTACAGCGCCTTCGCCTTCACCGAGCTGGAGATGGTGTTGCGCTCGTTGGGGATCGAGGACCTCTTGATCGGCGGGGTGTTGACGAACCTGTGCTGCGAGACCACCGCCCGCGAGGCGTTCGTGCGCGACTTCAACGTGTTCTTTCTCGGCGACGGCACCGCCGCGGCCGACCCCGCCCTGCACCTGGCCAGCCTGCGCAACATCGCCTACGGCTTCGGTCGGGTGCTGTCGGTTGCCGAGGCCCGGGCGCGGGTTTCCTGAAGGTTCCTATGGTGTTGCAAGGGAAGTCCCCAAAGGGAGGCGAGAAATGAAGGCGCGGATCTGGTTATCGCTGTGGTTGGCGGCGGCGGCGTTGCCTGCGGGCGGGTGTGACGGCTCGACCACTCCCGGGCCGACCGCGATCCGCCACTACGAGTTCAGGGGCATCGGCGGTTTCTCGATGGGCTCCATGACCGCGTCCACCCTGGGCCTGCGCCACCACGAGAAGTTCGACATCATCGCCCCGCTGGGCGGCGCGATCGACATGGGCCTGTTCCTGTACATCATCAAGGACGAGATGTTGGCCGGCTTCTGCGAGCCGCCCGAGCCGGGCAGGATGTGCCCGGCCGAGGGGGTAACCCAGACCTACGAGAACATGGACGTGGGTCCGGCCTCGCAGGGCGCCTTCAAGCGCGAGAACATGATCGAGGCCTTCCAGGACATGGCCATCGCCATGGGCAACCCGATCATGTTCAACCCCGACCATCCCTACCTGCCGCCCGGGGTGCCGCCTTCCTACCTGGAGCTGTCCACGGCCGAGCGCTGCTCCCAGCCGGTGCGGCTCGAAGGGTTTTACGACCACAAGTTCAACCCCGACGGCGAGCACCCGGTGATCACCTACTGCGAGAGGAACGGGGACGAGCGCGGGGTGTTCAACCCGGAGGCCGAGCCCAGAAAGCCCGTGGAGATCACCCTGGCGGTGGACCTGAACGACAACGGCCGGCGCGACTCGGGCGAGCCGGTGCTGTTCCAGGCCTCCGAGCGTTACGACGACTTTGGCGAGGACGGCCTCTGCAGCGAGGACGAGGAAGGCTACCACGAGCTGACCAACCCGGATCCGGCCGGCGACGACTACCACTACACTGAGAACCCCTTCGGCACCGAGGGTAACCACCACTGGGACGAGGGCGAGCCGTACCTCGACTACGGCCTGGACGGCGTCGATGGCACCGCGGACTCGCCCTACGACTGGGGCGAGGGCAACGGCCGCTACGACCTGAACATGAACCTGCTGCGCTCGGCCGTGATGTACGACCCGGCCCGGCTGCTCAAGGATCTGACCGACGATCAACTGGCCCGGCTGGACTTCTACGTCGACGTGGGCATCTGGGACCACCTGCGTTTCCTGGATACCTGCGAGTCGTTCGCGGGCATCCTGGCCGCCCGCGGCCGGAAGATGGATGTCCGCGACGGTTTCAGGTCCCTGCTCGAGGAAGGCTTCGAAGGCGCGTTCGAAATTCGCTACATCGACTGGGATAGCGCCGGGCGCGACGTGTACGTGAGGTACGGAGACTGGGACGCCACGCCCGAGATGATCGCGGACGGAGACGGCGGACACGTGGGAGACTACGCCCAGGTGCTCTGGCGCTTCTTCACCATCGCGGCCTACACGTCCGAGCGCTGGCCGGGCGGGGACTACGAGGATCTGACAGGTCCCGAATACGCGGGGGAGGAGTGGGATGATCGGCTGGTCGACACCGCCTACTACAGCGAGATCCTGGGCCAGGACCGCCAGTACTACATCCTGCTGCCGCCGGGCTACGACCAGCGGCCGGAGCTGCGCTACCCGGTGATGTACATGATCCACGGCATCGGCATGTCCGCAACCGATATGACCGCCTCGGCCCTGTTCACCCCGGACTGGATGCGCCAGGGCCTGCTGCAGAAGTACATCATGGTCTTCCCCGACGGGCTGTGCCAGGACGAGTGCTTCTCGGGCACCTTCTTCTTCAACCAGCTCGGCCGCGACAAGCCGCCGCGTCGCTACGAGGACGCCTTCTTCGAAGAGTTCGTCCCGCACATCGACGCCACCTATCGCACCCGGCCGCCCGAGGACATCGAGGTGCCGGCGGAGTACATGGCGCCGTTGGGGCAATAATCGCTTCTGCACGTAGGCGTAGACGTCGGCGTCGGCGTCGGCGGCCTTTCCCCGGTTACATCGAGTTCGATAGTGCACATCATCGGAAATGAGAGGTGAAAACCCGCCTACGTCTACGTCTACGCCTACGCCGACGGAGGATGCTCGCTTCGCGGCTGTCCTGCGCTCGACATTCAGCTAGAAGCCTGCTACGGTCTGCCCAGCCTGCGACATGGAGGGTTCCAAACGGTGGCCGTGGAAAAAGCAACCTGGCGTTTTCCAAAGTATTTCTGGTCGGCGAACGTCTCCGAGCTGTTCGAGCGGGCCGCCTACTACGGCGTCTTCATCGGCCTGACCGTGTACCTGACGCGCAACTACGGCTTCTCCGACGTGGGCGCCGGATACGTGGGCGGATACTTCGCGGGGGTCATCTACCTGGTGCCCCTGGTCACCGGCGCCTGGGCGGACAAGATAGGGTTCCGCAAGGCGCTGATCCTGGCCTTCGGCCTGCTGGCGCTCGGCTACGGCCTGCTCGGCGTGTTTGGCGCCCCGTCCGTCCGCGACTCGCTCGGCGTGACCACCTGCCAGATCATGGCCGTCGTGGCCCTGACCGTGATCCTGATCGGGGGCGCCATCGTCAAACCCGCCGTCAGCGGGACGGCGGCCAAGGCTTCGAACGAGGCCACCCGTGCGCGGGCGTTCTCGATCTTCTACCAGATCGTCAACATCGGTGCCTTCCTGGGCAAGACCTTCGCCGAGCCGCTGCGCACCACCCTTGGCCTGGAATACGTAGCCTTCTATTCGTCGGTCATGAGCCTGCTGGGCATGATCGTCGTGATATTGTTCTTCCGGGGAGTGGACAGCACCGGTGAGGGCAAGTCGCTGCGCGAGGTCGGCCAAAGCTTCTTGCGGGTGGTGACCAACTTTCGATTCCTGGCCCTGATCCTGATCGTGGCGGGCTTCTGGGCCATTCAGGGGCAGCTCTACGCCGCCATGCCCAAGTACGTGCTGCGCATGGTGGGAGAGCACGCCAGGCCGGGTTGGTTGGCCAACGTGAACCCGGCGGTGGTGATCATTCTGGTGGTGCCCATCACCCACATGGTCCGGCGGCTCCGCCCGGTGGCTTCCATCGGCATCGCCCTGACTATCATCCCCCTGTCGGCCTTGTCGGTAGCGGTAAGCCCCTGGCTGACCGAGTTGACCGGGCTGGACATCGCCATCTTCGGTCTGCACTTTCACCCCATCACCGTCATGTTGATCATCGGGATCATGTTTCAGGGCCTGGCCGAGTGCTTCCTGTCTCCGCGCTACTACGAGTATGCCTCCCGGCAGGCCCCCAAGGGGGAGGAGGGGCTCTACATGGGCTACAGCCACCTCCACACGGCCATCGCCTGGCCCCTGGGGTTCATCCTGTCGGGATACCTCCTGGACGCCTACTGCCCCGACCCCAGGACACTGCCTGCAGAGGTGTACACCCAGTGGCAGCAAGCAATCGCGAACGGGACCGAGCTTCCCGCGGCCTACGCCAATGCCCATTACCTGTGGTACTACTACGCCGTCATCGGGGTTGTGGCGTTCTGCGCGTTGCTGGTCTTCCGCTTCGTCACCGACCGCATCGATCGCCGCCGGGCGGCTGCCGGCGGCGGCGACGCCTCCTGAAGAGGTGCGCTATGGCGATCCGGGTCCGCAAGAAAGGCCAGACCGAAGACGAAGCCCGGACGTTTCCCGGCGCCTCGGCACTCCTGGCCGCCATGGACAAAGGCGAGGTCAAAAGTGAAGATGAATACTGGGCCCCCGGCGACGGGGCGTGGTTCGAGCTGGATTCCCACCCCCTCTTCTCCTCCACCGACGCGCGGGGCATCTACCCGGCCATCGTGCACGTCGTCGTGTTCGTCAAGATCCTGTTCTTCCTCGCCTTCCTGTCCCTGCTGGATGGCCATCCCGAATCCCTGTTGCACCCGGGAGCGTGGTACGTCTACGCCATCCTGGTGGGCGATGCGATCGCCATCGGCCTGGCATACACCAACCGCAACCGGCTCTCGGCGGTCCTGCTGTGGATCATCGGGATCGGCTCGATGCCTATCGGCCTGTTCCTGATCGTCGCGGCCGGCCTGACCAAGGACTTCCGCTACCGTCCGGCGGAGTAGTGCCCATGAAGCAGAACAACCGCTCCTGGCTGCCGATCTACTGCGACCCGGCCGTGTTTTTGCCCATGGTCCAGTCCACCAAGATGGTCTTCGCCCATCCGCCGTACCTGTTCCAGGACTTCGTGGGCAAGGCGATCTCCTTCCTGCGCGGCGAGCGCGCTCGCGAGCTGGGCTTCGAGCTCGACATGCGCACGGCACTGCCCTGCAAGTGGAAGTGCTCGGACGAGTCGCTGTATGGCGTGGACCTGTGCCTGTACGCCTACACCGGCCACTACCCCTTCGACAAGGGCAGCATCGGCGGCTTCTTCAACGAGGCCTCGGTGGGCGCCGCGGTCCACCACGCCAGGACCAACCTCGACTTCGGCGGGTCCCACGTGGGCTACGAGCCCGGCCCGGACGGCGGAACGTTCGGCCGCATCAGCCGGCCGTTGGAAGCGGGCGGGACATCCAGCGACTGCGGGTACCTGACCGCCCTGCTGGCCCCTTTCCAGGAGGTCTACGAAGACGCCTGCGACAACATCCTGCTCTGCCGGCCCGAAGGCGACCGGGTGCTGATCAGCGTGCCCAACGAGTTCCTGCAGCCCAGCTGGTCCAGCAACAACATAAAGCTCCTGGTGGATCTTCAGACCCTGACCGACGGGGTGGTTCCCTGCGACCTCGCCCGGCCATACACCTGCGAGCTGGCCGGCCGGTCGCTGTTTTATACCCATCCCGACTTCCTCGACGGGCTGGATCCCGAAGCGCGCGATCGGTACCTGGGCGCGAACCCGGCGTCCATCGGCCGCCACCTGACGGCCGGCGCGTTCAACATCTTCGACGCGCATGCCCCCTTGCGGGACGATGGGACGCCCGAGCAGCGGATCCTGCCCTACGTGAAGCACATCCTGGCCGACCACGACGCCCCGGCGCCGCTCAAGGCCGCGATGATCAACGCTCAAATAGAGCACAACCGGCTGGCCGACTGCGTGCGGGCGGCCGGATACCGGCCGTACTCCTTCGCCTCATTCACCGGCGTGTTCATCGACCTGTACGACCCGGTCAGCAAGGCCTACGTAAACCTGTTCCAGCCCGTCGGCCTGGGCCTCAAACCGGCCGGCGAGCCCCGCGAGGCCGAGTTCACCGTGGCGCAGATTCACGACATCTTCGACGAGCAAGAGATCGCCGAGCCGGCCATGCCCCTCGAAGGCGTTCTCGGCTACGAGCGGCCCGAGCACCTCCTCGAGATATTCACCTTCCTCCCCGGCCTGTGACGGCCCGGGGGCGAAGATGCGCATCGGCTACCTGTGGTTCTTCCCCGAGTCGGCCCGCACGCTCGCCCTGATGGGCGCCGACATCATCGCCCACCCCTCCAACCTGGTCCTGCCCCACTGCCAGGCGGCCATGCCCATCCGCTGTCTCGAGAACCGCGTCTTCTCCGTGACCGCCAACCGCTGCGGCCAGGAAGCCCGGCTCGATCCGCCCTTGCGCTTCACCGGCCGGACATGTACCGGCTCTGCTGAACCCATCTTCACGGGCGCACAAGAGGCAGGGACTTTCCGGAAAGCCCCGACCCGTGCCATGACCGAATCTACAGAGGTTGACCGGGAAAAATCGGGACGGTCATACTCTATGCCTTCAGTAAGCTTTACTGCGATGACGGACGCCGGTTATGGTGACCACGCAGTCTTCGTCGTCGATTTCATACAGGATTCGCCACTTGCCTACTCTCACGCGCCAAGTTGGAGGATGGTAGTTTCGGAGTTGGAGACACCCCGGTGGGCGTGGATTTTCTGCCAGTGTGTCTATTGTCTCGGCGAGGCGAGGCAGCACGTCGCGGGAGAGACGGCGAAGGTCCCGTCGTGCACCGGGGGAGATGACCAGGCGCATCAGGGAAGCTTGCCCTCGGCGCGTAGTTCAGCCTTCAGTTCTTTCCATGGAATCGAATCGCCGCCCTCTTTCCTCGACTTATCCAGGTGCCGTATGTCCTCGAGTTGCTCGGCGGCCTCGATGAGGGCCTCGTATTCCTCGATAGGTAAAACCACCGCGGTGCGCTGGCCCTTCTCGTCTGTGAGGTACTGCCTCGATTTCTTTGCAGTCCCGATTTTTACCCCAATTGTCATTCTTCGATCATTCTACGATGCACGTGATGATGCGTCAAGGATCTCTGGCAGCCTGTCCTCCCGAATTTCTATCTTCAACCGCCCCTCCCCTCCTCGATCGTGTTATGGCACCGGACGATATACCTTCGACCGACTCTTCGATATGCTCGTTCTTGTTGACATGTGGTCAGGTGGCATGCTCATTGTTTTAGCCGTGGGGGCACGGCGGATGGAATTCTGAGGGAGGTAAAAATGGAGTACGTGGCATCCATAGAGCTGGCTCTGAAAAACGAGAGGACCGAGAAGGAGTTCTACCTGAACGAGGCATCCCGTTCGAGGAATCCACTGGCCAGGGCCATGTTCGAGGCGCTGGCCAGGGACGAGGACGAGCACATCGAACGGATCGAGCGGCTTCACGGGCGGCTTGTCTCCGAGGGCTCATGGCCGCAAGACGTCCAGCTGAAAGTCGGCGAGACCGAGGTGAAGAAGGTCCTGGACGAGATGGTTGGCAAGGTCGGTTCCTCCCAGGACCATAACGACGACGACGAAGCGGCCCTGAAGAAGGCGATCGAGTTCGAGGCCAAGGGATCCGCGTTATACTCCGAGTTGGCGAAGGCCAGCGAAGGCCCGGCCGAGAAGAGCTTCTTCGAGTTCCTGTCCAGGATCGAACGCGAGCACCAGCTCTCCCTGACGGACTCGCTGGCATACCTGGAGGATCCCGAGGCCTGGATGATGCAGAACTCGCGTGCCGGTCTCGACGGCGCCTGAGACCTGGCCCGAACCGCTCGAGGTACCCATGGAATGCAAGGTGAGAATTGCCGGCGCAGAGAACGCGAGGAGGCCATGCGCGCCTTGGACGGGTTGGCCGAATCCATCGCTGCCCGTCACGAAGAGGAGGGGCTTCTGCGAAGATGACCAATTTGGGCCCATCTGACATATTCTAGCATGTTCTAACATATTTCCAACAGACCAACTTCGTGTCCTGTCGTACAGTCGTACAGATGCGCAAGGACGACTGGGTGGCCGTAATTTGGTGAGGAAGTCGGTCGTGGAGAAAATGAAAAGCGAGCAATCCCCAGAGGTGTCGGATTCAACGACTTTCCGCAATCACGTACTGATGGAAATATTCGATGCCCTTCCTTACTATGTGATGTTGTTGGATTCGGACCACAGGGTTCTGGCCTGCAATCAAGCACTAGCCAATATGGCCAGAATGGACCGCGAGAAGGTCGTGGGGGCGTACTGCCCGAAGCTGGTCCATGACGTTGACAATCCCATTCCCGAATGTCCATTGAAGAAATCCGCGGCTACTGGGCAACTGATTGAAAATGAGGTGTTTTTCCCCGAGTACAATGCCTGGATCAGGGTAATGATTTATCCTACCAGAATGCGGACATTGGAAGGCCGCAGGATCTTCATACACCTTTCGCGCGATATTACCGAGGAGAAGCGGAATCAGGAGGAGAGAAACAGACTGGAAGAGGAAAACGTCCATTTCCAGAAGGTCGAGGCCGTTGGAAAGCTGGCAGCGGGCATAGCGCACGATTTCAACAACTTGCTCCTTGTCATACAAGGCTATGTAGAACTGATGATCAACGAGATCGGTTCGGGTCGCCCTAAACTGGAAGATGCCAAGGAGATTCTCAAGGCCACGAAACAGGCGTCTGCACTGACGCGCCAGTTGTCTGCCTCAGCCGCCGCGATCACATCCAACCCAAGGTCCTGAATATCAACGATGTAATGGCCGGCTTCTGTCTCAATAACAGATTGCTGTCCTTTCTGGCCTTCTGGATGCCGAGGAACTGCTGGAATGTACGTAATTTTTCATAGACACAGTACGGAAGTGTGGTATCGTCGCCCGAAGGGAAGGTTTTTAGGATGAGTTCGACAAGGGACCCAAGAATCGAGGAGATACTGGACATCATTTCGCGCCTTGCTGCTGGCGACATGCAGGCGCGTGGGACTCCATCGAAACGCAGGGACCAGCTTGATGCAATCATCAACGGTCTCAACGGGCTCGGTGAAGAATTGCTGTCTTCCCTGGGCTACATGAACAGCATTATCGAATCGATGATTAATTCCCTGCTCGTAGTATCGGCGGAGGGCAAGATTCAAACCGTCAACCCGGCTGCGTGCTCGATGCTGGGATTCGAGCAAATGGAACTGCTCGGCCGGCCCGTTGGCGAGGTTTTTGCAGAAGAAGAAGAAGAAGAAGAAGAAGAAGAAGAA
>SDBT01010684.1_pt1 | contig 14797 bp, 14 predicted proteins | sample 2277101 | NCBI WGS metagenome assembly SDBT01 (sample SAMN10404973, study PRJNA504765) | marine sediment metagenome | isolation source: marine sediment core GS10_PC15, 103 cmbsf | place: Arctic Ocean: Southern Knipovich Ridge | collected 2010
CCCGGGTTGGGAACGATATCCCCTCGACCTCTTCTCCGGAGCCCAGCGACACCCATAACAGGCTGATGATCACCAGCGCGGCCAATCCAAGGACGGCTGCCAGCACGGGCGGACTGGACAGCTTCGAAAGGGCGGTCGAGACGAAGGCCGGGAGCTCGACGGCCGGGGCCTTCGCGGCCGCCTCGGAGGGCCTGGATCTTCCATCTAACTCACTCGTGGCCCGCCGGGCCCACGACACGTCTTCGGCCTTCTTTTCCGCCGGCTCGGGCTCGTCGAGTTGCTCGACCTCGGAGTCGTCCAGCATGATGATGTCCGCGTCGGACACCTCCTCCGCGAACTCCGACACATCGGAGTCCACCGGGGGTCTTGCGATCGGAATGGTCCGCTCCATCCGGCCGTGCTCGTCCATCTCCGGCAGCCCGTCCACCACCACCGACGGGCCCTGTTCCACCGGCTCGACTGAGGACTGCTCCGCCGGTTCGGCGGACCGGGTCGTCTCCTCCTCCGGCGAAATCTCGGACTTGATGAAGGACGGCATCTGGTCGGCCTTGAAACCGCCCTCTGCCCAGGCCGCCGCGGCCGCGGCCCAGTCCCCGTTCGAGGCCAGACCGGCGAACGGTGAATCCAGCTCGGCGACGACCGTGTCCTCCTCGGGCTCCTCGGGCTCCTCGGGCTCCTCGGTCAGTCCAGTATCGGTGCCGGCCAGATCTTCGTCGAGATCCTCATCCAGGGCAGAGGTCAACCCGGTGATCGACTCCCCTTCGTCGGCTTCCGCCGGCTGCCAGTCGGTCAGATCCTGCTCGGTCGGCACGTCGGGCTCCTCTTCTTCCTCTTCTTCCTCTTCTTCCTCTTCTTCCTCTTCTTCTTCTTCTTCTTCCGCTTCTTCCGCTTCTTCCGCTTTTTCTTCTTCCTCTTTTTCTTCTTCCTCTTCTTCCTCCTCTTCCTCCTCTTCCTCGGGCCATCCAGCCGGCTCCTCCTGTTCTTCCGGGAGAGACGCGTCCTCGGCGTACGGACCGGGCATCACGTCGGTGGACAGGCGCTCCTCCCCGGCGATCTCTCCGGCCTCTTCCGCATCGGCTTGCGGGGAAGCCTCCTGCAAGGGGTCCAGTTCGGGCAGGCTTACACCGCCGGTCTCGGCGTATGGGTCATACTCGTCCGCGGCCGCGGGAAAATCCTCCCCCGCGGACGAGCTGGCCGACAGTTCGTCGGAAGCGCCTTCTTCTTCGACCTCCATGGTCTGTTCGGTCCGGTCGCTCCACAGGTCCCCGGCCGGCTGCTTGGGCGGAGGCGCGGACTGGGGCACGTCGAACAGCAGTTCTTCCGTGCAATGGGGGCACCTGGCCCGGCCGCCCAGGTGCAGGAAGCTGGTGTCGATCTTGAAACGCCGGTTGCAATAGGCGCAGCGGGCGTCCACCTCGTCCACGTCCACCCGGGTGGCAACCTTGTCCCGGTTGGGATCGATCCGGGTCTTGTCCCTGCGCCGATCAGGCTCGGAAACGGCCTCCTGGGCGTCATTGAACCGGAGTTCCTCGCGGCAATGGGGACACTGGGCCTTGCCTCCCATGGACACGAACTCGTCGCTGATCTCGTAAGTCCGGCTACACTCCAGACATCTGCCTTGCATGGGTCCTTCTCTCCAACGGAGTCAGAAGTCCTCCTCCTCATCGTCGCCCCAGACATCGTCGTCGGGTGGCGATTTCGGCCCGGGTTTCTTCTCCGGTCTCTTCTCGGGTTTCTTCTCTGGTTTCTCCTCCGGTTCGTCCTCGTCCCCTTGCCAGTCCTCGTCGTCGTCGCCGGCCTCCTTGCGTTGGGTTTCGCGCTGTTCTTCTTTTCGCTCCATCTCCTCGCGCTTCTTCTTCAGGTCGCCGGTCGCCTCCCAGGGCAACAGATCGCCACGTTTCTTGTTCTTCTCGGGGAACAGGCTGTCGGCCTTCTTGACCTTCTTCTTCTTCAGCACCTCACAGGCGTAGAGGTCCTTGACGAACTTCCTGACGGCCTGTTCGACGCTCTCGCCATCGCCCTCCGGAACAATTAGAAAATACTCCCTGAAATTGTCCTGGCGCGCCCGCAGGGCCTCGATCTCCGCCTCGGTCAGGCCGTCGGGGTTTCCCTTGTCCTCGTCCTCGAAGTCCCTCCCCTCGTGGGAGCGGTACTCGAACCCGACCCGCAGGTCGCGGTCGTAGCCGTCGGCGACGAACACGACCTCATCGCGCTTCAGTTCCATGTTGGAAATGAACTTGACGCCGTGGCGGGCCAGACGCTTCTGGATCAAACCCTCGGCCTCGGCCTCGCTCAAGTACGAAGGATGGGCCTTGGCCCGCCTGTGCTGCGGCGCGTAGTAGCAGCCAGCCAGGCCGGCCAGAGCGAACAACAACGAAATTCGTACCAGGCGCGCATCCATTTGGAGGCCTCCTCTTTCCGCTTGAGTGCCTCAATCTTTTCAATCGCTTATAGTACCACATGACCGCGTTGTCAACCGAGCGCCGTTCCGAGCCCGGCGGATAACCGACACCCAGGTAGTCCTTGACAAGCAGTGTCAATTGATATTTCTTTTTGGTTGGTTTTTCGAATGGAGTTCGCTCATGGGATTCAATCTGGCGGTGGTTTTCGGCTTCATCATCGTATCCGGCGTGGCCCTGCTGGTCTTCTTGCTGGTCGGCTGGCTGGTGCGCCCCAAGAAACCCAACCCGGCCAAGGGGGCCACCTACGAGTGCGCAGAGGTGCCCTTCGGCTCGGCCTGGTTCAACTTCAACAACCGCTTCTACATCATCGCCCTGGTCTTCGTGGTGTTCGACGTTGAGGTGGCCCTGGTGGTGCCGGTGGCGGTGATCTTCCACAAGCTGGTCGAGAGCGGCAACGGCCTGCTGGCCTTCGTGGAGATGTTCTTCTTCCTGACCGTCCTGTTCGTGGCCCTGATCTACGTCTGGGCCCGCGGTGACCTGAACTGGGTGCGCGAGTTCACGAGCGAGCAGTGTCGGGAAACGGAGATCGGCAGAAAGGAGTAGCCCGAGGTGAGCTCCCCCGATGACAAGGTCTTGATCGAGCGGGGCCCGGAAGGCGCCGCCGCGGTCGGGCCCATCGACCGCCTGCTGAACCTGTGCCGCAAGCACAGCCTGTGGTACCTGCTGTTCGGCACGGCCTGCTGCGCCATCGAACTGATGCAGACCGGCGGACCGCGGACCGACACAGATCGCTTCGGCATGGTCTTCCGCCCCACCCCGCGCCAGGCCGACTGCCTGATCCTGGCCGGGACCATCTCCTACAAGATGGCCAGGCGCATCAGGCGGCTGTACGACCAGATGGCCGAGCCCAAGTACGTGATCGCCATGGGCTCCTGCGCCAACACCGGCGGCCTGTTCCAGGCCAGCTACGCCGTGGTCAACGGCGGCGATCTGATCGTGCCGGTGGACGTCTACCTGCCCGGCTGCCCCTGCCGGCCGGAGTCGCTGGCCGAGGGCCTGTTGCTGGTGCAGAAGATTATCGAGCGCGAGCACTGGCTGAAGAAGGCCTGGGGCAAGACCCCGGACCCGGTCGACCCCTGGCCCGAGAGCGCAAGAGGAGAGTGCAAGGCATGACCCCCGAAGCCATTCGCGACCATTTGGCCGGGAAACTCGGCGCCGAGATCGAGTGGCACGAGGGGAAGCCCGGCGACCCCTTCGCGGTTGTGCCGTCCGATCGCTGGCTTGACGCCTGCAAGCTGGCCCGCGAGGAGGACGAGCTGCTCTTCGACTTCCTGCGCGCCCAGACCGGCACCGACTATCCCGACGACGGCGCCATCGAGGTGGTGTCCCACCTGTTCTCGTACCAGCACCGCCATGCGCTGGTGCTCAAGACCCGAGTCGATCGAGCCGACCCTAAACTCCACACCATCGAGGGCGTCTGGCCGGCGGCCAACTGGTACGAGCGCGAGATCTTCGACCTGCTGGGCGTCCACTTCGAGAACCACTCGGACCTGAGGCACCTGGTGCTGCCCGAGGACTGGGTGGGCCACCCGCTGCGCAAGGATTACAAGGAGCAGGATTTCTACAAAGGCATTCCCACCACCCGGCCGGGGTATCCCAAACCGGAGCCCAAGGAGAAGAAGAAGAAGAACAGGGAGGGGAGAGGAACCGCAGAGGTCGCAGAGTCCGCAGAGAAGAAAGCAGAGAAGAAAGACGAGGTCGAGTGATGGACTTTCGTCGCGAAGAGCCGCGCGAGGAGATCATTCTCAACATGGGTCCCCACCACCCGGCGACCCACGGCGTTCTGCGCTTCATCGTCTTCACCGACGGCGAGATCATGCGCAAGGCCGTGCCCGACATGGGCTACCTGCACCGCGGGTTGGAGAAGCTGGCCGAGCAGCACACCTACCCCGCCTACATGCCCTACACCGACCGCATCAACTACCTGGAGGCCATGTTCACCAACCAGGCCTGGGCCATGGCGATCGAGCGGCTGCTGGAGATCGAGGTCCCCAGGAGGGCCGAGTACCTGCGGGTGATCGCCTGCGAGCTGAACCGGATCGCCAACCACTGCGTCACCCTGGGCTGCATCTCCATGGACCTTGGCGCCTACACCCCGTTCGTGTACCTGCTGCGCGAGCGGGAGGTGATCAACGACCTGTTCGAGGAGCTGTGCGGCAACCGGCTGACCTTCAACTACATGCGCATCGGCGGGGTCAGCCTGGACGCGCCCGACGGCTGGCTCGCCAAGGTCTTGGGCTTCCTGGACAAGTTCGACAAGATCATGGTGGAGCTGCGCTCGCTGATCTCGGGCAACGAGATCCTGGTCAACCGCTTGCTGGACATCGGTGTCACCTGCGCCGATGACGCTGTGGCCTGGGGCCTGGTGGGCCCGAACCTGCGGGCTGCCGGGGTGGACTGGGACCTGCGGCGCGACCGGCCCTACAGCGTTTACCCGGACTTCGAGTTCGACATCCCGGTCGGCGGCCGCGGCCCGCGCGGTACGCCCGGCGACTGCTTCTACCGCTGGGAGATGCGCGAGGAGGAGATGCGCCAGTCCAGCCGTATTGTCCGGCAGGCCGTCGAAAAGATCCCCGACGGCGAGATCATGGGCAAGGTGCCGCGCAAGATCAAGCCGCCCGAGGCCGAGGTCTACTCGGTGGTCGAGGGCGCCCGGGGCGAGATCGGAGTCTACCTGGTCTCCGACGGCTCGCCCAACCCGTACCGCGCCAAGTGGCGCTCGAGCTCGTTCTCGTCGCTGAGCATAATCGAGCACATCAGCCCGGGCCTGATGATCGCCGACATGGTGGCGGTGATCGCCACCATGGACACAATCGCACCGGAAATGGATCGCTGAAAGACATGGAAGCGCTGGCAAACGAGATTACCGATTGGCTGGGATGGAGCCCCTTCTGGAGCCAGATCACGGTCGCCGTGCTGATCCTGGTGGCGGCCGTGGTGGTCTTCCTGGTGGCCCTGGTGTTCGCCGGGCTGCTGACATGGGCCGAACGGCGGGTGTCAGGCCGGGCCCAGAGCCGCGTCGGGCCCAACCGGGTCGGTCCGCTGGGGCTGCTGCAGTGGGTGGCCGACGGCGTCAAGCTGCTGCTCAAGGAAGATCTCATCCCCACCGACGCCGACCGCCCGCTGTTCAGGCTGGCTCCCTATGCGGTCATGATCGGGGTGTTCGCGGCCTTCGCCACCATCCCCTTCGGCCAGTTGCTGATCGCTGCCGACCTGAACGTGGGCCTGATCTACCTCCTGGCCATCACCTCGCTGGCGGTTATCGGGGTGCTGATGTCCGGCTGGGCCTCGAACAACAAGTGGAGCCTGCTGGGCGGCATCCGCGCCGCGGCGCAGATCGTCTCCTACGAGATCCCCGTGGCCCTGTCCGTCCTGGTCATCGTGCTGCTGGCCGGCAGCCTGTCCATGCAGGAGATCATAGCCCGGCAGGGCGGCTGGCCCTGGGAGTGGTACATCTTCCACAACCCCTTCACGCTGATAGCCTTCTTCACCTACTTCATCGCGGCCGTGGCCGAGGGCAACCGGATACCCTTCGACCTGCCCGAGGCCGAGAGCGAGTTGGTGGCCGGATACAACACCGAGTACAGCGGCATCCGCTTCGCCGGGTTCTTCCTGGGCGAGTTCGCCAACATATACCTGATGAGCGCGATCGCCACCACGGTGTTCTTCGGCGGCTGGCAGGTACCGATGATCACCGCGGCCGAGCAGGCCGCCTCGTGGAGCTGGCAGATCCTGGGCCTGGTGATCTTCCTGGCCAAAGCATGGGTCGGCTCGTTCGTTGTGCTGTGGATGCGCTGGACCCTGCCGCGCATGCGGGTCGACCGGATGATGGGCCTGTGCTACCGCTACCTGATACCGATCTCCTTCGCGTGTCTGTTCGCCGTGGCCGTCTACAAGCTGGTCATCCCCGACGGCTCGCTGATCGATTTGCTGATCCACCTGGGCACGACCGGCATCGGCGGATTGTTGTTCCTGATCTTCTGGTGGCGGGTGTTCCACCACGTCCGCAGCGTGGGCGACAAGTTCTCCGTGTTCCAGGTGCTTCAGCGAGGCGACAAGTTCGAGTTCGATCCCGAATGGCAGGTACGCCGCTACGGCGCCCACCGAAAGGTCCGCGAAAAGCGTGCAAAGGAGGCCCGCTGATGGGTGGCATCCGGGAATACTTCGCGGCCATCGGCAGGACCGTCATCACCCTGGGCGACGGGTTCGCGGTCACCCTGGGGTACATGTTCCGCAAGCCGAACACCATCCAGTACCCCGACCGCTGCGCCGAGCCGGTGGTCAAGATGCTGCCGGAGCGCTCCCGGGGCCTGCTCGAGATCGACGTCGACATCTGCTCCGGCTGCAAGGCCTGTGAGCGGGCCTGCCCCATCGACGTGATCTCCATCGAGGTCGTAAAGGACGAGGAAAAAGGCCGCCTGCTTACCAGGGCCTCGGTCGACTGGTCCAAGTGCATGTTCTGCGGCCTGTGCGTCGATCCCTGCCCGACGGGCTCCATCCGCCACTCGCACGAGTTCGAGGGCGGCATGGCCCACCAGCGCAGCCTGATCATGGACTTCGTGGACGAGCCGGTGCCGGTGGCCAAGGTCAAGAAGGGTGAAAAACCGCCCACCAGGCCGCTGGGCACCATCGTCCGCGAGAGGCTGCCCGACTTCTGGGCCGTCCCGCCGAAGCCTAGAAAGGACCCAGCCCCGGAAGCGGAACGAGGAGGCGAGTCGTGAGCGAGCTGCTGCTCAAGTACTGGAAGTTGCTCCTTGCCGTGGGCTCCGTGGTCGGCGCGGCGGTCGGCGTGCTCGTAATCTGGGTCTGGTACTCGGTTCCGGCGGTCGACCTGGTCGACCTGATGTTCTTCTTGATCGCCGCCGTCACGTTAGGCTGCGGCGCCTACGCCATCCTGTCGCGCAACATCGTCCGGGCGGTCTTTGCACTGCTGGGCACCTTCTTCGGAATGGCCGGCCTGTACGCCATGCTGGCGGCCGACTTCGTGGCCGTGATCCAGTTGATGGTGTACGTGGGCGGCATCCTGGTGCTGATGCTCTTCGCGGTCATGCTCACCAGCCGGATCGAGACGGCGGCCCGCTCGAGCCGCTCGACGGGCCTGTTAGGCATGGCCGGCGCCGGGCTGATCGGGCTGGTGTTCTTCGTCATCCTGGCCTCGCTGGCTGTGCTGGCGCCCTGGCCGCGGTCCGATCCGGACGCCTTCAAGCCCACCGTGTCACAGATTGGCGACGAGTTGCTGGGCGGGGCGCTCCTGCCCTTCGAGCTCTTGAGCATCTTGCTGCTGGGCGTGGTCATCGGGGCGGTCGTGATCGCCCGGCTGCCGGCGGGGAAGAACGAGGAGGCGGACCGATGATCGAGTTCGTCGGCAAGATCATGGACGTGGGCCTGCCCCACTACCTGGTGGTGGCCGCCGTCCTGTTCACCCTCGGGCTGGTCTGCGTGCTGACCCGCAAGAACGCGGTGGCCGTGATGATCGGCATCGAGTTGCTGCTAAACGCGGCCGGGCTGAACCTGATCGCCTTCTCGCGTTACGGCGGCCACGGCATCCAGGGGCCGGTGTTCGTGCTGTTCCTGATAGTGCTGGCCGCCGCGGAAGCCGTGGTTGCGCTGGCCCTGGTGATCGCCATTCACCGGCGGTTGCGGACCATCGACGTGGACCGCACCGACACGCTGAAGGGTTGAGGCCATGGAACAGGCCGCGAACAACGTAGTGCAGGTCGGGTACCTCTGGCTGATCCCGCTGATGCCGCTGATCGGCGCGTTCGTCTCGGGCGCCTTCGGCAAGCACCTGCAGGCCCGCTTCGGCAGGGCGCCGATCGTCGCAGTCAGCGTGCTGCTGCCCTGGGTCTCGTTCGTCATCGCAATGGTCGCCTTCTTCAAGCTGCTGGGGCTCGAAGAAGGCCAGATACTGGTCGATAATGTCTGGACCTGGTTCCAGACCGGCACCATGAAGATCGACATGGCCTTTGCCATTGACCCGCTCTCGGCCATGATGACCTTCGTCGTAACCTTCGTCGGCTCGCTGATCCACGTCTACTCGATCGGCTACATGCGCGACGACGAGTCGTTCTGGCGTTTCTTCTCGTTCCTGAACCTGTTCCTGTTCTCCATGCTGCTGCTGGTGCTCGGGGACAACATCCTGGTGATGTTCGTGGGCTGGGAGGGCGTCGGGCTGTGCTCGTACCTGCTGATCGGCTTCTGGTACAGCGACCTCGACAACGCCAGGGCCGGCATGAAGGCCTTCGTGGTCAACCGCATCGGCGACTTCGGTTTCCTGGTCGGGTTTTTTATTCTGTTCTGGGCCCTGAGCGGCGCCTGGGACGAGGCCGGCTTTCACATGGCCGACAACGCCAGCATCTCCTTCCGCGACCTGCCGGCCCTGGTGGATGCCTCGGCCGGCAAGGAACTGTGGGGCGTGCCGGTCATGACCCTGGTGGGCATCTTCTTCTTCATCGGCGCCGCCGGAAAGTCGGCCCAGATCCCGCTGTACGTCTGGCTGCCCGACGCCATGGCCGGCCCCACCCCGGTCAGCGCCCTGATCCACGCCGCCACCATGGTGACCGCGGGCGTCTACATGGTGGCCCGGATGAACTTTTTGTATGTCCACAGCCCGACCGCCATGACCGTCGTGGCCCTGGTGGGCGTGGCCACAGCCCTGCTGGCCGCCACCATCGGCGTGTTCCAGTACGACATCAAGAAGGTGCTGGCCTACTCCACGGTCAGCCAGCTGGGCTTCATGTTCATCGGCGTGGGCGTGGGCGCGTACTGGGCCGGCTCCTACCACCTGCTGACCCACGCCTTCTTCAAGGGCTGCCTGTTCCTCGCGGCCGGCTCGGTCATCCTGGCCATGCACCACGAGCAGGACATGCGCAAGATGGGCGGCCTGGGCAAGGTAATGCCCATCACCAGGTGGACGTATCTTATTTCGTGCATCGCGATCGCCGGCTTTCCGATAGCCTCGGGCTTCTACTCCAAGGACGAGATCCTCTGGCAGGCGTTCAACACCGACTTCCTGCTGGTGCCCGGCTGGTTCATCTGGGCCATCGGCTTCCTGGCCGCCGGGCTGACCTCGTTCTATATGTTCCGCTCCTACTTCATGACCTTCACCGGCCCCACGGCCACGGTGCACGGGCACGAGCCCGAGGAGCAGAAACCCGTCGTCACCATCGTGCTGGCCGTCCTGGCCCTGTTCGCCGTCCTGGCCATGGTCGTCGGCCTTCCGGCGCTGTGGACGCACTCGCCTTCCTGGCTGGAGCAATTCCTGTCGCCGGTCTTCGTTGCCGCCGCGGATCTCCCCAAGGTGTACGCCCACGGCCAGGGCCACGGCGTGGAGTGGGCGCTGATGCTTCTGTCCATGGGCATCGCAACCCTGGGTCTGGGGCTGGCCTGGTGGCTGTACCGCGGGCGGTCCAGCCCGATCCCCGAGCGCATGCTGGAGCGCTTCCCGACGATCCACAAGGTCGTCTACAACAAGTACTACGTGGACGAGGCCTACCACGCCACCGCGGTGCGCGGCTTCATGTGGACCGGCCGGATCGCCAACTGGATCGACGTGCACATCGTCGACGGCCTGGTCAACCTGTGCGGCAGGATCGCCCAGTTCTTTTGCTACATCGACGGCGCCATCGACAAGTACATCGTGGACGGCCTGGTCAACCTGCTCGGCAACGCGGTGCAGTTCTTCGGCGCCCAGTTGAGAAAGGTCCAGACCGGACGGCTCCCGGCATACTTCGCCGGCATGGCGGTCGGTCTGACGGTTCTTGTAATAATCACCCGATTCCTGTTCGACGTCTACGCTTGAGGAGCGGTCAATGCCATACGATACCACCTCCACCCTGTTGACCTGGATGACCTTCGCTCCCCTGATCGGGACCGGGCTCATCGGTCTGCTCCTGGCCCTGAAACCGCTGCTCAGGTTCAGCCAGGGATTGCTGGACAACGCCTCCCGGCTTATCGCCCTGGTCGGTTCGGCCGTGCCCGTGGCGCTGGCCGTGCAGATGTGGATCGACTACGACCCGAACAACACCGGGCTGCAGTTCGTCCACCACCTGGTCTGGATCCAGGCGTTCAACATCGAGTACTTCATGGGCATCGACGGGATCAGCGTGACCATGATCATCCTGACCGCGCTGATCTCGTTCATCGCGGCGATCGCCTCGATGCCCTGGGGGATCGCAAAGGACGACACCCACCACTTCTCGCGCAAGGCGGTGCCGGGCTACATGGCGCTGCTGCTGATGCTCGAGTGCGCCATGCTCGGCGTCTTCTGCGCCCAGGACTTCTTCCTGTTCTACGTGTTCTGGGAGCTGATGCTGCTGCCGATGTATTTTCTGATCGGCATCTGGGGCGGCCCGCGCAAGGAGTACGCGGCCATCAAGTTCTTCCTGTACACCCTGGCCGGCTCGGTCCTGATGCTGCTGGCCATGATCGCCCTGTACTTCGCCTCCAGCCCGACGGTTCTCATAGACGGCACCCAGGCCAACCACACCTTCAACTTCGTCAAGCTGGCCGCCGACCCGGCCATCGCCTCGATGGGATTGCTCTGGGGGGTCGACCTGGCCAAGCTGGTCTGGATCGGGCTGTTCATCGGCTTCGCCATCAAGATCCCGATGTTCCCGTTCCATACCTGGCTGCCCGACGCCCACGTCGAGGCGCCAACGCCGGTCTCGGTCATCCTGGCAGGCATCCTGCTGAAGATGGGCGCCTACGGCATCCTGCGGGTCAACTTCACGATTCTGCCCGACGCCACCGTCTGGGCCCGCTACGGCATAGCCGTGTTCGGGGTGATCAACATCGTCTACGCCGCATTCGTGTGCATGGCCCAGCGGGACCTGAAGAAGCTGATCGCCTACTCCTCGGTCAGCCACATGGGCTTCGTGCTGCTGGGCATGGCCGCCTTCACCGAGCAGGGCATCAGCGGCGCGGTCTTACAGATGTGGAACCACGGCATCATCAGCCCGGCCCTGTTCCTCATAGCCGGCGTGATCTACGACCGGGCCCACCACCGCGAGATCAACGGCTTCGGCGGGCTGGCCAAGGTCATGCCCGAGTACACCGGGTTGATGGGCCTGGCCTTCATGGCCTCGCTGGGCCTGCCGGGCCTGAACGGGTTCATCTCCGAGGCGCTCTGCTTCCTGGGCGCCTTCCCGGTCTACACCGTGCTGACGGTGATCTCGGCCGTGGGCATCATCATCACCGCGGCCTACTACCTGTGGACCATCCAGCGCATGTTCCTGGGACCGGTCAACGAGAAGTACGAGGGCCTGCCGGACGTGAACTGGCGCGAGCGCCTGTGCCTGTATCCGCTCTCGGCCATCATGATCGTGCTGGGCTTCTACCCCATGCCGATCCTCGACTTGATGAACAAGACCTTGCACTCGCTGGTGAAACCTCTGGCCAACGCGATCGGGTTGTGACATGACGGGCGGTCTTCCCAGCGTCGATAGCTTCAACTACATCGTCCCAGAGCTGGTCCTGGGCGGCGGTGCGGTGCTGCTGTTCCTCCTGGCCGCCGCGGCGCGGCGCAAGGCATCCTGGCACGCCCTGTTCCCCTGGCTGGGCGGGTTTTTCGTGACCGCGGCCCTCGGCATCCTGGTCTGGGCCAACTCCGAGGGCGGCTGTCATGGCAGCGCGGTCTTCGACGGCCTGGTGGCCTGCGACCCGCTGGCGGCCTACTTCCGCGGCCTGGTCCTGGTGGCGGTCCTGGCCGGCGTGGTCCTGTCCGTGGGCAGCCCGTCGCTGCCGAAAGATCGCCGGGGCGAGTACTACGGCCTGCTGCTGGTCATGGCCATGGGCATGTGCTTGTTGTCGTCGGCCAACAACCTGCTGATGATCTACGTGGCCATGGAGACCGTGTCCTTGTGCTCCTACCTGCTGGTGGGCTGGGACAAGAGCAGGTACCGCTCATCGGAAGCGGGCCTCAAGTACGTCCTGTACGGCGGCGTGGCCTCGGGCATCATGCTCTTCGGCATGTCGCTGCTGTTCGGCCTGTACGGCGACCTGAGCCTTCAGGGCCTGCACCAGGCCATATTTTCGAGCTCGGTCCTCGAAGACGCCGCCGGCCGCTGGGCCGCCTGGATGGCCCTGGCCTTCATAATCACCGGCTTCGGCTTCAAAATAGCCGCCGTCCCGTTCCACCAGTGGTGCCCGGACGCGTACGAAGGCGCCCCCACCCCGTTCACCGCCCTGCTGTCGGTCGCCCCCAAGGCCGCCGGCTTCGCGGTTATTCTCAGGTTTATCTGGGGCCTGTTCGCCCAGCCGGGCCAGCTCGACGCCAGCACAAGCGTGGACATCCCCTGGGCCCTGATGATCGGCCTTGTTTCGGCTTTGACCATGACGCTCGGCAACCTGGTGGCCGTGGTCCAGAACAATTTAAAACGCCTGCTGGCCTACTCCTCGATCGCCCACGCCGGCTACGTGCTCATGGGCGTGGTAGCCGGCGGCATCGACGGCTTCGAGTCGGTCACGCTCTACATGACCGTCTACGTGTTCATGAACATGGGCGCCTTCGCGGTCGTCTCGGCCGTCGACCGCTCCCTGGGCTCCGAGGACATCGCCGACTACCGCGGCCTGGGCAGCCGCGCCCCGTTCCTGGCCCTGCTCATGGTAATCTTCCTGCTCTCCCTGACCGGCCTGCCGCCCACGGCAGGCTTCATCGGCAAGCTCTACCTGTTCTCGGCCCTCCTGGCCAAGGGCGGCACCTGGTTCTGGGCCCTGGCCGTGGTGGGCATCATCAACTCGGTAGTCTCGCTCTTCTACTACGCCCGCGTAATGCGGGCCATGTACCTCGACAAAGCCCCCGATGACGCCAGGCCCGTAAAACAGGCCAACGCCGCCGGCCTGCTCGCTACCGTAATGGCCGTCCCCACCCTGGTCCTGGGCATCTTCTGGCAGCCCCTGGCCGTCATGGCCACCTGGTCCGCCCGCTTCTTCCACTGAGCGGCCCGCCTCCCAGTTCCAAGTTCCCAAACGGGGAACTTGGAACTTGGAACTTAATATGCAATACTTTCCACAATGATCGAAAGCGTCTACATCGAGACGACGATTTTCAGCTTCTACCACGACCGGCGCCTATCGCCCGCGGTGATCGCCATGCACGAATGGACACGGCAATGGTGGGACACGCGCAGACATCATTACGACGTCGTCACGAGCACAGCGGTCCTGGCGGAGTTGGACACCGGCTCCCTGGAGCATCGAGCGGACGCCCTGGCGATGGCCTCGGTCAAGAAATTCGACTACTTGCTGACCTGGAACTGCCGGCATCTGGCCAATGCCAACAAGTTCGCCCACATCCGCCGCGTGAACGCCCTGTTGGGACTTCATTCACCGGCACTCATAACCCCTCTGGAACTCATGGGAGAGGAGGACGGCCCATGACGACTGCAGAACAGGTGATCGAGGAGATTCGCGAAAGCCGCCGCAAGATGTCGGCGGATTGCGGGCACGACCCGGCGAGGTGCGTCGCCTACCTCAAGGAGTTCAATGACAAGTACTCGGCGGAAGTGAAGGCGTACCGGGATTCGCGCGACAGGACACCCGGCAAGACCTCGAAGGCATCCGCCGCTGAGCGGATGATGGACCGCCACGACGAGACCCTGCGGAAGCTGGCTGAATGAGCCCCGAGTTCCTCACCGTAGAGGACGTGCTCGAGAGATGAAATAGTCCAATTTATCTCCACCATCTCCTCCTCATCCCCACATCTCCCTTTCTCCCCTTCCCTTCTGTAAAGGCTATTGGGCTTGGAGGCGGAAATTTTTGCGATTTTTGGAGGGTTGTGGTTTGTTGTGGATGGTTGAGGTGAGGATGGTGGGATTGATTCGATTTGGGGGGTGGGGGAGTTTGAGGGGGATGGAAATTTACACGCGATGTGTCCCCCTAGGGGGACAACTAAAGCTCAATGAATACAAGGAGGTATTAAAAAAGTGAGCCTAAAAAAACCGGGTGGAAAGGTGTTGAAGCCTGTGGGGAAAAAGGTCGCGGCTCGGGCGGCTGATCAAGGGCGGAAGGCTCCCGCGAAGAGCAGTAAAGTCGCTCCGGAGAGGGAGGAGAATTCACGCCTTGAAGAACTCCGGCGAGAGACGGAAAACATTCTCCGCCTCAAGGGAGAGATCGCGCAGAAATTCTGGGACATCGGCAAGTCACTGGGCCGTATTGCCGAAAAAGATCTGTTCAAAGAGGATGGGTATGGGTCGTTCGAGGAGTACCTTCGTAAAGAGGTGAAGATAAGCAGCGCGAGAGCGTACCGCTTGATCGAGATGTCGAACAAGTTCAGCCGGGAGACCGCGTACAAGTACGGGCAGGACAAGATCCGCGGGGCGATCGAGTATGCCAAG
>SDBT01010685.1_pt1 | contig 14797 bp, 14 predicted proteins | sample 2277101 | NCBI WGS metagenome assembly SDBT01 (sample SAMN10404973, study PRJNA504765) | marine sediment metagenome | isolation source: marine sediment core GS10_PC15, 103 cmbsf | place: Arctic Ocean: Southern Knipovich Ridge | collected 2010
GTAATACTAAATAAAAAAATATTTCCAACTGATGAACAATCAATTTTTAATCTTTTAGAAACTTCAAAGCGATTTGTTTTTTCAAAAAACTCTTTAAATCTCTTTGCCTGCTCAAAAGGCTTTGCTAGAGAATCTCGCAACCTGTCTTCAGTAAAATTGTTTCTACCTTTTTTCTCTCTCTCCAAAGGTACTGGTCTAAAGTGGCGTCCCGCTTTTGCTTCAAAAACCAATGCTGTCTCTTTCCATATTACTAAGGCATCTAGCTGAGTTTTTTTTGTTCGATTGTGATTGAAAGGAGCATAATTAACACTTTTAATAACTGCTTCGACAGGAAATAGTCTTTTTAAGATGCTCACAAGACGATTTTCTAGATAATCTTTACGCGCTGTTTGATATGCCTGAAATTCAGGAATTTCCTCGATTCCGAATTGAAACTTTTCCCATACGACCTCAAGTAAATGATGCGGAGTTGTTACAATAATGCTCTCATTGTCAAGTCCATAAATAGGGTACTGGCGCAAATATTTGACATCTTGAATCTCATTTGGAAACTTATCCGGGGTTACAGTAAGTTTTTCCATTAGAGCTTGCCATTCAAATTCCGTACAACCAATCTCTCCCTCAAGTTCTGCCCTAGAGATAATCAACTTTTGCTTGTCAAGATTCTTACTGTTTTTTATATGATAAATTACCTTGATAATATCCAACAATCGCTGCACAGTAAAATCAAGTTGTTTAATAAAGAAACTTTCAACTTCTTTTCCAAGAATTTTAATCTTCTGTTCTGTTTGATGTGGATATGAAAATCACCTTACTCCATCAACATACGTATCAATTGAATTTTCATCACCATCAATGTTTTGTTCCTGACGTAATTCATTCAATATCTGTATACACTTTTTCACATCAGTATCGGTCGCTGAACGTTTGTCTGTAACATTAAAATGTGGATATGCGTAAAATGCTAAATTTTCAAGCAAACGAGGATCATTTAATCTAATTTCAGAATAATGAAAAACAGCGATAAAAAGGGATTCAGAATCTATCAACATGCATAAGCTTGTCAATTTACCAGCAATGTTTCCTGCCGGTTCCACCGCTTGATTGCAATCATTCAGTAAAATAAAGTTACAATCATCATGGTATAGCTTTTGCTTAATATCTGCTGATGTAAGAGCGTTCATTGAATTAATCCTTAAAGAAATACACCCCGGAAAACAACCCACTCCTTTTGCTACCAATATTTATTCTGACCATCCATAGAAAAAATGGCCTGCTATACGTCATCACTTTAGCGAAGACTACATTTTCTGTAATAATCTTCTTACAACAAATACACGTCCTGAACCCGATTTTAAATATTTTTCAAATACAACAGCTGATGCCTTGTCTGCAAAACCAACATACACAGGCAACTTCCACGGCCTATATTTTGCCGTATGAAAAGAGCTACCTGCATTATGATTAGTTAATCTTTTTTTTAAATTTGATGTACAACCAACGTACACTTGATCCGGATTATTTATGGATTGAAGAACATAAACGTAATGCATAAGTAAATTCGCGTTGTATTGTTATAAAAATTTGCCCTGCCAGAAGTCCAGCCTACGCTTATCCATGCCTATCCGGCTTGGCAAGCTCCGGCGGACAACCTGCTCGCAATTTACTAATTAATACCAATCATTTAAAAAGCTGGCATGCCAACCGAAGCTCTCTGAGCGCAGGTTGGTGTGCCCGGCAGGATTCGAACCTGCGACCTACGGATTAGAAATCCGTTGCTCTATCCAACTGAGCTACGGGCACATAACGTATATATCAAGAGTCCCTTAAGTATACTCACACGATTAAAATGCGCAACAATGGTCTACTGTTCGGGAGCAACAAATAGCTTACTAAACTCTTTGGATACCTCAATTAAGCGTATCGTAAGATCGTCCGATATATCTTCTGTTTTTTCAATAATGCCATATATATCATCTTGATATACTGATTTTATGTAGCTCACAAACTGTGTTACAAACAAATGCACATGCTGTACTTTAACCGGATCTAAAAAGTTGTACCGCAAAAGAAAGAGAATTAATGCCTGATCAACAAAGGTATACGTAACGTATTGTGGTTGTTTTAGAATTTCAATAGCACGTCTTCCACGCGCCAACCGCTTGCGAGCAACTTCATCAAGCTCCGTGCCAAATTGAGCAAAATCAAGCAACTCATGATATTGGGCCAATTCAAGACGAAGCGCTTTGGTCATGCGTTTTACTGCATCTGTTTGCGCTGCACCAGCCACACGAGAAACAGAAAGTTCTGTGTTCACTGCCGGCCGGATCCCTTGATTAAATAGTTGCGTATCAAGAAAAATCTGACCATCGGTAATCGAAATTAAATTGGTTGGAATGTATGCCGTGATATCATCACTCTGAATTTGTACTATCGGCAATGCCGTAAGCGAACTACCTGTTGCTAATTTTCCTGCACGTTCCAGCAATCGTGCATGCAGATAAAACACATCACCAGGATAGGCTTCACGCCCCGGTGCTCGTCGCAATAATAAGGACATTTCTCGAAACGCTATTGCGTGATTACTCAAATCATCATACACAACCAATGCATCTTGCCCACGACTTCTAAAGTATTCACCAATCGTGCACCCTATATACGGAGCAAGATACAGATTTAAAACCGCTTCACCAGATTCAGCATTAATAATAACGGTATACTCAAGCGCACCATTTTCTTTCAGCAATCGAACCATACGAGCAATGTTTGCCTGACGTTGTCCAATCGCTACATAAATACACAAAACATTTTTATCCCGTTGATGCAAAATGGTATCGATCACGAAAGAAGTTTTTCCGGTGTTTCTATTACCAATCACCAACTCACGCTGTCCGCGCCCAATAGGCACCAACGCGTCCACTACAAGCACCCCTGTTTCTAAAGGGCGATTGACGGGACTTCGTTCAATAATGCCAGGAATATCAGCTTCGATTGGCCAATATTCATCAATTTTTATTTCTCCAAGTCCATCAATTGGTTTACCAAGTGCATTAATAACGCGTCCTAATAATCCCATGCCCACCGGCGTTTTAAAAACACTCCCGGTCCGTTTGGCCACTTCACGTTCATCCACCGAAATGGTACTGTGCAATAAAAAAATAGAAACATTATCTTCATCAAGTTGCATCACAATGCCACGGTTGCCACCTTCAAATTCAATTAATTCATGGTACACCGCATTTGCAAGGCCATGTACACGACAAATTCCATCGCCAACCTGCACAACAATACCAATTTCTTCTAATTTTTCCTCGTCCAAATCACGCAATGATCGTTCAAAGAGCGTCACGAGATCTGTATTTCTTTTTTCCATGGATATCCCTCACCAGATTGCAGAATGATAAAAATCGCGCAGTTGTTTTGCTATTGAAAATTCCCACAAAAATGTATCGCTATACACACGAACACCAGAAATTAATGATGTATCAATCGTATAGACATACCTCCTGACTCCCACAACATGGCGCGCAATAAATGCTTCAAGTACTGATCGCTGCTCATCGGTTAATGCATATGAACTCGCAACAGTAATCTCAATAATTTTGTTTTGTTTTTTGTATAGTATAACGAGTGCTTCAAAAACAGAAGCCAATAGGCTGGCCCGCTTATCATCCAGCAAGAGATGCACCAATTTTTTCACTTCTTTGCCCAATTGAAATCGATCGCAAAATTCCAACAATCTTTCTTCTTTCACTGTACGATCAATACCAGGAACATTCACTAAAAACAACGCTCGTCGATGTGCACGCAAAAATTGTGCTGCCTGCCCAATACGTTCCATACTATCATTCGTAATCGTATCTCCATACACATTAAAAAACGCCTGGGCATATTTACGCGCTCTATTCATATATCCTCATTTCTTATGCAGAGCAGTAATAACCGATTCAATAAATAGGCGCTGCGCATCATCGTGAGCAAATTTCTTTTCCAACTGGCTGCGTGCATCGTTGATCGCCTCTGGTGCCACTTGTTTATACATACGATACAGTTCAATTTGTTGTCCTTGCTCCTTCATGCGTACCTGCAAAAGCTGTTTGCGATGTTCACGCTCGGCAATCATCGTTTCTCGCTGCGAACGCACACGCTCTTGCCAAAGCTGTACTTTCTCTCGCAACGAACGTTGCCATTCTCGATCAGAAACGATTGCGTTTTGAATTACTCGTTTCTCTTTTGTTAACGAACGATGCGAAGAACGCAGTCCTTTAAAATAAACTTGGACCGCTTTCCATTGCTCTTGCATGATCGGCAATCCATATGTTTTCACAATATATGCAGCCAATCCTATGAGCACTGAAAAATTAAGCAACCGAAAAAAAATGATAATGATTAATTCACGCTCTATCACCAGCCCCCTCAACAAGAGAAATGATTGTTTGCGAAACACGCTTTCTCATATCACGCAACTCCTGAGTGGAAATTGATGAAACAGAAACCCGTGGCACAATACCACGGAAAAGAGACGCCTCATCAGGCAATTGAGGAATATGTTTTTTGCAATGCTTCTGACAAACAAGCCATTGTTTTTGTTGTTCCTGTTTTTTTTCTTCTACCGATTGTTTATCAGCTACAACAAGCGCCTCAAACTCAGCTTTGTATTGATCTTCCTGCACAATAGCCTGATATGCCGGTTTCAATAATATGAACCGAAACAAAAGATAGGCAATAAAAAAATGAACTACTTGAACAAATAATGTGGCATTTACATTCATACGAACTCTATCGTCTACACTACAAAAATAAGTACGACCTAGAGATCAAAATAACCCCTTAGCCAAGAAGAATCAATCGATTTTTATGACTCTGCTTATGCAGATACACTAAATCCTACATAAATCAACGCAGCCGCAATTAAAAGAGAATAAATTGCTGCCGTTTCCACTAGTCCCATTGCCATCATCATAGCGGTCCTAATTTTTCCGGAACTTTCAGGGTACTTGCCAATGCTTTCGCATGCTTTCATTCCGATCAGACCTTGACCTAATGCTGGTCCCAAAGAACCAACACCCATGGCGATTGCTGCCCCTAAAAACGCAGCAGCTTTCACATAAAAAACACCTTCCATAATTTCCCTTTATGTTTGGGTATCGTTATATTTTGTCCCTTGCTCCGCACTGCTCACTTTACTTACATGCTCTATTTTAACGCTTTTTCCTTTTATTTTACAATCTTTTATAATGATAATGACGAAATAGGCGATTTCGCTTCCATCGTTGGAATGCAAGATAGTATAAAAGAGCTCACCGTTTCAACATGTTTTTCTTGTTCTACACGATTAGTCTCAAATTCAGCATTACAATCTAAAACAAGCACCGGAACCTCTTTCACTGCAGGCGAAAGGTCTTGTTTGTCGATAAGCCAACGCTCATGTTTATTATGAATTGATTGTATATACTCGAGCGATATTGATGCCTCTTCATCCCGATCCCTTTTTTGCAATCGTTCATAACAAATATCTGGATCCGTACGTAAATAAATAAATCCATACGGTTGTGGAACGTAGGAATCTACTAACCAAGAAAACCACGTTTGATACAATTGCCACTCAAGCGCATTCATATACCCAAGCTCATAACAATTATATGCAAAACAATAGCGATCTGAAAAAACCGATCGTTCTAATACTTGCACCGCATAATTATGAGTACGAGCATTTGCTTGTTGCACCATAATACGACTGACAAATGCATACGTTTGAAAACTATACGCCCACCGTTTAGGATCTTTATAAAACAAATCAAACAGATTGTCCCCATCGCCACCAATGCTCTGCCATTGCTCAAGGGGCTCAAGTACCATCTGAATATTTAAATATTTATTTAACATTTTAAGAAATGTAGATTTCCCCGACCCAATGTTGCCTTCAATGATAAAATACCGTTGACTGGTTATATCATTCTTCATAAGATCCTTCTTGAGTTAGGTTATTATCAAATAGATGATCATAATACTATATTACTCCTTTTTCGCAAAAAACTTTTCCACCAATCTTTTGCGTACATGAAAAATAGTTTTCAAGCTTTTTGTCATACAACAGAAAATAAAGTAAAATGACCTGGCGGATCGTTCGCATATCTCAAACATGTAATTTAAAAAAGAGTACGTATGATTTTTCAAACCCGTCCTACACACTATATTGTTTTATGTAGTATCACACTCTCTTGCTTTCTTTTTCCTGAAATACCAATAACCACTCCCCATCACTCTATCGCAGATCAATCCACATCCGGCATCGATTTTTTTGGTAACGTTGAAAATTTTGAAAAAGATATTGCTATAGAAACGCCGATAAAAGGAGAGGGGTCTCCTCAAACAAATGAACCGCTTCGGTTGTTGGATACCTTTGACGATATTGACAGCTTTGAAGACAGTATCACCATGGACATGGACGATTTTTTTGATACCGTCTCACTCGACGCGCACGCGCATAGATCCATAGAAATTGCGAGCCTTTTAGGACTCCTGGAAGCAATAGGTGCGTTTACTATCCTTGATCAAGATTTTTATTTGCGCACGAACCCGTTTGCTCAAAGAAGTTTGCTTGATATGCCGCTGTGGGAAATACATGGATGTGCAGAGCCAAACCAATGGATCGTTGGAGCACATGCATTTTGGAATCATATGGATCGATCTGTATACGCCGGCACAAGTACGAATATCGATTCCTATATTAATTTCACACAAACAACATTATTCGAAACACTCAACAACCTACCCGGAGAAATAAAAGCACTCCTTCCAGATCCATCGTTGATCGATGACATTCTTAATCAAACAAATATAGATCGCTTGCTCACACTTTTCAGAAATTTCACCGTACAACAACGAAGAACGGGAGTAATGTTTCATGCATGGCGACAATGGAATTATTGTGAAATCCGCATGCTCCTTCCTTTTTATTATATTGAACGAAACATGTTTGCACGCCCGGAAGAACAAGCCGCACTTGAAGCAGAATTTGGCGCGCTTGATCCAGACACACAAGAACTATTTCAAAAAAATTATTTGATCAGCGACAAAATTGGGTTCGGCGACTTCCGATTTGAAGCAGATTATGCACTCTACAAAAGCGAGAATTTCACGTTTCGAGCCGGAGCATTTACCACGTTGCCCATCGCATTTGCACTCAAAGATGGCATTCAAGGATCTTCGTTTGTAAAAAACAATCTCACACAACCAACGTTCGATCTACAATCTCTGTTTGATCTTATTCCAGATGATTTTAATGTATCATCCATCACCCCAGCCGATCTTGAAACAGCATATAATATCGTGATTGGTGATACGTGCAAACGGAAAAATGGTTTTTTTCTTGGCATGCTTGATCGCCTAAGCGCCATGCTCCTTGATACAAAATTGGGCAATGATCAACATCTTGGCATCGGATTCTTAGTTCGTGCGCATCTATCACTCCGCACCCTCATGTATCAGCAAGAATGGGCAAAACGGATCAGTTTTGATAACCGTTTTTCAGTGGAACTTCTTGCCCCCGCAGATGAAACGCGTTTTTTTGTGTATAGAAACAAAGCGTCTGATTTTAGCTCTCGAGATTTTGATAGTGAGGACACCGAAGAACAAGCGGCTAATCTTGCATTTATTGAAACTGAGCTTGTTAATAAATTTTATCCATTTGCTGTTTGCACAAAAGTACAACCCGGTGTTACACTCCGCTGGTTGAGCAAATGTTCATATTGCGGCGACGTGTGGGATATAACCGGTGGCGTGGATCTATGGGGACAAACAGAAGAAACATTTAATGCGTTTTGCACCTCACAAGACCTAGACCGACTTGATATTAAAAATGGGAAAAAACCATCTGCGTATCAAATAAAACTATTTGGCAGTTTTGCACTAAAATGGGACAGAGATTCGCATGCATGGTGGTTTGGCGTGAGCGCAGAAGGCACGCCATGGGCAAAAGGAATTGGAAAAGATTGGACCGTCTCACTTAACATAGAAGTAAACTTCTGATATACCGATACAATAAAGAAATCACAAATTCAAACCGTTAAAAAGGAATTTTTATTATGAACATACAAAAAACTACTCGATATCTCGCTCTCGCGTTACTCATTTCAGTACCGATTGCACAGCACGCTTCTGAGGTTGTCCTTGAAACATCAACCATTGCAGCTGTTGGTATTAACGGCGAAACAATCGCGCTAATGAAACAATACGATGGACAACTATTAAACGAACTTATCGGAAAACGTGATGCCTCTGGAAAGCGTGTAGGACTCTATGAATATCAAGGCAAAATACATACGATTCTTGAGTTAGTTGCGATAGAACAACGAGACGGACAAAACGATGAACTACGAGCTATTTTGAAACAAGCCCGCAAAAATTTTGAGAATATGTCCACAAAATTTAGAGCTGTTGCACAAGGCACGAAAAAGTTTATGTCAATTTTAATAGAAGAATCCTGTAAAAAAAGAAATCGAATCAATAGCATACTCAACATATGGGGTAGTACCGATCAAGCAAAAGAGGAAGAACTATTTGATGTGCATGTATTAAACCTCGGCAACCTTGCTACATTCCATACAGATCTACACAACTTCCTGAATGATCTCATGAACAGCTGCCCAAAAGCACAACGGCAATTTAAAGAAAAAGTCGCTAAATTCAACAAAATTAAAAATTTCCTCCCTAGCTTAGGCATCACAAAAGAAGAAGAACAACATTTCTTAAAACAAATAAATGTAGCATTAGGCGAACTTTCACTCGACTCAATCACACAACCGACAGTACGCAAACTGTTTAACGAATACAAAAACACAAAGTAAGAGGATTATGCACCAAACAGAAGAATTAGTTGGCATTGTCGACCGTATCATATTTCACAACAGTGAAAATGGGTTTACCATTTTTGTTTTGCACGCGCCACGCGCACGAGATACTATCGTCAAAGGATATGTCCCAACCTTGCAACCGGGTGAGCAGGTTACGCTTCACGGCGCATGGATCATGCATCCTAAATTCGGCAAACAGTTTGATGCACAATCATGCGTTGCTTCTTTGCCAACAAGTTTGCTCGGAATAAAAAAGTATCTTTCTTCCGGAATGATTAAAGGTATCGGACCCGTGTATGCAGAAAAATTGGTCAAAGCGTTTGGACAAGAGGTTTTGGAAATTATCGATAAACAACCGTATCGTCTCCATGAAGTTTCTGGCATCGGCACCAAACGGGTAGAACGGATTATCGCTGCCTGGCAAGATCAAAAAGAAATTTCCCACATCATGGTATTTTTGCAAGAAAAAAACATTTCACCCGCCTATGCAACCAAGATTTATAAAAAATACGGTAACAACTCAATCCAAGTTCTTCAGGAAAATCCATATCGTTTAGCTGATGATATTTGGGGAATTGGATTTAAAGTTGCAGATCAGATAGCACAAAACATGGGGGTTGCTCATGATTCTCTCAAGCGTATTACCTCCGGCTTATTGTATACGTTATCAACCATTATTTCAGCAGGCCATCTGTATGGTGAACTTGAAAAATTGAAAGAAAAAGCAATCACCCTGCTCGATCTTGAACAAAATAATAACACCTCTCATAAATTAAAACTCGCCTTTCACGAACTATATAATAGTGATCGTATCAAACTCGTTTCGCATGAAGATAAACATTATGTAACAGTTTCTGCGTACTATCACAGCGAAAAAGGCATTGCACAAAAAATAAAAAAATTGATGGAATCGCAAAGCACTCATTCATTTGATATCAACAAAATACATCAACAGATGCAAAGCAATACCAATCATATGGCACTCAATGAAGATCAACAACAAGGAGTACTGACCTGCCTACAAAATAAAATCACCATTATCACTGGAGGGCCAGGGACAGGGAAAACAACATTGATCAAACAACTGCTTACCATACTTGATGAAAATAAGGTGACGTATAAACTGGCAGCACCAACAGGACGTGCCGCAAAACGTATCAACGAAAGCACAAAACGACACGCCTCAACATTGCATCGATTGTTAGAATTTAATATCAGCAGCATGAGTTTCAAACATAACGAACAAAACACACTACAAACAGATTTTTTAATTATTGATGAAGCGTCAATGATTGATGTGTTTCTTGCATATGCGGTGTTTAAAGCAGTTTCATATAAAGCACATCTTGTATTCATTGGAGACGTTGACCAATTACCCTCTGTTGGCGCAGGAAATGTGTTAAAAGATATGATCGCAAGCAAATACCTACCAACGATTCGTCTTACAAAAATATTCCGACAAGCACAAGATAGTCTTATTATAGTGAATGCCCATCGCATTAATCGTGGAGAATTTCCAACACAAACCGAACCAAACACACGTCGCGATTTTATATTTATAAAAGAAGAAAATCCCGAAAATGTTCCACACCATTTAAAACAAATATACACCCAAACACTCAGTCGATTCCACATTCTTCCTTCTCACTCTATTGTACTCGTGCCGATGAATCGAGGGAGCGGTGGTACGCAAAAAATAAATTATGATCTGCAACAACTGCTAAATCCAACACATACAGAAGAACAATTTTCTCTAGCAGGCACCACATTTAAACTAAATGATCGCGTTATGCAAATTCGTAACAATTATGATAAAAATGTGTTTAATGGCGATATTGGCATTATTGAAAATATTAATGTAAATGATCGAACACTTATCATCCGATTTCTCGATCAACTCGTAGAATATGATGCAACAGAACTTAATGAATTAGTGCTCGCCTATAGTACTACTATTCATAAAAGCCAAGGATCGGAATTCAATGCGGTGATCGTTCCCATTTTTATGCAACATTTCACGTTGCTCCAACGCAATCTCATCTATACCGCCATAACACGCGCCAAAAAATTGTGTATTTTTATTGGACAAACCAAAGCAATTGCTATGGCAATAAAAAATAATAAAAGCATGCAGCGAACCACGTTTCTTCCTCATTACATCACCAGCGATTTGCAATGCCGCTAAAACCGTTTATTTTTTATATACTCCTTCTGCTTTTCTCCCCCGCAACGGCAAAACAGGTTATTATGATCGATCCAGCAGGCGATGCCAAGCAAACAGGACGCACCATTGCCGACAGTTTAGAACGCGCGGCAACCATCAAGCTTGCCGAAGCGGTAAAGCGCGCCCTGGAATCAAATACATCATTCCAAGTAATTATCACTCGCTCACCCGGTGAAGTGGTATACCCGCTTCAAAATGCAAATTTTTCAAATCGACTGCCCGTCACATTGTATATCAGCTTACATTGTTATCACAATCCACAAGAAAAGGTATCACTTACTTTGTATCAATTTTCATATGGCCAGATGAATACACACCAACAACATACCCTTGCAATGATTCCATATGATAAAGCACATATGGCGGCACAAGAAACAACCCGATCCTATGCCAATCAGATCAAACAACTACTCAGTACGGAAAAAATGTTTCCAACACACGGCGTATATGCACTCCCGTTTCATCCACTCATTGGTATTCAAGCACCAGCAGTTGGCATTGAAATGAACATCATTACTCAAAATGATTGGCAAATCTATCTTGATCCACTAGTTAAGAGTATTCAGACAACTTTGGAAGCATCGTGAACTATAGAATAATCATACTCTTTTGTTCACTAGCGTGTGTCGCTGGCATACTCATGTTCGCATTTCATTACGAATGGCTTATTCTGCGCATACCACACGTAGCTCATGCTTCGCTCAATCAACACATAAAAACAAAACAACCAATACAGCTATATTATTGGCACGACCAACGATGGCACACAGAAAAACAAGAACTCATCTGGAGCACCAATACAACAGAAAACCTTCACACAGTTGTTTCAAGCTGGCTCAGCATTCTTGACGCGGAACAAATTATTCCTAAAAAAACAACTCTGCAAGCTGCAACCATTCTCCCGAACAAACAAGCTGCATATCTCTCTTTTGATCGAAATCTGCTGCCAAAAGAATGGTCAACATACCATAAATGGATGCTTGTTGAAGGGCTGCTCAAAACCATACGAGAAAACAATATTTCAATAGAATGCATCTCGTTTTTAGTGCACCATCAACCATTACACGATCCTCATCTTGATTTCACAAATCCTTGGCCGGTGACCGGTTTTCTCGCGTTGAAATAATTCCACAACGCGATAAACTAACGACATTATCCAGTAATGATACATACATTCAAAAAAAGGTTAGTACATGAAATCAAAACTATTATTAGCACTGTTCAGCACATCTCTCATTTGCTCGCAATTGTACGCAGAAGAAGAAAAAAAACTATATCCTTGGGAAAGCTTTTTACCAATACGAGCAAATGGTTTTATAAAATATGAATCGTTTTGGGATTCACGCCAGGTAGTTGGTGCTCGAAATGACCAAATATTGTTGTATCCGAAAAAAAAACTGTTTGATAGTAATTGCCAAGATATTAACGCAAAAAGTCAGTTTGAGATGGTTGCCATTCAAACAAGATTACATATTGAAGCTGACGGACCCACCATAGAACGAGCAAAAAGTTGTGGCACCGTTGAGGCAGATTTTTTTGGAAAAGCTGAGATCTCCAATATAGTTCGCATGCGACTCGCATATCTTAATCTTGCGTGGGAAAAAATTGCGCTTCGTGCCGGACAATATTATCTTCCTTTGTATGTAGAAGGCGCAGACCCTCGCACTCTTTCTTTCAACACCGGTATTCCGATGGATACCTTTGCTCGAAGCCCGCAATTTCGCCTCACCTACTCACCTGTATCACACGTTAATTTCATTGCTGCAGCATCAAGCGAATTAGATTCACCCTCTGATGGACCTATTGGGCTCAGCACTACCTACTTAAGAAATGCAGTGATTCCCCGACTCGATGCACAAGTACAAGTATACTCTAAGGAGTTACTTGGTGGCGCAGGCATTGAATACAAACGAATTGTACCACGCCTACAAACAAATACCGGTGTGAAAGCCAATGAATCGCTTAATAGTTTTATAGCGATCGCCTACGCTGCGTTTAGTTGGGAAAACGTATCAACAAGAAGCAAGGTTATCTACGCACAAAATCCAACCGATGTCAGCATGATTGGAGGCTATGCCGTACATTGCGTTGATTCTGTAAACGATCATCGCGAATATACCAATTTAAATGTGGTTGCCTTTTGGAATGATACGGAATTTGAGTACCACAAAACATTCTGTCCTGGTTGGTTTATTGGTTTTGTAAAAAGCCTTGGTGCCCATGAAACGATCTTGCTCAATGTTACTGATTCAGAGGGAACGATCACCGACCAACGAATTTTTGGGGACGGTACCGATATTGATTACGTATTTCGCTTTTCACCTCGCCTGAAATGGAAAACTGAAAACTTTATGTTTGGTGCAGAACTAGAATATACACAAGCTGCATATGGCACAATTAATGCTACCGGAGACGTGGCTAACACCACACCAGTTGGCAACGCCCGTTTGTTACTCACCTTGTTTTATTATTTGTAACGAGAATACGATTTAAGCAAAACTCTACCAACAAACTACTTCCCCACGTTATAAAAACTATAGCGATTATTATAAGCCATTCTACTATACCCAGTGCTGTTACTTTAAAAATCGTTTGTAAGATCGGGATATAGGTTATTATTATTTGCAATCCTAATGATAATAACAGAGCAATTAAAAGCCAATAATTGGACCAGAACTTTATATGATATTTAGATCTAATTACTTGCACTCTGACTAACTCCAAAATAACTAAAACATTGAATGCCATTGTATGACCTAAAAGAGCAGTTTTTTTAAGACCATAATGACAAGCAACGAGTGTACCGCATGCTATTAAGATTCCCATAAGTATAATATGGATCAAAAAACGAAACGAAAGTATTGGGTCTGAAATTTTTCGAGGAGGACGATCCATCGCACGGGGATCTAAAGGATCAACCCCGAGTGCAATTGCTGGAAAACCATCTGTTACTAAATTGATCCACAATAGTTGAACTGGTAATAAAGAAATATATACGCGACCATCAGGATCAGTAAATCCCCACATAGTCCCTATAAAAATTATGAGAAGCTCCGCAATATTAGAAGAAAGAAGGTAATTTACAAATTTCATGATATTGTCATAAATACCCCGCCCCTCTTCAACAGCACTGACAATAGAAACAAAATTATCATCTGTAATAACCATGTCTGCTGCTTCCTTTGCAACTTCTGTCCCAGTAATGCCCATTGCTATGCCAATATCAGCAGCTTTAATTGCAGGCGCATCATTTACACCATCACCTGCCATAGCAACCACATGTCCTAATGATTTCAACATTCGCACAACTCTCAATTTTTGTTCTACTGATACCCGAGCATAAACAACAATGTTTTGCACACGCCTTGCAAACTCTTCTTCTCTCATCGCATCCATTTCAACGCCCGTGACTGCTTGAGAATTTTCTTCTAATAAATCAAGTTCTTTTGCTATTGCGATTGCTGTTTCTCGTTGGTCTCCAGTAATCATCACAATTCGAATACTTGCCCGTTTGCATGTTAAAATAGCATTTTTTACCTCGGGACGAGGGGGGTCCATCATTGCCGTTAAACCAACAAAGGTTAACTGGTCTTCCGTAACATCATTAAGACCTTCTTTTGGATCAACATACTTATACGCTAACGCTAAAACACGTAAAGCTTTGCGTGCGAAAACATTATTTGCTTCTAGAATTTGTTGTCGTTGTTCCTCATCTAAG
>SDBT01010686.1_pt1 | contig 14796 bp, 11 predicted proteins | sample 2277101 | NCBI WGS metagenome assembly SDBT01 (sample SAMN10404973, study PRJNA504765) | marine sediment metagenome | isolation source: marine sediment core GS10_PC15, 103 cmbsf | place: Arctic Ocean: Southern Knipovich Ridge | collected 2010
GGACAAGCCGGCCTCACCCTCGAAGGCGTGTTCTTCACTCCGTTCGCCCAAGCCGAATACGCCGGAACCTCAGGACAGAACCAAGTAAGCGCCCAATTCATCGCACACAGCCTCCACGCCCGCGGCCAAGGAACCCTCGTCGTCTCCCCCCAATACGGTCGCGCCGTCCAATTCCAGCTCGCCCAATCAACACTCATCAGGTAAAACCCACCAGCGCACCAGTCGCCCCTTGGCGGCTTTGCGGCGACCACCCGGAACCTCTCCCGAGACACCCATATCGACATCCTTGAGTGGGCGGGGGCATGTCAAGGGTGGTGAGGGCGCGCTTGGTTTAAGACGACCCGGCGGGACGTCGTGGTCGGGTTTGGTTGTCAGCGAATAGTCGGTTGACGCATCAAGCATCTCGGCACGGGTTCAGCGTCCCAAGGCAGCCAAACTCGCAACGAATCCACAGTTGAGTGGAGTGGTGGATGTCAACTCGGCTACGACGGTGACGGCCCACCTGCATCCGTCGCATATGTGCCGATTCGGGCGGCTGGAGTTCGCCCCGTGAGCCGGACACCTGGATTTAATGGGCGTTTCGCCCGGAGGGGAGTCCGATTGGGAGAGGAAAACGATGCACGGAGGCCGAGACGCAAGTTCTCCGACGAGTCAAACGTGACGCGGTGGAGATTGTCCGAACCTCAGATAGGTCGATTGCCGAGGTGGCCCGGGAGTTGGGGATCTACGACTCATCTTTGGGAAGCTGGGTTCGTCAGAATCGGGTCAACCGGGGTGAACGGGAGGGTGTGTCCAGCGACGACAAGGATCGGCTGTTGGAACTCGACCGGGAGAATGCCCGGCTGCGGATGGAGTGGCCCGCCTCGCCATCTGCCACCTGGATCGAAGCCTGGTACAACCGGCGACGCCTCAGTTCCGTCCTCGGATACCTATCACCAATCGAATGGGAGAACCACTACCGTCACAGCACCGAAACCCTGGCCGCTTAACAACGGTGTCCGGTCAGAGGGGGGAACTCCAGGCCTGGCGGGGGGAGATCTCGAATCCGAATCTGGGCATGTGTGAGGGACCGCTCACACTGGCCCTCAGAATCAAGGTGTTGCTGTCGTCTAGGGAAGCCAAGCGTCCGCTGGTCTGCCACCGCGTCAGGCAATATGAGCGTCCGTCAGGAGACCGCGCCTAACGCACATGTGCTGGGGTCTCAGGGGTGGACGCAACACTGTGATGTCTCGCAGGGACCTTGTTGTGCGGATGTTCACCGAGGCTGAGGTCTAAACATTCTGTCATCAGGTGGAACCCTCATTAAGTCGAGTGGCCTTGCTGCCGATTTCTTCCGGTAAGGGGATCAGCTCGCGGAACTCCGAGGACAACGCAGGGGGACGTCGATGGGTATGGAAACGCGACAGGGACAGCGGATTTGGGGTTGTCCCATTGGCTAATTCACCAGATGAGGCCCCACTCAGCTTGGTCGATGGGGACTCTGTCCCGGCTGAGGTTGATGACAGCCTCGACGAGCTTCACCAACAGGTGGCGGCTTCCGAAGAACACATCGCCAAGGTTCAGGGTGAGTTGAAGAGAGCCGCCGACCAGGAGGCGGAGACGGCGCAGCGATTCGATGGTGAACGCCAACTCAGAGCCGCCCTGGATCAACAACTCCACGAAGCTCGAGAAGAAGCCTCCCAGCTGATGCTCGAGGAAGCGTCCCAAACCCACAACACCCTGCTCGCCGAAGCCGAAGAGCTCCTCCGAACCTCTCGGGTCGAGGCCACTCGCGAAGCCGACCAGGTCACCAACCAGGCCTTCGACAAAGCAAACGAGATGATGGCCATAGCCAGACACAAAGCCATGGCAATAGTCGATGCCGGTCGCGAGGAGGCTGGGGCGCTTGAGGATGACGGGGCCCGACGGATGGCTGATCTCGACACCAAATACCGAGAACTCATCCATCGGTTAGGCGCGGTGGAAACCAAGTGCGACGAGCTTGTGGCGACCCTGAAGCTGGTCGCCGAAATCTCGACCGATCAGCTCGTCGAGACACAAGACGCTCGGAGACAACTCGATGGTGTGGGCACCAACGGACCACTTACTGAACCGAACAACGAGCAGACCACATCCGGCTCGCCTCCACAGGAGAGTTTGTCCACAGACCTCGATACCGCGCCGCGGTTCGACGGGAACGAACCTGACTCGGTCCAAGTCGAGATATCGGAAAGTCCTGAGGAAGTGAGACGGTGAAAGCTCCGACGGCGATGTCTGGTGGATGCACGCCGGAGATGCATGGATATCGTTGGACGAGCTCGGAATCGGTCGTTGCGACGGAGCAAACATCACATCGGCCGACAACACAACCTTCTTCTTCAGTCAGAATCCTTTCTCCGGTGGTGGTTGCCCTCATTTGTGGATCTTGAACCTGGACCCCTCAAGCTGACCATCCCCCATCCCAGGCCGAGTAGGTAGCGCATAACCGGCAATATGCGCTACCTGATGGCGAGCGTCCACGGGTCAGATTCGAAGGCTCGGCAGCCAGAAATCCTCGTGGGCAGCGCGGACTCCCGGTCGCGGTTCGGTCGCGCTATCGCCGCACCTTGGCAATCGTCGCAGAGGCCGGAGGCCTTCTGATCGGGGTACAGAGCGACTCGTCTGACCGGGAGTTCCACGAATATCGGCATCGGCTGTCTCTGAACGAACATCACCCCTGAACACCACCCGCAAAGAGCCACTTGACAGACATCGAGGTTAAGTGGACACCACCGCTGTCAACCAAGTAGCTTTGTGCCAACTGCCAGGCGCAGGGCTAGGCGATCGGCGCCTGGTACCGAGTTCGGAGCCGATCAGTCGAAGCTGGGACGGGGGACGCGGGGGAGGTTTGGGGTGGCTTTGAAGGCATGCCGGCCAGCGGGTAATAGCTCGTGGCGTTGATGCGCGGGCTGATCGAATCGAGCATTCGATTCCACGGTCCTAAAGCTGCTGCTCCCGTCGGACCGGTGGTCGCCACAGCGCAGGCCCAAGGGGCCCCGGTTGAGGCCTCTCCCGAGTTCAAGACGACCGGTCGACGAGGTTCACACAGATGTTGTCGCCTTGGCTCCAGTTGCCCGTGTATCGGACGATGAAGCGCTTCCTTGTCGGATCGAGCACTCGACTCCGGGCTGTCGTTGTCGTGATGGGTGGAGCGATCGTGCTCGCCGGGGTTATCCAGGCCCGCAACGCGCCCGTGGACGTCTATCCGGAATTCCAGCCGACCCGCGTGGTGATTCAGACGGAAGCGCAGGGATTGTCGGCTGCCGAGGTCGAACGCCTGGTTGCGGTACCGCTCGAGGAGCTCCTCGCCCCGACACCACTTCTGGATGAGATTCGGTCCGAGTCGGTCCCCGGCTTGTCCGTGCTCGAGCTCGTCTTCCAAGACGGCACCGACACGTTGGTCGCCAGGCAGCTGGTACAGGAGAGTCTGTCATCCGTCTTCACACTGCCGAACGTCACCAAACCTCCCGTCATGCTGCAGCCCCTGTCTGCAACGAACCGATTGATGATGATCGGGTTGACGTCCGACGAGCTGTCGTTGGTCCAGATGTCGGTGCTTGCCCGCTGGAATATCACGCCGAAGCTGCTCGGCGTGCCGGGCGTTGCCAATGTCGCTATTTGGGGTCAGCGGGAACGGCAGCTGCAGGTGCAGATCGATCCCGAGCTGCTCAGGGCCCACGGTGTCTCCCTCAGTCAGGTTGTGAGCACTACCGGCGACGCGTTGTGGGTGTCGACGCTCAGCTTCTTGAACGCATCGGTGCCCGGCACTGGAGGGTGGATCGATACACCAACGCAGCGGCTCGGTATCAGACACGTCTTGCCGATCTCGTCCCCGGACGATTTGGCCGACGTCGCCGTCGACGGTACGACCCTGCGCCTTGGCGATATTGCGGAGATCGTTGAAGGACACCCGCCGATTATCGGTGATGCATTTGTCGACAACGGCGCCGCCCTCCTGCTCGTCGTTGAGAAGTTCCCAGAAACCAGCACCCTTTCAGTTACTCGCGACCTCGAGGAGGCGCTCGACGAACTGCGTCCCGGTCTGTCTGGCGTAGAGATCGACACGACGCTCTTCAGAGCCGCGACGTTCATAGAGGGCGCGTCCGCCAATCTCACCCTGGCTGTCTTGCTTGGGGCGGTTCTGATTGTCCTGGCCCTTGCCATGTTTCTCTTGAACTGGCGACTCGCCTTGATCGGCATCGCAACGATCGCTCTTTCAGTGACGGCGGCGGTTCTCGTCCTGCTCTTGCTCGGGGCGACCATAAATGTCATGACTCTGACCGGCCTCGTGGTCGCCGTAGGAGCGATTACCGCCGACGCAGTCATCAGTGTCGAGGACATCTCGCGGCATCTTCGTCGACACCGCCGGGACGATCTCGGCTTGTTGACCGTGCCGGAATTGCGCGCTCTTGCCAAGCTGCGCGGGCTTACCGGATACAGCCAGAAGCGAAAGGCCGACCTCGTTGAATTGATTCAGCGTGCGGATACGTCGGTGGAGACGATCATCGTCGACGCATCGGATGAGGTACGGCCGCCCATCGTCTTTGGTGCGCTGATTGGCGGGCTGGCGGTCATGCCTGTGTTCTTCATCGAAGGCATAAGCGGCGCCTTCTATGAACCACTAGCACTGTCCTATGTCGTCGCCGTGGGCGCATCGATGTTGGCCGCCCTCATCTTTACTCCGGCTCTGAGCTTGCTCCTGTTGCCATCTGCTCCGCTCGAACACCGCCGGTCAACTATCTTGCAGCGGTTGCCCGTTGCCTACGGCAAGGTTCTCTCACCGCTTCTGCGAATTCGCCCCGCCGTTGCAATGGGTGCAGCAGGAACTGTCCTAGTGGTGCTCTTCCTGGTAGCCGGAGCCACGTCTTTCGACGGCCACGTAACGGTTCCTACGTTCGAAGAGAGAGATCTGCGAATCGACCTCGAGACTGCCCCCGGGACGTCACCCTCGGAGATGGTTCGGATCATGACCCAGACAAGCGACGACTTACAGGCGATCCCCGGTATCAACAGCGTTGCCGGCCAAGTGGGCCGCGCGGAAACCGGAGATCAGGTTGTAGGCACGAACTCCGGGCAGCTCTGGATCAACATCGACGCTGGTGCCGATTATGAGGTGACCGTCGCGGCAATTCAGTCCAGCCTCCAGAGCTATCCCGGCCTCGAGAGCAGCGTAGAGCCGTACCTGTCCGGGCGAGCCGCAGAAGCGCTGACCGATACATCGCACGATGTCGTGGTTCGCATCTATGGCCCTGAGATCAATGTTTTGCACATGGTCGGAGAAGATGTCAGGCAGGCCATCGCCACTGTTGACGGCCTGGTCGGGCTCCGCCTCGACACCCAGCCGCTCGAACCCCAGGTTGAGATCGAGGTTGATCTGGCAAGGGCTCAGGCCCATGGAGTCAAGCCGGGTGATGTGCGCAGGGCTGCTGCAATTTATTTTGCAGGCATCCCCGTCGGGAGCCTCTTCGAGCAGCAGAAGGTGTTTGAGGTGTCGGTCTGGTCGAAGCCGGAGGTACGGGGCAGCCTGGACAATCTCGACGATGTAATGGTTGACAAGCCAGACGGCAGCAGGGTGCGGCTGGCGGATGTTGCCGACGTACGCATCGTGGCTATCCCCACCGTGATCCATCACGACGCAGCGTCGGGTTATATCGATGTTGTGGCTGATGTCGATGAACGCGATCTGGGCTCGGTCGTGGAAGACGTGGAAAGTCGGCTTGTCGAAGTCAACTTCCCGCTCGAATACAACCCGCAGCTGCGGGTGCTCAAGTCGGAGCCACTCCCCCAGCGAACGCGCCAAGCGCTGGCCGTTGCAGCACTTCTCGGTATCTTTCTGCTGCTGCAGTTGAGCTTCAGCAGCTGGCGGCTGGCCGTGCTGGGTTTCTTGTCTCTGCCGGCCGCGCTGGCCGGATCGGTCCTAGCCGCGGTGTGGTTTGGCGACGGGATGAGCTCTCTCGGCTCGCTCGCTGGATTGTTAGCAGCGTTTGGAATCGCTGTCCGAAGCTGCGTGCTGCTAATCGGCCACTTCCAGGCGCTCGAACACGACGAGAGCGTCGCTCTTGGAACGGAGCTCGTCGTTCGTGGGACACAAGAGCGATTTGTGGCGATCGTTATGACAGCGGTTGTCGCCGCACTGGCCCTCGTGCCGATGGTGGTGCTTGGCGATGTTGTGGGACTCGAAGTGGCGAGCCCTGCGGCAGTTGTGTTGCTGGGAGGGCTCGTCACATCAACGTTGGTCTACCTGTTTGTCGTGCCGCCCCTGTACCTGCGATTCGCCCCACCACCGACTGTCACCGTTCTGGCCTCGAGCGAAAGACCGAGCGCTCTCCAATCTGAGCGAGGGAGTTGAGCAGATGAACCATGTCAAACCTTTGACAACTGTTGTGTTCTTGGCTGCGAGCGTGCTGATCGCCTCGTGCACGGAAGCGTCACAAGCAACCCACGATGTTGCGGCGACGCTCGAAATCGACGATGGGACTGGCATCGCTCGCGTGATTCTCACGGCGGATGCAGCCGAGCGACTCGGCATTGAGACGGTACCGGTCCGCAGCGAAGAGGTCGTCCGGACTCGTGTGTTCGGGGCTGAGGTCGTGAATCGGCCCGCAGGCACCACGACCGGGTCGGGTTGGTGGATTCGAATCGATCTCACCGAGAGCGAGATCGGGACCATCGATCCGGCTCTCTCAGGTCGTGTCTTCTCTCTTGACGATGAACTGGATTCATCCGGCCTGACGGCGCGCCCAGGTTCGCCCAGAACTGGCGCCTCCGATAGGGTCCTGTATACCGTCACCGGTGGTACGCGGGTGTCCCCCGGAACTCGGGTGCTCATCGAGCTTCCGTTGGCTGGCACCGAACGGCTGGTCGTGCCATATAGCGCGGTCGTGTACGACCCCCAAGGCCAAACGTGGACGTATACAAACCCGGAACCCCTCGTCTTCACGCGGCATCAGATCAGCATCGAGTACATAGAGGGAGACGAGGCCATTCTCTTGGACGGTCCACCGGCCGGCACCAAAGTCGTCACTGTCGGATCTGCTGAGCTGTCGGGTTTTGAAAACGGAGTCGGGTAGTTGTAGTCACCACGAGGAGTAGTCGCGGCTATGCGGTGGATCGTTGCTTCGAGCCTCAAGGCCAGGTTCATCGTCCTGGCCTTGGCAGCGGCAATGATGTACTTCGGCTTCTCGGCGCTCAGCAAGATGCCTGTCGATGCGTTCCCAGAGTTCGCTCCTCCACGAGTCGAGATTCAGACCGAAGCGCCGGGTCTATCAACGGCTGAGACCGAAGAGATCCTCACAATTCCGCTGGAGGAGGTCCTCGCCGGCATGCCCGGTCTTGATGTGATGCGATCCAAGACGGTTCCTGCGCTGTCCCAGATCGTGCTCATCTTCGAGCCGGGGACCGACCTGTTTCAAGCGCGTCAGTTGGTCAACGAGCGCATCGCGACGGTCAACCTGCCGAGCGCGATCGGTGTGCCCAGAATGCTCCCGCCTCTGTCGTCGACGAGTCGAGCGATCTTCATCGCGATGTCGAGCGATGAGATCGAAATGATCAAAATGTCCCAGGTGGCCTTTTGGATGATCAGGCCCCGGTTGATGAGGATCGAGGGCGTCGCCAACGTAGCCATCTGGGGTGAACGCCTTCACCACCTGCAGGTCCAGGTCGATCCAGAGCGGCTTCGAGCCCACGATGTGACGCTCGACGACGTCATGACTGTGACCGCTGAAGCACTCGAGGTTGGCATACTTCCATATGCCGCTTCGTCGGAGCCTGGCACGGGGGGGTGGATCGAATCACCGACCCAGCGATTCGCCGTCTCGAACATCTTGCCCATCTCAACTGCAGCGGAGCTCGGTCAGGTCGCTGTCTACGACAAGCAGAACACGGACGGCAGCCCGCTGATCCTTAACGACCTGGGCAACGTGCTGCTGGCGCATCCTCCGTTGATCGGAGATGCCGTCATCAACGATGGTGACGGCCTCCTCCTGATCGTTGAGAAATTCCCATGGGGTAACACGCTGGAAGTCACGCGGGACGTCGAGGCGACACTCGAGGAGTTGAAACCCGGCCTCTCCGGCATAGAAATCGACACCACAATCTTCCGACCGGCCACCTTCATCGAGCTCTCGATCGACAACCTGGCCAAAGCAATGTTGATCGCGGCGGCGCTCGTTGTCCTGGTGCTCTTCGTCTTCCTCTATGAGTGGCGGGTCGCTCTAGTCAGCGTCATAGCTATCCCGCTGTCTCTTATGGGCGCCATGCTCGTTCTCAGCCAGCTCGGAGCCACGATCAACGTAATGATTCTCGCCGGCTTGGTCATTGCAATTGGCGCCGTCGTCGATGACGCGATCATCGACGTCGAGAACATCGTTCGGCGTCTGCGTCAACACCGCGCCGAAGGAAGTGGCAAATCAACCGCATCGATCGTGATCGACGCCTCTGTCGAGGTGCGAGGCGCCATCGTCTTTGCGACGCTCATCGAGATCGTGGCGGTGGCGCCCGTGTTCTTCCTTGAAGGGTTGTCCGGCGCGTTCTTCCAACCACTTGCGCTCGCCTTCGCACTCGCTGTTGCGGCTTCCATGATCGTGGCCCTGACGGTCACTCCTGCCTTGAGCTTTATTCTGCTGTCCAACGCCCCTCTCGAAGGCCGCGAATCACCGGTCGCGCGGTGGCTGCATGAGGGCTACCAGAAGATCCTGGCACCAATCATCAATAAGACACCCGCGATTTTTGCGACGGTCGCGGTCATCGTCGCGTTGGGGATCGTGGTCGTGCCTCGGCTCGGGCAGGAACTCCTTCCTGAATTCAAGGAGCGAGACTTCCTCATGCACTGGGTGACCCAACCCGGGACGTCACATGAAGAGATGTACCGCATCACCGTTGAAGCCAGTAAGGAACTTCGCGCCGTTCCGGGGGTCCGCAACTTCGGAGCTCACATCGGACGAGCGCTCGCGTCCGACGAGGTCGTCGGGATCAATTTCACCGAGAATTGGGTCAGCATCGATCCGGAGGTGGACTACGCCACGACCGTGGCCGCCATCCAGGAAGTCGTCGACGGTTACCCGGGCCTCCGACGTGACGTGCAGACGTATCTGAAGGAACGGGTCAAAGAGGTATTGACCGGAACCAGCGAAGCCATCGTCGTGCGGATCTACGGCCCCGACCTGGACGTTCTGAGAGATTTGGCCCATGACATCGAGCTGAGGCTGTCTTCGGTTGAGGGACTCGTTGATCTCCACACCGAGCTCCAGGTCGACATCCCCCAGATCGAGGTCGAGGTGAACCTGGCACTGGCGGATGGCTACGGTATCAAGCCGGGCGACGTTCGCAGGGCTGCTGCCGCCTATATGTCGAGTACCGAGGTGGGCGACTACTACGCCGAGGGAAAGGCCCTCGACGTCGCCGTCTGGTCGACTCCTGAAACTCGGAATAGCCTCACCAGCTTGACGGAGCTCCTCCTCGACACCAACACGGGCCAACATGTACCTCTCGGGGATGTCGCCGAAGTGCGAGTCGTCTCAACGCCAGACCACATCGAACGCGAGAATGTGACTCGACGAATCGATGTCCTTGCCAATGTCGGTGGGCGTGATCTCGGCTCAGCGGTGGCCGACGTCGAGGCGGAACTCGACAAGGTTGACTTTCCGCTCGAGTATCGGGCGGAGTTGCTCGGGGAGTTCCAAGAGCGCCAGTCTGCCCAGACGAGCCTGAGCATTTACGGTGTCGCTGCCGGGATTACGATCTTCTTGCTGCTGTACTCATCCTTCGGGAGCTTCCGGTTGGCAACACTGTCCTTCTTGACATTGCCAGCCGCTTTGGTGGGCGGGGTGCTTGCTGCCTACCTGGCGGGCGGAGTGATCTCTCTGGGCTCTCTGGTTGGGTTCCTCACGGTCTTCGGCATCGCCGCCCGCAACGGCATCATGCTCATCAACCACTTCCAACATCTCGAGAACTACGAGGGCGAGACCTTCGGAACGCACCTCGTGTTGAGGGGTGCAAACGAGCGGGTGGTGCCGATCCTCATGACCACACTGTCGACCGCATTGGCACTCGTACCCCTGGTGATCGCGGGCAACATTGCCGGCCACGAGATCGAGCACCCGATGGCAATAGTCATCCTCGGCGGGCTGATCACATCAACCTTGCTCAACCTCTTCGTGGTCCCCTCGCTCTATCTGCGCTACGGGAAGAGCCCGGCAGAAAAGCAGCAGCTCGTACACGGCTAGGCCCCGATCGGGTTGCTCCGACGCAACGCCATGCTCTGGTTCGGATACCGGCGAGGTGTCGAGGCACCTTGGCTGGGTTTCACGTGACGCTCGGAGCTTCTGTGATCATGGTTGGTCAAGCGGCGTGGACGGTGTTCGTCCCTGTCCTGATCGTGATAACCATCGCTGGCTCAATGGGGCGGACCCTTGCCGCCTGGCCGACGCCGATATGCGCTAGCGAGTCGGTGGTGGCGGCACCGCCCACCCGTTTAATGCGGAGGCCAACATCGCCGCCGGGCGTTGGCTGGCCGATTGGGCTTAGCAGCACCAGGGGAACTGGCGTCAACCGTGGATCACCGTGATCTCGAAGATCCCGGCCTGCTCGAGCGAGCGGTTAGCCGGCAGTCAGCTTGCGGTCAGCTGCGCCTGAGATAATGGGGTGGTGAAGGTGCTGCTCATCGAGGATGACAAGAAGATCGCGTCCGCGGTCAAGCGTGGCCTGCAGGTCGAGGGATTCACGGTGGATGTGGCGCTGGACGGGCCCAACGGGCTGTGGCTGGCGACCGAGGGCAGCTATGACGTGATCGTGCTCGACATCATGCTGCCGGGGCGCAACGGCTACCTGGTGTGCTCGGACCTTCGCGAGGCGGGCGATTGGACACCGATCCTGATGCTCACCGCCAAGGACGGTGAGTTCGACGAGGCAGAAGCCCTCGACACCGGCGCCGACGACTATCTGACCAAGCCGTTCTCGTTTGTGGTGCTGGTGGCTCGCATTCGTGCGTTGCTCCGGCGCGCCTCGGGCCGCCGAGCCCCGCCGGTGGAGGCCGGGGATCTCCGTATCGACCCGGCAGCGCGGCGGGCATGGCGGGGTGATGTCGAGATCGACCTGACCTCGCGCCAGTTCGATGTGCTCGAGTTTCTCATGCGACGCTCGGGTCAGGTCCTCTCCAAGCTCGAGATCCTCGACGGAGTTTGGGAGTACGGCTTCGAGGGTGATCCGAACATCGTTGAGGTGTATGTCCACCGGTTGCGAACCAGGATCGACGAGCCCTTCGACCGGCGAGCCATCGAGACCGTCCGCGGCGCCGGCTACCGGCTGGACAGCGACGGCGGTTGACGATGCGGAGCAGCATCCGCTTCCGTATCACGGCCATCGCCGCCGTAGCGGTTGCCGGCGTGCTCGTCGTCGGTGGCTTCGCCCTCGTCGCCCTCCAGCGGTCGGCGGTCACCGAAGGCATCGACCGGGCCCTGGAGCAGCGGGCCGACGATATCGCCGCACTGTCGTTGGATAACGTGACGTTTTCAGGCGGTGACGAGGGCTTTGCTCAGCTGGTTGGCAGCGATGGCGCGGTGATCGCAGCAACAACAAATCTCGCCGGCGCTCCCTCGCTGGCGATCGACGTCGCCGGATCCGGCGATGCCTACCAGACGGTCTCCGGCCTGGACGTTGACGACGATCCGTTTCGAGTGCTCAGCCGGCCGGTGCCGGGAGTTGGCATCCTCCACGTGGGGAGGACGGCCGAGATCGTCGCCGAGAGCACCGCCGCATTGGTGACGGCGCTGGCGATCACGATCCCCGTCTTGGTGCTGGCCCTTGCCGGCATTGTCTGGTGGCTGGTTGGTCGCACGCTGCAGCCCGTCGAGGACATCAGATCGGAAGTGGCCGGGATCGGCACCACCGACCTCGACCGCCGGGTGCCACAACCCGGTACCGGCGACGAGATCGATCGGCTCGCCGCGACGATGAACCAGATGCTGGAGCGACTGGAAACGTCGGTCGAGCGCCAGCGGCGCTTCGTCGCCGACGCCTCCCATGAGCTGCGCAGTCCCCTAACCCGCATGCGATCGGCTCTCGAAGTGTCGCGGAGCGCGATCGATGAGCAGAGCCTGCTCGAGGATGTCGTCGACATGCAGCGAACGGTGGAGGATCTGCTGTATCTGGCTAGCGCCGATGAAGGCGGGAAGGTCATCGATCCCCGACTCGTTGACCTCGACGACATTGTGTTGCGGGAGGCCCGCACGATTCAACTCGACAGCGCCGTCGTCGTCGACCTCTCCGGTGTCTCCGGAGCCCACGTCACCGGAGACCCCGGCCACCTGACCCGGGCGGTACGCAACCTCCTCGACAACGCCGAGCGCCACGCCGAGACCTCCATCAGTCTCGGCCTCGGTGAGTCGAACGGGTATGCCGTGCTGACCGTCGCCGACGATGGCCCCGGCATCCCCGCCGACGACGCCGAGTGGATATTCGAGCGCTTCAGCCGGCTTGACGAGGCCCGCAGCACCGACACGGGCGGCGCCGGCCTTGGGCTCCCAATCGCCCGCGACATCGCCGAACGCCACGGCGGATCGCTCTCCCTCATCCCCTCCGACGACGGCGGGGCGACCTTCCGGCTGGCACTCCCGCTTTCGCCCTAGCTAACGAGGGCCTGAACGAGCCCCGTCTCCGAGTCAGCGTGCGGTCAGCACCGCTCTGAGACAATGCGATGGTCGAGAAAAGGAGACTCAATGAAGCAACGAAAGACCGCACTGATCCTTGCAGCGGCCTTGCTCGCCATCGGCATCGTCGGAGCCGCCGTCGCCGCCTTGGCGAACGACAACGCCCCAACCGCAACCTCCGCTGCAACCCCGGGGCCGCTGATTGCCCAAGTCACCGCGGAGACCGAAGACGAGAGCAACGAAGCGCCGGACGAGGATGCGGCCGAAGGCCCCGATCAACCAATCACCGGCCCCGATCTCGAGCGAGCATCAGCGGCGGCGTTGGACTACCTGGGTGAGGGCAAGGTCACCGAAACCGAGATCGAAGACGAGGAGAGCTACTACGAGGTCGAGGTCACGCTGCCCGACGGCCGGCAGGTCGACGTCCAGCTCGACGAAGCCTTCAACGTCGTCGGCACCGACTAGAGCCGCCCACCTCCCGAGGCGAAGTGCTGGTCCACCGACCATCAGAACCCTCACCAGGGTCGTTACACGGTCGAGGAGAGCAAAATCCCACGTTGCTCTCCTCGACCGCACCTCCTTGACGGCATCGCGTCGCTGCAACGAAGCGATCGATCAGGGGCGAATGGTATGCAAGCTCTGCTCTTGCCTGACTTTCCCGTAGCGCAGATAGAGCGATGGGACCACGAAGGGGTTCAGCATCGTCGACGTGACCAACCCGCCGAGAATCACGATCGCCATCGGGTGCTCGAATCTCGTGACCAGCAAAAGGTGCCCCCCTGGGACACTCGCGTTCGCAGGTCGCCCGTATATGTTTGGTGCCACCAATGCTGCGAGACGGGTTCTGTTGTCAGCTAGCGCATAACCGGCAATATGCGCTACCTGACTTGCCTGAAGGCTTGGGGTGAAACGAGGTATTCGGTTGCCGCATCGTCACGACCGGGCGCTCTACTCATCATCCTCATGGTTCCTCGCTTTCGGGTTCGGGAAGCCGGCGAACTTCGCTAGCTCGGTAGGCATCTCCAGCCATAACGAATACGCCAACCCCACACGGGCATAGAAGTCGGCCATCTCTTCGTAACCGCAATCCCGTAGATAGGCCTCGGTGAACCCGAACAGGTCCACGGTCTGGGCAACCAGCTCGAAAACCCTCGACGGATGATTGGCCGGCAACGACGCCATGGAGCGGAGCCGGTCCGTCATCTGGACCCGGTCCTGATACGGGACACCCATCTGGGACAGCAAACCGGTGTACTCAGCAATCGCGGCCTCGAGCTCGCCGGGCGGCATCATTCCTCGACTCCCTCACTGAGGTCTCGGTCCAGGGCCAGCGTGTAGACGACGGTCTCGGTGAACTCCACTGAGGAGCGCCGCCTCTCGAGCAGACCCTCCAGTCGCAGCTTGAGCTCGAGGGCCTTCACCGCGGTCACTGGTGACCGCATCTCCATCACCATGTGGGTCTTGTCGGCCTCATCGGTCCAGGTCACTGGCTTGCCCTTCCAGATCCGCGGCTGGAGCTGTGCCGAATGCTCATACATGTATTCGAGCCGCTCGAGCTCCTGCTGGCCGCTGATGCTCAGGTCGGCCCGCTTCTCAGCATCTAGCCTGGAGATGAGCTGTTTGACCGCAACCATCTTCACCAACCGGTACCCCTGCTGACGGGCGGTACCTTCGGCATACCCGGCACGGATCGCGGCTTGGGTGGCGTTGTGATCTACCGAAAACTCGTGGGCGAACCGTTTCTGCTTCCTGGTCAGACTCATAGATTCTCACCCAGCCGATGTAAACATAAGTATGCCGTGGGGCCGCTTAGGTGCTCGGGGGGGACCCCACTGGAACGAGGCGTCTGTCACAGATTCTCCTTGCGCACGGCTTCGGCGAGTTCGGCGCCCGTCCATCGGTACAGCTGCTCCTCACGCTGCCGCTGCTCGCGCCTCCGTATCGCCTCCGCCGACGGTTCAGGGCTATCCAGTTGTGCCATCACCGGTCGCGGCGGCTGTAGATGGCGGTTGAGGTCGATCAGCACCGGTCGCAACATCGTTGGCAGCGTCGTTGTCGACCATGGCACCTTGCCGCCGGGCACCATGCTCGAGAGCTGGTCGAGGACGGCGGCGATCAGGGCGCGAGTCTGTTC
>SDBT01010687.1_pt1 | contig 14795 bp, 13 predicted proteins | sample 2277101 | NCBI WGS metagenome assembly SDBT01 (sample SAMN10404973, study PRJNA504765) | marine sediment metagenome | isolation source: marine sediment core GS10_PC15, 103 cmbsf | place: Arctic Ocean: Southern Knipovich Ridge | collected 2010
GAATGGCAGAAGAAAGATATTTTTGAGCACTTTAGCAGCCACACGAATGATCCAGAAACAAGATTGGCACAGGCGGCTCATATGACGAATAGAATCCAGAGAGATATATATCGCTATGGAATGTGGGAAGCTAATGTCACAGATCCTTCCATAACAAAGCCTAGTGACCGTGGCATCGATAATTGGGTTAAGATAGGGAATTATCAATTGAGATTGTACAATAGTGACACCACCAACATGATGTTGTCAGTAAGAACCGGAACCAGTAACGCCCCTCAGCCAGTTTCTGATTTCATAGATCGACACAAGCCAAGTTATGGTGGAGAACACCCTTTTATGTTGACTCATTGTAGTATATAAAAAAAAAAGAATAAAAAAAAGTTTTTGTCAAGATTATTATTATAAGCGTGTCGATAAACAAGTTATTTTGATCCAGCTGTGTATATATATATTCAATCACGGAAGTCAGTAATATATTTATGTTTGCCGATATTTTTTCTACAACAATAAATATTAATAATGGCAACAGCATCAAGCTATCGACTTCCCCGCTCCACGCCGCCAACAATTCCAACAGGAATTGGCGCGATTCCAAGAAAAATGGATACTTCCATTATTGGAAATGGCTGGAGTTTACCTAGCTCTTCACAGCCGGTAAAAACTCCTCCAGGGGCAGATAGCACAAGTGATCCTGATATCATTGCAATCTATCCATTGCAGGCGCAGTTAGAAGACCGCACTAATCTGCGACAGGGTCAAATGGTTTTTATAAATAAAAATGAATTAGCCCGGAATGACGCTAACTTAGCTAATTACGATGTTAGGAATCTGGCAGATTTGAATAGGGGTCTCAAGTTAGGATTTGCAAGAGCTCAGCATCAAATCGATCGAATTCTTAATCCGAATTCCGGAGTCAGTTTAACACCACAAGATAGGCTTAGACGTGATCAGCTGAGAGATTTGTTATATAACACAAATGAGCGGCATTGGAATGGACACAGTTTTTTCTCCAATCGTATGGATTATGACCCAGCACATGAAATACAAAGGTACATGACTTTAGACTCGATAATGACTGAATGGAGATTTCTGGGAAATTATTTGGTCGACAGTGACCAGTACAAGTATCAAGGAAACCTGCTCACAGGTAAAAATATGGTAATAACAGTACTACTGGCTGGAGATGAAACAATGGAGGATCTTTGGGGAGAAAAGGCGGTTCAAAACTCTGGGCTATACTTTATAGTGAAGCGGAAGTATGATATGGAACGAAAAGCCTATGGAGCATTCCAAGTGTTTCCATACGCGTCTGTAAACGATGCGTACGGAATTATTCCAAATAGTGCTTATCAGTACGAAGATGATTCAAAAACCAAACAATATGGGGCTATAATAGAAGTGGGAATGTTAATAGACGTACCTAAAGGACACACTGACGAACGCAGTCGACTAATAGAAGCTGGATTATTAAATCCAACAGGTACTTTAACCATGGCTGAAAATTACAGAAATGTAAAAAAGATAAGAATAGCTTTGTCAAAGAATTATTTTCCTACCACTTCTAGAGTTATTAATGCTTAATACACAGATATATATTAAAGACAAAAAAAAAATTGAAATTTAAATTTAAATAAAATATAATAATATATACATATTACATATATATAGATATATACAGATTATCTTCCGTACATATGTTTTTTTTTTTTTTCTTGTAATAAAAAAAAAAATACTATGTACATACGGAGAAGAATATTTTTTTACTTTGCTTTGCTTATATTATTATTAGCATAATTTGGTGTGCAATTTCAGAGAGAGAGAGATATAGAGGAGATGCATAACGGAAATCCGGTGATCATATTGACAGGTCCGCATGCAAAGTGTTTCGGATTGAAAAGAACGCAGGAATACCAATGCGATGATGTTGTTTCTGCTGTTAGCAAGCGTCTATCTAAAAAAATAGAAAAGCAAAAAACATTAAAAGTGTTAAGATTCATAAATAATGCGAAATTAAGAAAAGAAATTGATTACAACAGATCTCCAGCTAGAAAATCATTGTACAGGAAGCGAATAAGGAGAAAAGTTAATGAATTGTTGAACTCTGGTGAAAGAATCATATTGATTGATATTCACTCATTTCCTCCACGTGCTTCTCATAGAACTGCCGATTCATATCTCTATTTTATTGACGGTAGTCTTCCTTTTCAGAGAGAAACAGTTGCATTGGCTAATTATTTGAAGAACAATTCCCAATTTAGTTTTTGGATTTTTCATGGAGAAAAAAATGATATACAGGACGAATTTGTTGGAAAAGAAATTCCTACAATCTTAATTGAATTCAATGAAGAATTGTTTAAGGATATTAATGTAAAAGAACATAATCATTCGATGAATGAAAATATAAGGTTTCATAATGCTGATCATCTACTTGATCTCATAGTGGAATACTTGTTACTGAAAATGAATTCGCTTGACAAAATGGGGAGGAAAAAAAATTAATTTTATCTCTTAAGTGTTGTACAATTTATTAAAATATAAATGATTATTATATTTTTTTAATTAGGTGAAAATTTTCAGGTTTTCCACTCTCTAAATTTAAAACTTTAATCATACGCTGTTCAATTATAATCGGATTAAATTCCGTTCCCATTTCTTCTTCTTCTAGGTAGAGTTTCACTGACCGAGATCCGGAATTTTTCAGAAGTTTCACTACTCCCTCATGTTTATTTTCAATCGCTTTTCTGATTGCATAATTGTTTTGAGCTGCCGGATCCACTCTAACATCCGCTAAAAGTAATTTTACCACTTCTTCATGTCCCCTTTCGCTTGCCCACCGGATTGCGGCATTAGCGTTAATAGCCGGATTAGCACGTCCATCATCCAAAAGTAGTTTCACCACTTTCGAGTATCCAGCTCTACTTGCACGCTTGATTGATGAACTAAAATCAGCTCTCGGATTCGCACGTCCATCTTTTAGAAGTAATTCTACTACTTTATCATGACCTTTGTCACTGGCTACTCTGATTGATTGATTATCCCAATCATTTGGATCTGCTCGTCCATCTTTCAAGAGTAATTCTACTACCTTATCAAATCCAGCTCCACTGGCTTCTCTGATTGATTCACTATCTTTAGCCCTTGGATCCGAACGTCCATCTTTTAATAGTAATACTACAACTTCTTCATACCCGTCAGCACTTGCTATTATAAGTGGACTGCTTTCATTAACGGTAGGATCAATTCGATTGTCACCACTTCCGTAATCCAAAAGTAGTTTCGTTATTTCAGGATATCCTTTTATACTTGCCCATTCAATTACAGGTGGCCTTTTATTATTTACATCAACACGTCCATCTTTCAAGAGTAAACCCATTATTTCTCCACTTTTATTATAAGACATTGCAATATTTACTGAAGTACTATAATGTGCAGTTGGATCTGCGTGTCCATCTTCTAAAAATAGTTTCACTGCTTCGACATGTCCGTATTCAATCGCGGTAAGTAGGTAGGAATTTAAAATGAGTTCATCTACTTCCCAGAAATCCTTTTTCAGGAGTATTTTAATTATAATATTATATCCATATCTTGCTGCTCTTCGCATCAATAGAAGATACATCGACTTTTTAGTATCTTTCCATTCCATTCTCCGCTTAAAAATAGTCCAAAAATTTACTTCAAATATTGCCTTCAAGTAATCAGATAAGGAATTTTCAATAAATTTTGTCAGGTTGTAGAGTGTGTCAATCTTAACAAAAATTTTAACCCAAATTTCAGCAGGAAGCTTCCTAAACTCCGAAACATCTCTTTCTTCTTCTGTGATGGCAGATGCTGTCTCTCGAAGAAGATTTAATTTCTGCTTTTTAGTATAAGGTAGTCCTGTTCGTGCACTACCACTATGTTCTCTTTTAGCCGAAATTTTCGATTGTGACGATTGGTGAAGAACTTCTTCTTCTTCTTCTTCTTCTTCAATAACTTTTTTGATAGCTTTCAAAACTGATTCTATCGTGATTTCGTCTAATAATTTATCTCGTTTTTCATTCATTATTCTTTCCCTCCCCATTTGAATATATATATATATAAACTGGGGTTATTTTAAGAAAATCTGCTTTATATATATATATACATATGTATGAAGCTTAAATTATGGGTATTTTTTTTAATCTTAATCGGTAATGATTAATTATTTCAATATCTTTTTAAGAAATAAAATGTGTTTTCAAAAAAAAAAAAAGCTCGATAATATATATATTTGTATACATACATACATACAAATATACATTGAAGTTGGAATTGTGTGGGTGGGAGTGAGACAGGGAAAGAGAGAGAGAGAGATGGTGGCGAAGATGCTGTATCTCATTAAGGATCGAAATTTTCTACGTCATCGATAAATCCTTCGTATAGTTGATCTGAGATTTTTTTTCCAATTCCAAAAACTTTATTTTTGATGGATTTAGGACCATTTCCATCTAGATTTCTATAAAATTCTCTAAAGGTGGGAAATATTTCCTTGATTAACATAGCTTTTTCAAGGGCGACACCAGGAATGCATTGGAGAACATCAAGATATATACCAGGTCTGTCTTTCTTCTTACGAACGGTACGGTTTAAGAGGCAATCATATGGAATTCCTTTCAGTGGTATATTGTTATTAAGACAATATTTTTCATGCAGACACGAGATAATTTTGTTTAATACTTTCGCAAATTGGATATCTCCGTATACGTGTATCGTGGAGAATCGGCCATCACCATTGATGTTTATCCGAACCTCGGCACTGCTTACCATTAAAGTACCTTGATATGGATTTTTGAGATTTTGACTCCAGTTTTTATCGGTTTCTACCATCAAGTAAAACACATGACAACATTCTGTATCTTTCATCCGTTGAAATTGTTCTCTGTATCGACCGTCAATAATACTGCTGTACATGTCTTGCAAAGTCTTTCGCTCGATAATCGCTACTACATTACCGTCGCTTATGCGCCTAACAAAGAAATCGCCCACGGGTAAATCCACGACATTTATTGATACACATACCGGTTTTAACAAACTTGAAGCGCTTCCAACCGCATTTTCGTTAGTATCCATCTCAACTCTATATAGAGTTGAGTAGAAGGAATCGGTGGTATCAACTACTTTTTTACTGGTACTCCTCCTTCTTTTTCCTTCTTCTTCTTCTTCTTCCTTCTTCTTCTTCGCTGGTTTCTTCTTCCTCTTCTTCTTTTCATCCTTCTTCTTCTCCAAATTTTTTTCCGCCTTTCGTTTCCTCAGTTTTTCTGACATAGCACTTTTTAAAATGGATAGTGGCAATTTTTATATAGTGGATGTAAAATGAGATTAACTTATTCGGTTTGTACGTGTGGGTTTATCTGTGTCTGTGTGTCTGTGTGTGTGTGTGTGAATTAAAATAAATACAGAAATTGAAGAAGAAGAAGAAGAAGAGATTATATACATATATAGATTTCTTTTTTTAAACACCAACACCAACAACAACTAGAGTGTGTGTGTGTGTGTGTGTGTGTGTGTACATACATACGCGTTTCTTTGTGTGCATATACATTTCCTGCTTGTTTTTTATCAACACACATTTTACTATTTTTTTTTATTTGTATTTTTGTAGCGTAAATAAGTTTGTGTCTCACTATATAAATATATCCACTTAAATAATAAAAAGATAACAATGGAACGACTAGCTTATGAAGATTCAAAAAGCTGCATCCAGACGGAACCATGTGATCCGGATCTGGATCCGGAAACTGTAAATAATTTAAAATTTTTAACTCAAAATGAACAAGATTACTTCTTGCGAATGATGCACGGTGCTGGTTCAGTGGCAGCATTGGTTCATTTGAATTCGGAGGATAGCAGTGATAGTATCGGAAATAAAATGAGTGAGGGGAATTCTTGCGTATTTCATTTCGGTGCGGAGGTGAGTCCAGAAATATTTCCCAAGAGAATGTTTGGATACATAGTCGCGGTCAAGTTACAAGGCAGAAATATTAAGAAGAGTGCTATCAGAGGAGCACAAGAAAAATTGGGAGTGTTTTTGGACTCCAGTCGCTCTGAAAAAATGGATGTGTTAAGTGTGCTCGGTGGTGGAAGCAGCGTAAAAGGTAATAAGGAAGTCATAGGAGATTCTGCAAGGTGGACAGCATCGTTATTATCAGCGCCCTGTAATTGGGTTGGTTTTCGCTACCGAAAGCTTAAGGATGGCAGTAAACAGTATTGGTTAGTAGCTCATATATGCTGTGATAGTATTTCTGAAAGTTTCCACCAGTGGATTCGCAATCTTGCTGCAGCATCTGAAAGAAATAGTGTATCATTACAGAAAGTCTATGAATCTACCGCCTACAGCGCATTGTCCAGTTTGGCTCGTCGGCACTGCTGTAGATTGATGTATGATGTTGCACAGGTGCTCGACTTGCGAGTTGATAATATGGATGATTTGTTGGCTTTCAAAGATGATCCCAGAGAAGACACTCCTAAACAAGTAGTTCCAGATATGGTCACTCAGTACAACTATTTAGTTACTAATCAATTGCAAGGAAAACCGGTGATTATGCTGTTAAATAAAACCACTAATATAAGAAATACTAAAGGAATGCTTTTCATGACACAACCACTTTCCCCAATGATGATGTATGACTGGAGTTGCAACCATCAGAAGAATAAATACGACAAATGCACCCATGATAATTTTTCTTTGCATACAGCACCGGTCTGTCTTGGACGTCACAAACATAAGAGTCATTACTATCCTTCTTCTTCTTCTTCACAGCAACAACAACAACAACAACAACAACAACAAGGAGCTAAGAAGAAGAAAACAAAACAGCAACAACAACAGCACGGTGTGGTGATTCTTGACCGCGCCAGGAAATGGTACTATTGGAAAGGAAAACAAGCAGGTAGCGAAATACCAACGAGAATTCTAGATACCAGTTACAAACCATTCACTGAGAAAAAGAAGGAAATATTGATGCGTTCAATGGGATTGCCTGAACCATATGAACTCCATCCAATTATGACCGTTATTTCATCTTGATCTGTATATTTTGACTATAGTTACAATAAAATGGTTTATCATAAAAATTTATAATTGTAGGATAGTGCGTGCGTGCGTGTCTGTCTGTCTGTCTGCCAGTCCGCTATTTTATTCTTCTTCTTTATTATTAGTACTGCTGCTGCTACTGTTGCTGTTGATGCTGACGCTATTGGAGTCGCTTTAATTGAACAACAACAAATGAATAATAATAATAATAATCGTAATATTATACAACAACAACATCAACAAGAACAACAACAACAACAACAACAATCGAATGGAATTAAGGGCGTAATCATAAAAGTAGGTCCTGGTTTTAAAAAGAGTACTTTTTTGGATGATAGACATATAGGACGTAATGACATCGGCACTTTCGTGGTGAGTTATGCCCAACTAAAATACAAAGATCACAAGAATTCACCACTAAACTGTGCAACTCTTAAAAAGTATTCAAGGGATCTGATCACTTGTTTATGTCTAAAATTTTATGATAAACAAAAATTCACAGACTTCGAACTTGATACTATGACACAGAATGTGTGGTTGAAAATGTCCAGAATAAACAGTGTCCGTGGTTTCATATTCAAAACTGTGATGTTGACTATTAACTGGATATCTAATCGCTGCACTTATATGGAACCGATTCATTCACTCATTTTCATCTCTTGTTTTCAATTCCTGATCTTCATGGAAGATCAGATCACCAAAGGAGGAGATAAACAATGCATAATTACTTCTGCATACGTTTTCATTCGTGAAGTGTATGTTCATTTGAACGGTGGATTCATCATCAATGAAGCAGAATCTAAAGTCATTATAGATGGACTGAATGTACAGCTTGGTACTTGTAGTAATAACATCGAGTATGTACAGGTAGTTGGGGTGGTATGTGCTCAGATTTTGATTGTAATGTACGAAAATTTTGTTGTTAAAATTATGGATCCCGCTCGACTAGCTTTAAAACATGTCATTAAAAGAATTACCAAAGAAATACCATTGACATGCCCCATGCATGTTGTGAAGGGTGAAAAACATGATTGTAAATTCAAGAAAAAGAGACTCTCATTTTTCACAATTAGAAAAATTGGGTTTCTGGATATCTTGACCACCTTTACACGAGATACGATCCAAAAAATCGGACAGCCGCGTGTTCATAAAATGGAAGAGATGGAACGCTCTGAAAATCTAAGAAAATTCGAAAGGCTTATCCAGAACAATAATGTTGCTGCTGCTGCTGCTCCTGCTGTTTCACATATCAATTCTAATATTAATTCTCAAAAATTATTGAACAACAAGGAGAAGCTACAAACGATAGATCTTGGCTCATTGATGAAAAAAGAAACTGAAAAAAATCTTGTCCCAACTCTCAATATACGTTCTGTAACACAGGATCATAGTGTTTATCCAAGCTCAATGAGCAGTAGAGAAAATGATGTAAAACGCAGATTGAAACGCAAATCTCTCTTTCGTGATGATAATAATTCGTTTTTTGATAAGAACAGTTCAATGGAGCTTCAACGAAGATTTAATTTTATGGAAAATAAATCGACCGATAAACAAACAAGGTTGAAAGAAGTTAAATCAGTCGTATTGTTTCTTGATGAAAAATTCCCTTCAACGAATGAAAATGAAAATGAAAATGAAAGTGAAAATGAAAATAAAAATAAAAATGGTATTAGATTCATTCTTTTTCTTTTTTTTTTTTTCTTGTTTATGAGAGTTCTGGTGTATTTTCAATCTGGATTTAATGTAGAGAAAAATATAATATGTGCATATATATATATATATATAAAAATTGGTGAAATAATGGTTTTTTTTTTTTTTTTTTTTTTTAAATGATATGGCAACTTTATTTGAAATGAAAGTAACACCCAAAAAGAATATTGATAGAAATCGTTCTAAAACGATGAATGATATAAATTACGAGAAAAAAATCACTCCATTAATTCAAGGAAATGCGAACGGATCAAAAGTTTCGACAGAAAATATAATGAGCAAAGTTTTCGAAAAAACTCGAAGAAGTATACATGAAGGAAGTGATTATCCAACAACAACCACTAGTACTCTCAGAAACTCTTCTACAAATATTGAAAAAATCGAGACGCAAACTTCTTCCAGCGGCGGCAATTCAGCATCCAGCAGCAATTATTCACCGGAGAGTGATAAACGATTCAGTCGCAAAAACAAAAATGGTAGAAAAGTTGGATCTGATGATTATTCATTAAAAAAAAGTAGCAAACCCTTTACAAAGGAGAAAAGATTATCTGATCAAAAAATGTTGCTTGAAGTTTTATCTTCACCTAGATTTATGAGGAGGAATGTTGATAATAATAAGATAAATAGTGCTGATAATTAATAGTAGTAACAGCAGCTGCTGCTGCAGTAGTAGTAGTAGTAGTAGTAGTAGTTGTTGTAGTAGCAGAAGTACTACTGTTGTTTTTATGGGGAGGGGAGGGGAGAGAGAGAGCGGGAGGAAATATAAGAGCGATTCTGTATTGTATATATATATATATATGTTTGTATTATTCCCTAATTATTAAACTTAATAAAAATAAGTAGTACATGAAATATCAAATATTTTCGTTATGAACAACAACAACAACAATAACAGCAGCAAGAAAGGTTGGATCACTATTCACAAACGCGAGTTTTTATGCTATGCCAAAACTGGAGATCTGCTGCTTTTCTCAGGAGATAGCTTCGGCTCCAAATTCACTTCTCTATTCACTGAATCTCCATGGACACACGTAGCCTTTGTGGTGAAAATGCCAAACAACGGTGAGGTCGCGCTTTTTGAATCAGTGAAGAACCCAGACGGCATATTCGATATTATTAGCAAGGAACGGGAGTCTTGTGGGGTAAGGTTGATTCATGCAAACAAAAAACTGGAAAATTATAAAGGGGCTATGTGTGTGTGGAAAAAATATGATGGACATCCTATTCATGCAGACGCGATAAATCGCACCATTGAAAAATACCATGGCAGACCTTATGAAAGTTCGATATCAGAAATGGTACGCTCCTCCTTCTTTTGTCTACTTCAGAACAAAATCGAGGCGAATGATAATATATTTTGTTCAGAACTTGTGGCTTTAGTAATGAAAGATCTAGGAATCATAAAGAGAGCTAATAGTAATAATAATCAACGTCGGACTTCGAACAGCTACACTCCTTCTGATTTTGATTGTGGCTTGGAAGATTTGATCTGTTATAAAAAAGACAAGCTATCCTTGATAGAACCTTTGCGCGGCAGACACACACTGGTGCCGTGTTTGGAACCTTTGTGGAGTTGCTATTGTTTCTATTGCTGTTGCTCATATTGAATAAGAATTAAAGAAAGAAAAAAAAGGTAATTATTTATTTATAAATAATATTATTTCTCTAAAATATACACATATATATATATATATATATATATATTTTTTTTTTAATCAAATGAAGAAGAAGAAGAAGAAGAAATTAAGAAAGAAGAAGTGTTTTTACATGATTCAATAAAGTAAGGTAAGTTTTGTCCGTATAAAAGATGGATCTTGTAATTAATACATAAGCTTCGGAAGAAAGTAATAATACAGAGATTTTGCATGTAGCAGTACAGCAATTTACAAGTGAAAGATTTTGAACATTCATTATTTCGTGATACAAGTACACAGTCCAGCAATTCTCCTGTAATATGTATAGAGAAAAAATCGCAACAAAAAATCCAAGCATAGGTATCACCGCTGAATGGTGATTTCCATCGCATAGATAGTTCCTCAGTAACAGTGTCACAACACACGTTATGATAGTCTCAATGACACTGAATTCTGAATCCATTCCTTGGGATAGCTGTTTAAATTCAGTTGTCGAAATAGTCGAAAGTAGAACTATATTACTGTAAACACAACCGAGTACAAAGTAACTGTTTATCGCAATTGTGATAATCTGCAATCGATTATTATCAAAGCAATTTAGTATGTTCAGTAGTTTGTGGAAATTATGTATAAAATCAGAATATTTTTCTTTCTCAAACTCAATATTGAGGTACATAAATTTACACATAAATAAGTAGCAAAAACAAGATAATGCATCAAGCATTGATTGGAATACAACCGCTTCAGATATTGAATTGATTAAAGAAGAAGAAGGAGAATCTTCTACAAAGTAACAATAACTCAGTAATAATAATGATAGTGTAAATGTACTCCCATATTTTAACAGTCTCCATAAGAGCGCGATCTCTCTTTCTTTTAACCACAATAAACATCCTTCATCATCAATTTTTTTTTGTTGTAATTGTTGTTGTTGTTGTTGTTTTTCTTCTTTTTCTTTTTCTTCTTCTTCTTCTTGATGATGATGCTGCTGATTCACTTCTTCATCATTATTGTTGTTATTACATTGATTTATCATAATAATGCTTACTTTTATTTTTTTTGTTAGTATGTGTGATGCTACAGTTCGTTAATATGATCACTGTACTATTTTTTATGGGAGGGATTTTTTTTGGAAGAATTTCTGTGATGACCATGATGACGAGGATGTTGATGATGACTAGATTTTGAATCGTCAGACTCTAAAAAGAAGTTTTCTCCTTCGTTATCCACACCATTATTATTGGAATATTTCTCTGCTGCGGAATATTTACCTGCTGAAAAAAACTCCATTTCGGATTTTAACTGCAGAATATTTATGGATGAACTAATAAATGAGAGCAGAACCATACAACAGAGATTGTACCAGTCGTACATGCTGCGCCATACAACTTGTTGGTCGTCGCCGTCGGAAATCATTCGCCAACCCAAAAATACGAAAATGGCTGGGGTATAACCACAAGAGTTGAAGAACATTACTACAAAGCGGGCCAGTGTAAATAAGCGACAGGAATGCATCCATTTTAGTTGATGCATGTATCTGCATACTAGATTTAGCAACTCACAGCAACAAGAACAAATAAATAATAACATGCAGGGATATTTGTATTCAGTGAAGAATCCGAAAATCAGTAAAATTAGAAGAAATAAATTGTTCGGACGCGACAGCTGAAAACGACTAATCACTTTGAAATCGTACGCGTGAAGTAGGTGAACCGTCAGATATGAAATATTCATTAAATACGTGATGTATAATCCACGGGTCTTTTCTAGCCAAGCTACTTTTTCTTTTTCATTCAGAATAATCAATGGATTCAATAAAAAAAAGCTATCAGAGCCAAGTTTGTAAAGTATCATTATTTGAAACACGCATAAGATGATATGGCAAAGTAAAGTAGCATTTCTAAAATTCGCGAGTTTAATTTCAGGACTACACTGCATCCATTTCACTTCACGAAGGAATAACCAGTATATGGACTTAAATAGAGCATAGAAAGTCAAGCAACATCCAAAATACACGTAGATAGATTCGTCAACTTCAAGTGGTTGTTTGAGCTGTGATGACTGTTCTTGGTTATCTGAAAGCCAGTAGTCATTATTCATATTTATTCTAGATTTCCCATGTTTCATCAGATATTCCAAAGCTTTGCCCAGACCGTCTCCTAATACGTAGTCATTATTCTCCGAATCCATTCTTTTTGTTTTCCTCGTAGAGAAAAATATAAATACAGCTTGGAACTTTTATATACTTTAAGTTTTACCATATTTAGCAATTATAAAAAACATGTTGCTAAATCATACTGTTTATCAAAGAGAGGGATAGGTTGTTCATTGACATGACCACACACACACACACACATACACATACACATACACACACACGGATGATAATTCAGGGGGGTGAAAAAAAACTGCGGGTGTAGTAGTAGTAGTAACAATAACTGAATGTCTACAGCGCCGACAAAACAGGAAAGTTGCTCACGTCTTAAAAGAACGTATAATGTAGAAAATGATGAGAAATGTGGATTAGTGAAGAAGAGGAGAAGAAGAATAAGAAGAAGAGAGGATGAAAATCAAAAACAAGTTAAAAATAAGGCAAAATGTAGTGTTGCGAAATCTCTTGAAAAAAAATCAAAAAAACCACAAAAATCTGAACCAATCGATAGCTCAAAATCATATTTTAAATCTGAAATCACAGGAGGAGGCGATACACTAGTGGCTGATACGCTGACAAATGGAATAATGCACAACAATGAAAAACAAGATAAATATTCATTAATGAAGGAAAATAGAAGAAGAAGGAAAAATGGAATTAAAAAAAATGGGGGGTTGGGAATCAAAGGAAATGAGAATGAGAATAACAATGAAAATGAAAATGAAAATGATCTGGGTAAAATTGATTTTAAGAGTGAATTGGAAGAACTGGGGTTTTTTAACGAGGATGTTAAGACTGTATCTGCCAAAGAAGGAAAGATTGAAGAATGTACAGAGAATGAGGGTAATGAATGTAAAAAGAAAAAATGTATGAAAAAATGCGCAATAAATAAGGAAGATGAGGAAGAGGAAGAAGAAGAAAAACCAAACCCATTGAATCAGAAGAATGAAGACGAAGGTGAGATTGAGAATGAAGATGAAGAAGAAGAAGAAGAGTATTTTAAAAGGTCTTCGATACAAAGTCCAGTATACAAATATCTTGCTGATACAGAAAAATCTAGTCGTTCGAATTCGTGTGATCGCGATGGCGATCGAGAAATATGGTTGAATAGAAGAGGAGGAGGAGGAGAAGAAAAAGAAGAGGTGCAAAAAGAAGAGAATAATAATAACATAATAATAGGAACGCAAGAACAAATATTAGATAAATCTGGTGAGTTGCTACCGCTTATTAGTGCTATTGAGGAAACTGCCACGATTCACTTTTTTAACAGTAATTTTGCAAAATTACGAAATAGACTGCAAAATGACCTAGTCACACAAGAGGAGAACAACAAGAAGAAGGGGAAGGATGGTCCGACTAAACTGAAAAAGATCAAAGGTATCGACCACGCGCGGAGATTGCTGGAGAAGCATATAGCGTGTCCAGTTCTCAATCCATTGTTGTTTAGTAACATCTGTTTTCCAAATCACTACCTTTGTATCGGAGGACAGCAGGGTAATGGAAAGCGAATTTTTGTTAGAGAATTTTGTAGAAAGTATGGAGTGAATATGATACATATCAAGCCGCTTTTTACTTCTGCGCATTACATCGAATATCTTGTGAAAGCAGCCGTCTTACTTCAACCATGTGTGCTTTATTTTGACCAATGTGATTACGAATTAATGGAATCGAATGAAAAAAGCAGCTGGGCAAGACAACTCAATATGTTCTTCACTAGTATTTATGAAGATGGAAAAGAACGAAACACACTAATTTGGGCTATATTAGGTTTATTTAATAATCCTGGTCTTCTTGCAAGATGGATTAATGATAGAATCAAAGATTCCTTCGTCATTATCGAACCTCCTACTCAAAATGAAAAAGCACATTTCATGAGACGCGAGTGTAAAAGGTTATGGAATCAGGAGTGGGAAGGGGATATGTACGGTAATTTCATTATAAAAGTTGCAACATCTTACAGTCCTTTTGCTGGCTATGGAGACATTCTAATTTTTTTGAAAGCAATTTACTTTGAATGTGTCAACAATGCTTTTGCTAGAGATAGAAAAGGTTATCGTGATATGGCTGTTGGCACTGTGCACATTTTGCCGTCCAGAGAACTCATTGAAACATTGATTCAAAGATTAGAAGGAAAAGAGTTGATTGCATCAATTGAGGCCGAGAAACGTTATAGGTTAGTATGTCCTAAATAAAATATATATGTAGAAGATTTAAAGATCGTGCGTGTGTGTGTGTGTGTGTATGATAG
>SDBT01010688.1_pt1 | contig 14795 bp, 12 predicted proteins | sample 2277101 | NCBI WGS metagenome assembly SDBT01 (sample SAMN10404973, study PRJNA504765) | marine sediment metagenome | isolation source: marine sediment core GS10_PC15, 103 cmbsf | place: Arctic Ocean: Southern Knipovich Ridge | collected 2010
TGCAGATTGCTGACTGGGAACGTCCACGCAACAAGAACAAAGTGGGCATCGACTGGAGATTCACCACCGCCGATGCCCGCGTCAGATTAAAGAGGCTATACCCATCTATTTAGATGGGACAGAGTACTAGTTTCTTTGCTATTGAAACAAGGCCGAGCCGATACGCAAAATGGTGGCACCCTCTTGGACGGCCACTTGGTAATCCTGGCTCATTCCCATCGAAAGATGCCTGAAGTCCTCTCCGCCGATTTTTTCCTTTTGCATCTCTTCAAATAATTCGCGGAGGCGCGTAAAAATCGGCCTGGTGGTTTCAGGATCATCAGTTTCCGCCGCCATTGTCATCAGCCCTAGCAGACGAAGGTTCTTAAGCGAGCATATCATCTCGCCAAGATGCAGGGCAGCCCCGACAGCGACCCCGAATTTCTGGGCCTCCTTGGAGCAATTAATCTGCAAAAGGACATCGGCGACTTTGCCCATCTGCTCTCCGCGATCGTCAATTTCCTCTGCAAGGCGGAGTGAATCTACTGAGTGGATGCAATCTGCGGATTCCAGCGTCTGCTTGACCTTGTTCCGCTGGAGGTGGCCTATCATGTGCCATCTCAGCCTGATGCCAGTATTGCTGCGACGTCGAGCCAAGGCAGCCGAAATTTCCTGGCTCCGCTCAACTAGTTGCTGGCTGCGAGATTCAGCCAGATCGGTCAAACCCGCATCGATGCAATTTTTGATTGTCTCGATGTCGACGGATTTGGTTACAGCGATGATAGTGATCTCATCAGGGCAGCGACCCGCATGGGCGGCAGTATCGGCGATGTTAAGGTGAATGGCCTTAAGGTTCTTGGCGATCTTGTTTTTTGTTACCGACATTCAAGAAATGTAGCACAGCTGCGGCCCGGGAACAAGTAACGGCACCACAATTGATAAATAAGCCCAACCATTTAAAGGCTGAGCTTATTCAATGTTTGTATCAGGGCTGGAAAGTTTACCGCATAGCCATGACGTAATTCATACAGAACTCATCTTTGCCGGCGACGGCTTCTGCTGCGAGAATGGTATCCATGATTCCCGGCACGCATGGATCAATCAGGCCGGCATCCATGCCATGGTAAATCGCTTGTCCAAGAAGCGCGAAGTTAACGAGTTTGCGTTTCGGCAGGCCGAAGCTGATGTTCGAGCAACCACCGCCGATATGAATCTCAGGCCATTCGGCGTGAATCCTGGCGATGGCGTCGATAATCATTCTGCCGTTGTTGGGATCAGTGGAAACAGGCAAAAAACATGGATCGATGATAATCTCATCGATCTTCTTACCGATGCCGGTCAGTTTTTCAATCAATGTCGCAGTATTTGAGACGCGATCTTCAACCCCGGTCGGCGTGCCTGCATCGCTCATCAAAAGGGCGATAACCATGCAGTCGTACTGGCCGGCAATAGGCAACATGGGCTCGATTCGATCCGACTCAAGGGAGATGCTGTTAAGGATCGGCTTGGATTTTGCCAATTTCAGCCCCAACTCGATCGCCTGAGGATTGGCCGAGTCAACGGAGATGGGCTTATCGGTTGCCCCCTGGACGATATCAATCAGCCAGGCAACGTTTTCGGCCTCTTTGCCTTCTCGCGGGTCCCCGCCATTAACGTCGATATAATGGGCACCCGCCTGAGCCTGTTCGACAGCAGTCCGCGTTATTAGCTCTGCATCGCGGGCTTCCAAAGCCGCTGCAATTGACTTACGGGTGGCATTAATTTTCTCACCAATAATGATCATTTTTTTACCTTATGAGTTAATAGATCCTGTGATAAGTTCTGATCAGATAATACGCATACCAATCACCTTCTTCAACCTGTATAAGCCTTTGATTTGCTCCACTTTGGAAAATAATGGCTGTTTTTCAGGATCAAAGCTCGAGGATGAAGATAACGACAACCAAAAAGCACATAATGAAGAGGTCCAAATTTAACCACTTTTTAGCAAGGGTGTTATATTCTTTTTTTTGTAATGGCGGCCTGGCAGGTTAGCTAAGTTTTGGATCTCCCGAGAGTTTGACCTTGCAAAAAACGGGGGTTTGGGTTATAAAGGGTGGATCAGGAGGCCCTACAGTTCGCTCAAGTAGTGGTTTGGAGAGAGTTTTGCTCAAGGTAGTTAAATGTCGTTCGGAGGACGTGAATCCTATCATTTTGCGGTGGGCTCACCGCAGCGCGAGGAAAGCCCTGATCAATTCTTAGTCGGTGTCAGTGCGCTCTTCAGACAAGTAATTACGGTTGTTGACACGGTTGCTGCCAATGATTGCGTAGTACTTTTAGAAGGCGAATCAGGCACTGGAAAAGAGTTGGTAGCGAGGCGCATTCACCGTAAATCGCGACGGGCCGATGGGCCGTTTATCCCCGTCAGTTGCCCTGCCATTACCGAGAGTCTATTCGAGAGCCAATTCTATGGCCACATGAAGGGTGCGTTTACAGGCGCTTCGTCAGATACTCTGGGCGTTGTCCGTGCAGCCGAGCAAGGTACATTGATGCTCGACGAAGTCGGTGAACTTGCCCTTAATCTCCAACCTAAGTTATTGCGTTTACTGCAAGAACGTGAAGTAATCCCGGTCGGCATGAGCCGTCCGATTTCCGTAAATACACGTTTTATCGCAGCTACCAACAGGAGCCTGGCCAGGTGCGCCCAAGAGGGCACGTTCCGGCGGGACTTATACCACCGGCTGAATATTGTCTGTATTGAAATCCCCCCACTAAGAAGCCGCCCAGAAGACATCAATCCACTTTTGGATTACTATCTGGATTATTACTCACACGAGTATCAGATGCCCAGACGTAATTTGGGTAACTATCTGAGAAATAGGCTGGTAGAATACCATTGGCCAGGCAACGTGCGTGAACTATGCGGCTATATCGAGCGGTTATACGCAACCAATTCCGCGCCAATGGCACCAGCTGCTCTGTCGGTAGGTTGGAATGACGGACACCGCAGCTCCCCCGATGGCAGCTATGTCGCCCGCGACAGAATGCCTGCCCCGCAGGAACAAACTTCGACTATGGATTGTTTCACCCTTGCAGAGGCAGAAGGCAATGCAATCCGCAGAGCTCTGGAAGCGACGGGCTTTAACCGCTCAGCCGCAGCCAGGCTGCTTGCAATCCATCGCAGTACACTCCTTCGCAAAATGCGTTCGCATGGCCTTGATTGACCTCCAATCGCCCCTCCCTTTCAGCACCTGCTGGCATTTCCTGCCCCGAGATCCTACTGGCAATCACTCATTGGCACATTTTCCACCACTGCTGCATTTTGCGACACCACTGTTTCAATAAGCAGCAATTGCCGTCGCAATTTGCGACAGGCCTTGATTGCTTGTTTTTCTCCTTATCAGTGCACCCAAGTTATCAGCCTATCGTTAGCGCAAGTTCTTATAAGCAGTTAGAGTTTATGTTTAATATTTTATCGCAATAGAAACTTCTGGCACAGGGGTTGCAATTAGTAAGCTGCAGTCATGAGCCTGGCTGTGTTCGTTGAGGGACGAATGTCGAACGAGTAGCAGTTGGCTACTAAGGAGCGCCTCGAATGAGGTCAGGAGGGACGAAATATTGTGTGGTGATGGCCTGCGCCGATAAGGGCGAGGCCGAGGCAGTAAGCAAGCAATTGTTACAACATAATAACGGTTACTTGGTCACTTACCGGCGAGTTGATGACATTGTTCATAACCAGCCGACGGAAAAAGTGACCTTGGTAATTCTCTCTGTATGGGATGACCCGGCGCACTTAGGCCGGATTATTCGGTGGCTCAAGCATCGTTGGCCCACTAGCCCTGTTACCGTAGTAGGTGACGAAGGCGGAGGGGAAGATGAAATGGCAGCTCGTATGGGCGGAGCACTTTTTTTAACCCGACCTGTCGGTCCAACTCAATGGACAGACCTGCTCGAACATGTGCTTCGACCTGCGAGGGCCATAGCGATTCCTGATCAAACTGATGCAGACTTGGCCGAAAAGCCAAGCCACCAATAGATGTTGAGGGAGCTTGTACCCAGGAGGCCACAAATTCGGACTTTCTCAAAAGTTCGAAGACGCCGCCAGGCAAAGAGCGGTGAGCCTCACAAAACAGGGATCTCATTAATCCTACGCATACGGAAACGGAGTTGAGCGCCCGTTCCTAGGTCCGTCACTCTATGGACTGTCGTTGTAGGGAGATTCCTAATCGGTAGAGGTCAGAAGCGAGAGGTGTGAAATGCAGTTGGGTTTGAGCTCCCAGCTGTGAGAACCGGTTCCTCCTCCACCGGATTTCATACTAGACCGCCTCTATTTAGAGAGGGGCCTCTGCCAAGGCGAAGGGCGATGATGGTGCCATGAGCAAGCACCGTCTCGCCCCTTTTTTTGCGCACTACGAAAGCCTGTAAGGCAAAATGCCCGACAGGCTTTCTTTAATATTACACTAACCCAACCAAACTGAGGCTATTGCTCTTTTCGTGTTTTCTTCCAGTTACAGGCGGTGTTCTTATGGACCAATCGTTTCAATTTCTTACAGTACACCCCTGCCATTGTCCTGCACAGCCCGGCTGTCTCAGCCGGCGGAAATTCGCTGTGGGGACAACTGAATCCACAGATATCAGGTACTTTCGAGGCCATATCCTGCATGCTCCTTAACTAAAAGGGACTCCAGATAGTATAGCATTATCATCGGGATTGGCGAAAAGCCTTTACTAGCGCACTTTAAGCACTCGAAATCCGGCCGCCGCTTTACTATCATCTCGTTACCGCAGCGGGTAACTGAACCAACTCCATTACGTATTCGCTTGAAGGAACGCGACATGGCAAAGTACAGCATCGGCTTGGATTACGGAACCAATTCTGTCCGTGCGCTTATTGTAAACGTCGCTAACGGCAAGGAAATGGCTGAATCTGTCTGGGGCTATGCCCACGGCCATGAGGGCGTCATCCTTTCAAAAGATCCGAACCTCGCGCGTCAACACCCGGCGGACTATATCAAAGGGGCTGAGCTAACGATCAAAAAGGCAATCGCCACAGCAAAACGCAAGGTAAAGAACTTCAAGGCCGAGCAAATTATTGGCATTGGCGTAGATACTACCGGCAGTACGCCTATTCCAGTAGACCGGGCAGGCAAGCCGCTTGGCTTGCAGAAGAAGTTCGACAAGAACCCGGCAGCGATGGCCTGGCTATGGAAGGATCACACCTCAGTTGCTGAAGCCGCCGAAATTACGAAGCTTGCTCGAAAGATGAGGCCCCAGTACCTGGCCAAGTGCGGCGGGACCTATTCCAGCGAGTGGTTCTTCGCAAAGATTCTTCATTGCATGCGAACGGCACCGAAGGTTGGGGAGGCTGCTTATATGTGGGTTGAACTGGCTGACTGGGCCCCTGCTATGTTAACGGGTACGGAATCGCCGGATGACCTTACGATCGGGGTATGTGCTTCGGGGCATAAGGCGATGTTCAACGCCGACTGGGGCGGATACCCGGACGGCCGATTCCTGTCAAAGCTCGATAACCGGCTGGGTGAGATGCGCAAGAGGTTGCCCGCCAAGGCCAAGACTATCGCATCTTCTGCAGGCGGCCTGACGGACGCCTGGGCCAAGCGAACCGGCCTGCCCGCCGGGACTCCAGTAGCCGTTGGCGCAATGGATGCTCATCTGGGAGCAATCGGTGCTGGGATAGCGCCGGGGACATTGGTCAAAATTATCGGTACAAGTACATGCGATATGATGGTATCGCCGGCTTCGAAGGCCCTGCCGGATATTCCAGGCCTGTGCGGTATTGTTTCCGGGAGCGTCCTGCCGAATAGCTTCGGCCTGGAGGCGGGGCAATCGGCCGTTGGCGACATCTTCAACTGGTTCGTCAATTACATCCAACCCGGCGGTACAAAAGCCGGCTCGCACGAAGCTTTGACGGGGGGGGCTAGAAAACTCGCCCCGGGAGCCTCAGGGCTTCTCGCACTTGACTGGAATAACGGTAACCGAACGGTTTTAGTAGACCAGCGGCTGACGGGATTGCTTATCGGCCAGACACTTTACACCACACCGGCTGAGATATACCGCGCTCTAATCGAAGCTACTGCATTTGGAGCTCTGACGATAATCAATCGCTTCGAAGAGTACGGGCTGAAGGTCCGGCAGGTCGTCAACTGCGGTGGCATCGCGGAAAAGAACGATATGGTTATGCAAATCTACGCTGACGTTACCGGCAGGCCGATGAAGGTTTCCCGTTCCCCCCAGACATGCGCTCTTGGGGCAGCCATTGCCGGTGCAGTCGCAGCCGGCGGGAAAGCAGGCGGATACCGAAGCTATCGCTCAGCTCAGCGAGCTATGACCGGCTTGAAGAAGAAGGTTTACAAACCTGACCCTAAAGCCCACGCTGTCTACAAACAGCTTTACGCATTGTATAAGAATCTGCATGATGCGTTTGGCGATACGGACGACAAGGCGACACTGCACCACGTAATGAAACGATTAATTGAAATTCGCGAACAGGCGAGGACCTAAGATGTCAAAAGAATTGTATCAGAGGGTCTGCCAGGCCAATAAAGATTTAGCCGAATCGGGGCTGATCTTCCGAACGTTTGGCAATGTCAGCGGGATCGACAGAGATGCCGGCATAATAGTCATTAAGCCCTCCGGTGTTCCCTATGAGCAGCTCTTGCCAAAGCACATGGTAACGGTTGAACTGGAAACGGGCCGCGTTATAGATTCCGACCTGCGCCCAAGTTCAGACACCCCTGTACACCTGGGACTTTACAGGGCATTTGGCTCGATTGGCGGAATCGCTCACACTCATAGCCCCTGCGCCACCGCCTGGGCACAGGCCAGGCGGGACATCATCACAATGGGCACGACTCACGCGGACTATTTCAACGGCCCTATCCCATGTACCCGGGCGTTGACGGCCGATGAGGTTGAAGAAAATTACGAAGCCAACATCGCCCAGGTAATTATCGAGCGATTCAATGGACTCTCGCCTGAGCAAATTCCGGCGGTGTTGGTTGCCGGCCACGGGCCTTTCACCTGGGGCCCCAGCCCCGCCGCCTCGGTTGAAAATGCGGTAATCCTCGAGCAAATAGCACTACTGGCCGGCGAAACTACTCGCCTCGAGCCATATCCAAAGTCCCTATCGGCTGAACTACTCGATCGCCACTTCAGCCGTAAGCATGGGCCGGGAGCCTACTACGGGCAAAAGTGATTAAATTGCCACGGGCTTACGCCCGTAGATTTGGGCGGTATATAAAACCCCTTCCGTCGTCGCAATTGTTAACATTTGCTGGAATTGCGTGCCGGCGGTCCTAAAATATTGCCGAAACCCTTTTGGAGTAATCGAATGGCTGGTCTTGGAGTAAATATCGATCACGTCGCCACCGTCCGTCAGGCGCGGCAGACGGTTGAGCCTGACCCTATCTGGGCAGCGGCAGAGGCTGAGCTCGGCGGGGCCGATTGTATCACCTTTCACCTTCGGGCCGACAGGCGACATATTAACGATCGAGATACGTCAATATTGCAACAGACCGTCCGATGCAAGTTGAACATGGAGATGTCGCTCGATCCTGGGATCGTCGATATCGCACTTGCGACCAGGCCCGACCAGGCTACGCTCGTACCAGAAGGCCGGGCCGAAGTAACCACCGAAGGTGGCCTGGACATAGTTGGGAACGTCGCCAACGTAGAGAAGGTTGTCCGCCGGTTGCGTGAAGCAGGTGTACTGGTCAGCGCTTTTATCGAGCCGGATGCCAGCCAGATCCGCGCCGCCCTTGATGTAGGCTTCGAAGCCATTGAAATACATACAGGCTCTTACGCCAACGCTACCGGGCAGGCTGTAAAGGAAACGCTTGCAGCTATCCGGAAAGGCCTGGAAGTTGCTCTGGAATCAGGGCTCATCGTCCACGCCGGTCATGGCCTGACATATACCAACGTCCAGCCGGTAGCGTCGATGCCGGGCTTAACCGAGTTCAACATCGGCCATTCGATAATTTCGCGGGCGATATTTGTCGGCATTAGGCAGGCAACCGCACAAATGAAGGCTATATTAAATCTACACGCCCCGAGTTAAATCGCAGCTGGAAAGGCTAGACCATGAGTGAAGAGCTGAAGCTTGAAGGTTCGATGGTTGCACTGGCAACTCCGTTTTCAAACGGCGAGGTCGACTGGGATGCCTTTGGCAAGCTGATTGATTATCAATTGGAAAACGGCACGCAGGGGCTCGTACCATGCGGTACTACCGGCGAGTCGCCCACACTCAGCCACGATGAACATGACAAAGTAATCGAGTTCACCGTCGCCCGAGCTGCCGGCAAGGTGCCGGTTATAGCAGGAACCGGCAGCAACTCAACGGCCGAGGCAGTCCGCCTTACCACCCATGCCGCCGCTGTCGGCGCGGATGCCTGCCTGATAGTAAACCCCTATTACAACAAGCCGACCCAGGACGGCATGTATCAACACACAGCCAGGATCGCCGAGGTTGGGTTGCCTATCGTGCTTTACAACATCCCCGGCCGATCAAGTATCGAACTGACCGGAGAAACTATCGCGCGGATGTATAACGAAATCGAGATGGTTGTTGCAGTCAAGGAAGCTACCGGCGATGTGGACACCGCCAGCGCGATCGCCGCTGCTTGCGACATTACGATAATCTCCGGCGATGACAGTTTGACTCTCCCGATGGCTTCAGTTGGGGGTAAGGGCGTTATCAGTGTCCTGGCCAATATCCTGCCAGCCGAGGTCCGCAAGCTTTGCGATGCAATCGCTGCCGGGGACATGGCTGGAGCCCAACAACAGCACATCAAGCTTTATCCGCTGTTCAAGGGCATCTTCGTAGAAACAAGTCCAATCCCGATCAAGGCATGCCTGTCGATGGCTGGGATGATGAAAAACGAACTTCGCCTGCCGATGACGCCTCTGAGCCAGGCTCATAGAGCCTCACTGGCAACAATGCTGAAGGGCTTTGGTATTGACGCAACCCCTTAGGCTGCGGGGACCTGCTTATTTGCCGAAATCGCCTTATGCGAGATAACGTCTCTATAAAGGTCCAGGTGTGTCAGAACCATCTTAGCTGCGGTGTGGTTTTCCTGTAGGTAATCCAGTGACCTCTGTGCAGCCGCCAGAGCCTCATCATGGTTTTCCAGCAAGCCTGCAAGCTTGGCAGTAAGAGATTTCACGTCATTAGCATCAAAAACTATTGCTGCGCCGGCGGCATGGATAAATTGCCCAACAGCTTTTTTTGTAGCCAATACCGGAACTCCCGCCGCCATCGCCAGAAGCGCATGTACATCTACTTTCTGGTCAGGCCCGGCAGAGATGTAAATATCGCTTGCTTTGAAAATACCCGGCAGGCGAGACATCGGCTTGCGGTCCACGAACGTCACTTCATGCCTAAGACCCAATTGTTCTACCAAGAGTCTTAGTTGACGTTCAGCCTTTCCACCGACGATAACAAAAAACGAGCAATCAAAGCCGGCCTTGAATAATTGGGCAAATGATTCAATGGCTGTGGCAAAGGCAGGAGCGTGATCCTTCTGGCCTGAAAGGATAATGGTCCCGCAGCGAGTTGGATCGGTAAAACAGGTCGGCTTGCGTACCTGATGTACACCGGGAGGCACGACGTCAATCCGATCTGTTGGAGTCCAATGATGTTGCAGCAGGTCATCCGCTATCGCGCCATCAGTAGCCAGCACAGCCGCCGGGTGATGATGAAGGATTCCCATGTGCTTACTGTCGCCCAGGGACCAGACAGTGGCTACATGATCTACACTGCATAACTGCCCAAGTCTCCGGGCTAAGGGGACACTAGTAGCATCTAATGCGTGTATAAGATGAGGCTTGACCTGCGAAACAGCCTTTTCCAACTGAGCGATTCTGTGCCCATGCAGTATGGGCCAACGAACGGGCCCGTGTTTGATTAATTTTACCGGTGGGCTCGGCAGGTCGCGAAGGTCGGTATCTTCGGGGCAAACAAGTGTCAAGTCCACGAATTCGTCACACAGGCCAATGGCAAGCGGCCCAAGTATCCGACCCAATAATTCAAGCGTTTTTTGTGAACCAACCCAGCAAATCCCCAAGCGATCGGGCAACTTGTTGGGGGCTATATTTGTTTGGTCTGGATTTCTGGCAGTCTCACAATCGCTCGAACCTGGCTGGTTCATATTGAGGTTATCACTTTCATTTCCCGAGAACATTGTTACGTTCAAGCAATTCGAATCAGACGGTTGTAGGCACGCCATTTATGGCAGATGCTCCGGTCTGATCAGCTTCGATTGCCCCCTGCAGTGCCTGCCAATCATCGATGGTCAGTAGACATTCGCGGGCCTGGGAGCCTTTATACTCACCCAATATACCGGCGTCGGCCATCTGGTCTATCATCCTGCTGGCCCGGCTGTAACCAATCTGCAACCGCCTCTGCAGCAGCGACACACTGCCGCGCTTTGATGTAAGGACAACTTCAACACCCTTGCCAAACAGATCATCGCGTTGGCTAGAGTCCCCTTCCCCGACAGGACGAGAATTAAGCCGCATCAGTTCGTCGTTGTACTTCGGCGGACCTGATTTTCGCAGGGCTTTTACCACTGCATGGATCTCGGAATCTTCCACAAACGCGCCCTGGCTGCGCACGAGATTCGACGTGCCAGGCTGAAGGAAAAGCATATCCCCCTGGCCCAATAAAACGTCTGCTCCGTTTTGATCCAGGACAATACGGCTTTCCTGGCGACTTGCGACGCGGAAGCTGATTCGACAAGGCATATTGGATTTTATCAGGCCCGTCACGACGTTAACGCTCGGCCTTTGGGTCGAAAGTATCAAGTGTATCCCAACGGCCCGGGCTTTCTGTGCGATCCTGATTATGTGATGTTCAACATCTTTACTACCCGTCATCACCAGGTCGGCTAGTTCGTCAACGATTATTACATAGTATGGCAGGCGAGTAGGAATCTTCTGCTTTTCATCATCAGAGTCGACTCCAAATCGTTCATAAATCTCTTTTTCGCCTAAGGAATTGTAACTTGAGATATTTTTGACATTGGCTTCCTTGAGCAACTCGTATCGCTCGTCCATCTTTTCGGCTGCCCACTCGAGAATCTCGCCGGCTTTGCGGGCGTCATTTACGATGGGGCACAAAAGATGTGGTATATTTTCGAACGCTGCCATCTCAACCATTTTCGGGTCGATCAACACCAGGCGAACGTCCTCGGGGCTGCGAGTAAGGAGCATGGACATGATTATGGAGTTAATGCAAACACTCTTACCCGAACCTGTCGTACCGGCCATGAGCATATGCGGCATTGTTGACAGGTCGGCAACGATAGGATCTCCGCCGGCGTCCTTGCCTAGATAAAGTGGAAGTTTCATCTTGGCCGAGGCTTCTGGTGCAAGGTCCATCAGCTCCTTTATCCTGACGATTTCCTTATCCAGATTGGGCACTTCAATCCCGATCGTGTCCTTACCGGGTATGGGGGAAACCACTCGCACGCCCGGAACGGCCAGGGCTCGCGCAATATCGTTCGCCAGGTTCAAAATGGCCGCTACTTTTACCCCAGGAGCCAACGATAACTCAAACATCGTTATTACCGGCCCGGTCATATAACCTACTACCTCGGCAGAGATGTTAAAGTCGTCCAAGGTCCGCTGGAGAATTCGCCTGTTCTGATCGGCGTGGTCTTCCTGGCTTTCTACATAACCGCCCATCGGGTCTTCCAGCAAATCTGCCGATGGCAGATCATATTTGCTGTCAACCGGAGTGGGTATTACTGGTTTAGCTGCTGGCTTTGGTGGCGAAAGCGCTGCAACAAGTTTGCGGGCGGGTTTCAGTGTCAGCTTCAGTTTAGGGCGGACCCGGCTGGCTATGGACGGAACAGCTACTACCGATCGGGGTCTGGCTGTTACTTCAGTTACAGCCGAGCCAACAGAACCGAAAGACGGCAAGGCCTGGCCAAGTTTGCGAACGATAGGCCCGAGTTGGGATCGCCTGCGCCAAAGGCTCTTACCCAATCCTGGCACACGGAGAACCAATTGGTCAGCCGAGAGCATCAACCCCAGGCCGAACATGATCGCCAGGATTACCGACGCCCCTGTCATGCCGAACCGCAGGCCAAGTAGCCGGCCAGTTACACTACCGAGAACTCCGGAAGAGCTTTCGAGAAAATCGGCATCCCCGCCCCCCGACCAAAGCTCTACACCCGAACTTGTTACTATTACCAGCAGCGCTACTCCCCCAAGTCGCCAGCGGACATCCCCAATCCGCCCGCCGAACATCAATATCACCGCGGCTATTGAGGCAAACAGAACCGCCATGTATGCCCCGCCTCCGAGCCAGTAAAGCAGCCAATATGAAAGGTGCGCCCCGACTATCCCGGCTGCGTTGTCGACCGGTGTCCTGGCGGGGAACATCACCTTAGATGGCGGATCGGTTGGGCTGAATGACAGCAAACTCAACCAGATTAGCAGTACTGCTCCCGTCAATAACAGGATGAAGCAATACCTCCAAAAACGTTGGCTACTGCTGTTTTCTTTGTCGTTATTTGTCTTTAAGCGTGCTTTTTTTTTCGCCATTTGTCAGACCATTTCGTCCGTTTTGAAGAAAATTCGCTCGTTTTCCCGTTTTTTGCCTCCGAATATCTGGCCTGGTGCGCACAGACACACCGAGACATATACCTAAGGTTTATCGGAATAGACGACCGTTTTCCTTCAGCCGATCAGGGCGGATCTGATCAGTTGTATTGGCCGAACTGACGCATTGCTTCCCACATCGCCATAATATTGGCCGGCGGGACTTCTGCCTGAATATTGTGAACTGTGTTGAATACATATCCCCCGTCGGGGGCCAGGGCCTCGATGTTGCGTTTGACGTCGTCTCTAACCTGGGCGGGCGTACCAGATGGCAGAGTGACCTGGGTATCGATCCCACCGCCCCAGAAGGTTATTGCTTCGCCATAGTCGGCCTTCAGTTCAACCGGCGACATACCCTCGGCTGTGATGTGAACCGGGTTGAGAATATCGACTCCCATGTCGATAAAGTCGTCAATAAAGGGCCTGACATTTCCGCATGAATGCAGGAACACGTACCCACGCTGCCCGGCTGGCTTGACGGCTGCGAGTTTATCCTTGATGAAACCTACCAACTCCCTCAGCCGCGGGTCGATCAGCTTCTTGTATGTCTCGTAAGAGATGAGCTGGCTTTGTTGCGTTCCGTAATCGTCAGTCTCCACCACGATATCAACAAGATCGCCAATTTCATCCAGCGTCATTGCCCAGAACCGCTTTTTCAACTCCAGCAGCTTATCCATGATCGTCTCGGCTGTGTTCGGGTCTGCCAGCAAATCGCACAGAAAGTTATCCATCCCACGAATACGCTGGCCCATCTCAAAAATCCCTGCACAGAGGCCCTTGCACATTACTATCTTGCCCGCATCAAGATACGCCTGGGCCTTTTCGCGCAGGCCGCCAACTCGCTGCGCGTCATCTGCTATCGGCCAGTTGTAGTTTGCCAGTGCTTCGGGGTCAGCCATCATTGAACCTATGGGCGATTCGACGAGTGACCACCAGAAACCGCCGTCCTTCGGCATCTGATGGGTGAAGGACCACTCATCGGTATGCTGCAAATATTCGCCCGCTTCGATGATATTGTCGAAGGGCAAGTTATGGCTGCAAAGTGGAAACAGCCCACGAGTGTCAACTTCGAGCTTTTCCAGCAAGGCTTCGTTTGGGGTAACCACCTGCTGATTTGTATCGCAAAGAACAATCGGCTCGGGATCGATGCCCAGGTATTCACAAAGATTGCGATAGGCTTGCAGGTGAATCGTGGAAACATGGCAGCCGCCGAGGTCGAAGCCCACACGATCCGGCTGGCGGTGTTCGAGGGATGTAAGAATTCGAGTTCGACTGTTCACGTTCGCAAGGCCCTTATTAGTTCGCCTGGCGTTTTTCAATCAGCTTAATTATCTCTGCCGCCAGCTCACGTTTGGGTCTTTCTGCCCAGGCAAGGACGATGCCCTCACCCGAGAGGATCGCTGCCCGGCTTGTCTCGCCAGCCATTGCTTTGGGGGTATTGATGACGATCAAGTCAGCGTTCTTTTTAGTCAGTTTTTCCAGGGCGGCCTGTTGCACCTGCTCGTCCGTGCCGTCGTTGACAGCAAACGCTACTATCAATTGATCAGGGCGTTTTACTTTTCCCGCAGCAGCGCATAGATCATCAGTTGGTATCAGGCGCAGGTCGACCGGCCCGGCTGATCGGCGAAGCTTGGTTGCGGCGGTATCTTGAACCTGAAAGTCCCCTACCGCAGCGGCCATGATCAAAACGTCAATTCCGCCGAAACGCTCAGCAAGTTCGTCGGCCAGTTCCCCCACGGTTACGAAATGGACCACCTCACAGCGCGGCGGCGGATCCAGAGCCACCGGTCCGGTAAGTAAGGTGACCTCATGGCCGGCCTGGGCTGCCACTTCGGCCAGCGCGTAACCCATACGTCCACTGGAGGCGTTGGTGATGAACCTGACAGAGTCGATATAGGCCCTTGTAGGCCCGGCTGTGATGAGTATGCGCATTACTAAACGTTACAAAAAAAGTCCCTGAAATCAACCTTGTTACTAGGCGTGTTTCTTTGGCGGGTTGGCTGAAAGCAGCTCGCCGGCCCTAGCGAGGATATCCAACGGTTCGCTCATACGCCCCATGCCTACGGTCCCGCAAGCGAGATAGCCTTTTTCGGGGCCTACCATTTTGACTCCCCACCCGGCGAGTGTTTCGGTGTTTCGCTTTGTGGCGGGTGCCACCCCCATACGGGCGTTCATCCCGGGGGCAAGTAATAACTCGCAAACCCCCGGGGCCG
>SDBT01010689.1_pt1 | contig 14794 bp, 12 predicted proteins | sample 2277101 | NCBI WGS metagenome assembly SDBT01 (sample SAMN10404973, study PRJNA504765) | marine sediment metagenome | isolation source: marine sediment core GS10_PC15, 103 cmbsf | place: Arctic Ocean: Southern Knipovich Ridge | collected 2010
CTCTCTGATTTGGAGGCGGCACGTCAGGCTGACCATGTATTTGCCACGGGCCACCTGCTGGATTTGCTCGACACATACTCCATCGAACGCAGCGCTTTTTCTGATTTTTACGATCTACAGCGCCAAATTCGCCTTCTTTGATACTTCAGTGCTTTCGTTCAAGTTGTATCAGCACCTCTGCCACACAAAACAGAGTATTATACGCATTTAACAATCCAATGGATTTTCAAATCACACAAAAAGATGAAATGTTCAATATCGATCAAAAACGTTAACCAGAGCCCAAACTGTTGAATCTAATGCATGTTTTAACTTTTCTAGGGCATAAGGTAATTTCTTCAAAAATAGGACAGCCGCCTAAGCATACGTTTGTATGTTTACAAGTTTGGCAAGCGTTGTTTGTAATTTTATCTCGTATTCGCCTGAAGAGCTGGCTGTTTCGCCATTTCTCCAAGATATTATTTTCGGTTATCTTAATGCCTTCATAATCTATTGCCATAAAAGAACATGGATACATTCTCATATCTTCTGATATAAACATGGAGAATCTTCCGGATTCGCATCCCTCATACAATGTAGGGGATATGTTCGTATAGTTAACTAGACCAGATGCCATACAACTATCAAACCCTATCTTGAATTTATGTTCACGACAGGTCGCCAGCATAAAGAACTTTTCCAATTTATCACTATGCTTTAGTAACAAACTGCAATCGTTACCTCGCCCAACCGGTTTATAGTTCAAGAAGATAATTGCGTTCAACATATCAAAATACCCAGGCGGATGCTCGAGCCATCCAATTGCTGTTTCAACACTATTGCGATCTATGACAAAATGGATGTTTGTTCTTATGCCATATCGGTAAAGCAGCTCAACAGCCCCCTTCGTTTCTTCGTATGGAGGATATGCGCTTACTGCTACAGCACCGCAGTATTTTTTCGATTCACACAATATTCTATCTGTTAATCCGCGTCCATTTGTAGTATATGAGGGCACGATGTTGTATTTCTCTCTTGTTAACTTAATAATTTCACAGAAATCTGGATGCTGATTTGGGTTTCCACCTCCAAGAGCAACTTGAAATACGTGCATTCGGCTAGCTTGCTGCATAACCATTTCGTAATCACCAACCAACATATTCTTCCCGTTTGGGTTAGACTCACGATAACATATAGGGCATTCCCTGTCGCACCAATTAGTAATTGATATATCTAACAACTCCGGCCCATGCCATGACCAGAAAGGCTCTTCACATCCATAGTCCTCGACTCTCGCGAAAAACCCAGTCTTTTGATTAAAGAATGTATAATAATTTTGTTCCGGATATCGTCTAATAATTCTGTAAGGATTCTGTAGGTTCACCATGCACAGTTAAGTCCATTAAAATATATTTTTTCATTTTCTAATTCAAAGCTATCACAACAGAAAAAGCCTTCAACGATATCTTCATCACTGCTAAAACCTCCAATACATATATTCTTCCCTTCTCTACTTGCTTTGAGAATCTTCTGGGCCACTTGTTCAGAGAAATCTTTTCTTAAAAGACCTTCTAAATCCTTGCCTTTTGTGTATTTCCAATATCCCTTTTCCCCACCAATAGGTCTCATATACTTGACCACTCGATTATAAATCGATTCGAAAACGGGAGCTAATGGAGATTTATCAGTAACACCCATAAGCTCGAAGAAGTCTTTTTTGTTGAGCTCTCCTTCTGTTATTATGATAAATGATGTGGTAGAGCTGTTTGTAACAAAATCCGTCCTAATCTTCATCACTAACTCCCCCATAACTACTATAACTACCCCGTAAAATGTTATGTATTATCTCAAGGGTGCCTTCTTCACTTACGAAATGCCCAATGTTATAATCTCCGCCAGAATATGCCGAACCATAACCTAAGAAATCGCTTGGTCTTAGATCACTTATTATGCTAGCCACTGTCGACTTATCAATATTGTATTTCCAATACAAGAAGGACTCTAGGTCTGGGTATTCTTCGATGTAGTATTTTTGATATTCATCAATGATATTGATTGAGTGGGTGATAAGGCAATCATAAATACGTCCTAATAGCTCTTCAGCATAGCTGCCGGGTATAACCTGGCCTGCTTTTATAAAATCGGACTTCTCAATCCGCTGCTTTAGACGGATAACATACTGGTCTTCATGGATAAAATATATCATCATTCTTCCTTAAGTCTACAAAGAATAGATAGCATATCCTTAATTTTTGAAGCAATAACCTTACTGCGTATTCTAGTTTGTTTCCTCAATAGGCTAACTGCAATATCAATATTTTTGATAGCGAAGCTATGGAATTCAGAAAATGCTGGAAATGGAGTCGATATACCTCTGATATTAAAAAGATAGATTAACAGCTCTGCTAAATTTACGATACTTGGACGTCTGCTCGGATCTTCACGATCCAATATTTCACCTATCTGAGTAGCTATATTATCAATGGGAGAGCCTTCATCTCTCCATCCGTATTCGTATTTTTCAAGTACCGGTGCCACCAACTTCTCATATCCTGAGTCATCAAGATCTTTAAAAATTCTAAAGAGAAGTTGAATGTTGAGTTTAGGATATAAATCTTCTCCCCAGCGAAGCAGCAGTGAACGGATAATCCATTCTGCGTTTCTACCACTCTGCGTAAAAAGCAATTTTACCTCTTCTAGATCATCATCAGTAATGAACTCTTCCTTTGTAGAGAAAATGCATTGCAGGAACACCTCCTTATACCAATCGCATTTACTGATTACTGGTTGAATGTCTTTGGTCTCCGGACGCTTTGATTTGAAGAATAGGAACCTACTAACACCCTCTGACACCGGCAACTTCGGCTTAGTCAGACAATTTACAGTTCTCTCAAACTCTGAGATATCCTCTTTAAAAACTTTGTAGACCAGGTGATCTGCCAATAAGAAATCCCGGAATTCATCAAAAGTAAAGTTTATTACCTCATTTTTCTCATCCAATACACTGCCAGATTGAGCCAAGTCAATCCTAAGTATAATGTCCTCCCCAATCAACTCGGCTATTGTATTACGGCCTTCGCCTAATTCGGAAACCGGTATATTTGTGAATTGTTCCTTTTCTATCATTAGACTAATTATTTGGCGCAGCACTATCTTATATCTTTCATTCCTACCGACCGCCAGTGGTGACGATTCATCTCTTTGCTTTGCAGCTTCTTCAAGTTTTCGATCCAAGTATGTTGTAAATATCTCATCTTTGTATAAATCTAACAATTGGGGGAGCACAATGTCTCTGGTTGCATTATGGTCACCATAGACTTCACAAAATATCCTTAACAACAGGGTGTCATTCTTCAAGTTCTCCTCTACTTTGTCTGATAAGTAAGGACATTTCAATTTGAAAAATCGAAAGTAGGCTTTTAAGAGATGTTCTTTATGCATATCACTCATACAGCGACCAAAATCTTGGGCAAAGTAAATACGGTCAGAAAAACTTGCTATTCGAAAGCTACTAAATCGCTCATCGAAATATTCTGAGCGACATGTCATTATTAACTTGATACTATCATGTGAAACCATTCTTTCGGCTAGCCTTTCCAGATGATGTGCGAAAGCACTAATATCCGTGTGCTCGTTGATCCCGTCGATAAGAATTATTACCGGAGTCCGGTTGGCTGTACCTAGTTTGTCTAAGTCTCCTAACATATCATCTACGCTTCCACTGTAGCGATCACCAAAAATAGAGCGCACGACATATTCTCCAATCCTATCTGGACTTACGTAATTCATTTCCCGCCCAGTAAAGAAGAGGCATGGAATAGATCGCTTCAGTAGAACATTTTCTGCAAAATCACAAATAAAATTTGTCTTGCCCTGACCAGCTTTGGCCAATAAAAGAAATACGGAGCATCGAATCGCATCTAGATCATCAATACAATGCTCTATTTGCCTTTTGAGTTTATAGCCGCAATGCTCAAGGTTATACTTTGATTCCTCATATATATATTGTTTTTCTTCTGAAATGGGGATCGGGGGAAAGTCAGAACCACTTCGGGAAAAGACCTCAACGGTATCCCTAGTATCTTCTAGTATTTTCGATAGAGCTATTGATTGTTCACGTGCACCATCAATAGTCTTTGCTAGCGTTAATCCCAGCGGCAATTCTATCGATATTGGTTTATGTGAAAACTTTGCCAATAGGTGATTAGCAGCATCAAAGTTAAGTCGCTGGATATCCTCAATGGTCTTTTTAATGAGTAGTACTGGATGAGCAAAGAACCTTGCCTTGTCCTTTATCGAGGATACTTCAACAAAGACATCGGGTATATACCTTTTAGCATTTTTCTGTTTTTGGATTTGCTTACGAAGATGGTCTGTTAGAGTCTTGCTTATAACTCTAAGCTCCATTACGGCCACTGATGGGGATAGTAGCGAGGTGTGCGGCAAATTACTGGTGATTACGTTAACATCAATTTCGCCACCAGACGCACAGTATTTCGATGTCAGCTCATAGAGAGCAGAAAAGATTAACCTAGCATCATTAGGTTTCCTATCTTTTAAGACGCTGAGAATTTTGTTTTGGATGTCACAGCTGTCTCTACTCCCTGGGTCATCGAAATCAAAGGGTATAACAGCTAGACTTTTCAGGAACATCCAAATTTCTGATTGCGGAAGTTTTTCCCCAGCTATTTCATTTAGAGAGCCTTCAAATAATTGGAGAAACTCCATCGTATTTTTAAACGATTGTGCCTTCTGGTAGAACGCTTCTTCGTCAGCTGACGTTTTGGCCCATCTGAGAAGATCTTGGAGATGGACTCTAACCTTTTGAACATTGCTATTTTCACTAATAACTATACCTACTTGTTCATTTCCCCTTTTAAATGTCGCTTTACAAAATTGAGCCCAGCAGTCGCTTAATACTTCATTGAAATCTTTATTATCAGTAAATCTGAGGGTATGTTTGGCCTGGAGATAGAGAGTTCTTTCATCTCCATTATCTTTCGTTACGACATTGATGTCGTCAACCGGGTTGCCTCTATTGCGTTGCTGGAGGTTTATAGAATGAACGACCCCCCTATCTAGACCACGCGCAAATTCCATCTTTAACAGGGATACAACATATGATGTAGCTACTAGGATCTCAAATCGTGCTCCACCCTGCCCGGTTGAAAATGGATGAACTGGTGCTTTTGTCGTGCTCATAAGTCTTATCGACTGCTTATCAGTATCTCTTTGAAGAATGTTATCACTGTTACTTTCAAGAATCAATTAACAACGCCTGTCTGAAGGGCTATAATACATTTATATGAAAATATTAATTGATATCGGGACGTAAATTGTTTGAGAGCAATTTTAAGTTAACATTGGTGCTGAGCTTGTCACTTTGTTTCGTGATATTACTAATAAACGGCTGTTTCCCAAGAACTAGCCGTGCATATATTGAAGAAGCGACACAATGACTTGTTGCGTGGAAGTGAGCCTTCATATCCCAATTGCTCGTGCTTGAAATGACACTGAGCCATGAAATCGACAAGCATTTCATTAACTAGGCACTTTGAAGCAAATTCACTAGGTATGCGAACGTAGGGCTCTCTTTCTCAATTACCTTCGGATCCGCACTCTGAGCCATCAATGGATTGTGAATGACCTTGTTGAAGGGAGCGCGTACATTGTTATGCTGAAAGAGCCTCTTCATAACTTCAGCAGGACGGCACGAGTATGCTGGATTTAGCCTGTTAGGGATCTTCGCATCTGGGCCTAATACAGCGCGCAAAGCTGCCTTATCGCATGCGAGCCAACCTTCGAGTGAATGGTCCACTATGATATAGCGCACGAGCGGTTTTAGTCCCAGTTGTTCGAACCCTTTTTCTACTACCTTTGATCTTGAAATCCAATCTTCGGGATCCGTACACTCTGAATCTCGAAAGATGATGGCCATTTGAATCTTGTGGCGACTGAGGGCTTGAATGTAACGAGTCATCTCTTTGATGTCCAGCATGTCGCCAGCAGCGACCCTGCGCGTATGAATTTTTGTTTTCCGGAGCTTCCGCAACAAGATAGGGATTGAACGATAGTCGCTTTGTCCTTCCACGAATATAGCAAGCGTCAGGGTACGCCTCCAATGCTACCTGAATACCAAGCCTTACTAGCACCTAACTCCTTAACAGCCCTAAGGTAGCTTTTCTTATTCTTTACACGGATACATGTTGTGGCAACTCCAACCTTTTCCACAACTGTTATAAACTTAGGCGGTATGAAGTCAAGCAAGACTGGCCTGTGGGTGGTAGCAATCACTTGCATCCTATCAGCGGCAGTCAGCAGTGATTCAGCAGTCAGCTCCAACAAATGAGTATGAGCATGAGCATCCGGTTCCTCAAAAGTCAGTAGATCGGGGGCTGTGGGGCCAAAGAGTGCCACGGCCAGTCCCAAGCAGTATAGGGTCCCGTAGGACATTGCCGGTGCAGGAACCAGTTGAGAGAGCCCACGCTCACGAACAGCCACCTGCGTGCGACCTGATTTGTTCACAGGTGCAAGTATCTTCTCTATCTCAGGCGAAAATGCCTTGAGATGTTCCTCGATGATTGACAACGAAGGGTTGCCTTCCGACACCAAAGTGTGAATCACTGCTGAAAGGTTTGATCCGTCATCACTTAACCGACGTACAGCGGCTGTATCGTTCCCATGACTCATCAGCTCGGGTGAGAGGTTATAGAAGCTCCACGTTGTGATAGACTCAATGAGTTCCTTCGCTACAGGACATTCTCCTCGTATTCTAATCAAGGCGAGTTCATGAGGTTGTATGCTTCCGCTACCCGTTTTGTAAGCCCATTCATTGGGTGACCTGCGTAATTCAACAGTCCCTTCTGGAGAAGCAGTGAAGGTCTCTTGGGTGATTACCCAATTGTCCTCCATTAGTCCAATGCCGACCGTGTAGCCAAACCGGTTTCCAGAAAGGAGTTGTCCCTCAATGCCTATAGTGATGGGTTGCTTAACTTCTCCATTCCAGACTACATACCGGTAACCACCACGTGCAAGAATCGGATCTTCTGCCGCTCTCATAGAAGACTTTACCAGGCTAGCGAGTACTTTCAGAACATCAAGAATATTTGACTTTCCTGCCTCGTTTCGGCCTATGAGAATGGTCAAATCTTCCAGAACAAGATCTAGTTTGCGAAGGCTTTTGAAATTATTGACATGTAGTCTGTCAATCACTTTTCAGCTCCAGGATTCCAAAATTCTCGCTTACTAAGTCATTATACCATACCAAATAAATTAGCTTGAGCCCTGTGAGACGCGGCATTGGACAAAGTGACGATTTGTTCAGCGGCGTGTCTTTTTTACCGCTGGAAATAACCAAAGCAGTACCGCTCCTGTGGGCTTAGCCCAAATTTACCACTGATTGCTGGGAATGAAGCCAAAATACGGCATTCTATTGGATTATGGACCCTACATCTTTTCAAGTCGAAGCTGTCACTAACTTCCGAGTTTGTTATGGGCCCTGCGTCAGGTTCTTAGCTTCAAACTCTTACGCCTTTTCATCTTCACCGAAGCTGAGCCAAGCAACAATCGCATGTCAAATTATTTAAGTATGTAACCCAACTGAATCGTTGCCTTATGAATGGCATTGTGATAAATTTGAGTTGGGAGTGTCTACCCACATGTGTTACGAGTTTCCGCTTGATTTAGCCAAACAAGTTCGTGAGAAGTGGACAACCACGATTGGCGGACAATACACACCTCCACCTTTGCCGGGTGACCACCATCTTCAGGCCTTGCTGGAGGTAGCTTACTTGGCTGGCCTAGAAACAGACGAAGCCCGCCAACTAAAGTTTACGCTTTGTTGTACCCCCACCGTTGATAGTGTTCGCAGGCATCACCAAGATAGTCTTGTTGAAGTATGGCCTTTGGTTTCCGATCGAACCTTCGATGTGCAAGAAGTTAAGCGGTTAGCCACTGTTACCAACCTGGACACCTCTGCGATTTGGGTCCGATTTTCAGATAACTGTGACCAGCCTCTGGCTATCCATGGGCTACTAAATCTTGGCCCATCCTGGGCAAACGCAAGGAATGCTTTCACGTACCATTATGAGACCTTACCAGAGGCATTATTGGTTCGAGTTCAAGCGCCGGGACGGCTGATGGTTTATCAGGGACAATACTTAATTGCATCATTACAGTCAGGCAAGCTTCAAAGCAGCGAAATAGTCCCGATAGGCCTACTGGGCGTGTATCCTTTGTTCACAAAGGGACACGATTTACTTCGTGCTGAAATCCCCGAACCCAAACACGAAGAGCCTCGCGAATGGCATGAGTTTGAATGGCTAGCTTATGTAAACACTGTTCTTGCAATCGTAAATAGTGTTCACATGTACGGGCATGGTGGTGCTGTTATTTTTGCAAGCAAGGACTGCAAATTCATTGAAGAAGAATTCGTCATAATCAAATATGGGCTTCCAAATGCAACGAGACATTTAAAGAAGCATTTTACGGATTTCATGACCTTACGTCATCAGCTTGGTGATATGTTGTGGCTAACTGAAACTAAGGACAAGAATGCACCTACAGAAGCCGAGATGAGATTGACTGACTATTCGTTGCAGGAAGCACAACGCAGACTTGCCGAAACATGTAAGTTCATAGGAGACCTATCTGGTACAGATGGAGCTATCGTACTCAGGACAGATTTATCAATTGACGGATTTGGCACAGAAATTCTCCTTGACAAAGCACGACGTACTAAAGTTTACAAGGTGAGCGACCCGGCGAGCAAGGTAAGAGAAGAACTCGACAGCGAACAGTTTGGCATGCGCCATCGGTCTGCCATGAGACTATGCTCGGTAGTGCGGGATTTGGCGGTATTTGTTATTTCGCAAGATGGTGGAGTAAGCCTTGTATGGAATGATAACGATGACACGTGCTTCAAGTCAGGACTCAAGACAACAAATATAAATCTGGCTTTGGCATAAATACGCAGGCCAACCATGCGTTGCAGCCGACTCGCTCCAGCTTTGCCCCGGCGAGCGGCGGAACGTGACCGTTAGAAAATGATCTCAAACCATGCGTGTCTTCGTAAGGTGCTGCAGGTGGTCTTGACAGCGCTGCTTCAATGACCTATTATGTATATATGTATGTATGGAGCAACACATGAATTGCCCGGAATGTCATTCGACTAAGGTTGTGAGGATAGGTTTTATCGTTACCAGAAACGGCAAGAAGCAACGGTATCGTTGCAATGGGTGCGGGCGTACATTCTATACAAAGAAATCAAAGGGATAATCTCGGCGAAACTTGGATTGCAGAGGTGAAACATGGTGCGTAGGACGAGAAGGTATCAACTCAAGTAACCTGGCGGTAGAATAGCGCATCGAGGCATTACTGACCGCGCGCTTGAAGAGCGGTGGAGGGAACACCAGGCTAGGTACCCGGGAACCTATATTGTGCTGGTAGTCCCCAAGATATCGAGTGAGTCAGTATTGCGTTGGGAACGAGACGGCGGGAAGCGCATCTAACACAGATACTCCATGATAGGAGAAACCGATAAATGACCGACGGTGTAGCCAAGAATAAGCTTAGGGGCGAAATACGCAGTTGCCCGGTCTGCAATGGCAACGGTGACGGCAATCTGGGGGATCACATAAGAAAATTGCACGGCGAGGAAAGCTATAAATCTGCCGTGTTAGCTGCTAAAGAAGCAGGCCTCGCAGACCCAGAGATTGGAGAAATATTTAATATAAATTTCAAACAACTTGAGCGCATAATCACCGAAGCGTACGGCATAAACATATCGAAACTGGGAAGAACGAAGAAGATTAGCGGTTGGGCGCCTAAAGAGTATGAGGAAGAGACCACGACCGTATGGAGTTTTAGGCAAAGGGGAAATTGGGCTACTCACGACGGTCGTTATAGGGGTAACTGGTCTCCCTATATTCCCAGAAATGTCATTATGAAACATAGTCGGCCTGGCGATACTGTTCTTGACTATTTTGTTGGCGGTGGGACGACCGCGGTCGAGGCTAAACTACTTGGCAGAAAATGCATTGCTCTGGATATCAATACGGCCGCAGTTGAATTGACAAGAGATAACCTGCGTTTCGACCCAGCGTCGAGACTTCTCAACGAGTACCAGATATATGAGCCGGATGTGAGGGTTGGAGATGCGCGGAATCTTGAAGGTATCAAAGCTAGGACGGTCGATCTCATATGTGCCCATCCTCCCTATGCCGGCATCATAAGCTACGGCTTGAAGATTGAAGGTGATTTGTCAAGGCTTAGCTACGATGACTTTATTGCCGAAATGCGCCAGGTGGCCAAAGAAAGTTACCGGGTCCTCAAGCCCGGAGGGAAATGCGCAATCCTTATCGGCGATAGCAGAAATAAGAAGCACGTGGTGCCCATCGGATTTCGAACGATAAACGCTTTTCTAGCCTCCAAGTTCAGGTTGAAAGAACTCGTTATTAAGAGACAGCACAATTGCAAGACGACGGGCTTTTGGTATTCGAACAGCATCAAGCACAATTTCCTTCTCCTCGCCCATGAGTATCTTGCTATCTTTGAGAAGCCTCGAAGGGGAGCGAGGAATTCGGATAATGGCACTGAAAATGGAAATCTGGTAATCTCGCAATCCAGGCAGCATCTGCGCGCAGAACGCGTGCCTGATTTAGAGACGACATCGGTATGGATTTTGCCCGAAAAGGAATTTGAGGAAGAGCTAGATAAAAATGTCATCTGTAGATACTCTGAGACCGGTGACTACTGGCAGGTGTCTATCAAATATGGAGAGGAAATGTCAAAGTCACTGGCATCGGACGAGAAGACAAGCCTCTTGTTTATAAAATCTCCGTGCTTGGACGAAGCTGAACGCCAAGACGCAGTTCGCTCTTACGAAGATGAGGTTCGTCGCTTTGTTGAGAAAAACATCAATCGAATCAATGCCGATGGATTTGTGGTGGTACAAACCCGCGACGTCCGTATTGGCGGTTACATAGAAGCAGTGGCGAAGAAATTGGTTGACATTCTACGCTCTGACAATCTCTGGCTGAAGGAAATCGTGGTATTAACCTCCAACGGAGCGAAACCCGGAGCCGAGACAAGCGGTGAGGATTTGGATATAGTGCATCAATATCTTCTGGTTTACAAAGTATTACATGAATCGCTTGGATTGCCCATCTGACCAGACCCATCAGGACATTATGCCCCCACCACCGCCGCTGTTCGTTGCGCCGCTATCCCAGCCGGTGGCTCCTTTCTGGGAAATTGACTTTGGTGGGTTAAGATGACGAGTCTCCTCAGGGCACACAGAGTCAAACAGACAAACGCTGCACTTTGGTGTCGGTCTGCAAATCTGCTTGCCCACACTGAAATAGAGAAGAAAGTCCATGGACGCCGGGGTCGGCGGACGGTGATTATGCAGGATTTCAGCCCATAATTCCCATACACGTCTCCAGGCGTCGGCGGCTTGGGTATCAACCGCTGAGTACTGATAGCAGTACACATCCAAATAGCTTGCCAGCAGAGGAATTTTCGTTCTAACAATGGCTGTCCTCAAGGCTATGCGCATTGTGTTCGAATCACTGGCTACATCTACCAGGTGGCCATTCTTGGAGTAGCGCCACACGCCCCACTCGGCCATGTCACGAAGGAACATGTCAGCCTTCTTGTAGCTGTAACCGAGATAACCGGCTGATGCCAATTTGTCTCGAATCATGCCGGCGTCGCCATCACAAGCTGTCAATATATTGTACGCGTCTCCATCGAATTCTTCGATGAGAAACTCGGCTGCCGCAATCATCCACTTGCGTCTCTTGTCACCCTGCGAGCTTGTCGCTTCCAGATACTGCAGAAAATCACCTACCAAACCTGAATCTTTGACTAAATCCGCCGCATTGAACCATTCAGGGGTTTCCTTGAACTGTTCAAATGGATTGCGGCCGCCCTTATGTATGTTAATCTTGAAATCTTGAATTGCGGTAAAGAAACGCACATTGGCAACTGCTCGGTCAGAAATACCCTCTCTACTGATGGGCGGTTTCGTCATATATTGCGGGTAGTTCTGCGGGCGCGCATACACAGGATCAAGGATTTTGGCAAGCTTCGAACATTGTGCTTCGTCAATACTTAGCCCCAAGATCGCTTCGTGGTTTCTTTCCCAGTATTTGTGAAAACGGGAGATATAATCGTTGCCTATTTCCTTATCCCGCTGGTACATAAACCTGTTTAATTGATGCAGAAATAGCCGGGCTTTATCGATCTCAGACCGTACTTGAGGAGTCCCTGTTTTTATACCAAGAACCCCAAGCAATTCCTCCAGAAAGTCACTAAATTGGCTAATCATCTTTCTACTGTCGTGCCCACTATACCACAGCGGAAACAGAGGCATCAATGTTGCAGACTGCGAAGGGCCGGTGTACAATGCCGTTAGTCAACTTGACGACAAGGGAGCATCCGCATGGTTAAACGCAGTATCAAACCTAGGTCAACTGGTGACTTGGGAGCAGACGTTAAGCTTGAAAAATGTAGGATAAAAAATGCCCAACCGGAAGAGTTTCGCAAGCAGGTAATGGCCTTACCCCAACTGGGATATGAGGTGGAGGATTTAAGCGATGGGCGGAAGATAGTAGTGACAAAACCTGGCGGGAAGAGCGTTAACGACATAATGGTATGGGTTTATGAAGGACCTGGTGGTACTCATTGGCGACCGAGCCATAGTAAAATAGGGAAAGACCTTAAACTGAAACTGAGCCATCATAAAAAGAATGGACTGGCTGTCATTAAAGCCCTAGAAAAAGTCTATGAAGGCATAGAACCCGACGACATACTCTTAGCAGACCCACTGCTTGGCCAGAATCTGCCTGGATTGCCAGTAGATTTGATCTTAAAAGCGTACAAATGGATTTGGGTACAGGAAGATATGAATTACCCTCCTCCCAGGTTTCTAGGACGAGCCATGTCAATGGAGGGCATTCGGGAAATGAAGGACTAATTCACCGATGAATCTGAAGTTTCTGGGCGATGCCATAGACCATTGGAAGGGCTCCTTGTTTGAATCCTTACAACGAGCAGGCGTTCTTCATCGATTGGCCGTAGATCCTATGGTCAGTGACAGCACCGATTGGAGTCGGGACGACTTTGCACTGTATGCCCGACTCCTTCGTGTCGAATTGTCGCAGCTTGTTCCACACGATGCCGACTTGGGGGCAGACCGAAATCGATACTTCAACGAGATTTCGCACACAGGCGATCTTTTTCTAGACCCGGATACGGGAATCGCGACAGGGCATGTTGATGAGCAAGAAAAATACATCACCCCGTCAGAGATCAAGGGACTACTGCGTATGACCAGCGATCGGCTCCTCATGGTCTACCAGCATGTCCGAGCTCAAACATCGGCCAAGCGGGTCGATTCAGTACTTCACGTTGTACGACAGCATGCCGGCCCGTTTCACTGGTGTTCGTATGAGTCCAGCACCGTGGCAATGATTTTTATCGCCCGGCAGGGAATCCGAAGCGCTGCGGTAACCAAGCACTTTCGTGGTGTTCTAGGGCGACACGTTGAAAATAGAGTTCGCAGTGGGGTCTTACCTTAACCTGTCCACCAATATTTCAATCCCGTTTTTCGACAAGGATGGTGCAGTTTCGCATTACACGATTTAGCGAAATGTTACCATCATCTCTGTCAGTGCCAATATTAGATTGGCTATCAAGAATAGAAAGCTAGACCTACCACCGGTCCCAAGGCAGCAGCCATAACAGGCGTGAATTCCGAAACATAGACTTCAGAACAATCATACCGAGAAGTGACCATCTCCTTGAGTTCATCGACGTCCTCGATGCGCTCAGAATAATGAGCTATTACGTGTAATGGCTTTGTAGCATCGACATATTTCTTTACCATGTCAACCATCATAGTTATAGCTTTTCGCTTCCCTCTAGCCTTACCAAGGCTTTCCACCAGTCCCGTTCTATTGACCATGCCAAGTATTGGTTTCACTTGTAGCAGATCGCCAATGATTGCTGTCTTAGGCGCTCGTCCAATTTTAATTAGATACTTCAGCGTGTCCGGCGACATAAAGAACTTTACTCTCGGTAGCATATCTTGGATTACCTTAACCACCTCAGCTAGGCTCTTACCGGCATGTGCGGCGCGAGCTGCCTCCAAGGCGACAAAACCCTGGGCACCGGTTGCAGTTTCACTGTCAATAACTTCAATACTGAGATTGGGATGTTCTGACTTCATAGTATCTCTAGCTTGAACTGCCCCTTCATGGGTAGCACTAAGTTTCTTAGACAATGGGATACAAACAATATTATCGGTAGACTTGGCCATCTCAGTAATGGCGCTGGCCCAGTCACCCGGTCCGGCAGCACTGGTTGTGGGTAATACTTTCAAACCTTTGAATATGCGCCAGAATTCAGAAGGAGTGATATCTACCTGGTCTCGGTAGTCTTTACCCTCAATGATAAGATGCACTGGCACTACTCGTATGTCGTATTCTTTAATCAGCTCAGTGGGCAGACAATTTGTGCTGTCGGTCACAATACCTACTTTAGACATAGTAATCTTCCTTATTCGGTATTCTCAATCATTGATGTATACTTAGATTATCTAGGCATACAGAGGATACTAACTTATTAAAAAATCTATGTCAAGAGTTTATATGTTGAACATTTTGACGTTTTGGGTTCTCTATTTTAAGGTACGTATTGCGTCAAAATAAACTGTTACCGAACAGTGTACGGTTGCGTCATAAATCATGTTACCAAAGCCGTATAAGTTTTAACCTTTCTTTGTTGATGGGTGGGATATTCCGCCATAGTC
>SDBT01010690.1_pt1 | contig 14794 bp, 6 predicted proteins | sample 2277101 | NCBI WGS metagenome assembly SDBT01 (sample SAMN10404973, study PRJNA504765) | marine sediment metagenome | isolation source: marine sediment core GS10_PC15, 103 cmbsf | place: Arctic Ocean: Southern Knipovich Ridge | collected 2010
ATCATTCCATGACTCTCAATTCCACCAATTTTCTTGGGTTCAAGATTTATCAAGAACAATGCAGTCATTCCAATCAATTCTTCAGGTTTATACTGTTCTGCAAGTCCTGTAACAATGGTTCGTTTCTCTAAACCAATGTCAACTTCAAGGAGGAGTAGTCTATCCTTCTTCGGAACCTTTTCGCATGTCAGTATCTTTCCAGCTCGTAAGTCTATTTTCTGAAAGTCATCAAATGATATCGTTTCTTTTATTGGTGCCAATTTTAGTTCAACCTCACCTGATTGTGCTGCACTAGCTGCAGCTACTCTGTTGCTAATGATCTCTTTGAGCTCTGCAAGGAGATCCTCATCAATCTTGGAAATCACTGGCTTTGGTTTGATTATCTTTATTCCCACTTCAGGAGGAGTAAGAGCATCATCAAGTAGTGAGTCGTGGATTGTTGTAGCCTCATTTCCGAGTTGTGCCCAGATTTCCTCAGCGGCAGATGGAAGGAATGGTTCAATGAAAATTGCCAGTGCTTTTGCAAGGGCTAATGCATTGAACAGGACTTCTCCTGTTTTCTCCATGTCTTCCTTGACAAGTTTCCAGGGTTGTTGGGACTGGAAGTATTCGTTACCAACAGCAGCAATTCTCAGAACTTCATCTGCGACTTTCTTTAGCTCGTACTCATTCACGGCATCTATTATGGTTTCTATTGCTTTCTCAAGTTCCTTCTTGAGTTTTGAATCGAGAGTACCCTTTGGAACTTCTCCAAAGTGCTTGTGAGTGAAGTGAATAGCGCGATAGAGGAAGTTTCCCAGGGTAGCAACAAGTTCGTTGTTCACCTTATCTACGAATGCATCCCAGCTAAAGTCCAAGTCTTTCGTCTGAGATGTGTATGAAGCGATATAATATCGAAGATAGTCTGGATCAAGACCTCTATCAAGATAGTCTTCCTGAACCCACACTACATAGCCCCTACCTCTGCTGAAGTTATGACCCTCGATCTTGACCATTCCTGATGCAACAATTGCGGACGGAAGATTGTAGTCGCTACCCTTTAGCATTGCAGGCCAGAATATACAGTGATGCTGGACTATATCCAAACCAATGTAATGGACAAGTCGACCATTGCCGGGCTTCCAGAATTTTTCCCATTCCTTGGGTTTGCCGATCTTCTTAGCCCATTGTTCTGTACTCGACATATATCCAATCGGTGCGTCAACCCAGACATAGAGTACCAATGAGTCATCACCAGGGAACTTGATTCCCCAGTCGAGGTCTCTAGTTATACACCAGTCTCTTAGACCCTCTTTGACCCAACCGAGTGCAAAGTTCCTTGCATTCTTTGTACCATCCACGTTCTTCAAGAAATCACCAATGAATTCTTGAAAAGCACTCAGTTTCAGAAACTGATGTTTTCTGGTGATGGGTCGGGTGGGATTATCACAGACTGCACATCTAGGGTTCAGTATCAATCCTGGCTCGATGTATCTGCCACAACCTTGATCACATTCATCACCACGTGCATCCTTGCCACAGTAAGGACACTCTCCTCGAACGAATCGGTCTGGTTGAGACCGACCACATGTATCACAGAAGGGGGTTTCAATCTCCTTTGCGTAGATGTGTCCATTGTCAATTAGGGTCTGAACAATCTGGATTGTCCTGTGTTTGTTCTCATCAGTGTCGGTATGAGCGTAGTTGTCGAAGAAGATGTTGAGCTTGGGAAACGTGTCCTCCAGGATTTTATGATATTTCTCATAGGTTTCCTTTGGACTAAGACCCTCTTCCTCTGCTTTCACAAGGACCGGGGTGCCATGTGTGTCTGAACCACAAACGAACGTGACATCTACTCGCATCTTCTTTAGGAGTCTCACGAAAACGTCTGCAGGCACATAAGTCCTAAGATGCCCGATGTGCATCTGCCCACTAGCATATGGCAATCCGCATGTTACAAGTACTGGGTCTTTAGTGGGATAGTTATTCAGTTTTATCAACTCCTTTAGGTATTGCTTGAAACCTACATAGAACTGCATGCGGTGCTGTCTGCAGAAAAGAAAGATACTCTACTCTATAGTATCCTGTACAGGCGACCGTTGAAAAACGTGTTCCGTTAATTCTTTCTCTGAGTTTATTTCCCGCCTTCAGTGAGTAGGTTATCGCATCACCGGAATCTATGGATATAACTTATTCGCTAATTACTACCTGTAAAGAAAGAGTTGAGATGGCACTCCTGTTATTTTTTCCATCACAATCATCACAATAATAATAATAACATCAATTTCATGTCAAAACAAAGAAATCTTCACACTATGGAAGCTAGTACTCTACGGAGTTGAACATAAAATGACCATTTTACAAGGAGATCATCTTCCTAGTTGCTATCTATTGACAGAGCAAATTGATCAAGGCTTTGTTGTAGTAGACAACTTCAGCAGAATCGTGCATGTCAACCAAGCTATAGCTGATATGTTGGGATATAGGACTGAGGAGATGATGGGGCAGCAGCTCAGGAACTTCATCGAGGATGAGAAGAAGTTTGTTGAGCAAGGAGTACCAACGTCTGTAGAGAATCATGAACTTGAGTTCAAAGAAAAGAATGGAGAAGAATTTCTAGCAACAGTTTCTGTAGGTCCTATAGAGTATCATGATGGAACAAGTGGTATGTTCCTACTTGTTAGTAAACAATCAGACTCAGTGGAAATGCAACAAGAAAGTAAAGAGCACTTAGACAAGTATCAATTAATTGCAGAGAGTACTTCCGATGTCATATTCACTCTTAACATGACCATGAATATGACATTTCTAAGCCCTTCAATTTTCCAGTTGACAGGTTACACTGTAGAGGAAACATATGCTCGAGAGTGGGATGAATCCTTAACAACCGACTCCGTCAAGAAGATGGTTGAACTATTTGAAGATGTATTCACTCGTCTTAGTGAGGGCAAGGTGGTTGACCTACCACTCATAGTTGATCTTGAGTTGTATCACAAGGAAGGGCACATCTTGGTGGTCGAGGTGACCGCATCCCCATTGTATGACGACAATGGAAAGCCGATAGGGGCAATCGGCAGTATGAGAAACATAAGTGCACGAAAAGAAACTGAAAGAGCTCTTCGAGAGAGTGAAGCACAATACAGAGCCCTCTACGACAATCTTCCAGATGGGCTTGTCAGAATGGACAGCGATGGTATTCTCACTCACTGCAATGATTATATTGTCAATCTCTTTGGATATTCTAGAGAAGAAGTCATCGGCCAACAAATGGAGATGTTTGTGCATCCTGATTCCTTGGAAGATGTTCGATTAAAGTTCGTCCAAAGTTTAGTTTCTGAAAGCACGTTAGCAGAAGGTTTCGAAGCTATGGGAGTTCGCAAAGATGGATCAACGCTTCACTTCCATTTGACAAGTACAATAATTCAAGCTGAGGGAGAGGTTATTGGTATCCAATCACTTCTTCGAAATATTACAAACATGAAACAAATGCGAGATGAACTCCGTGAAAGGGAAGTCAAGTATCGCAATCTACTCAACAACTTACCACAGAGAATCTTCTACAAAGATGTAAACTCAGTATATCAGGCGGTCAATCCAGCTTATGCAGATGATTTTGGAGTGTCACCTGAATCGTTTGTAGGTAAGACTGATTCCGACTTCTTCCCAGAGGAACTGACTTTGAAATACCTTTCAAGCGATAAGAGAATCCTTGAATCTGGCCAAGTCGAGGAGTATGATGAATTATACATCATTAACAACAATGAAATTGAAGTTCATACAGTTAAGGCTCCTGTCAAAGATGAAGATGAGAATATCGTAGGAATCCTTGGTATATTCTGGGACATCACAGATCGGAAACGTATTGATGCCGCCTTGAGAGAGTCTGAGGAGCGACTTCAGTTGGCCCTGAAAGGGGCAGATTTGGGAGTTTGGGATTGGAGAGCCGATATCGACGAGTTTCAATTTGATGAACGCTACGCAGGTATCCTTGGTTATACACTCGAAGAGATGGGAACATCCTATGAAGACTGGGAGAAGCTTGTCCATCCAGATGATATTGAAGTTATGGATAAGAGATGGAGTGCTCATGTGGACGGAGAAACTGATTTCTACAGCTCCGAGCATCGTATGATTGCAAAGTCGGGAGAGCATAAGTGGATATTAGAGCGTGGCAGAGTTCAAGAGTGGAAAGAAGATGGTGGAACCAAGAGAGCTACAGGTACAATTCTTGATATAACGGAACGTAAGCAGACAGAAGAAGCCCTAAGAGAATCTGAAGAACGGCACAGGACAGTCATACAATCATTGCAAGATCTTATTTTTGTAATTGATGAGAAAGATTGCTACTCTCAGTTTTATTCAGGAAATGTTGGGGACCTTATTGTCCAGCCAGAACAATTTATTGGAAAACCTCTGGTTGAAATTCTTTCAGAAGACCTTAGTCGAGTATACAAAGAGAAAGCTAAGCTGGTCCGAAAAACTGGAAATAGTGAAACTTTCGACTATTCATTAGAAATCAATGGCAAAAATGAACGTTTCTCAGCCATCGTTAGTATGCATGATGATGGAAAAAGCGTAGTCATAGTTGCTAGAAATATAACTGCACGTGCTAAAGCGGAGGAAACCGTTTCAAGAGAACGCGAGTCATTTCGATCCATTGCAGAAGCGTCAATCTTTGCTACTGACTTGGAAAATCTTTGTCAACGAGCTCTTACAGGATTGGTTGAAGCGCTTGGGTTTGACAAAGGAGTCGTAACACTATATGATAAGAAAGAGAATGTCCTAAAGACCTTTGGTCATGTTGGCTTCGAGGAGGGAGCCTTGTTGGACTCAATTCCTGTGACCGACAAGAATATCGACCGTTATTTGATTGTTAGGGTTGCTAAAACTCTGAGTCCAATATTCGCTCCTGATGTCGAAACAGATTCATCCCTTGGGTCACTAAAAAAATGGTTGGATATTCTAGGCATTAAATCTCAAATGTCATGGCCAATGCTGGATGAGAGCGGAAACCTGTTAGGAGTAATTAACATTGCCGGAAATACTCCCAAGCACATTGAGGAAAACGCAAAAACGTACTTTGAAACAATCACCAACATCTTCGCGCGAGTATTGGAGAAACACATGGCAGAAAGAGAGGTTCTAAGACTCAACGAGCACCTCACCCAACTTGTGGATGAGCGCACTGCAGAGCTAGCAGCAGCCAACAGGGAATTGGAAGCTTTTGCATATACAGTATCTCATGATCTTCAAGCACCTCTGAGAACAATGGAGGGTTTCAGCCAAGCAGTCCAAGAAGACTATGCCGATAGCCTTGATGAAACTGGTAAAGATTTCTTACAGAGAATAAGGGCTGCAGCAATTCAAATGGGAATCCTGATAGAAGATATACTCACCCTCTCGAAAGTGACTAGGGCAGATATCAATAAACAGGATGTAGATTTCACGAAGATGATTGAGGAAGTCACTATTGAACTCCAAGCCGGTGAACCAGAACGGGAAGTTGATATTGTGATTGCAGATTGCATCACGACCCGAGGAGACCCTCGTCTGATGCGGTCAGTCCTAGTCAATCTACTTGGAAATGCCTGGAAATTCACTCATCATAAGGATAATGCCAAGATTGAATTTGGTTGCATAGAGAAGGATGAAGAAACTATTTACTTCATAAGAGATAATGGTGCAGGCTTCGACCAGAAGTTTGCAGAGAAATTATTCAAACCGTTTCAACGTCTTCATCGGAAGGACGAATTTGAAGGTACAGGGATTGGACTTGCCACAGTGGACCGAGTAATACGCAAGCATGGAGGAAGAATTTGGGCTGAAGGCATTGTAGGCGAAGGCTCAACGTTCTACTTCACACTAACATAACTATCTCAAAGAATCTGGTGATATCACAACTTCGCAGCCATCTGACGGAAAAGTAGTGATCCAATCAGCATGTCTATCATAAAGCTTAGATTCCTGAATACCAGGAAAGAGGGTTCGATGATAGCAATTACTCCCAGACTCACATATAGTCCAAGTAGAATCACGAAGACCATTTTTGATAATCGGATTTCTTGTCGGTCATTCAAAGATAGCAACAGCATCACGATGAAAATGAAACCAGCCATATAGCTCGAGATATCCTTTACATACATAACTATCCACAGTGATGAGAATACGCTATCTGCTGGTACCCAACCATTCGGAACACCAGTTAATAGTGCAACCTGAAATGCATTCTCGATGAGATCAGTGAAGCCAGTAGTCAAGCCAAATGCAAAACCCAACATTGAGATTACTCTATCCCTCTCTTTCGTAATCAGAAAGAGCCCATAGAAAATACAAAGATATCCAATAATGAAAAAGTTGTCAAACACTAAACTTACTAGTGTGATGTTAATGTCTGTGGCTGATGCAGCTATCAAGTCAGCAATTACATTTCCAATCGCTCTCACTTCGTAGAGACTTCCTCCACCAGGATCGAGAAGGGTCATAGCAGTCATTCCTAGTGTCATGAGGAAACCTAGGAAGATGAAAACAGAAACGGTCTTCAACCTCGATGCAATATCATCCATCATTTTCTTCTCCTTCTTTCGAACTTAGTGGCAGGGAGTGACTTCCTCACCTTAAACTTTCTGAAAACTTAGAACACGTGTTCAAACATTTTCGAATTAAATACTTCGATTTTAATAAATATTGAGAACTAGTTCATCTTGCGAATGCGGGTTCGCATTACTCTCTCAGCACGGGTTCTGTGTCTTCGCAAGAGAGTCCTAGTACCCTTCGAACGTGCCAATTTTGTTTTTCCAGCAACGGTCATGTTGATCAGCTCGGGTTTGGAGAAGGTGTGGGGGACTAAGCCTAGGGAGCTTGCCCCCACTGTGTCTCTGATACCGGGAGGTGCACGGAGACAGCGAATTGACCTCATTGGAAATGAGGATCGTAAAGGTGTCAGGAACACGCGTACAGATATCGAAGACTCATAGCGTCTTGATCTGTGGGTTCACGGTCACTATCGAGAAGGCCGTACAGTGTGTGCAAGACTTCGGCGTTCTTCTGTAGGGTTGATGATGGTCGTGTGTTTTCGGTCATTTTCGCGTTCTCCGTTTGTATTCAAATTGTGTGATACAACTCACCTCTAGTACGCATGGAAATCTTAAGAAGGTAAGTGTTGTCTACCCAATACAGACGTAACACCGACGTAATACGAGAAGATTATGCTGACTATATACACACAGAGGCTGCGCTAAGGATAGGAACGCGCTGTGCGATGCACCCTAAAATTCAAGTTCCACAAGAAGGCGAGGGGAGAGGGGGTCAAGAAATTCATTCATTTTATTCAGGTGGAAAACAACTGTAACACCTATTTGTATGAACACAGAGTGTTGCACCGCATTTTGGACATCGGTATTTCTCTTTCTGACTGTTGAGGAATTTCTGCATTCCACTGTTCTTAATGAAATTCAGATTCTCAATTACACTTACGTTGTATTTCTCCGTGTAGCGGTCTTCAAGTTTCTGAAGATGGGCGCATGGATATTCTGTACATTCAAAACAGAATTCTACTTCGTCTTTGAATAGAAGTTCGCAGTGTTGTTTTAGAAAGGCACACGTTCCGGTCCTTGATCTACATCCTGGACAGGTATGCTTTCGCTTTGCTCCACTCATAGTATAGCCAAAATAAGCGACGCAGATAGCGCAGTTATTTCCACAAGGGGCAATAAGCTCGGATTTCATCACTACTATGTGTAGAACATATTCCTATAGTTTTGTTGGAATCTCCTTGAAAATCCAACAACTACATTAGGAGCAATCCGAAGGTCAATATTTACGTGTGAGGTTATACAAAATGCAACCCGATAAGATGACAACTGAAACGCAAACCCTAGTTGTATACCCAATATCATCTGCTGTACGAGAAGCAGAATTGTTTCTCAAGAAAGTGGAGAGTATTACAACTTCCAATGACATTCAGAAGAAATTCCTTGATGAAATCCATGCATATTGTAAAGGAGATATTTCACAAATCAAAGAAATAGAGAGTATAGCAGACATTGACAATAAGAAGATCAACAAGTGGTTGGAGGATAGGGGATTTCGGATAAAACTTGAACCTTTTGGACCAGGAGGATTTGGTGTTGCAAGTGTTCTGGACCTATTGGGAAAATGGGCAATGAAGGGTAAGAAGTGGTCTGTGGAAACGGAAGATGGAGAATATTTTCCAGGAGTAAAGATGACTACCTACGGTCAGAAGTTTTATCGTGTGAAGGACAATCCAAACTTCATTATTGATATTGAAACAAAGGATAGTGATCACGTCCATCTAATGATGGTAGATGAAGTTCCCACAGGTCTAGCATTACTTGACTATGTTGAAAAGATTCACAAAGAGAAGATGACTGTTCCCTTCGAGTACGACGGGGTCATCTTCCCGAAGATTGACCTTGATGAAGAAACAATATTGGAGTGGATTATCGGACTTCAATTTGATACTCCAAAAGGGGAGGTTCCATTCTATGTCATTGCACAAGCCTTGCAACAGACAAAGTTGAAGATGAACGAGATTGGATTCAGGGTGAAGAGTGCAGTAGCATTGGGAATTCTAGCAGGGGCTGCACTCAAGAAAACTGAGCCCTATGTAATCAATCGACCCTTCCTGATGTGGATAACCAGACCCGGACTCACTAAACCACTGTTCATTGCATACCTGAACAAGGATGTCTGGAAAGATCCTGAAGGTCTTGATATGTAATATAGAGAATAAATCAAAATGAAAAGAGATCATAGAGTGTGATTGCACGCTCTATGAATTCTCAAACAGCAACTATACTAGTGACTTTGCTTCGTCAATCCACTTCTGGATTTGCTCAACACTGAACTTGTATCCAGCTGGAACTCTGACATCGCCTTCAGCAAGAGCATCAGTGATTTTCTGATATAGAGTTTCAGCACTTGCTTCGCTTAGAGATTTTAAATCCTCCATCCCAGTTGCAAATACAATGGCCTCGGCGTCTTCTTCTGAGACAGTATCAAGCCAAGAGAACCGACTCATTGCAATCCATCGCTCAGCCTGTTCAACATTGACATCGCAAATCTTCGCGACTTCTTCAGCATCAGCAACAATCATTTCTGCGACTGTGGGAATTCCAGCAGCACGAAGCTCCTTTCCATAGACGGCTCCAATCCCTTCAATTGATTCAATTGGAAGATCACTGAGAGGTGCTGCAGGTTTCTCAACAGCAGGCACATGCAACTCTGCATGTTCATCCTCAGGTTCAGCCGGTTTAGGCTTCTTCTCTTCCTTTGGTCTAGTTTTTGGTTTTACTGGCTTCTCAAACTCGTCAGCTGTATCAAGTAGACAACCAAAAAGAAACAATACTAGAGCTGCTCCAAATACAATCAAGGAAAGATTGTAGTCAATAGGTTTCACAAACACATATGCTATGATTGCTAGGGGTATTGCAATAATGAATGCAACCACAGCTCTTTTGTCACTAAAAATTCCCATAGTAATGAACTCCTAACCCAACATAATAGTGATAGCAGTTATCAATGCACCGCGGATGAGTGTCTAACTAGGATGTAAATTCGTCCTCATCATCTGCTGCTGAAATCTCACGGTCAACAAATAGAGCTGATACGTTTTCCGTTTTGTCCGGTACATCTCCATTTGCCATTTCAATCAAGTCACCATCAATTGCATCCATCACAATCTTGTATGCATGTGATTCTTCAATACCACAGGATGCTATGCCTTTTGCCAGATCTTCTAATTTGAAGCCTTCACCATTTTCAAGTTGTAGCGCAGCTTCTTCGAGACATCTCATTGACTTTGGGAATGATACATCCTTAGATGTACGAAATCGCTCAATTAGGTAACCATCAAGGAGGTCGAAGAACAGTGTATCCAGAATTTTGGTCTGTTCCATATCCTCAACACTAGACTTTTGATCAGCTAGTATTTCATCAAACATTGCGCCCGTAGCTCTACCAAATGCCTCCATACCAACCTCTTGGAATTTAGATGGAGAATGTACTGTGATGAAGGCAACAATCAAACTTCTCGTCGGAACTGCACTGATGATGTCTGAGATGGGAATCACATTGAATTCCCAGTGTTTCTCATCCATTTCAAATTCAGACCTGAAGTGAGTGATTGCTGTGATAAAGGCTGAAACCATGGCCTCTTCAAACCCGCCCTTTAAAATCTTGGAATACACTGGCAAACCACTCGTCTTGTGAAGAACAATAATACCTAGGATGTTGGACACATCGTCAAATCTCTTCTTAACCTGATGAGCTTCAAGATTCCTTCGTCTCTTTCTGGTGTTATTAACTCTATAACCAATCACTGAACCAACAATTAGGAGGATTACTAAACCGGAACCAGTTGCAATTGGAATTATTCGTAGTACAAAGTCTTCAGACTTTAAGAATAGGGAAGTGAAAGTTCCAGCTGTTAATTCAAAGTTATCTTTGGATACACGAATCTCAAGTTCGTATTCACTTGTTGATTGATAGAGTGGAAATGTGTACATGACTCTGTAAACACCAGGAATATCTGTTTCTTCCATGATTTCGTAAGTACCTGTGGGATTTTCAATAACAGTCATCCTGAACTCAACCAATGCCCCAGTAACAGGTGTATCTGTTCCCTCTACCGTCAACGCAATTTCTATGGGGAATTCCTTACCCTCAACATTAGAAGGCAATGTAAGAAGTTCAGCCTCGACTCGAACTGGTTCGACATCGAGGATAAATTGGGCTGAACCCACAGCGTACCCGATTTTTGATGCACTGACTGTAATTATCCAACGACCAACAGTACTTGGATCTAGTTGAATGTAATAAATACTTGAATCTTCAGAGTATGACCAATTCAAACCTATTGATGGAATCAATTGAATTGAAATCTCTGCTCCAGTTATATCCCAAGTGAAATCTGTGCGTTCGTAAGTAAAAACTAGCTCGCTAGTTTGGAGATAACTTATGGAATCTGATGAAACACCGCCATACAATTGTAGTTCGGTCTGTATTCTTGAAGCTCCAAGAACAAATCCAGCAGAGTCACTTTGATACCCTGTAAGTTCTGCTCGAAAGATAATATCGAAAGTGCCAATCTCCAGGGGTGCTAATGTCACACGGTAATATCCGCCACCAATATCCTCGAAGGTTGTGAAGTTTACTGCAGATGGGGGATTCTGGATAGAAATGTTTGCATTCTCTAGACCGATTAAATCTTCACTCTGATAACGCACATAGACAGTAAATTCCTGATCGAATGCAATTGTTGTGCTTGTATTTAGAACTGTCAAACTAGATGCGATTGCAGTTGCGGTAATTGTAAATCGCACAAACTGGACTTGATGGTTGAGGAGTGATGCTTTCACAAGAACTGTAAAGGTATTGGATATTTGAGGTGTAAGAACGATAGAGTAGATGCCTGAATCGCCAGGGATTGTTGAGCCCCAAGACAACCCAGTTTCAGGAACAACACTCTCAATCGAAATGTTAGCACTAGCCAATCCAAAATCAGAACCATTTGTGTAACTCATAACTAATCGGTAGTCTTTCCCAAAGCTTACTATTCCAGCAGTTCCATTGTATGTCGTGAAATTGGTTGAGATATCACGAACTACTAGGAAGAAGGAATCGGATGCACTCTGATAGTACTGTTTGAAGGCGGCTATCGTAACAACGTAGGTTCCGGATATCGTTGCACTGAATTCAACACTGTATTCACCCAAACTTTTCTCGATGAGATTCCAAGACAAACCACTGGGTGTTCCAGAATACAGAATTGAGATAGACGCACTTTCGATTCCAACTTCATCGAAAGTCTTGTATGTAAATGTAGTATTGAATACATCCGTCAACCCGATCTCGAAACTATTTCCACCTGGTACAACTAAACTTGCTTCTACATCATTAACCACAAGTACGAAGACTGTACTTCCGGGTTCAGAGTTATTCTCGGTAGCTACAAATCGGATAGTGAACACACCTGCGGTGTCAGGTGTCAAAGTGACTGAGTAATTTCCTGGTTCGCCACTGACCTCTTCAACGGTAGTGTGTGAGAGACCAACTGCTGGTGCAACGCTATCAACGACAACTGATGCAGAGGGGATAGGTGTATCAGTATGGTCTGAATATTCCAGTTTGAGTGAATAGTCATCTGATATATTGACACGCGCTGAAGTGTCCCCTAATATCACTAATGAGCTTGCAATAGGTGAAACAATTAGTGTTAGTAACAACTGTTGTGACTCATGGTCAGGTTTCTCGAATGTGGTATCGAGCAGATATGTTCCCGATGGTTTTGCAGATGTGTCAAGAGAAACAAGATAGATGCCGGGAATAGAATCTTCGACAACGTTCCAATAACCAAGGGTCCAATTTAAGTCAACGCTTACATCACTATTGTTGACAACCGGCCCCCAAGTATCGGTTCCTGAATCATATACTTCAAAGTTGAAGGTCAATGATATTTCAGAGCCCCATTCCGCAGAAGACCAAGGAGCATTTTGTGAATTCAATCTAGTGATATTTGTAGATACAATTAGGATATCACAACTTACATTATCATAATAGGGTCGTGACGCATCTACTTGAACAATGAAATTCCCAGCACCGATATCTTCAGTATCAAGTGAAACTTCCCACCAATTCTGCACAGGATTTGCACTGAAGTTGACAGTGGATATAGACCAATTTCCTGAAATCGTTGCAAGGTCATCAAGAATGTAATCCCCTGTATCATCATCAGTGTAACGAACAATCCCTGTTACAATTTGTCCAGCATCTGTTTCAATGATTTCTGGATCCCCGACGAGGTTAGCAATATGATGAACCTCAAAAGTTGCAATATCAAATGCTACTTCTGTTCCGTTTGTCCAGACAACCTCAATACACCATAATCCAGCTGGAGAAGAACCAGATGATAGAAGATGAGAAATTCCTGTGACTTGGCCTGCAACGCCCCCATCCAGAGTTTCAGAAGTCCATTCGCCGCCATCTGGTAAAGTCCATGTTACATTTACATTATCTACGATTGAAGGAGTTTCAACAGTAGTTCCAATTGTTACCTGTGTTCGAGTTTCATTTCCAACTCTGAACAATGTATCATCGGACCAATCAGTAGCAACAGAATCATACTTTTGCGCTACTATTGATTTTGCGTAATTAGGAGACTCCAGTTTAATCTCCCACCATCCCAGCCGGTCTAGAATCGAACTTGGTATATTTAGATAGCCAGTTCCGATTGTACAGTTTACCGTTAAATCTGATAAGAAGGGGTCAGAGATAGTTATGTTCTCCCAATCCACTGGGAAGAGAACTATCATTTCTGTGTCTTCATAGTTACCAAGGTATCCAACATAGGAGTAGAATGTTAAATCAGAACTATTCCCATATTCTGCTAAATATGCGACTCCAGTATTCGCAATATTAGTTTCCCAATTTGAATCAGTAAATCGATGTGATTTTAGACGGGTCTTATAATCGAATGAAATACTTGTGTTAGAACTTAATGAAACTGAAACTGGACTGATTGTCCAATATGATGAATTCTCTATCAATGCAGTATATGTACCTGAAGACCCGCTAAGTGTGGAAACCGTACTTCCAATCTCAAATTGAAGTTGAACTTGTTCTGCTGTAGGACGTGTTGTCTTTATGAACGAAACATCATCCAAATACACAGTGATGTAAGCAGCATTACCAATACCATCTGCAATACCATTATCGTCATAATCCCACCTTTTATCCAAAACCAATGTTTCCTCAATTCGTAACCCAATCTCAAATACAAAAGACGTAGGAACCCCTGCTAAAGTTAGTGGAATCACACCACTATTAATCCAGACACCCCTCTGTGAAAGAGTTAGGAGACTCATATTCCATACAGGAGAACCATTGATGTATACTGTTATGCTGCAATTACCTGTTATGGGTTCATCCACTAATGGATTTTTATCAAGGGGACCTCTCAAATAGAAGTAATCAAAGTTGAGCAGAAAATCCTCAGTATACGGAGCATTTTGAACTGTTTGAGTCCAAACAATTCGCGTACCCGCATCATGACCAAAATCATTCTGACCTACTTTTCCACCTTGATTTTCTACAGTGATATATTGACGACCAGAATCATCAAAAGCTGCAAGTTGAAAATCATCTGGGTAAGTAGAAGTATCATCGCTATCTGCACTCCAACCCAAGGGGTAGTAATCAACTGTGCCATTGGGATTAAGGTTAATTCCGGGGATACCTTGGTCATAGCTTCCATTGACTGCGTAAAGTTTCTCAAGATTCCAGACTGTTACCTCAGCTTGGTCTGCAACCCAATCATGGGCACTATCCAGTGGCAAGTCATATACAAGATTTTCATATGTATCGGTACGTGCGGATAGATTCTCAGATGCAGCATATCCAATTTGTTCCACTAAAACTGGATCAAGCACTCCTCCACTAACACCATTGCTTCCAGCTACTGAAAAATCAGAAGAGTGTGGCTGTAAATCTTCTTCAGGTGTTAGCGTGACGATTTCATTTTGCAGAGGTGATGAGCCTGATTGTAATGATTGATCATTATTGTTATTGAGAAAGACATCAGGAATATACGAAACAGTTACTAAAAACATTGTAAGAACTAGTAAAGCAGCTATCTTCCTTCCATAGAACACTCTCATCCTCATCACTTCACCCAAATATGTCCAGCAAATCTTGTATTTAACGTAATTGGAGGATTATATCACTGCAATTATTCTAATTACGTTTGTGTTCATTCTTGATTTCTTTATGGAATTGTCACTATATTCCATTGACAAAA
>SDBT01010691.1_pt1 | contig 14793 bp, 14 predicted proteins | sample 2277101 | NCBI WGS metagenome assembly SDBT01 (sample SAMN10404973, study PRJNA504765) | marine sediment metagenome | isolation source: marine sediment core GS10_PC15, 103 cmbsf | place: Arctic Ocean: Southern Knipovich Ridge | collected 2010
GCACACGAGCGCAGGACCTCGCCTGAGCTGCTGTCAGGCCGGCGGGGTTGGGGCCCCCGCCCGGCACAGCGATGAGCGCTTGCGGCGAAGAGCCATGAGCACAGCGATGAGCGCTTGCGGCGACGAGCCATGAGCACAGCCATGGCGCCGGCCGTTACGACGTTACGAGCCTGCCTTCGCCAGCTGCTTGGTCTTCTTGCGGGAGACTTCGCCAAGCTCGACGTAGGCGGCGAGCTCGTCGAGGAAGGTGTTGAGGGTCGACTTCAGCTTGATGGCGAAAATCGGGCCCATGAGCTTGCCCAAGGCGTTCGTCTCTATCGTGACCTCCAGCTCGACCTCGCTACGGTCCGCGCCGGCCGGGCGGACGGTGGTGTGGTTGCGAGCGAGCGTGATGAACGATGGCATGCCATCGACCTCAAAGACGAAGTCCTTGTCGTCCTCGGAGTAGCTGGTGAAGGCCTCCGTGAGGTCGCCGAAGCCCGGAGTGGCGCATACACGACCGCCGACGGTGGCACCGTCGGGGGTGGGCGCATCGGTGTTCCGCGATGAGCTGGCGACGGCCGAGGACCAATCGCCGACCTGGTCGAAGCCGTGGGCCACGACTTTCCAGACGCGGTCGGTCGGTGCGTTGATGGTCTTGGTCTTGGTGAACTGCATGAAGTGTTCTCCTGATGCCGGCGGCGGTGTCCATCACCGCTCGGCACTGAGTGTGCCGCGCGATCCCGAGCCGTGCGATGAGCGAATGCGGCGAAAGAGTCATAACGGGTTCGCTACGGCCGGCGGGGTTGGGGCCCCCGCCGGCACTGCGATGGGCGCATGCGCGAAGAGCCAAAAGGACAGTAGGGTTATCGCGGCTTCCCTCCTCACACTCCCCGCTGCCGCGTCCATGTGGATGGAGAGAACCCATGAACATCGCCGCCGTGCGGGGCGTGCTGTCCCACGCCCCCGACGAGCGCGTCCTTCCCTCGGGTGACCGCCTGGTCGCCTACGACATCACCGTTGCGACCGCGGCCGGCCCGGCCGAGACAGTTCCGGCGGTCTGGTTCGAGGCTCCCGCCTCCGCGATGGACCTCGAGGCCGGCGACGAGGTTGTCGCAGTCGGCCGGGTCCGGCGCCGGTTCTTCCAGGCTGGGGGCGCCACCAGTAGCCGTACCGAGCTGGTAGCCGAGAAGGTGCTCCCGGCCCGTCAGCGGCGGCGGGTCGCGACCCTTCTCTCTGCGGTCGCTGACCGCCTCGTTGACGCTGTGGCGTGACGTGAACGGGGCCGGGACGCCGCGAGGGCGGTATGGGGCGTACGGCACGCGTACTCTGTGGAAACAACGATCTGGGCAATGCGACCGAGGAGTGCATCGTTATGAGCATCGAGAGCCTGCTGGGTGAGGATGCGGAGTACCTGCTCAGCTACGAATCCAAGACGATCCCGAAGGACGACCTGAGCCTTCCCGGGGCCGACTACATCGACCGGATCTTCCGGGACACCGACCGGCCCCCGCAGGTGCTCCGCAGCCTCCAGTCGGTGTTCGATCACGGGCGGCTTGCCGGCACCGGCCACGTCTCGATCCTCCCTGTCGACCAGGGCATCGAGCACTCCGCCGCAGCGTCGTTCGCGCCGAATCCCAAGTACTTCGACCCTGCCTGCATCGTCGAGCTGGCGATCGAGGGCGGCTGCAACGCTGTCGCTACGACCTTCGGGGTGCTCGGCATGGTCTCGCGGCGATTCGCCCACCGCATCCCGTTCATCGTGAAGCTCAATCACAACGAGCTGCTGACCTACCCAAACCACTTCGAGCAGATCATGTTCGGCACCGTGCGTGAGGCGTGGAACCTCGGCGCCGCCGCTGTCGGCGCCACCATCTACTTCGGATCCGAGGAATCCGACCGCCAGCTTATCGAGGTGAGCAGAGCATTCGCCGAGGCCCACGAGCTCGGCATGTTCACCGTGCTGTGGTGCTACCTGCGCAACGACGCCTTCAAGGTTGACGGCGTCGATTACTCGGCAGCCGCCGACCTCACCGGCCAGGCCAACCACATGGGCGTCACAATCGAAGCCGACATCATCAAGCAGAAGCTGCCGGAGAACAATGGTGGCTTCACCGCCGTCGGCTTCGGCAAGACGAGCCCGCTCGTCTACGACGAGCTCACCACCGACCACCCGATCGACCTGTGCCGCTGGCAGGTCGCGAACTGCTACATGGGCCGGATCGGGCTCATCAACTCGGGCGGCGCCTCCTCGGGAGCCAGCGACCTGGCCGAGGTGGTCCGCACAGCCGTGATCAACAAGCGGGCCGGCGGCCTCGGGCTGATCAGCGGGCGCAAGGCCTTCCAGCGCCCAACGAACGAGGGCGTTGAGCTGCTGCATGCCATTCAGGACGTCTACATGGACGACGCCGTCACCGTCTCCTGAGCGCGTCGAGCCCGGATGCGATGTCGTGTCGGCAGCGACGCCCGAAGGTAGCCTTGGCGCTCGAGGTAGCCTGCCGTAGATCCGAAGGGTGACCGTGTCCGATACTGCCGAGCGAACCAGGCACGCGCTCGGCCAGATCGTGATCCGCTTCGCCGGGGACTCCGGCGACGGCATGCAGGTCGCCGGCACCAGGTTCACCACTGCCAGCGCCCTGTTGGGCAACGCGCTGCTTACCCTGCCCGACTTCCCGGCCGAGATCCGCGCCCCTGCCGGCACCCTCGCCGGCGTGTCCGCCTTCCAGGTCCACATCTCCGATCACCCGATCACGACACCGGGCGACGCGCCGGACGTGCTCGTCGCGATGAACCCGGCAGCGCTGAAGGTCGAGGTCGGCCAACTCGAGCCCGGCGCGACCGTGATCGCCAATGTTGACGCCTTCACGGATCGGAACCTCGCGAAGGCCGGGTACGACACGAACCCGCTCGAGGACGGCAGCCTCAGGGGCTACACGCTGTACGAGGTGCCGATGACGAGCCTCACCAAGGAGGCCGTGTCCGATCTGGGCATCAAGCCGCGAGACGCCGAGCGGTCGAAGAACTTTTTCGCGCTCGGCCTGGTGTCGTGGATGTATACGCGACCTGAGCAGCCAACCCTCGACTGGATCAAGGAGAAGTTCGCCGGCAAGGAGAAGATCATCGAGGCGAACACGGTCGCCTTCGGTGCAGGTCATGCCTTTGGCGAGACAGCTGAGCTGTTCGACCATCCCTACGAGGTGAAGCCGGCCCACTACGAGCCGGGCACCTACACGAACGTCACCGGCAACACCGCCCTCGCGTGGGGCATCGTCGCCGCAGGGCAGCTGGCCGAGCTCCCGGTGTTCCTCGGGTCTTACCCGATAACCCCGGCGTCCGACATCATCCACGAGCTCTCCCGGCACAAGAACTTCGGGATCCGGACGCTCCAAGCCGAGGACGAGATCGCCAGCATCGGTGCCGCCATCGGCGCGTCGTACGGCGGGCACCTCGGGGTGACGACCACCAGCGGCCCGGGCATGGCGCTCAAATCCGAGAGCATGAGCCTTGCGGTGAGCCTCGAACTCCCGCTGCTGGTGATCGACATCCAGCGGGGCGGCCCGTCGACCGGTCTCCCGACCAAGACCGAGGCCGCCGACCTACTGATGGCGATCTACGGCCGGCACGACGACACGCAGGTCCCGATCGTCGCGGACCGTAGCCCGTCGCACTGCTTCGACGTGGCCATCGAGGCGGCGCGCCTGGCGCTCAAGTACCGGACACCTGTGATCCTGCTGTCCGACGGCTACCTCGCCAACGGGTCCGAACCGTGGAAGCTGCCGTCGGTCGACGACCTCCCCGACATCGGTACGCCGTTCACCACCGATCCCAACGGCACCGACGACGACGGGAACCCCAGGTTCCTGCCCTACCTCCGCGACGACGTCACGCTCGCGCGGCCGTGGGCGATCCCCGGTACACCTGGCCTCGAGCACCGCATCGGCGGCCTCGAGAAGGAGGACGTCACCGGCGACGTCTCCTACGACCCTCAGAATCACGAGCGGATGGTCCTGCTCCGAGCGGCCAAGATCGCCGGGATCGCCTCCGACATCCCCGAGATCAGCGTCGACGGCGACGTCGACGACGCAGAGGCGTTGATCCTCGGCTGGGGGTCCACCTGGGGAGCCATCGACGGCGCTGTCGACCGACTCCGTGACGGGGGACGCAGGGTCGCGCGGGCCCACCTCGTGCACCTGAACCCGTTTCCGGCGAACCTTGGCGACGTCGTCCGGCGATATCCGAAGGTCCTCGTCCCCGAGCTGAACCTCGGCCAGCTCTCCCAGCTCGTCCGGGCCCGCTACCTAGTCGACGCGCAGCCGATCACCAGCGTGCGAGGTCTTCCGTTCACGTCCGGCGGGCTCGAGCATGCCATCTCTGGAGTCCTCGATGACTGAAGCTCCGACGACCACCAAGGCCGACTGGACCAGCGACCAGGAAGTCCGCTGGTGCCCAGGATGCGGGGACTATTCGGTCCTCATGGCAGTGCAGATGCTGATGCCCGAGCTGGGCGTCCGTCGCGAGGACACCGTGTTCGTCTCCGGCATCGGCTGCGCGGCGCGTTTCCCCTACTACATGAACACCTATGGCATGCACAGCATCCACGGGCGGGCGCCCGCGATCGCCACCGGGCTTGCGGTGGCGCGGCCGGACCTCGACATATGGGTGGTCGCCGGTGACGGCGACGCCCTGTCCATCGGTGGGAACCACCTCATCCATGCGCTGCGGCGCAACGTCAAGATCAAGATCCTGATGTTCAACAACCAGATCTACGGGCTCACCAAGGGCCAGTACTCGCCGACGAGCGAGGTCGGGAAGGTCACCAAGTCGACGCCGTTCGGGTCCCTCGACACGCCGTTCAACCCGATCAGCCTCGCGCTCGGCGCCGAGGCCGGCTTCGTCGCCCGTACCCACGACATGGACCGCAAGCACATGATGGAGACCTTCCGTCGGGCGCACGACCATCCCGGTGGTGCGTTCGTTGAGATCTACCAGAACTGCAACGTCTTCAACGACGGCGCCTTCGACGACGTCACCTCGAAAGAGAACCGATCGTCGATGCTGATACCGCTGGAACACGGCCAGCCCGTTCGCTTCGGCGCCGACGGTGAGCGTTGCGTGGTGCTCGACGAGCGCGGCCAGGCCCGTGTCGCCGATGTGGCCGACGTGGGAGAGGACGCGGTGCTGGTCCACGACGAGTGCCGCGAGGACCCAAGCGTCGCGTTCGCCCTGTCCAGGCTCGCCTCCGGTCCGCACACGCCGACGCCTATCGGTGTCTTGCGCGCTGTCGAGCGTCCGGAGTATGCCGAGGCGGCCAGTCAGCAGATAGCGGCCGCACAGGAGCAGAGCGGGCCCGGCGACCTCGACGCCCTCCTCCGCTCCGGCGCAACCTGGGACGTTGAGTAGCCGCTGTCGACTAGCGACAGCAGCTGCGCGTATCAGTCCAGAGAGCGAAAGACCACGCCGGTGTTGGGCTTGGGGTAGAAGTAGGTGGTCTTGGTCGGCATGAGCTCGCCCCCGCGGGCGGTCGCCGCGATCTGGTCGATGGTCGCCGGCCGTAGCAGCACCGCCGCCTGAGCCTGTCCCGTATCGACCAGACGCTGGACCTCCCCTGCGCCCGACTGGAAGGTCACCTCGTGGTCCGGGAGCCCCGCCAGAGCCACGTCGAGACGGCTGGAGTCGAGGTTGCTAGCGGCGGCGAAGAGCTCCGGGCGCGGACGGAGCAGGAAGCTCCCGTTGGGGATTATCAGTCCCAGCGCCTCCTCGTCGACGAGGAGGCGGCCGATCTCGGTCCCCTTCGCGGCCGTGTCGGCGACCTCGAACCACGATGTCAGCGCCGCTGGGAGCTCGAGGTCGGATGGGAGGCCGGAGAGCAACCGGTGGATCGGTTGGACCTCCAGCTGATCGTCCGCAAGCTCGACGACGAAAGCCAGAAGGGAGTCCCATGGTCCCGGTCCGTCGGCGTCCCGCCGCTCGTCCCGGTAGGTCAGCGACGTGCTGTACCGGTGGTGGCCGTCCGCGATGAGCACAGGTCTCGCCTCCACCGCTGACGACACGGCCGCGAGCTTTTCCGGCTCGGTGATCTGCCAGAAGCTGTGCTGCACGCCGCGGTCGTCGAGCCATTGGGCGAACGGTGGCTCCTGGAGCTCCCACAGGGCGCTGAGTCCCTCGGTGGGAGAGAGCCCCCAGATCGGTGAGAGGTTGGCCCGGCACGACCGCATCAGCTCGAGCCGGTCGCTGCGCGCCTTGGGCGTCGTCTGCTCGTGAGGAAGGATGCGGGGACCCTCAGCCGGGTCCAGCTCGAGCGCCCCCATGACGCCCGATGTCTGGCGCGCGGTGCCCACTTCGTCGCGGTAATCCATCCGGTACACGTAGAACGACGGCTCGTCGTCGGTGCGGAGTGGTCCCCGATCCCGCCACTCCCGGAACAGCCTACCGGCGACCTCGTAGCGCCTTTCGCCCGGCTCGGCGTGAGGAAGGTCGATGTGGACGACGTTCGCGGGATGGCGGGCGGCCAGGACATCCCGCTCGTGGTCGTCGATCACATCGTAGGGCGGCGCGACCACCTTGGCGAGGGCGACGGCGTCGAGGTCGTACCGGATGCCAGGGAGCGGCTCGAAGCGCGCCATGGTCACTGCCTACCAGCGACCATGGAGGTCTGCACAGTGCGGAGGCTGAGGTGCGCGCTATGTCACACCTCGGGCGGGGCGTGCGATGATGCCCGGCCGTGGGCTGGGTCGTGGACCTCGACGGCGTCGTGTGGCTTGCCGACAGCCCGATTCCGAGGGCTGGCGAGGCCGTTGACCGGCTGCGTACGGCGGGTGAGGCCGTGGTGTTCGTCACAAACAACTCGTCGGTCACGATCGCCGATCAGGAGAAGAAGCTTGCACAGCAGGGCATCGATGCGGAGGGGGCGGTGATCAGCTCGGCGATCGCCGCCGCGGGGGAGGTCGAGCCGGGTGAGGTTGCGCTGGTCTGCGGTGGTGACGGGGTTGTCGAGGCCCTCGAGCGCCGCGGGGTGACCGTTGTGCGTGAGGGCGATGCTGACGTGGTCGTCGTCGGCTACCACCGCACGTTTGACTATGACGGCATGGCCACGGCGGCCACGGCGGTGCGTCGGGGCGCGCGTCTGCTCGCCACCAACGACGACGCCACTTACCCGACCCCCAACGGCCTCATCCCCGGGAACGGTGCGATCGTCGCAGCGGTGGCCACCGCAGCAGGAGTGCGTCCCCTCGTCGCGGGCAAGCCCTATGAGCCGATGGCCCGCTGTGTGCGGGACCGGCTCGGCGTGGACGGAACCGTGGTGGGAGACCGCGCCGACACCGACGGTCGCTTCGCAGCGACCCTCGGCTACCGCTTCGCTCTCGTGCTGAGCGGCGTGACCGCCCGCGACGACCTACCGGTCGAGCCCATCCCCGACCTTGTTGGCGAAGACCTCGCCGCGGTGGTCGCCGAGGCGACGGCGTCTGGCCACCCTGGAGACGCGGTATGAAGCCACCCGAAGGGCGAGGGACGGCGCTGAGTGCGCTGGTCTGCGCGACGGCGGTTCTGCTCTTGGCCGCCGCGTGCTCGAGCGACCAGACGACGGGCGACGTCGGGCCGCGGGCCGACCGCATCCAGCTCGACGGCATCGACATCGCCGTTGGTTCGAAGACCGACACCGAGCAGCTGCTCCTTGGCTACATGGCGGTGGAGCTGCTCGACGCGGCGGGCGCGGAGGTGATCGACCAGGTCGACCTCGGCGACACCGGACGGCTCCGTGATGCGTTGCTCGCAGGCGAGATCGACCTGTACTGGGAGTACACAGGAACCGGGTGGCTCGTGCACCTCGGCGAGTCTGATCCTCCTGCGGACCCCGAGGATCTATACCGGGCTGTCGCTGATCGGGATCTCGACGAGAACGGTGTTCAGTGGCTCGAGCCAACCGGTGCCGACACCAACTTCGGGCTGGCGGTCGCCCGGCTGACCGCTGAGGAGCTGGGCCTCGAGACTGTCGAAGACCTCGCCAACTATCTCGACACCGACCCGGAGGGGGCGACGCTATGTGTCGACGCAGACTTCGAGAGCAGACCGGACGGGCTTGATCTCTTCGAGAGGTCGGTAGGCATTCGGTGGCCGAGGGAGTCACTGGAGATCACCGATACCAACGTGATCTATCCCAGCGTGGCGGCCGGGAACTGCCTCGTCGGGCAGGTGGTGGCCACAGACGGACGGCTGCCGGCGCTTGACCTGGTGGTGCTCGACGACGGCGACACGTTCGTCGCCTACAACGCGTCGGTTAACATCCGCGAAGAGCTGGTGAGCGACCATCCCGAGATCGTGGAGCTGTTCGCCGATGTATCTGGGGCTCTCGACGACGAGGTCATGCGCGAGCTGAACCGCATGGTCGACATCGATCTGAACGATCCCCGCGAGGTCGCTCTCGCTTGGCTCCGGTCGATGGGCTTCCTAAGTTGACTCGCCGCCGGCAGCTGGACACCGAGCTGGTGGAGCGGGGCCTCGCCGGCAACTGCGAGCAGGCCCGCAAGGCGATCGAAGCGGGCCTCGTGACCGTGTCCGGGGCTCCGACTCGCAAGCCGTCCCGTCTGGTCGCACCGGACGAACCGGTGGTGGTTCGCGGCCCCGGTCCCCGGTACGTCGGCCGCGGCGGCGTGAAGCTCGACCGAGCTCTGAAGGTGTTCGGGGTCGACGTCGCCGGACGGCGCGTCCTCGATGCCGGATCATCCACCGGTGGCTTCACCGACTGTCTGCTGCAGGCGGGAGCTGCGCAGGTCGTGGCTGTCGACGTCGGCCGCGGGCAGCTCGACTGGCGGCTCCGCGGCGATGCACGTGTCACCGTGCTCGAACGGACCGACGTCCGTTACGTCGACGTCGACGCTGTCGGGGGCCCGGTCGACGTCCTCTGCGCCGACCTGGCGTTCATCTCGCTGCGAACGGTCGCCCAGGACCTGGTTCGCCTCGTGGCTCCCGGTGGTGACCAGGTGCTGCTGGTCAAGCCGCAGTTCGAGGTCGGGCGGGCGCAGGCGTCGCGGACTCGCGGGGTGATTCGGGACCCCCGGCTATGGCGTGAGGTGCTCGGCGACGTCACCAGCGCGCTGTGCGCGCTCCGAGTCGACATCATGGGGTGCGTGCCTTCACCGGTTCTTGGTGCGGACGGCAACGTGGAGTTCCTGCTGCATGCGCGGGCGCCCGCGGGCACCGGTACCGACGGAGGCCGAGGGCTGCCGGGTAGCGCCCTCGACGACGCCGTCGCCTCGGCCGGCCGGACGGCGCAGGGGGACTGAGGTGGCCCGCGTCGGCCTGGTCGTGCATCACGACCGGCGCGAAGCGCTGGCTCTGGCAGCCGACCTGGTCGAGTGGCTCGTCGGGAACGGCCACGACGTTGTGCTGCCCGAGGGCGATGCCGGCGCGACGGGCCTCGAGGGCCACGGCTGCGCCGAGGACGAGCTTGCCGACCGGGTCGACGTTGCGGTCAGCCTCGGTGGCGACGGCACGATGCTCAGGACCGTCGACCTCGTCTCCGCTAGCGGAGTCCCTGTCATCGGGGTGAACTTCGGCCAGTTCGGCTACATCACCGAGGTGGAGCCGTCGGCTGTACGAACCGCACTCGAGCGCTTCCTGGCGGGGAGCTACGACCTGGAGCGGCGGATGATGCTCTCGGTCGAGGTCGAGCGGACCTCCGGGGGCGAGCCGACCAAGTCGGTAGCTGCGTTGAACGAGGCCGTCCTAGAGAAGACCAAGGCCGGCCACACGGTGCGGCTCCGGGTAGACATCGACTCCGAGTTCTTCACCACCTACGCAACCGACGGGCTCATCGTCGCGACGCCCACGGGCTCGACCGCATACGCGTTCTCGGTTCGGGGGCCGATCGTCGCGCCAGCGCATCGCGCGATCCTGCTGACGCCCGTGTCGCCTCACATGCTGTTCGACCGGACGCTGGTGCTCGAGCCGCACAGCCAGATCCGCATCGAGGTGTGCAGCGCCCGCCCCGCGACGCTTTCGGTCGACGGTCGGTCGCTCGGCACGCTGGAGGACGGTGATGCGGTGATCTGCACCGCTGGTGAGGTCTCGGCACAGCTTGTCACGTTCGAGACTCGGGACTTCCACCGCACGCTCAAGGAGAAGTTCGGGCTGGGTGACCGATGAAGACCCAGTGTTTGCTGAAGACCCAGTGTTTGCTGGAGACACTGCGTTTGCTGAAAACACTGCGTTTGCTGGAGACCCAGTGTTTGCTGGAGACAGAGTGCTGATCGAGCTGGCGGTGTCGGACCTCGGGGTCATATCGAACCTGTCGTTGGTGTTCGGGTCGGGGATGACGGCGCTCACCGGTGAGACCGGCGCAGGCAAGACGCTCCTCGTCGAGGCGATCGACCTCCTCACCGGGGGCCGCTCGGACGCGACACGAGTGCGGCCTGGCGCCGAGGAGGCCCGAGTCGAGGGTCGGTTCGCGATCGGTGAAGAGGACCTCGTGCTCGCACGCGCCGTGCCCCGTGACGGGCGGACCCGGGCCTATGTCAACGGCCAGCTGGCGACGGTTGGCGCCCTCGCCGAACAAGGGAGCCGTCTTGTCGACCTCCACGGTCAGCACGCGCACCAGTCACTCCTCTCGATGGCCGTCCAGCGAAGTGCGCTCGACCGCTTCGGAGGCATCGACCTCGGGCCCATGGAGGCGGCCCGGGCCGACCTTGCGGCCATCGACGAGCAGCTGGACGCGCTCGGTGGTGATGATCGGGGCAGGGCAAAGGAGATCGACTACCTCCGCTTCCAGATCGCCGAGCTCACCGAGGCCGGGCTCGACGATCCCGAGGAGGACGAGCATCTGGCCGAGGAGGAGGAACGGCTGAGCGATGCGGTCGCGCATCAGCAGGCCGGGGAGGCCACGTACTCGGCGCTCGTCGGCGATGGGGGCGCTCGTGACGCGATAGCGGCCGCCAACTCCGACATCGTCGACCGCGCGCCGTTCCACGCTATGGCGGAGCGGCTTGGTGCGGTCGAAGCCGAGCTCACCGACCTGGCCTCGGAGCTGCGGGCCGTCCGCGACTCGATCGAACATGATCCGGACCGTCTGGAGGTTGTCCGGAGCCGGCGTTCGGTGCTTGGGGATCTCCGCCGGAAGTACGCCGACGTCATCGATCGGGCCGACCCGGCGCTGAGGGCGGTCGGGGTGAGCCGGACGGTCACGCTGGCCGACCTGATCGCGTTCGCGGACATCGCGGCCCGACGGCTCGCAGAGCTGGAGTCCCACGAGGAGCGCGCTGCGGCCCTCGACGGGCGACGGGCGGACGTGGAGGCTGTGGCGGCCCTCGCTGCAGCACGGGTCGGGCGTGCTCGGCGCGATGCCGCTCCGAGACTGGCCGAGGTGGCCACCAACCACCTCGTCACCCTCGCCATGCCCAAGGCTCGCCTCGACGTGGAGGTCGGGCCGGATCCCGGTGACGAGGTGGTGTTCCAGCTGGCGGCCAACCCGGGTCTGGCGATGCAGCCGTTCTCCAAGGTCGCATCCGGCGGCGAGCTGGCGCGCACGATGCTCGCCCTCCGCCTCGTTCTGTCCACTGGGCCGTCGTGTCTCGTGTTCGACGAGGTCGACGCCGGCGTCGGCGGCGAGGCGGCCCAGGCGGTCGGGCGCGCGCTCTCTGGGGTGAGCGAGGATCACCAGGTCCTCGTTGTCACGCACCTTCCTCAGGTCGCCGCTTTCGCCGATCACCAGGTCGTGGTCCAAAAGACCGTCGAAGGCGCGACAACCAGCGCGACAACTCGTGTCGTCGATGGCGACGAACGACTGGTCGAGCTGTCGCGCATGCTCTCCGGCTCGCCCGACAGCGACACGGCTCAGCGGCACGCCAGGGAGCTGTTGGAGGGCGCAGCCCGGCAGCGCCAGGGTTGATCCGGCACCCGAGGTGATCGTCGCAGGAGCGCTGTTGGCGGGCGCGGTTGTCGCCTTTGTTGGCTGGCATGCGCTGCGTCCGGCTCTTTCGGTGCCGCTCTTTCTTCGGGAGAACTACCGCGGCCAGCGCATCCCGACCGCCGGGGGCATCGTGATCGTCCTAGCGGTTTTAGCAGTCGAGGCGGCTGCGGTCCTCGCTACCGCTGCCGGGCTCGAGGGGGAGGGTCTCACCGTTGGGCCACGACGAGCGATCGTGCTCGTCGTCGTGGGTCTCGGGGTTCTCGGCCTGCTCGATGACGTCGCAGGCGACGAGCACGCCTCCGGATTCCGCGGCCACGTCGGGGCGCTGTTGGCCGGCCGCCTCACGACGGGCGCGGTGAAGCTGTTCGGGGGTGGGGCCGTCGCGGTGATCGCGGTAAGCGCAGTCGACGAGCCATCGTTGTGGCGACTGGTCGCCGATGCCGCGCTCGTGGCGCTCGCGGCAAACCTCGTCAACCTCCTCGACCGGGCGCCGGGACGGGCCATCAAGGTGAGCCTCATCGGTTTCGGTGCGCTGCTCGCTGCGGTCGGGGTGCCGTCCGAGCTCGCCGGCATCGCCGTTGCGGTCGGGGCCGGCGTCGGTCTGCTCGTTCCAGATCTGCGGGAGCGGCTGATGCTCGGTGACACCGGGGCGAACATCCTCGGCGGTGTCGTCGGCATGGCTGTCGTCGTCGGCGCCTCCCCGACCGCCAGGAGCTGGGTGCTGGTCGGCCTCGTGGGGCTGAACGTCGCGAGCGAGGCCGTCTCATTCAGCCGAGTCATCGACGCGGTCCCCCCGCTCCGGCTCCTCGACGGCCTCGGCCGTGTTACCGGTCCTCCCCGGTCCCCGGGTCCGTAGACTTGCTCGAATGAGGCTGGGGCGTGGACGGCGCGGTGGCCTCCTGGCAGGCGGTGTTGCCCTGGTAGGAGGGGGCCAGCGGGCGCGGGCCCGTGGCAACGGATCGATCGAGGGGCCGGCACGGGTCGATCGGCGCACCAAGGACCTGATCAAGCGTCTTCGGCCGGGCGACATCGCGGTTGTCGACCACGCCGACATCGACCCCGTGGCAGCCGACGGGCTGGTCGAGAGCGGTACAGCGGCCGTGGTGAACGCCGCGGAGTCGATCTCGGGCCGCTATCCGACCACCGGGCCGCTGCGGATCGTGGAGGCCGGAATCCCCCTTCTCGACGGAGCGGGGAGCGATCTGCTCGAAAGGCTGGCCGACGGTGACCGACTCGAGATCGACGAGGTCGGGGTGGTCAGACGCGACGGCGAGGTCCTCACGACGGCATCCCGTCTGGGCGCCTCGGAGATCGGAAGCCGCATGGACGCGGCTCGAGACGCGATCGGGGGCGAGCTGGAGCGCTTCGCCAAGAACACCCTCGACTACATTCGCGAGGAGGCCCGGCTCACGTTCGCTCCGCTCGACCTCCCTCCGCTTCGGACCCTGTTCGAAGGCCGACATGCGCTGGTCGTCGTGCGCGGCCACGACTACCGCGAGGACCTGCGTGCGCTTCGCCCCTATATCCGCGAGTACCGGCCGGTGCTGATCGGCGTCGACGGCGGGGCCGACGCGCTGCTCGAGCTCGGGATGCGCCCCGACGTGATTCTGGGTGACTTCGACTCGCTGTCGGATCGGGCCTGGGCTTGCGGCGCCGAGCTCCTCCACCACGTTCACCCCGACGGCCGGGACCCCGGCCGCGACCAGCTCGAGTCGATGGGCCTGCCGTACCAGAGGTTCGTGGTCGAGGGAACCAGCGAGGACGCGGCCATGCTGCTCGCCTACGAGGCGCGGTCGAAGCTCATCGTGGCGGTCGGCACCCACGCCGGCATGGTCGAGTTCCTCGACAAGGGCCGGCAGGGGATGTCGTCGACGTTCCTCACCAGGATGCGCCTCGGCCCGTCCCTCGTCGACGCCAAGGGCGTCAGCCAGCTCTACGCCGGCCGGGTACGCGGCCGCGACATTCTGCTGCTGATGGCGGCAGCGTTCACGGTGATGATCGTGGTGGCTATCATCTCGGAGCCGACACGCGTGTTCTTCGACGCGTTCTGGCTCACCCTGCGGGATCTCTGGTTATCGATGACCGGCGCGTTCTGACCCATCTCCGGACAAGACCACGATGATTTCGTTCCGCTTCTACCTCGTCACGCTCGTTGCGGTCTTCCTGGCGCTGGCCGTCGGCATCGTGATGGGCTCGACCCTCATCGACCAGGTCATCGTCGACGGGCTCAGGAACCGGGTCGAGACGGTGTCGAGGTCCCTCGACGAGCGCAGGGATGCCAATGACCAGCTCCGAGCCGAGGTCGACCGTCTCGAGGAGTACGTGGGTGAGTCGGCCCTGTTCTCGGTCTCGGCCCGCTATGGGGTAGAGCAGGTACTGGTCGTTGCAAACCGCGGTGTCGACGGCGGCGAGGTCACGGAGCTGGCGGCTCTATTCCAGGCGGCTGGGGCCGAGGTGCCCGGCGTGCTGTGGCTCGAGAAGAAGTGGGACCTCGAGTCGACCGACGACCGGGCGGAGCTGGCGGTCCTCCTCGACCGCGACCCTCGATCGTCGACCGCCCTCCAAGCCGTCGCCTGGGGCCGGCTGGTCGACTTCCTGACCGATCGGGACGCAGCAGACCCTGCGATCCCAAACCCACTCGACGTACTGCGTGCAGCCGGCTACCTGACCTTCGAGGCCTTTGGCGAAGAGGCGGACCCCGACTCGCTGGCCGGGACGGTCGACGGCGTCGTGTTGGTCAGCGGGCCGGCAGGCACCCTCGAGACCGCAGAGCTCGAGCTGCGCTTCAGCAGGCGGCTCGCCCGTACTGACGCGTACGTCGTCGTCGCAGAAGCCTACGAGGAGCGCGAGGGCGGTCCCGAGCGAGGTTCGGTCCTCGTCGAGATCCGCTCCGACGAGACACTCTCAGCATC
>SDBT01010693.1_pt1 | contig 14791 bp, 12 predicted proteins | sample 2277101 | NCBI WGS metagenome assembly SDBT01 (sample SAMN10404973, study PRJNA504765) | marine sediment metagenome | isolation source: marine sediment core GS10_PC15, 103 cmbsf | place: Arctic Ocean: Southern Knipovich Ridge | collected 2010
CGCACATGGCCCTCCTGGCCAATTCCCGCGCCCGTTGCAAACTGGGCAGGAGAATGGACACGAGCAGGGCGATGATAGCGATCACCACCAACAACTCAATCAATGTAAAACCCTTCTTGCGTCTCATAATATAACTCCTTCAGTTGTTCTGGTTTGTCCCGATTCTGATCGGTTCATGGCGCCACACACGTCAGTGGTGAAACAAAATGATATTTTACAATAGCTTTTAACCAACCTTTCTTCACGCCTGCTTCGCCATGGTTCCAAACACAAGCCGGTAAACCAAAGTCCATTGCCTTACGGCAACCAAGCGCCATTCGCCCGGTTCTCAACCGCGGGGCCTTGACAGTCTTTTATACACACACCATCTCCGACATAAACTATACAAATGCCCTTGTCTAATAGGCACGATGCTACTACCAAACTTGACAGCTTACCATAAAAGGCCTTTCCTGCACAGGAAAAAGGCAAAATATTTCTATTGTGCGGGTTCGGGCAACAAAACCTGGTGTGATGGGGTTGGAGTGGACTAATTCTTATCCGTATCTATAATAACAAGTATCAGACCGTTTAAACGTTCTCCATAAACCAATCGCCACCATCCCGCTCAATCTATTGTTATTATATTAGTTCCAGAAGTATTTGTCAATAGGAAAATAGGGTACAATTTCGCCCAGTGTATTTTCACCAAGGCCCTTTCGAAGACGGATAGAATGAACATGGCGGAGATCGGCGAAATACGCAAGAAGTTGGAGGCGCATGGGCAGTCGCATCTGCTGGCGTTTTACGAGGAGCTCCCCTCCGAGCACCGGGAACTGCTGCTCGAACAGATTCAGGGGATCAACTTCGACCAACTGGAAGGCTGGATTGAGCGATACGTTCGCCGTCCGCCTCGCCTGGAGGTCCCGCAGGACATTCAGCCCCCGGAGACCGTTCCGAACGGCGGGGGCCCGGAAGCCCGTATCGCCCGAAAACGCGGTCTGGAGCTTCTGGGGGCGGGGAAGGTTGCGGCGTTCACCGTCGCCGGCGGACAAGGGACCCGACTGGGCTACGAAGGGCCCAAAGGCTGCCTCCCCGCCTCGCCTGTGGTCAAAAAGCCCCCCTTCCGCCTCTTTGCCGAGCAGATACGCGCTGTGGCCCTGCGGGAAGGAGCGTCCATCCCCTGGTACATTCTGACCAGCTCGACAAACGACACCGCCACGCGGGCCCATTTTCGACAGAATGCTTTTTGGGGCTTTGACTCCGGCGACGTGGTGTTCATCAAGCAGGGAACGATACCGGCGATCGATTTTGAAGGCAGGTTGATGCTGGATCGCAAATATCAACTCGCCGTCAGCCCCGACGGACACGGGGGGTCCCTCATCGCATTGCGCAGGAGCGGGGCGCTGGATGACATGGCCCGGAGAGGTATAGAGCTTATCAGCTACTTCCAGGTCGATAATCCGCTGGTACGCTGCATTGATCCGCTGTTCCTCGGGCTGCACGAGTTGAACGCGGCCGAGATGAGCGCAAAGTCCCTCCCCAAGCGAAGCCCCATGGAGAAGCTCGGGAATTTCTGCCTTATCGACGGGAAGGTTTGCGTGATCGAGTATTCCGATATGCCCGAAGCGCTGGGGCGGGTCTGCAATATGGACGGGCGACTGAAGTTCTCCGCGGGCAGCATCGCCGTTCACATCTTCAGCCGCTCTTTCGTGGAACGGCTGACCGCCAAGGATCGCTATTTGCTGCCCCTGCACCGCGCGGAAAAGAAAGTTCCGTATATCGACCCCCGCACGGGCGAACCCGTCTCCCCGGCGCACCCAAACGCCATCAAGCTGGAGATGTTCGTCTTCGACGCCCTACCCCTGGCCAAAAAAACCATGATCTACGAGACGCGGCGGGAAGAGGAGTACAGCCCGATCAAAAACGCCGAAGGCGAAGACAGCCTGACGACCAGCCTGCACGACCAGGTCCGCCGGGCGGGCGCCTGGTTGGAAACCGCCGGTATCACCATCCCCCGCGACGCCGACGGACAGGTCGCCGCAGCGCTGGAGATATCACCCCTTTTTGCAGACAGCGCTGAAGTCCTCGCCGCCAAACTAGATAAAAACATCACCATATCGCCGGGCCAGAACTTCTACCTCGGTTCACGCGGACAGATCGGCGGGGCATAGGGGTTCTTACCAGCCGCAAGCGCCCAAGCGAGCGGTTTTCTTCCTACGTCCCACGAGTGCGAGCTTCCCCCGTTGGAGCGAGCGGAAAATGTCCACCACCTGACTTAACGCGCGGATACAAAGCACCACCCTTACCATCGTTTCACTTGGGGCCAATTCCGCACTTGCCCCCCACCCCAGCGGGGATATGATACATACATGCCGAAGAAGCCAATCCTCATCCTGGGAAACATGGACAAGCCCGGCGTAGCTGAGCGGATAGAATCCCTCCGCGGGTGGTTCGAGCAGCGATCTCGGGTTCTGGGCGTACATGCCCATTCGGAGGTTCTCCCCCCCTGCGCGGCGGAGGCGAAGCTGTGCATCGTCTTCGGCGGGGACGGAACGCTGCTGTCGGCGGGGCGGAAAATAGCACCCCTCGGCGTCCCGCTGTTGGGGGTGAACATGGGCAAGCTCGGTTTCCTGGCCGAGTTCAGCATCGAAGATCTCCAGTCGCATTTCGAGGAGATTCTCTCCGGGGGCATCGCCCCGACCGAGCGAATGATGCTGTCGGTCCGGCTGGCGGGCGGGGAGGAGGAATTTCTCTCCCCGGCGTCCAACGAGGTAGCTATCTCCGCCGGGGCCCCGTTTAGGATGATCGATCTGCGCGTCGCCCAGGGCGACCAGCAAATATCGCAGTATCTCGGCGACGGGTTGGTGGTCTCCACCCCGACCGGTTCGACGGGGTACAACATGTCCGCCGGCGGGCCAATACTCCACCCAGCGCTCAATGTGGTTGTAATTACGCCCGTCGCCCCGCACACGCTGTCACTTCGGCCTATGGTAGTCCACCCCGCCCCGCCCGTCCGCATCACCGCTACGCGCGTCAACGAGGGCACGACGATGACCATCGACGGACAGATTTCCAGGCGGCTGCACGACGGGCAGATCGTCGAGGTCACCCGTAGTGAACAGCCGATGCGAATTATCCTCCTCCCGGGAAGGTCTTACTTCCATACGCTCGCCAGCAAGTTCCAATGGGGCCAAAGTCCCCATCACGGCAACAACAGTCCGCCGGCGGGGATGTGATAAAGGAAATTCACAGACCCGTGAAACCGATTCGTGGACGGTCATTTCATCCGCCTTCAAATCATCTGTAAATACAGTTGTTCATTGCGGCGGCGATGCGTACAATCTGAAGGTACGGTTCAATGCAAGGGCGATCCATGAAACGATTTTCCGTAATCATTCTGTGCGTGTTGTTTCCGGTTGTGGACGCCAGTTCCGCCGCGCCTGCGTCTCAGCCCGCATCGAAACCGGCGTGGGCGAGCAAAGCGCCCAAAGGGGCGACCATCACCGAAGATGGGTGGTTCGCGCCTAAACCCAAAGTTCAAAAGCCCCCCCTCCCAAAGAAGATCACCAAGGCCTTCGTAATTCCGATTCGCGAGCCGATAAAGGGCAAGACGTTCAGGGCGATAAGGCGCAAGGTTATCCGCTGCCGTGCCAGGGGCGCTCAATTGATTATTCTCGACATGGACACCTACGGCGGCGAAGTGAAAGCCGCCCTGGATATCACGGGACTGCTGAAGCATGATCTGGACGATATCTACGTGCTCTGCTACGTCCGGACGAATGCTATCTCGGCCGGGGCAATGATCGCACTGGCCTGCAACGAAATCATTATGAACCCCGTCGGGAAGCTCGGGGATTGTGCACCCATCGCCCTGGGAACAAAGCTCGAAGGCGTCGAACGGGAAAAGATCGAATCCCCACTGCGGACGGAATTCAAAGAGTCAGCCGAACGCAGCGGGTATAACACCGCCCTCGCCACCAGCATGGTCTCATACGACCAGGAGGTCTGGGAAGTTCGCAACATCAAGACGCACGAATTGCGATACGTACTGGCCGAGAAATATCGCAATCGCGTCCTTGACGCACCCGAAAAGACATCCGTCAAATCCGAAAAGAAGGGCAAGGCCCGTGCGAAACCAACCCCAAGACCTGTAAAGCAGCCGCAGTGGGAACTGATGAGAGTGGTCCTCTCCGAGGGGAAGCTGCTGACGATGACTTCGAAAGAAGGCGTGGAGTACGGTTTTGTTAGCGACATAATCAAGGCCCAGCGCGACGACCCTTACGCCGGGCTGAGCGAACATTTCCACATCGCCTCCGGGCCCACCGTGCTGAAAGACACCTGGTCGGAGGACATGGTGGACTTCCTGACGCATCCGGTGGTGGCTGGAATCCTCCTGTTCCTGATGTTGCTGTTCGGCTATACGGAGATGCACACGCCGGGCTTCGGGCTCTTCGGGGCCATCGCGATTTTCTGCATGGTCCTGCTGATGACCAGCCAGTTTCTCGTTGGTCTGGCGCAGTGGTGGGAGATGGGGATATTGGTTCTGGGCGTGCTTTTGATCATGTTGGAAATCTTCGTGATCCCGGGGTTCGGCGTGGCGGGCATCTCGGGGATTCTGCTTTGTGTCGTGGGGCTGCTGGCGATGATTGTTCCCAACGCCCCGAACAAGCTACCCATCCCCAGCAATCCGCTGGACTGGGACCTGTTTTCTTCCGGGCTGCTGTCGCTGAGCCTGGGATTCGTCGCCTCGCTGATCGCCGCCGCGATTCTTTCCAGATATTTACCCAAGATTCCACTGTTCACCAGGAGCAAGCTTATCCTTGCCCCGGCCGCCGCCTCCGACGATGCCCCTCGACCTGAGGACTCGCCCATGCTGAAGATTCAGGTCGGTCAGACCGGTCAGACCGAGAGCATGCTCCGCCCGGTGGGTAGCGTTCGTTTCGGCGATGACTTGCTGAACGCCGTCAGCGAAGGCGGGGTAATAGAATCAGGACGAACCGTGCGCGTGTTGCACCGAGACGGTAACCGGATCGTGGTGGAAGAAGTCTAGAAGTCTAAGAAATGTTCTTCCCTTGAGGACTTAACAGAGAAATCGCTTCCTCGAAAACAGGAACAAAACATGATTTTGGCAGAAGGTGCTTTATCGGATGCATCCATGATCATCGTGATGCTGGTTGTAGCGGCGGTGATGTTCCTGCTGGAGGTCTGCACGCCTTCATTCGGGATACTGGCCAGTGTAGGCGTCTGTGCGATTGGCGGGGCGATCTACTACGCCTTTCGAATCAACAGCGTTGTCGGTTTTTTGGTCCTGCTGGGGAGCCTGATCGGAACCCCGTTTTATCTCTATTTTATGGTCAGGCTGCTGCCGAACACGCCCCTGGGGCGCCGGTTGTTTCTCAAACAGGCGAAGGACGCTACCAGGGGAGCGACACCGGAAGCTGATGAGTTGGCCGAACTGGTCGGAAAGACCGGCGTGGCTGAGTCTTCCCTCCGCCCTTCGGGAACCATTCGCATTGACGGGCGGCGGTTCGTGGGCATGGCGGAACATGAAATGATTGACAAAGGCGAGAAAATAAAGGTAATAAAGGCAGGCGGAACAGATGTCGTCGTCCGCCGCACGGAGCGGGAATAGCATCTTTCGCCACGAATGAAACTCGAATAAACATAAGTACCTAAGAGAAAGGATAAAAACATGTCGGTTACGAATCTATTATTGGCGGCGGGCGAGATATCGCCCGGTTTGTGGGTGGTTATCGGGATCCTTGTCCTGATCGGGCTGGTGTTTCTTGTGCTGTTCGGTCCGCTGTTCGGGTTGTGGTTGCAGGCGCTGTCCGCCAGGGCGGGGGTGGGAATTGTCGCGATGATCGGGATGCGTCTGCGGAAGGTCAACCCGCAGATCATCGTGCTGGGCCGCATCCAGGCGATCCGCGCCGGGCTGGAGGCCTCCAGCGAGGACCTCGAAACGCACTACCTCGCCGGTGGGCGCGTGATGAACGTCGTGCGGGCGCTCATCGCCGCCAACCGCGCCAACATCGACTTGGGCTGGAAACTCGCCACCGCCATCGACCTGGCCGGTCGCGATATCCTCGAGGCCGTCCAGACCTCGGTTAATCCGAAGGTGATCGACTGCCCGAACCCCGCAACCGGCAGGAGCACCATCGACGCCGTCGCCAAGGACGGTATTCAGGTCAAGGCCAAGGCCCGCGTCACCGTCCGTGCCAACATCGAGCGGCTCGTTGGCGGAGCTACAGAAGAGACAATCATCGCCCGCGTCGGGGAAGGCATCGTAACGACGATCGGCTCGGCCGAGTCGTACAAGGCCGTCCTCGAAAACCCCGACCAGATATCCAAGAAGGTGCTCGCCAAGGGCCTCGACGCCGGTACTGCGTTCGAGATTCTCTCCATCGACATCGCGGATGTGGACGTGGGCGAAAACATCGGTGCGAAGCTCCAGGCCGATCAGGCCGAGGCAGACAAGCGACGCTTTCAGGCCGAGGCGGAGAAGCGCCGCGCGATGGCGATGGCGCGCGAGCAGGAAATGAAGGCTTTGACCCAGGAAAACCGCGCCAAGGTCGTCCTCGCCGAGGCGGAGATTCCCAAGGCGATGGCCGAGTCGTTCCGCGCAGGGCACCTGGGCATCATGGACTACTACAAGATGCGGAACATCCAGGCCGATACGTCCATGCGTGACAGCATCGGCGGTGCGGGACCCAAGCCCGACCAGAAAAAGTAAATGATGAACTGGACAAATGACATCGTGATCCTCGCCCAGGATGAAGGCGAGGGCGGGTCAATGCGGTTTATCTTCATCGCGATCCTGGTGATCATGTGGATCGTCAGTGTCGCCTTGAAGAAGGCCAGCGAGAAGAAGACCCAGGAGCAGGCCCAGCGCCGCAAAAATGAACTGCCCCGCCAGTTGTCCGAAACGCAGCAGGAGGAGCAAGACGAGCCCGACTGGGAGGTCGTGGCCCCGGACGAGTCGTTCGAGCCCGCCTCCCCGCCGCTGCGTCCCGAACCCGCGCCGATCCAGCTCCAGACGATAGAAGAAGTTTCGCCGCCCCGATTACCCTCGGGGCAGGTGCAAAAGAGGTCCCTTCGCGACCTGGTGAAGAAACGCGGACGAACTAGAATACCGGACGAAGGGCTCCTTCCCTCCCTTGAGGTCGACGTTGGGACGCTCGAGCCGACGGGAATCCCCGCGGCGTTTCTGTCCGCTCGAGCAGCCGGTACCCGCCTGCACCTCACCAATCCCGAAACGGCGAGGGAGGCGATCATCTTCCACGAGATATTCTCCCCGCCCAGGGCGCTGCGCGACACACCGGAGATGTGGGACTGAAAGTCATCCCAAAACCTCCTCTTTGTGCGACGGGAGAACTCTTGCTAGCCGCGAGCGCCTAAGCGAGCGGTTTCTTCGCGTCCGTTTTTAGGCCCCGTCTTGCTTACCTCTGAACGATGGCGTCGGGTCGGCCGATGCAGATGTAGTCGATCCCCGTTTCATTGACGTATTGCGGGTCGTAGAGGTTTCTCCCGTCGAAGATCGCCGGTCGGCGGATCATTTCCGCGATGCGCTTGAAGTCGGGCGTTCGGAACTCCATCCACTCGGTGCAGATTATCAGGGCGTCGGCCCCATCGAGCGGTTCGTACATGTCCTCATGATACGTAATGGAATCGCCCAGGATATCTCGTGCGGTGTGGTGGGCCTGCGGGTCGTGGGCGGCGACGCGGGTTCCGGCGGCGAGCAGTTTTTGGATAAGTTTTATCGATGGCGCCTCGCGCATGTCGTCGGTGCGTGGTTTGAAGGCCAGGCCCCAGACGGCGAAGGTCAGGCCCTTAAGGTTCCCGTTGAAGTAGCGGCGAATTTTATCGAGCATCCAGTCGACCTGGCGGTTATTGGCCTGGCGTGCAGCCTCGACCACGCCCACCTCCACGCCCTGGTGCTTGGCGGTGTGGATTAACGCCTCGATGTCCTTGGGGAAGCACGACCCGCCGTACCCCAGTCCCGGGAACAGAAACGCCCGTCCGATGCGCTGGTCGGAACCCATCCCCGCGCGAACCTGCTGGACGTCGGCCCCGACGCTCTCCGCCAGCTGCGCCAGCTCGTTCATGAAACTGATTCGCGTCGCCAGCATGCTGTTGCACGCATACTTGGTCAGTTCCGCACTGATGGGGTCCATGAACAGGATTCGACGCCCCTGCCGCATGAACGGCGAGTAGATGTGCTCCATGATCTTGCGAGCCCGCTCGCTGGTCGTCCCGATGATTACCCGGTCGGGGCGAAGAAAATCATCCACCGCCGAGCCTTCCTTCAAAAATTCCGGGTTGCTGACGTAATCGAACTGTACCGACGTGTGTTGGCGGACAATATCGCAGATACGTTTGTGTGTGCCCACTGGAACCGTGCTCTTGGTGACCAGGACGGCGTAGTCGCGGAGGTTTTTACCGATTTGCTCGGCGACGGCGTCGATGTAGGACATGTCCACCGATCCGTCCGGGAGTGAAGGCGTGCCCACGGCGATTCCGATGAGTTCCGCTTCCTTTACGGCGGCGGGCAGATCGGTTGAGTATCGGATGCGGGCGGCCTTGACGTTTTCGGCCAGGAGATCACCGAGCCCCGGTTCGTAGATGGGAACCCCGCCCGCCTGGAGCGTCTTGATCCGCTCGGGGTTTGCATCAACCATGGTGACAGTATTTCCGGTGCTGGCGTAGCATGCACCGGCCACCAGTCCCACGTATCCTGCTCCTGCAATGGTAATTCGCATCGTTGTTTTACCTCACTGTCTTTTTATGGTTTCCGATCGCAGCGGCCGAGTCATCAGTTCGGTTATAACCTCTCTGAGATTTCGCCCCTCGAACAACACCTGGTAAATCGCGTGCGTGATGGGCATCTCCACGCCCAACCGCCCAGCCAACGCCATAACGCTTTGCGTCGTGGCGACGCCTTCGACGACGGAGTTGGTCGCACCCAGGGCTTCTTCGATGCTTTGACCCCTTCCAATAGCTTCTCCGAAGCTTCGGTTGCGTCCCACTGGTGAGATGCAGGTGGTAACCATGTCGCCCAAACCGGCCAGCCCGGAAAATGTTTCCGCACGGGCCCCGGCGGCCAGGCCTAAACGGGTGATCTCCACCAGTCCGCGCGTCAGCAGCGCCGCCTTGGCGTTGTCTCCTAAGCCCAGCCCGTCCAGGCATCCGGCGGCGATGGCGATGACGTTTTTGGTCGCCCCGGCCAACTCCACGCCTATCAAGTCGGAATTGGTGTAGACGCGGAAATATGGCCGGACGAAGCACTGCTGTATTCTCTCGGCCAGTTCGTCGTACCGAGAAGCCACCGTTACCGTCGCCGGGAGCCCTTGGGCGATCTCCGGGGCGATCGAAGGCCCGGACAAAACGGCAAGCGGCCTGCCCCCGGCGCCGTCGCCCAGCACATCCGCAAGAACCTCCGTCGGGCGCATCAGGGTCTTGTTCTCAATGCCCTTGGCGACGGAGCAGATCGGGACGTTGGGGGGGCAGTGGGGTTTGAGTCGGACCCACACCGAACGCATGAACTGCGTCGGGACGGCCGAAACGATCAGGTGCACGTCCGCAAAGACCCCCCCATCTGCGGGGGTTATCTCAATGCTATCGGGAAACCGTCGACCTGGGAGGAACCGGCGGTTCTCCCTATGGGACTCCATTTCCGCCGCCTGGTCGGTGAACGCAGACCATAACCGCACTGCGTGGCCGTTCTCCGCCAGCATTATGGAACAGATCGTACCCATCCCCCCGTCACCTATGACGGCAATTCGCTCGCCCATGCACGCCAGATTACTTCCCGGATGCGCCTTTGTCCAGACAGGTCCCTGCGTGAATTGACCCCCATGGCGCCCGAGCCCTCGAAATGGACAATAAAAAACGGGCCGATACTTTCATACCGACCCGCCACGGAGCATCAGTGGTATCTTCCGCGTCCTTTTAATAGCTCTTCCCGAGCAAAGTCGCGTACTACCACTGAGAATTCGAAACAGATTCTTCGGAACAGACGCTGGTTACGATATTTCCACAGGACCCCGGAAGCCCATGGTCACGCCGCAGATTGAACTTTATCATTGCTTCCTGCGGGCTGTTGGCCTCGACCATTTCGGTCTTACACCGGCCTTGTCCCTGCTGGATGTATCGAATCCGGTAAACCATCTTGCTTGATCTTTTGTGTCCTGTTCCGTCGAAACCTACGATGCAAAACACCCGCCGGGCAAATCCCAAGGGGTTTTTTTATCGAGGAGTGTTGTAATTCAAAGTGACCGAAACTGGTCCACGAATTACGCGAATGTCACGAATAAGAACTTATAATATAAGCACTTACATCCTAACACAATCGTTTGGTCCCGTTACAATGCCGATGGGCGCTCTGGGAACACTCGGAGGGTTAATTTTCGTAACTATTTCCAAAATAAGTTCTTGTGATTCGTGCAATTCGTGTAATTCGTGGACTATTCCGCTTTGAGATATGCAGCGATTCCCTTGCTGATGGCTGTGGCGAGGCGCTCTTGATAACTCTGCTGGTTCAGAAGCACAGCCTCCTGCGGGCAGGAGAGAAACCCCAGTTCGATAAGGACGGCCGAGCAGGTAGTCTGCTCCAGCACGCGAAGATTCTTTTCGTGAACGCGGACACCCCGAGTGTGAGACGTGGTGCCCAGCATTTCCGCGGCGATGCGCCTGCCCGCCCGGTGAGAACGAGAGTTGCGGGGCGACCGTCGCGGGACAAAGACGGTAAAACCCCGCGCGGCGCGGCGGGGGGAGGAATCGGCGTGAATACTGACGAACAGACTCGGGTCGGTGCGATTGGCAAATACGACGCGACCGTCCAGCGTCACGAATACGTCACGGTCGCGGGTAAGCTCCACCCGCACGCCGTTGGCGCGAAGCTCCTCGGCCAGAAGCTGCGTCACCGCCAGGGCAACGTATTTTTCACAGTCCCCTGATGAGCCGATGGCCCCGGGATCTCTCCCACCATGCCCCGCATCCAGCACGACGGTCCCAATAAACCCGGTCAGAGGGCTTGGCGAGAGATTGGCTTTCATCTGCGAGCGGGACGACGGGCTTCGCAGCACTTGGCGGATTCTTGTTTCCAACCGCTCCGGTACGAAGAATGTTTGCTCCCTGGTCTCGATCACACTGCGAGAGTCGACCTTTCGCCCGTTGACGTAAACCTCGCACCCCGGGGCGGCGAAGATCATCACCGAATTGGCCTCGTTGACCATCCTCACCAGGTTGGAACTGGATCGGGTGACCTTCAGCCCCAGCCGATGGGCCAATTCATCCACGCTGATCGTTCGCATCGACAGTAGCGGGGGGGCTTTCACCGGGGAGACGCCGGGGTTACGTCCATTGCACCCGGATGAAAAACCCACCGCCAGGAGCAGCAAAACCATCGCCGTGATCTTGCTAATCTTCGTCCTCAATTTTTCCGCAAAGACGTCCATCCAATCATCGCTCCGTTGGTGGGGAAGAACTTCCCCGAAACCGCTCAGTTCACCGCCCGGGCCGCAAGCAGGCAGTACAGCAGAAACGCCACCCACGTGACAAAGACTATCAACACCACGCCCAGGCGCCGGCGCGACGGATTCCGGGCATGATCGGGGATCCCGTCCACGACGTCTATCGGCTCGGGGAGCGGCTTTTGAGTGCCCGACTCTGAAGACGAATTCCGCGGGCCCCGCGTTCTCCGATCCCTGCGCTTTTGATGTTTCCTGCTCATTCTTCCTTCAGCCGAATATCGTCGCTCCTATCGAAATCGCGGTCCAGGTTGAACACGTCGCGGAAGTCTTCGATGCTGTCTTCTTCGGTTTTCCGCATCAGCCCGTGCTGAATCAGCAGATAAACCATGTTGCCAAAGTCGATACTGTCTCGGATGCCCCAACGTCGCAAAACCGCCGGAGCCATCAGACCATAGCGATCCAACGCCAGGTTGTGTAGAGATTCGCAAAGCTGCTGCCCGGTAACGTGATGACCGGGGCCCTGCGGTTCACCGTGGACGGTCCCGACCGCCCGCGAGAGGCCTTCATGAAGGAGCCCGAACGCCTCCGGGTGATATCGGCCGTCTTCGGCAATTATCTGCTCGATGCTTTTTTTGTCCTCTTCCGACTGGCCGGAAGATTCGGTCTGATCTTTTTCATTCATATCCATATGCGAATCCTCTGTGAGGAGGTTTTTATACTGCGCACGATTAGTCTTTGCACCCCCGAACGTTTTTGCCCGCCCGCTCTGGCGGGCGGGTAGGCCGCTCGAGCGTATTTTCTTGTCATGCGCGGTTTTACTGTTTTCGGGGGAACAGCGGCGGGCCCTTGCGTACTTTCGTACCGGCCTCCAATCCACCCCAAGCCCCCGCCTCGCTCAGCGGGCATACCGGAGGCGCAAGGCCCAGCAGGCCCAAACCGGTGTCGGCTTTTTCGGGCATGATCGGGCGGAGATACAATAACACCACCCGCACGGCTTCGGTGCAGGTATAAAGGATCGTCTCCAGTCGGTCCCGCTGCGTTTCGTCTTTGGCCAGCTTGAATGGCTCGGTCCGGTCAATGAATAAATCCGTCGCGCCGACCAGGTCCATGATCCCTTCGATGTATCGATGGAAGGCGCAGTTTTCCATCAATTCCTCAGCCGTGGTGTGCAGTTTTTCCGCAGCGGCGCGGACCGGAGCGGCTTCGGGCACCTCGGCGTTCGGGGCCGGTACGGCGCCGTCGAAATATTTGTCGACCATCTTCACCGTTCGGCTCAGCAGGTTACCAACGCCGTTGGCCAAATCAGCATTATAGGTCTGGCGGAACATCATTTGGTTGAAATCTCCATCGGCGCCAAAGACCATCGACCTGAGCAGGAAGTACCGATACACATCACGAGAGTAGTCCTGGCAATATTGGGCAATTTCCTCACGGGAAATAAAATTGTCCAAAGTCTTCTGCATCCGCTTCCCTTCGTTGGTCCACCACCCGTGGGCAAATACGCACTTCGGCAGCGGGATGTCCAACGCCATCAGGAAGCAAGGCCAGTACACCGCGTGAAACCAGAGGATGTCCTTTCCGATCAGGTGCACATCCGCCGGCCAGTAGGACTCGGCCTTACCGTCGTACTCGTCCCCGATGCTCGGGAGACCCAGGGCAGTGATGTAGTTGCTCAGCGCGTCGATCCATACGTACACCACGTGGTCGGAATCATTGGGCATTTCCACGCCCCAGGGGAGCTTCTTCTTGTTGCGCGAGATACACAAATCTTCGACGCCGGCCTTGAGTTTGCTGAGAACTTCGTTGCGCCGGGACTCGGGCTTAACGAAACCGGGATTGATGTTCTCGATATGTTCGATCAGCTTCCCCGTCCACTTGCCCAGTCGGAAGAACCAGTTCTCCTCGCTGTATCGAACGAGGGGCTTTCCGCTTATCTGGCTTTTGTAGTCGTTTTCCCGCGCCGTTGACTCGGTGACGTATTCCTCCTGGGTTTCGTCGTACCAGCCCTCGTAACTGCCCAGGTAGACCTCATCACGATCCACGAGCTGCTGCACTAGGTGTTGCAGGCGGGATTCGTGGCGGGGCTCGGTCGTGCGAATGAAGTCGTCGTTGGTGATCCCCAGGTCTTCCCAAAGGGTCTGGTAGTGGACAACCACCTCGTCGGCGAGTTGTCGCGGGGTCTTGTTCTTTTCGGCGGCGGCCTTGAATATCTTGACGCCGTGCTCATCGGTCCCGGTCAGAAAGTGCACGTCGCGTCCGGCGGCGCGGAAGAAGCGCGCCAGCACGTCGGCAGCGATCGTCGTGTACGAATGCCCGATGTGCGGTACGTCGTTGACGTAGTAGATCGGCGTCGTTACGTAATATGTATTGCTCATTTCCGCATGTTTCCGGTTCAAGAATTCGTTAGCATGATTTCCGCCGGGCCAAAACGCAAGCGTCAATTACCCTTTGGGGGACGCGAGTGGGTTGGACGTGCAATGGAAGGCGGGCGGTGGTCATTTTTTACAAGTCTTATCAAGTCTTTATCAAATCCCATCAGACATTTTGCTTTGAAACCAGTCGATCGTGCGACGGAGTCCTTCGTCGAAGTCCATCTCGGCGTGGAATCCGAATCGTTCGGCGGCCCGTGATACATCCAGACAGCGGCGCGGCTGCCCATCCGGCTGGGAGGGGTCCCACACCAGTTCACCCTCAAAGCCCACCATCGCCCGAATCTTCTCCGCCAACTCACGGATAGTGATCTCGAACCCGGCCCCTATGTTCACCGGGTCGCCGTCGTCATAAAGCTGCGTGGCCAGGACGATCCCGCGGGCGCAGTCCTCCACGTAGCAGAACTCCCTGCTGGGCGCCCCGGTGCCCCAGACGACAACCTCTTTGTCGCCGCTGCGTTTCGCCTCGCTGAACTTGCGAATCAGGGCGGGTATTACGTGGGAACTCCTCGGGTCGAAGTTGTCGCCCGGGCCGTAAAGGTTTACCGGCAACAGGAAAATGCCGTTTAGATCATACTGCTGACGGTAGCTCTGGAGCATCACGAGCAAGGCCTTTTTCGCGATCCCGTACGGCGCGTTCGTTTCCTCGGGGTAGCCCTTCCATAGGTCGTCTTCCTTGAACGGGATTGGCGTGAATTTCGGATACGCACAGATCGTCCCGACCTGGACGAATTTTTTTACCTTGTTTTGCCGGGCCTGCTCGATCAGGTGCAGGCCCATGGCCATGTTGGTGTAGAAAAACAATCCCGGATTTTCACGGTTGGCGCCGATGCCTCCCACCTGAGCGGCCAGGTGAAGCACCACGGTCGGACGAAGTAGATCGTACATGCGGGCTACGTCGGTTTCCCG
>SDBT01010694.1_pt1 | contig 14791 bp, 33 predicted proteins | sample 2277101 | NCBI WGS metagenome assembly SDBT01 (sample SAMN10404973, study PRJNA504765) | marine sediment metagenome | isolation source: marine sediment core GS10_PC15, 103 cmbsf | place: Arctic Ocean: Southern Knipovich Ridge | collected 2010
TTTAAATACTCAGTAGATGATTGAGTGGCTTTATAGACTTTCTGGTTGAAGTAATTAGAGATATGCCACATGTGAGCATTGTTTTGTTGCTTGGCGTCATATTGAAAAGTATTCAAGAAATCTTTCATCGCACTAGAGAAACGCTGTTTGATCTGATCAGTTGATTGATCAATGCCTCTCTGAAAAGAATCAAGTCTCTGTTGTTTCTCAGGAGACATTGCAGGAGCTTGTTGTGCAGCGTCGGCTTGTGCGTTGGGATCTTGAAAATTCTCTGGCGGAATATCCATCGGTTGTTCCTGCCCTTGGCCAACCGCTTGCTGGCCCTGCTGCCAACCCTGTTGAGTACCTTGACCGAGATTTTTTATTCCTCCCCAAGCTCGACCAGCCATGTTGCCCATGGTTCGGCCAATGCCTCCTAAAAGCTCAACGATAAGTTCTTCCTCGTCATCAAATCTGTTGGACTCCAAAATTACAGGAAGACCTTCGGATGACCACCAACTATCAAAGCTGTGACCCGACCTCACAATGCCTTCACACAACAGAGAAAATTTCCTGTCAAACTCTAACGTGTTACGGCTTTCTCGATATTCAGAAAATTTCATTGGCTCCCTCGACCCCTTTGATTTATATATGTCTCTTTGAATAAATCTCTTGGGCAAGTTCAAACTCATCCGGGGTATCAATATCAATTGATGGCAAAGGCACCTCGTACATGTAAGGACGCTCGCCAATGTAATAGTTGCACCGGAGGTAAGTCTCCTTCCTCATGATGTGGATGGGACTTTCCAAAATGTACCACTGGGGTAAGTGCTGACTCCATTCATGCCACCGGCCAAAATTAAAGTTCACCGGTTTGCCATGGTTGTCCAATACAAACTCTTTGAATTTCTTGACGGTTATTAAGCAATCTATATATGGCGTGTTTTTTAGCCCAATCGCCGTTTCAGTTCCTTCCCATAAAGCAAACACGTCTCGGAAGGCTTTTGCATCAAACAACGGCGTGCAAGCAAACACCAAAGCCACAGATTCGCTCTCAGGGCAGTCAATAGAAGAAACCAAGGAAGTTATCACGTCGGACCAATGAAAGCTGTCAGAGACCGTCTCTGGGCCTCTGAAGATGAATTTGACACCATACGGCTCCACGATCTCACGTTTGGACTCATCTTCACAATAAATGTGGATGTCAGAGGCCGAAATCCCTGAATTAAGAAGTTGTTCTATCTTAATCTCCACCATGCTCTTGCCATCGTGGAACTCACGCCAGTTCTTTCCCGGAACTCGACAACTGCTCGTTTTAGCTGGAATAATTACCTTCATCCGCACCTCTCATGTGATCAGCAATAATGACTCTCTCGTCTAATAGAATACGCTCTCTGAAAATTTTCGCATCGTTCTTTGGCTGATGAGAACGAAATACGTTTCTGTAATTTGGTTCGAAATGGTAGAAGTCGTAACCGGACACAAAAATTTCTTTCGTCTCTGCTTCTAAAAAAACCAAAAGAGCTACCATTCCGCCAAGACCTTTTTCGTACCTTAGATGTTTGTAATATTTGTCAAACCACAAACACTTAATGCGTTGTTTTTCGCACCAAGCAACTATGGGACCATAAATCAGTTCGTGATTTGATGCTCCAAGCATCACAACATACTTCAGACCTTGCAACTTCTTCAGGTCTTCAAAAGAACCGCCGTTCGTGGCTCCATTGTGAAATAAAATATCTGTACGATTTCCAATGTCTCGGGTCAAATCTGTATTTGAGGACTCAATTCCATCCCCGCCTAACAGACGACGAGGACACGGCCAATGAACATTGACTCGCACAACAATGTCATACGAGTCAATTTTTTCACCAAGTTCCGTCCCAGCTATTTTCGGGGAGCCACCCACAATGGCGACTCTTTTTCCTGACACAAAATTTGTAATCGGACTTTTTGGGTAAAAATCACTTGGGTACGGGACGACCTCTTTTTTCATATGCAGCATTCAAACCTTCAGCCGTTGTAAATTGCTCAACTCCCGGTTGTTTGTCAACATGCCGATAAATCATCTCCACGTAAGGCTTATTCCCAAACGTGTTCACACGTATGGATAATTTCGTGATGTTGCGTTTTACTTCTCGGACTTTGATCTTGAAATGGGATTCCCCATTACTACCATCGGTCGCTTTAATCCAATAATAATCACCGTGTGGACCTTCCTCGATTATTGAGAAATTCAAATCTTTCAACGTTGTCTTCACGGCAAGAACCATCGTGTCTTGGTTTGTGTTGTAATATTTGTGCGCCTCGCCTTCGAACCAAAATATGCCCAATTGGACGATTGGACCGATTGGGTTGAAAAATTCACAACCACTCATTGTCACGCAAAGAATTGCGGTCATCATCACCAACATTCGTCTAAACATGTCAATTCTCCCTGTTTTAATTATCTATGCTTTACAACCAAAAGAACGTGACGTACAATGGTTTACCTCGTTCGACGGTCTTGCCGAACAGTCGTCCTCGTTCGAGGCATGGCATACAGGTCCGCTCCGACACGGAGCCGCTCTGTAGTTCTAATGGCTGACCGTCGTTCGAGGCTTGTTTGAGGCAAACCATGCACTTTATTTTGGAGAATGCACCGTGGCAACAAAAAGACCGCTGACCAAAACTCAATTGATCGGAAACATTGCCGACGAATCTGGCCTGACAAAACAACAGGTCGCATCGGTCTTGACCGCACTCGAAACTCAGATTCGCCGATCCCTCGGGAGAAACAGTCCCGGCGCAATCACTCTCCCCGGATTACTCAAGATCGTCAAAGTCAGAAAAGAGGCTGTTCCCGCCGCCAAGGGAATCCCCAATCCGTTCAAGCCCGGTGAGACCTACGACCGAAAAGCCAAACCAGCCACAAGCGTCGTCAAGGTGCGACCACTCAAGGCTCTGAAAGAAATGGTCTGACACAAAGGTCGGATGACCCCGGTTCTCCCCGAGGGCGGTCTCGGATGGGGTCGTCCGATTTTTCAAAGGAAAATCCAACCAAAGGGGCGACATGGCATTACATGATCACCGAGACATGAAGCTCTTCGCTTGGATCGGAGAAGATGAAATGGGGTCTGGTGAAGTTGGTATCAAGCAAGCACTATGCTCTGCCGGATACATCCCACTTGTCGCCAAAGATGAACACAAATTGAACGACCCAAGATTCATCGCACAACTTCAAGCCCAAGCCAACAAGTTCGGAAAGACAATCCGGCTTTGTCGCTACAGGTTTGTTGAAGAAATTGTGACACTCACACCAGAGGGACAGTAGATGAATGAGATGAATGAGATGAAAGTTGTGCAACTTCTATTTGTGATCTTCATCTACGTCATCCTCGCATATCAGTGGTGGACGGAGCGAAAATCCAGAATCTTTTATTCCAACTGCCTTATCATCTTGACCTGCGTCGTGATTATCGTTAGCAACAATCTGGCGAGAGGCGATTCTTGGTTTGGACCACTCATCATGCTCGGAGCCACTGCCGGTGTTGGAAACTGGTTGATTCAAACAAGATTCATGAAAGCGGGATGACATGAGAAACACCACAACAAGATACTGGATCGGTGCAGCTTTCTTCATTCTTGCCTTAGTCGCCTCTTGGGGGCTGATCTTGTCAGGAGTAGACAAGAACATCGCAATCTTTGGGGTGGCTGCTCCTCTTCTTTTCATCGGTCTCTGTTTCAAGTTCTCTGCTTTTCGGATAGCGTGGTCCGATCTTGGCAAGGTCACAAAAGAAGCGGATGCTGTCCGTGAAAAAGCAAGAACAACTCTTCTTCTTGGCCCCGACATTCTCGACAAGGATTAGTTGATGGCTGACGCAGAAGAGATTCGTCAACATCGCAGAATGTGTGATCGACTCAAGAGACGAAATAATCCACACAACCGACCCACAGGAGACTTCACGGGTCGCTGTAAAGAATGCGGCAGTCGAGACCTCTGGGAAGACAACCTCACTTACGGCTGTAGGTGTTGCGGCGCAGTTTTCATAAGGGGCTGACATGGGCGCATTTTGTTGGATCAGACAAGAAGATAAATTTGAGATCCTGTCGGTACTCGCCACATTTTGCCACGTCAATTACGAATCTCAAGGCGGTAGTGGCGTGGCCAGATTGGAATTGCCTGACAAAGAATGGGCGGATTCGCTCAAAAAGGATTTCCCAGATAAAGTGTTCGCTTCTGAAAAGAAAGCCAAAGAAAAATGATCGATATCGCACAAAAGACCACAGAACTCGTTCAGAAACTCAAACAACCGTTCAATGGCGTGACCCTGCACGGTCGGGCTCAATGCGAAGACGACTGGAGCCCAGACTACGCCACCATCTGTAATGTCTATTGTGTCCATGATTCACTGCTCGGGGATTCTCCCTACGTCAGCTTCGATAGCGACCAGTTTCTCAGAGACTTCGAGGAGATGATCCGGGATCATTACACCATCCCCATTGAGGACGGCGGCGATATCGTGTACTTCTTTTATAGACCGCCAAAACACATACCAGAAGGCATTATCATCATCTTCCGTGAACAAGCACAAGAACTCGAAATCTACAGAAACAAAGCGACATGAAATCCAAAACGATGTATCACATTGAGTGCTTCACCCCACAAATCTGCCCACATTGCGCACATCCAATCAACCGAGAAGGTGTTAATTTCATTCGGTACATGGGGACGATCAAGGATGGCGTCAAAACCATCGACCCCGAATACCCACGGATCATCTGTAAACATTGCGAAGGCGAGCCGTTCAAGATCATCTACTTCGAGACACGACAACTCGGAGACAAAAACGAGGCCGAACGTCTTTGTCGTGAAAGTAACTTTATCAACCTGATGGAAGTCACGGCCTATGGCAACATGACTCAAGATCATGTGACCAAATACACCGATGCGAATGGCAAAGCATTGCCCAGACTTCAACCTCGAATGCAAAGTGTGGAATGTTCATGAACTTCAAAAAATACTGGTTTCAAACACCAGTCAGCACGACGGGCACCATCATCCATTGCCTTATGTGGGTGGGTCTGTCTATCTTCATGCTGTGGAAAAATGTGGACTACAAATTTGTCGCCTTAATGCTCTGTCTCGGTGTGCTGTTCATTATTAACATAATCGCCACACGGCTACAGAATCGCCGACTTGAATTAGTTACGGCGTGTCTTTTGGTGGGCAACCTTGCTTCAATCGGTACATGGCTTTCGTTGCATTGGGGATGGCTGTGACCAATCTAACCGAGAAGATGACCGATCTGTTTGAGAACGATGAAGATATCCAAGAATGGATTCTTGTCGGCAAACTACCACAAGACATTACGGATATCGCAGTAGTCGCCATGCAGCCGCCCGAAGGGGAAAGACGATCACTGGCAATGCTCGGCATGTGGCCAGAAGAATACGAACATGTGGCAACAGTCATTCAACGAGAGTTCTTCCCCGATGCACCACCATTGGAAAGTGGCGGCTTCATGAAGGCTTTCGCAGGCGGTCCATGTCCAGACTGGTTGATACGAGGTCAAGTCGCTGATCAACTCGCTGCTGAATCTATCAAACGAGGCAATGAAGTTGAAAAGAAGGAGCATGTGTGATGAGCTTGTTCAACATGCTAATGGGCAGAAACCCCGCAGCGCCATTCTTGCTCGCCTTCCTTGAGATAACTCAGGAGACCCAAGAGAAATGGCCGCTGGGGAGAATGCGTGATGCCTACACCAATGAAGATGCTTCCAAAATCTTCATCTTCACTCGGAACGGTCCAAGTGGTATGGGCCTCACATCAGATGAACGAGACACCATTGAAGAGAACTTCCGAGAGAACCATCCCAACTATGTCGGATTCGAGATCGACGACTTCGATCAAACCTATCTGACCTACGAATTCGACACACCAGAGCAGTATCGAGAACAAACAAAAGAAATCGCCGACATGACAGAGACCGAACCGCCAATGGTTCGGTTCCGCAGGTTGATTGATGACATGGCAGCAGGGAAAAAGAACCCTGCTGTCGAAAACGCAATCGAGGCTGGCAAGAAACTCCTCGGGCCAATCCTAGATGGCAAAAGCCAAACTGTGAAGCACGGAGACGGCAGTGTGAATGTCATCAACTTTACGCCAGAAGGGAATCCCGATGAACATCAAGAGAATCAGTGATACTGATGAACTCAAATCTCTCGCTACAGAGATGAAAATTTCGGCGTGTGCAAACGGAGCTAAAGTCAAAGAGAAAAGGCGATACTTCAAAGATAAAGAGGACCGGGATCGTCTGCTGAACAATCCTGAAATTGTCGAATACTTTGTCCAATCACCTTTGGTTCAACCCATCGTTTTTGAAAATCGTATAGTTATCAATTTGGTTTTGACCGTTGAGGCTCTTCCCGACGATCAGCCGGAAACATGGCATCTGTCAATGAGCAACATTCTCCCTCCTAAAGATGATGCTCCTAACACTGTTGGAAGAGTCCCCGATTCCGATGCTGTCATAATGGCCAATGCGTTCTTTGACAACTTCGAGGAAGTTCCCACCGAAAGCAAAATCTATCCTGACATTCGAGATTTCGTGTCACAGAAAGCGGTTGTTGTGGCCATAGAAACAAAGAGGGCGTAATGCGAAGAGGAACAGCCGATCCGCCGACAATGGACGAACTCCGTTGTCTCAATTCGTTTCCAGAAAACACAATTGGATACGACCGAGACAATCGTATAATCGGACTTATGTTAGCATTATGCAACGATCACGGGTTTGGTAGGATGGAACAACTGATGACCGCCATCCATGAAATCTGGAGAGACCCGGAGAAAGTTCAAAAGTGGGATGACTTTCGAAAAGAACACATGAAATTTTTAGCGGACAGCGCAGAACATCGCATAAATGAGGACAAGTCGTGAATCAGTCAAGATTTGGGTCCGTACTCTTGGTTGCTATGGCAACAACCACAGCTATCTTCATCTACGGCCAAGTTTCGGCTATTCAAATTCATGATGTTGCGTACCTCCCCTGTGTAATCTGTGTTGTTACCACCACCGCCATCCTCTTGCTGGTGTGGCCTAAACAAGATCCATTATCCGTTGATCGGCTGGAAATCACAAACATCAAACCTCAAAAGACCGTCGAAGGAGAAGTCATCCAAGGGATGTTGGAAATTTTTATTAACGGTAAATGGATGCGGATTCATAAACACCAACTGAATGAGTGGCTTTCCGACGACCAGATTAAAAACATGAGAGAACTTGATAACTGGCGACAAGCATCAAATGCCACCACTCCTTCAGAAACCGTTGATGTTGCGGAAGAATACCAGATCCGTCGAGATCAAATTGTCAGGGCACGCCCAGCCCGGAAAGAAGTGTCATGATCGTCCCCTCAAATGACTCCAGTGGATCTAATAAGCACAAAGCATTCATCGTTCCACTTACCTGCCTCGCACTGTTCATCGTTCCGCTTATCCTGTGCGGGTGCAGTGGAGAAACAACAACCACCACTACGACCATCAGACCAATCACTCGTGTCTTCCTTCATACCCGAACCCATGTGAGTTTCATGGTTCCTGAAGAAGACAGCAAAGAAATCAAAAACGTCCATGTCTATTGTGGTTATCACGGCAAAGTGACATTCGTTGCTGATGTCGAGGCTGGAGATACGATGTGGGCCAAAAAAACAATCGTCAGAGACAGAGACGGCGTTAAAACCACCAGCATCGAAATTCACATCCACAGCGAAAAGAGCGTCGAAGGTGCTGGCTGGAATCGTGGCAAACACGGATCAGGACGAACCATTGTTGTAGAGTGAATAACGGCCTTTGATGTAGACAACGGAAATTTGCATGGTACAATGTTTGTGTCGCAAAATGCAAATTTTGCAATCCCCTGTCCTCTCTGTTACGGAGAACCACTCATGAAATCGAAAAGTTTGATCCTGCTCTCTCTCGTATTGCTCCTGTTTGTCGTGGGTTGCAAGAAAAATCCGGTCAAGGCCCAAATCATCAAAGGTATTTTGGAGAAGATCGAAGACACTGACAAGCGAACCGACGGCATAGATGGATGGAAGATCCTGCATTTTCGAGATGGCCGGAGTGTGATGGTCAACTGCGGACCCTCCGATTCCCTTTACATCGGTCACTATCAGGAAATCAAAGTCAACTGTGACGGTTTCATCGAAGATGTCGAATGCAAGTCTTACGAGAGACTTGTCAAGTCGGAAGAGTACCGAAAGTACAATCCACAATTGTCCAAAGAACTTTTGGCAAAAGAAAAGGAACTGAGGAAACTGAAAGAAGCAAAACAAAAGGACGGCGACATCGACTGATCTCGGAGAATCACAGCAAGGAGACAATGGCATATGACGATTCCCGATAATATGGAATCTTTTCGCAAAATTAGAGATGAGATCGTCGAAGAAAAAGCGTCCCGATACAGAGAAGGACTGAATCTGTGGACGGGAGAGTCACTTGAGATTGCTTGTGATGTCAAAGCGAAGTTCCGTCCAAAGGATTCGTTGATTTTTGGCGCAAAAGTTGATAGTATTGACCCGGTGGAGTTGTTGCCATCGCACGTGGTTGGCATGACCCATGAGGTCAAAAGGGAGTGACAGAGATTAAGAGTGCGAAAACACTGGTCTGAAATCACTTCGCCCGTTCGTATCCGGGAAATCGGCAGTTTTCGGAACTTTGCCCCGATTTGGGGTGGTCGTGAGTGTGTTCTCACATGACTTGATACGTTCTTAAAAAGGAAGACGCCGGGCAACTCCACTGTTTTTTATTTACGGAGGAAAGCATGGGTTGGATCTGGACATTGTTTATCGTCAGCACCGGCTGCTCGGCAGGCATGGCCCTCTACTGGATCAGAAATCGCACTGTGGCGACTCACCTCGGTGTGACCCTCGATGTGATCGCCTTCGCCTTTCTCATCACCATCGCCATTGGAAGCCTTATCCAAATTGTGGTGTAAGGAGACATCATGCACTATCTAGTCGCCGTTCCCCTCTGGTTCATCTGGCTGATCTGTGCGCTTCTAGTGATGTTTCTCGTCCACGAGGCAATCCGAAAACCATCTACTGTCTTGAGACATGGAATCTTTGACACAATAGCTTTCGGACTCATGTTCAGCTATGTGGTCGCTCTCCCAATATGTCTCTTGTTCTTGTGAAGGATTACAACGATGTTAGTTGCGCAAATCGTTGGATTTATCATCTGTGGCGGGATCGCCTTGGCAATCGTATGGGATGAAATGGTCAACCCGTGCAATAATGTTTCGGACTCAAAATTCTCAACAATAATCTTCGGCGTCTTGGCCACTATCTCTGTTGCGTCTCTCATTGGACTTGTTGTGTGACGCAACAGAGATGGGACATTTTTTCTTACAGTTTCTTTATTGTCACTTGCCCAGCAACAATATCACCTTCAGTCGGATTTTTGTCCATTCTCAAGACACAAATACCGCTGTTGATCCCAACGTTCGAAAAGCTCGAACCTGATGGTGCCACCTGTTGATCGACAAGAGCCGATGCCACCTCACCAGAACCATCTGGACTCACACCATCGTATACACGATACTGCACGTTCGTGGCGTTCACTGGCTGTGCTGTCCAAGCAATTGTTATATCATAATTTCCGGGTGGTACAGCCGTAAATATCCACTGTGCTGCACCAGAACGATTCAGTTTTTGGAAATGATATTCAATATCCGGATGCGCCGCAGTCTCATCAACTTTTATCCACTGGTTTCCAATCATTTCGAATGTTCCGGGATCGCCATCCGGTGCGATCATCGCCTCGAATGCTACGATGGCAGGACTACCTCCTAAAATCTTGGAGAGTTTCGGCTTCGTAATAGCTTCAGCTTCGAGCAGAATTATCTCAATGGCGTCTGTTTGTTCGAGCGTCAAGTCTTTGTATGGCATTGAATCAGTTGGGCCGGTCAAGATTTCGTTGGGTACTCCATCCGGGGTTACTTTTTCGAGGGTGAACACGTGGGACATGTTAAAGCGGTCTTCATTTGCAGGCATTGTTTAGCTCCTTCTAGTTTTGAAGTTTCCATAATGTTATCTATGGATTCTTAACTTAATTTCAAATTAGGAACTGAAAATATGCCTCTCTGCCTTCATGTCGCACTGCTGGTTTTCTGCCTTTGGTTAATGGGTTACGCCGGGTATTGGTCCATCACACAAAAATACAAGGCCCGAAAGGAATCAGCGACATTCGATATCGTAACCTTCGCAGCCGTCGCTCCAATCACCGTTGGTTTGCTCATTACGTTCATTTTCAAACTCATGTGAGGAAGGCCAATGCAAACTCGTCGTGAAGCACTTCAAATCATGGGCGCAGCCGGTATTGCCCTCGCCACCCTTGACACCAAGGCTCTTGCCAAACCCGTCAACAAAACTCCAAAGGAATTTCCATTCCGTAAGAATCTTGGTTGGTTTGGCGAGGTTCAATCTAATAAGGACTTCAGCGTCAGTCCTACAATCCGCTACGGAAAGGTCAGTGGTCAATACGGTTATGGAGCCATCATCCCCGGCTTCAATGTCAAATGGGAAGATGGCCCAATAGAATTCGTTTCCATCAAAAACCTCACCGATTTCCGCAGAGGCTTTACTGAAGAAATCGTCTTGGATAACCCCGGCTGGAAAAACTATAAAGGCATCCGGGCTCGATACCACATCTACCCCGAACCATACCACGTCTTCCGAGTCCTCATCGGTGGCAAACAACTCCTCATCCAATCATGGGAGAAAGACTGCAAAGTTAACGGGATGTTCGAAGCGGTTGACATTCAATGCGGCAACCGCAACATGACCCTCTTCCCGCCGTTCTTCGAACAAGAAATAAGTGAACGGTACTATTCACAGCGCCCTCTCGATATCCACCGATGTACGAAAAACGAAATCGAATACGGTGTGGGAAACATCCTGATGACCATCGATGTCTTGCCCATGACCCTTAATTGGGTGGTGGCGGCGAGCGTCACCCAATTCGGTGGAACTTCCGCCATCGAATTCGAATTAAAGGCTCGTCAGCAGCATCAGGATTTCGTCCGCTCGATTAGGCAAGAGAAATCCAAAGGACTTCTAACATGATGAATCGCCGAGAAGCACTGAAGACCATGGGCCTCTCAGGGGCCGCTGTAGCCACTTTGAACGGCGAAGCCCTCTGTGGACTGGACTTGCCCCCAGATAAGCCCTCTGTGACGTTCTCAAGGCGTCTGGGATGGTATGGGGAGATTCACGGGAACAAAGAGTTTGAGATCAATAGAGAACCTACTGTTACGGAGGAATGCCCCAAGCCTCAACCCGGTTTTATATTACGAGTCCCAGAAGATCCTCCGCATGATACGTTCGCAACCGTCGTTTATTTACTGCCAGACACTCACATTGAGTGGCTTCGCAGTTCCACTTTCGGGGACGGCGGAACCGTTTGGTCTAATGGGTTCAAGACCAAATACACATTCCACCCCATGCCACGGGTATTTAATGTGTATATGTTCCATCACTTGAAGTGCGCCATGGTTGTTCAATCGTGGAACAAAGAAATACTCAAAGTCAACAAACCAAATTCAAACAGCATCGAAATTGTCCGAAAGTACAGCAAGGTTTGGGCGTTCATCCACGGAACAAACCTGTGGGTCTCCCAAGTGCCAAAGAGACAGTCACTAACGCCTCGAACCTCCGTCGAGGTGGCGAAAGGCATTACCTACTATGCAAACCCGAGACAAGTTCCGCCCCTCACTCATCAAACTCGCTCACCGTCGTACAACGACTGGTGTCACAAAGTTGACTTGACCATCGATCTTGTTGACTTTGAGGATCTGGAAGCAGTCAACAAACACTTCCGTTCGTTTTTCCCCACAAACATACTGCTGGCGAACGGTAATATTCCTAAATACTCCTCAATGACACACCATGCCTGAAATCAAATAACCGTCAAATAGACTTTTTCCTTGCCACCAAAGGACTTACGACGATTCAGAAGTCTAAATCATTGTCTAAATCAAATAGACTTGGCCGTTTAGACATCTAGCTGATCTTGAGAGTTCTTTGCAATATTTTTGATCCAAAAGGAGTGATTCTTCGTTTCCCTGTTGTACGGATAGATGAATCACTTTAGAAAGGAATCAAAATGTTCGCTAAACTCCTCAAAGGCACGCTGATCACCGGAGCTATCCTAACCGTCGCTGCCGCCTTCTTCGCTCTCTTCACAAAGGATGATGAGGAACTCCCACTTGAAGATAAGCCCATTTTTAATGTCTGTCCCGGAGACATGGTTCAATGGGACTGTGGCGGCACTCTGATCTTCCCTGAACCTAGAAAAGTGAGATGGGTTGAGAAGTCTGATATGGGCACCTACGTCTTTGTCGAAGGCTCTGAGAGCGGAATACCCATTCACCAGATTGTCCCCATGTCTTGAACGGAATCAAGATGATACTTTGGAAGGCTATTATCTGCGTGGTTGCAGGAATCTCTATCACTCTCGGAGTTTTCTGCCCCTATGGGCTTCTGTCCGCTATCTATTTTTTGACGGCAATTGCATTATTTATTATGGGAATCACACCCATCAGAAAGGAATAACCATGATCAATCCCAGAGACTTGAAAGTCGGTGACCGTGTGGAAATCCAGATCACGGGTGATACTGGTCAGTTCTTCGGTGAGGTCATCCAAACAGAAGAAACTCAATACAACGATCCATACTTGAGGGTTCTCAACGCAGATGGTTCGGTCAACCAGTCGTACAAGAGCTTCACCCTCAAGAGTTGCGATTACATCATCATGGGATGGATGCCGGAACATGTTTGATTCTCTCGGACTTGCCAACTCTCTTTGTCGTTGCTATACTCTGGCTTCTGTTCCGAAACCCGAAGGGGCCGAAGATACTTGGATGTGGGTCGCATTCATCATTTGTGTGATTGTTGCTGGCCTCTTCGCACACGGTGCCATCTGGTTTCCTTACAACCCGATTTCGGCGGCGAAAGAAATTTGTATCTTCACCCTTGCTGCAGTCGGATTCCTCATCTATCTCGTCGTGTGAAGGATTACACATGCCCAGCCCATTTGAAGTTCTCGGTCTTAATTGGATTGTGATTGGAAGTGTCGCTGGCATATTTGTCACGTTAGCGCTCACAGCCATTTGTTTCTATGCTTTCTACTACGCTGCCAAGGAGAGGTATGTCGCTCGAAAAGTAAACTCCACGGCTGACATCATCGTATTCGCTATTTTCGCCACGGTGACCGTTGCTGCGTGGGCTGGGGTCTTGTTGTAGGGGGAATGTTATGTGGTGGTGGCTGGTTGGCGCTCTGTTTTTTGGTTTGTTTCGCTGTCTCTTGAATGAGATAGATTTCGCACTTGGATTTCCTCGCATCGGCAGGGGATACTGGCAAACAAGAAGTGTCGTCAAATTTGCTTGTATCATAACTGGCATGGTCGGCTGTTTCATGTATATGGTGCTTTGTTATGAGCAAGCAATGTGACTCATTGAGCGTAGATCAACCTAGTTTCTTGAGATTAGTCGGGTCAAACGTTGATCTAGGGGCAAGTCTTGGATTCCTCTTGAGATTAGTCACGTCAAACGGCATCTGTGGTTGTTGTGCCTGTGCAGCTAGATCCGCTCGGTTTGCATGATGAGTCGATCTGATTTGATCTTGGGTGCGTTTAGTGCCTGCTGCAACAGATCCCCGAGGAGCTTGTCTCGCCAGAGCTTCAGGTGATCGGGCTTTCTTATAATTGTCCGCTTGACTCGCTCTCGTCTGGGCAGCGACAACCTTCATTTGCTTGCGAACATCTCCACTCAGTCCGTAACTGGATAGAGTCCTATTAACTGACCGAGGAGTGTATCCGCCCGCCTGTGACAATTCATCTGGGGGAATACTAGAGTTGATATATTGAGCGATCTCTGTCGTTCCCTTTCCCTGCCCCACTGCCATCCAAATGATGTCTTTGGCCATTTTTTCATTGCCTTGGACATTGATGCCTTGGGCCATGTAATCTTTGTCTTCACGGAATTGCTTGAAGGTTCTCATGTGGTTATTTAGCGTCAGGCCACAAATTTTCCCCGCCCGAATTTTTTCGATCTCCGATTAGCCTGAAATTTTCAGCATTTCCTGTGTTGCGCAGGAGAATCTGGGATTTTTCCTTTGTAACAAAGATAGGGGGGTACGTAGTTAGGGACCGCCCCTCCCCCCCGGTGTCCTATTAAACTTTTTGAATCCAAGTTTCTCAATAACAATTTTTGCAACGCACAATGCCCAGCGCACGTGCGACGAGCACGATGCGCTGGGCATGCCGAGCATTGTATCATACACGAGGCCAGTCATCAGGGGCACACTGGCCTTCGAAGCAGTAGTTCTCGCCTGCCTTCCAATGTCCTTCCGCTTTGCGGAAGCGTGCTTCCATCGTGCGGAACAGCGCACGCAGTTCGACAATTGCAATCCGCTTGAACTCGCTTCGCAGTCGGAGCATCGGTAGTGCATCGAGCGACCGCAAAGCGGCTTCGCAAACTTCCGCCCCCTTGTAATGGTAATCGTTGCGGCACCACATAATCAGATCCTTGTCGAGCCGCAAGGTCAGTCCGAATAGGTCGCCGATGTTCGGGGCATTGGCGACCGCAAGGTATGCGTCCTTGCGTCGCACGAGTTCGTTGTCGAGCGTGGCCGTTGTCATGGTTGTCTCCGGGTTTGTGTTGGTTGCTTCTTACAACTCTCTTGCCGGTGTCCTATGCGGCAGGCATCGAAAACAACGGGCCAGTCGCTTGTCCGGTGCCACCCCGCAGGACAATGCCCAGCCGCTTGCGG
>SDBT01010695.1_pt1 | contig 14791 bp, 24 predicted proteins | sample 2277101 | NCBI WGS metagenome assembly SDBT01 (sample SAMN10404973, study PRJNA504765) | marine sediment metagenome | isolation source: marine sediment core GS10_PC15, 103 cmbsf | place: Arctic Ocean: Southern Knipovich Ridge | collected 2010
GGGCACACCCCATCCCCATGAGCACACCACACGGGTCGGGCAACTGCACCGCCATCGCCTCGGCGGCACGTTGTGCCGTTGCAATAGCTGAACCAACACAACACACACTTAACCCGGTGAACACATCACCGTCAACGCAAACCACGAACCAATGCCACGCGGTTGCGCATCGATATAAGTGAATACGTGCGTCGGAAATCGTCACGGTTTCATTTCCTTTCGTGATCGAGATTCGACAACACCCTCCCCCGGTCCGTGATACCCGGCGCGTTGCGTCGCACGATATGCCCGGAGCTTTGCCGCCTGGACGTTCCGTGCCCCCTGTATTGCGTCGTCGATTTGCGAGCGTTGCACCATCATTCGATCCACGTTGATTCGGCACGCGACTTCCATTTGCATACAGTGTTCAACCGCACGAGTGATTTCGAGGCGAGCCGTCAACAACACGTCGATCGCGTAACCATCGACACCGCTGCCCCTACCCGTGCCCCTACCCGTGCCCGGCGTCGCCCGTGGCGCATCACCTACCAAACCCGGCATCGGCAACAACACTATTCACCACCGCCTTTCATCCGGCCCGGTTCCCGCGACCGTGCGTTATACCGATCCTCGCACCGCTTGAGCTTGCGGCATCGCCGGCATGTCGTCGATGCCCACGTGAACGCGAACCCCGATCCCGAATCGCTGCCCGTCGATCCACACACCCCCGAATTCGTTTCGGGGTTCCACTTACAAACGCTCCCTTGCCGGCGGCGATCGTGCCGTGTCATCCTATCCCCCTCGAACCATCACCGGGGAATCGATCCCGATCCAACCCGGCGCACACACCGAATCGAAAAACCAAAGCCCCAACCCGATCGCGTCGGCAACATCAAGCCCCGGATCGTCGATCGAGCGATAGGTCGGGAACATCCCACGGACAACAACCGCCCGCCGCGCTTTCGTGACACCGTGCGTCCAATTGTTTTCGGTCGTGGCAATGCACATCCCCAACGCGGAGTGCATCGCCCACCAAAACGCACCGACCGCCATCCCATACACCGCCAGCCCGGCACCGCCGCCGGTTCCGTGCCGCCGGCTCACCTTGCCCTCGGTGATTTCGACAACGCCGCCTTTCAAATCGTGTTCGGCAATTATGCCGAGGGCATCATTCACCATATCACCGATGCGAATGATCGCCGGGTGCGATTGGCGCCGAGGTTTCAACAACCCCGCGTCGATGATCTTGCACGGGCCATCGAGCACCGCATACCCCGTGCACTTGCTCGACGGATCAATCGCAATGATTTTTCGTGGATGTTTCATCGTTTCCAAAAGCCGCGACGGACCGAGCACGCGGCCTCGGTATGCTCGGCACTCCAACCGGCCCGGCCCGTCGCTGAATCGAGAGAATCTCGAACCGCCACTCGAACCAACGTGCACCCTCGAGCGCGTCCAACGATCGACCGGTCGATCGCACCGAATAAACCCTCGACTTTTCAAGTGCAACGAGCCGGGCGGAATCCATAGCCGACGACAATCGAAACCCGGACCCCTAGTGAACCCGACCCGTTGCGTTATTCATTGGCGTTTTTTCGTAACTGCCCTCGGCACGTGCGTTACCCAATATATTTTGAGCGCCGACCTTACACCCGCAACGGCACGACGCACCGGGCCAAGAAACGGCGGGCGTCCTATCGGGGGCGGTTCAAGATTCAACAACACCGCCGCTTTGCGGGCGTCGGAAAATGCCTGCGCCCTTGTCCCCGGAATTTTCGCACCCGACCCAATGTTGATATTGGGGTGATTCTTAACCAACAAGACCCAACTCCAACCGTCGAGGCCCGGCCAATAAACCACCTTGATATTTGCAAGCGGCTTTTTCATTGCTTTTTTTTCCTCGACTTCCGAAGCCCGCTTTGGCGCTTGTCGAGAGCGGCGGATACAGCCAACGAACGCAGCGACCTTTGTTGCGGGAACAACGCGCGCAATTCGGCGGCCTTTCCTCGAATCGCCGTGATGCGGCCGTCGTCGATTCGATCGAGAATCGCGTTACACCGCTTGGCGTCTTGCCGGGCGATCGCCCCAACCTTGCCCCATCCTTTGCGGTCGATCGTCATTCCGGTTTGACGGGCAATCCCTTTCATCGCTTGCGACGGCGGATTGATTACCGAACCCGAATCGAGCTTGCCCGATCCGCGAAGTGTCGAGCCAATCCATTCGAGCGTCGCCCCGGCGGCATTGACCGCCTCGATCATTTCGGTCAAAACCTCGACACGTTCCAACATCGGCAACGCCGCGAGCCGGCGAACAAACGGCCGGCCGCCGAGTATCGCACCTTTTGGCGCGGCGTCCGGTCGCTTGACGTTTCCCGTCCGTCGGGATCGCTCCAACGTCGGGCACTTGGAATTGCAATCACGACCGGGGTGCCCGTGGCGGATCGCCGCCGAGGTCGCAATCATCCCGACGGGATCATCGATCACAACATAGCTTTGTTTTTTTGCCATCAATCGAGCCTTTCACTTTGTAGAATCAATCCACACGCTTCGGCAATCTTGCGGATCACGTCACGATTTTCTGCGCATCGAGCTTCAAGCCCATCAAGCCGGGAATCCAATTGCACACCCGGCGATACGGGGAACCGCGGCGGTTCCGGGGGCGGGTTCCAAACCTGCCCGTCGGCGAGTCCATCGTGCGGGCCTTTCCGCGTTTGCTCGGCGTCGCCCCCCGCGAACGACGGCCGCACGGTTTCTTCAAGTCGGGTGCATCGAACTTCAACACGGGTGCATCGAACTTCGGCACGGCTGGCAACTACGACGACCGCGTGAATCGCGGCATCGATCCCCGCGCATTGATCTTGAAGTCGGCCGAATCGATCTTCAAAACCGTCAACTCTTTGTCCGATCGCGCGAATAGCGGGGCGGGGATCGGGCGGATCGGGTCGATCCTTAAGACGGCCGCATAGCTTGGCGGTTTGTGCGGTGCGTTTGGCGTTCGCCGCGCATCGAGCTTCAACACGGGCAATGATGGTCGCCAACACCTCGACCGTCTCGCCCGAATTGCGGATTTGTTGCTCGATCGCCACAAGCCGCATTTCGGCCGAATCGGGCGGCGGCGGGGCCGGCGGCGTCCAAATAACTTCTTCGGGGGCGAGCCCGCCCTCGGCCGGCCGTCCAAGGGGTGCCGGGGGCGGCCCGGCCGGCGGGTCGCGCGGTTCCGGCATCATCGCCGCCGCGTCGCGTTGACACATTAGGAAATGACCTTTTGGATCAACGCCTTGATTGTCGCCCGTTCAACAAGGATCGCATCGAGGGCGATTTTCATTTGCTCGAATTGCTCCTGTACTCGCCCGACGACGTGTTCGACCCGGTCGAGGCGTTCCACGCGAACGCCAAACGCGGCGGACAAATCGCCGACCGCGGATTCGAGCCGATCGAGGCGGCCACATTGCCCGTCAAGCATCGGGCCGACGGCGTTTTCGAGCCACGCAATTCGATTTTCAAACGACATTCGTTCCGCCGGCGGGTCCGGGGCGATCGACGCCGCCATTGCCTTTTCGGTTGCATTGTCCGCCACGGACGCCGCCTTTTCGGCCGGGGTGTTTGTTTTTGCCATCAATGAACCTTTCATTTTGTTTTTCCCATTCGTAATCCGCACACCACGGGCACGGCTCCGGTATTTCGTGGCTGCACGACGCACATCGTGGACAAGCCATTACATTCGATCCTAATCGGTATAGAGAAACGCCTTAATTCGTGCGTTCGCTCGATCTTCGTCTTTGGCGGTCGGCAACAACCATCGAGCTTCGTTGATGTTCGAGGCCATCACCGCACACGGGTCGATCGACCGCCGCCGGCACGCTCGCGGATCACCGCTCACACGCACGGCACGTTCGGCCATCGCCACGAATGCCAACCGCCCCGCGTCGCTTCCGTCCACCAACCCCCGATCGACGGCGTCGGCATAGAGCCCCAAAAGCCGCCGAGTGTCGGTCAAGTCGGCCCGCTCGATGTGCCGCAACTTCGGTCGGCGGCGTGACTCGCCGCATCGCGGCTCTACTGTGGTTTTTTTAAATCCATTGGTAACTATGGTTGATGGTGTCCGATCCCCGGAGTACCCCCACTCCGATCCCCGGAGTACCCCCACTCCGATTCCCGGAGTACCCCCCGACGCGGTGCCGGGACGTGCGAGAGCCGCCCCGGCACCGCCCGACCCTTGCGCGGTGTCTGTTTTCGTTTGTGCCCTCGATGCGGCGTCGATGCGGCCCCGGTGTGGCGTTGCGGCCCCGGCACCCCCAACCACACCAACCGACCCCGGATCGTCGCTTAGACGCGGCGAAAACGCCGGAAAAGGGCCATCAAGGGCGGTGCCTTCAATCCACAACGTCGCCTGAGCACCGGGCCGGGTAATTTGGCGGCGTAGCTGCCCGCCGGCGGTTCGCACCATCCGGCACAACTCGCGGTCGCACGACCGGGCATCCAGTGCCCCGGCAACGCCGGGGATGCCGTACACGTTGCCAAGGTTGCGGCGTTGCCCATCGTCCGATAGGGCCAACCCGCCGCGCGTCAAGATCACAAGCAACCCGGCACGTTCGAGCCGGGCGACGTGCACCCAAAAGGTCGAGGCCGAACAACCGATCGCCTCGATCAACCCGCGACCGCCGAAAGCTCCGACAAGCGACCCGTCGGGGGATGGTGGCGGGCACGCATTGGCGATCCCTTGCAACACGGCCCGCGCCGTGTGCGACAACCGCCGGAAATGGTCGCCCTCGGAGATCCACGCCGGCACGTGATTGTGCCACCGGCGAGCGGGCGAACGGGGGATCGGCTGTGCGTTGTTCAACGTGTGCCGTCCATCAACGTAACCCTCGGCGGTGCCGATTGCATTCGATGCAAAATTCGTCCGGGTTTTTCATCGCGTGTCGAGCTTTTGCCATGCTAGGAAACCCGCCGATTCGGGTATGACGATCACACACCAAAAGGTATTTTCCTCCAAACGCATCAATCGAAAGGTCGGTCGCCGTATAGATCACAACCTTGAAGCCGTCGCAATACGGGTTCGTTCGTTCGGCAACGTATCCCGGTTCGCCATTGTGAATTTTTCGGCTCATGTCATCAATCTTTTTGTTCGCGTCGTCGACCAACGCATCCAATTCGCGCAACTGATCCAAAAACGACGCATCGGTTTTCCACGAACGCTTTGCACCGCACACGCATTCGTACAAATGTGCACCGGGGCCGATCGTCAAGTGCGGCCAACACGTGCCGAGACATTTCTTGCACGGCAACGACAACGGCGGATCGCCATGCGCGGCATCGGCGAGCGGGAACGGGGAAGCCACGTTGTTAAGCTCGCCCCCCGCATCACGGGCCAACCATTGCAACGCAAAATCGTGGCGCGTTTTCATTCGACAAACTCGATCGGGTTGTGGCCGAACGCATTGCGGGCCATTTGGTCAATGAATTTTCGTCGCGCCGCCCCGGCATCGGGCACGTTGCCACCGGGCGAACCGGCCACAAAAAGGCACCGGCCGTCGTCGGCCCTGTAGAATCGCGGGCCGACTTGACGCACTTTCAACACTACGGCCGGCCCAAATGGTACGGGCAAGCCGTGGTCGCGGTCGTCGGATTCGTCTACGCCAACAAGCACACGGCCCAAGTGTTGCGTTTCTTCGGCGGTGACGGGATGCTCGATGGTGCCCGGCACGTGCAAAGGTCGGCCCGTCAACAAATCACCGATTCTCGCAAGCTCCGATTGAATGCCCGCGGCGGCCGCCATCATTGCCGAGGTCGGATCGGGAATGGAAAACGTGTTGACAGCCTCGGTCAATTCTCCGATCCCGATTGATACGTCGCGGATCGCCGTAACGATGTGTTGCAACATCGATGAAATCGAGGGCGCGTCGGACGCGCCGATCGATTCGTTTATAGAAATGAGTCGTTCGAGAATCGTATAGCCGTCGGTTTCGAGGGGGTCGCCTACAAGCGCGATCGTAATTTCATCCAAAGATGTCAACAACTGTTGAAATTCGCTCGATGTCATTTTTGGTTCGCCTTATCCAATGCGTCGCGGGCATCGAGCGCGGCCGGGTGAAAATCTTTGATGTTTGGATTGTTGAAAGTCGGCACCCAATTTTGAATGCCGAAAGCGTCGTCGGGCAATCGTTTTTCGGCTTGAATCTCATTGACACTTAGCTGCACAACACGGAACCGATGATCGCTCCAACGCACATATGGAAATTCTGGTTTCGTCATCCGTTTTGATCCAAATACTCGCCGAGTGCCTTGCGCGCTGCCATATAAACATCAACGACGGGGGCCGCATCGAGCGACGATAGGCAAGCGCGGTAAACTTCTGATTCCATCAAGCGTTCGTGCGTGCGACGCAACACGTCGCGGTGATCTTCGATAAGGTGTGCCGATTCGGCAATTTCCAACAACACACGGCGGTCGTCGTGGCGATGCCGCTCCAACACCATTTGCCGAGCTTCCCATTTCGGATCACGTGGCATGATCGCACCGGGGGTCGGGCCGGCGGGGCGTCCGTAACGAACGGGGGGTGTTGGCGGTTTTGCAAATTTTGATTCGGGTGTGCACGTGACTGTCATCCGACATCGTCATTGCCTTTTCATTTGGATTTTCGTTTGTGCCACCATACACGATGTGCGATGATGGCAACGGCCGAACCAATGGCGACAAACATACCTTCCCAATCGGTCGCGGCCGTGCCATCGATCGAGGGGGCCGGGGCCGGCGGCAATGCGCCGGGTTCAAATCCAAACAATGACGGCCGCGACACACACCCATCAAACAAACACAAGGCGGCCGCAACGATCATCGTCGTGACGATCCGCCCGATGCGCAACGTCGCGGAAACGGGCGGGAAACGACCACGCCGGCGGCCGCGCAATCGATCCGCTCGCGGGTCGTGTTTCATTTCCGTTTTCCCCACAACCTATCGTAACTCAGATCACGAAACACAAAGCGAGTCCACGTATCAAGCACCATGCCGCACACAATTCCGACGGCAAAAGCAATGAATGAATCGTTCATTCGATCACCCCGCATATTTCCAAACATCCAATAATGATCGAGGCGGCGACGATGATGCCGAGGGCAAGCAACACCGCCAACAAAACGTGGCGCAGCTCTGACGACCCCGGCGGGCCTTGCTTTTCTGTCATAAGCATATAAACCCAAAAACGGGCGAACGGGCCGAAGTCTACGGCCGACGACCCGCTCGCCCCGGTTGTTGATCCGCCGCGGCTTTCCGGCACTCGGCGAATCTTGCCGTTCGAGAGCGCGGCGGGGCCGGGTCATGGCGGCCCGTTCCCCGCTCGCCGGCCCGCCGCGCATGGGGGTCAAAAACTATCCGCCGTCACCGACCGGGGCCGTGTCACCTTCCCCGCGGTGCCAACCTAAGCGGCGCATAATCGCCGTCCGTTCCTCGGCACTAATGCCCGCCCATTCAAGCATCCCGATAAGCGCCTCGCGCTCGCCGGGGGCCAATTGCGTGCCACCGCCTTCGGTATCTAGGCGCACTTCACCATCGGTGCCGATGATCCGGGCATAACCGGCGATGCGGATCACAACCCCCGATTCCACGCCGGGATCGTTCACATGGGCATTCATATTCGAGGCCCATTCGCTTAACACCCCTTGGTCGGCGACCTTGTTCGTCACCATTTGCGCCATTTGTGAAAACTCCGACGGGAAACCGGCGATGCCGCTGCATCCCGCCAACCACCCGCCGAGCGTCGCCATTCCCAACAATTGCGAAACAACAAATCCGCTTGATAATCGCCTCACGATTCACATCCTTTCAAAAAAACACTTCTCGAACCCAACGACACCAACGAAACAAAATTCAAATATGGATCGTTGGCAATGCGGGCCACTTCGATTCGATCGCCCACCGCAAAGGCGATCGCCTCGGTTCCCGCACGTTTCAAATCACGCGACGTGATCGTTTCGTCGGTATGGTTCCGGCGAACCCGCACACGCAATTCACCGCCGGCGGTGATCCTTGTCACGGTTGCTTGCATCGAGCTTCCCTTTCCTGTTCAGCCTCGACACTCATAATCGCTTCACGTTCGAGGCGGTCCGAATCATCGAGGGCGGCGGGGTCATCTTTGGTCGCGGGCGAATCAATCATTGCATACACACCACCACGCGGCCGGCTTTGTTCGGCGGCGATCCGATCGTGCCGCGCCGCACGCGATCGCAATTCCGTCGCTTGATCTTTGTGCGCCGCGTCGCACAAACCCGCCCGGCGATTCAAATACGCGGCCCACTTTGCATGACTCCAACCCGGCGGCAAGACGACATCGACAGTCACGGCCGACGTTTCCGAAAAATGGCAATCAATCCGCCGAGGCCAATTGCAAGCGCCCCAACAAACACCGGCATTTCAACGACAACAATCGCCGCGGCGCACAAAAACACCGCGATTGCCGCGGCCCACGCGGACACGGTAGTGATGTCCCAAATTGACGACGGCGATCGCCCTTGCCCACCGGCAATCAATTCGTCGATCGCCGCTTGATCGTTGGATTGATCTGAGGGATGGGGATGGCGGCGAAGAATTCGCGGCGTGTGGTATGGCGGGGGCCGGCCATATCGAACGGGCGGCAAGTCGGGAGTCGTGACCATCATTGAATCCGACGTTACGACAAGGAGCCGGCGCGCGTCCGAAGCGTCCGTGCATAGTTCCAAACGGCATCGACCACGCGCGCGAAGCCGTCAGATTGTGAACCGCGGACACGACCGGCAAAAAAACAACGAAAACCCATACTTCGGAGGTTCAAAGCTCCGTCCTTGGCTCCACCCCGTGCCCTTGTCACCTGTTCGGGTGACATCCAGCGGCACGCGGCGGTTGTTTTTTAGATTTTCCGATTCGTTTCGTGACAATCATCGGTAATCACATCGGAAGGGCCATGTGCCTTTGATCGAACAAATTCGATATTACTGGCGCAGAAACTCCGCGCTACAAAACCGCTCGCGGGTCTGTCACATTGAGTGACTGTAGTTGACACCGCTGCGCATCGAGAAATGCAAAATGCCGGGGTGTGGCACCCATACTATATGTTACGTTGCATCGCTCTATCGGACGTTAACACATCGTTGGTCGCTCAGTCAACAAAAATCCAAGAAAAACCGGGAGCGTCCTATAACGCTGTGCAACATTTCCGATTATTGGTGCCTTGGAGAGATTCGACGGGATTTCTAGAAACAACTTCTATAGAATGAATTGATGGCACCAACCATAGCGATTCTTTCGATCGGCCTTGCCGCGGCGGCGTTTTTCGGGTCGTTCGGGGGCGGGGAAGCATTCGCGGCCGCGTTTGCCCGTGGAACGATACTACTTGCGGTGGTCGTTCACTTCGATTGGCGGTTGCGACAAATTCGGGATCGACGCAACGAACCGCCCCCAAAGTAACCCCCCGCCGCCCGAAGCTTGATTTGCCGGCCACCACGTGACGCACGATCGACGGACAATCCTGCACAAACGGGCGTCGCCGTGCACAGCTAACCCCGCACTTTTCAAATCGGACAGCCGCCGGGCAGCTTGATGCCGCTTCAACGTGCACCACAAGGCCAATTCGCCCGAAGTGCATCCCGGATGTTTTCGGAGCGTTTCGAGGGCAATTCGCCGATGGCAAGCCGCACGGCCCGACGCCGTTTCCGCGCGGGCCGCGTCGTGTGACGTTTGAGGGTCGGTATTGCGTGCGAGCGGGGCCGGGGTGTCGTGGAATAATTGCCCTTGGCGCATCACTTCAAATCGCGGGCGATCGCGTCGGCGGCATCTTGTTCGGCCTTCCGAAGCACCATCACGGGATCATGCGGGGTGACTCGCCGACACTTCAAGCCGGCGATTCCGTGCCCGTGCATGAACTCACAACACAATTCGTGATCTTGCGGCAATTCGTCGGCTTTGATTTTGCCCGCGGCCATTGCTGCGCCGAGCGACGCTTGCAAGATCGCCTCGGACGTGACGCCGTGTTGCACCCGCTCGCCGATGTGCATTTCGAGCGCCTTTCGTACCTCGGCCTCGGTTTCAAAAACCCTGATGCCCTCGACGTTCCGATATGGTTCTACGTTTCCATCGAGCACCAACAAAAATTCGCACCCGGCTTTCAAATTTTGCCAAGTCGGGTGACATCGCAAATTCGGATCGTCGGGCCGAACGCCGCCGGCTCGCATCCCGGTTCCATAGTCCGCGTGAACGCAAATGCCCTTCATTATTTCAGCTTACCTCCAATCCCTTTCACCGGATCGGCCGGGCCGATTCGTTTCCGCAAAACAGTCAAATCCGTTGCCAATTCATAGATGCCGTTGTCGTCGGCGTCACAATACCAAATGCCGGTCGAGTCGCCGCCGATCCCCGCCGGGGTTCCAAGAAACGCGGGGGCCGAACTCGAAATCAGTCCGAGCGTACTTGCAAGTAACTTAAAAATTAGACTCCCCGAACCCTCGGCGGTGCACATCCAAACAACACCATCATCGCCGCCAATTCCCGACGGCGTATCAACCCCTAAGTCGGAACTATAATCCACCGTGTAATCGTCCGGGTCGAGCCGGTACACAAGATTGGTCGTTGCGTCGCAATGCCACACGTTCAAAACCGTTCCGCCCATTCCGTTCGGAGTGATGTCAATCGACGGAAATTCCGAATCGATTTCGAGCGTCGTCGTGTTAAATTTGTAGAATGTGTCGGTGTTTTTGTCGCAATGGTGCATCACGTCGTGATCGCCGCCGAGGCCCGACGGGAACAAACCGGGTGATTTCAATTCACAAATCGGGCAAAAATTCGTCGGATCAATCACAAAAATTCGACGTGCATCATTCACCCCGCCACATACCCACAAAATGCCGGGGCGGCCGAATTCGCTCTGTTTGTGGAACTTGCGGGCCTCGGCGTTCAAATCTTGATTTTTCAAGACTTCACCCATCACCGTTAATGCAACATCACCGACGACCGGGTTTGCAACGTCGATGATGTCGCCGAGGAAATACCGCGGCTCGACATTTTCAAGGCGAGAATTTCCCGACGACAGCTCGAGCGCCGTTCGTTGCCATTCGGCGATCTTCGTATATTTGATGCCGTCGCGTGTCACCCCTTCCCAATTCACAAGACGCAACAACCACGGTTTCGCAACCTTGATGTCGGTCGTTCCCTCTTGCGGTGACGCCTCGGCATCCCACGTGCGAGCCACGATATGATTGTCGTCGGCACTTTGCACGCGCATTTGGATAACATCGCTTGCCCCAACCTCGGCCGTCCAATCACGCGCGGTGCGATTGTCGTCGATCCACTCGAGCGCTTTGTCGTCAACGGTGACGCCGCTCCGGCCGTCGGGTGTTGCCCAAATAATGTTGCCGGGGCTATATGGTGCCTGAATTGTCTTGCGGGTCGTCTTGCCGCCTTTCAATTCGTCGCGGGTCGTGTTCCCCATATACGTGTACAGAATTCCGTCGATCGTCATCCCGTGAAAGGGCGTGCGACGCAACCACCACGGGCGGGCGACGTGCACCGTTTCGTCGCCTTCATCGGTGCCATCCCAAGTGTGGCACTCGATCGAATCCGGGTAATCGCTGACGTTGACCACTTTGTACGCACGCAAATCGCCCGACCCGCCATCGGGTGAAATCTTGGCGTGCCGAACCCAATCGATTGCGGATCGTGCGGCCGTCATTTCGGCACCGTGCGGCGAATTAACTTGTTGAATGAACACACACCGGTTTCGGCCGTGCCGACAACCTCGACAAACACATTTGCGGCCCGACGGGCTTGCTTTTGCCGGCGACCGGGAAGTGTTATCACCTTGACGATCCGACCATTGAACCTTGATGCCGGATCACGCACACGATAAGTCGGACGATTGATCCGTGCCCGAATTATTTTCATAAGGGCCGGCGTGATTTGTGGCATTTTTCCCGCGTTCATCGAGCAAACCCCGTGCGGATCGTTGTCATCCAATCGCCCGCCTCACGATGCCATTCGACGGACGTTATTACCCCCTCGATCCTGTGCGTGTCGCCGCCGGTTTCTACAACGGTCAATATCGTTCCGAGCAATTGCGACCACGGCTCCAACCCCTGTAGCGTAATTTCGGCACGGGCGCGGGTGTTGTGATAACGGGCGATCGCTCCGGCCATCACAAACGCCAACCGTTGCGCGTCGGTGCGCAAAATAATGTTTTCGCCGGCGGGGCTAGTCAACAACTCACCTTTCAGCGACACCCCGACGACCGTTTGCGGGGCGATGTACCAAAGCTCGGCCTCGGCATCCTCGATCACCAAAGCACCGCCGCTCGGAACATCGGCCGGAATCTTGTATTCCAAGGTCAAGCGCTGATCCGTTTCGAACGCAAGCGTTGCGACAATATCCTCGAAATCATAGAACGGATCGGTTTCGGATTGGTCCGCGCCGGCAAAATGATTCAACGCAAGCAAATGGTTCGGCCGTGCGGATAGCGCAAAACCCCAATCGTTGCCGACCGCCCCGACGTGCATTCCCGCTTGATCGGCGAGCACACGGAACGGCGGGCCGGACGTTTCGAGCAACCACACCGCGAGCGGCAAAAACTCCGGTTCGTAATCAACAAGCGTCGCCAGCTTGATCGGGGGATTCACCGTGTAATCGTAATCGGCCCGGAGCGGGGTCCACGACAATGTGCGGCGCACCGCGTTTTGGTATTCGGTACTCGATGCCGGCAACAATTCCCCCGACGGGGAAATCGTCGGGGCGGCGCTGTTGTTGTTGTGATCCCAATCCACCGGCGCGCCAAATAGCTGATAAACTGTCGAAAATTGATCGGCCCGACGCGCCTTATCGTTTAACTCGCCGTCCGAGGTCGGCCCCTTTCCAACGCCGGGCACGTTATACAGCGTTTGCAATGCCGTCGGCCACTTCCCGATCAAGCTCGCAACGGTGCCGGGCAACGCGGCTTTTGTCGCGCGAAGCGTCGCGCAACACACCGCCCGTTTGCCAACCACACGCAATCGATCGTATTGATGATCCGTCGTGCGAACTAAATTGATTCGCAACATATCGTTTTGATCTTTGGCACGCACCACCACGTGATGCGGATTTGCGGTCAATGTTTGATTTTCGAACCCGACCGGTTGCGCAAACAACGAAAAGATGTGCACGGCGAATCCGTCGGCCGTCGGAACAATCTTGTAATCGAGTCCAACACTTCGCGGAATCAAGCGCCGAAGCATATCCGCAACCGACATTGACACGCCGAATGACATTTGCGTTTTGAGCTTGTCGAGCAAATCCGTCGCACCACTCAATGCCCACGACGGGCCGCTCGATCCACCTTCATCGACGAATGAATCAAGCACGTACTCGGCATATTCGAAATGCGTCCACACGTTATCGTCGCCATAAACGAACGTGTTGCCGGCCAAACCGTCCGAACGATTGCCCACCAACATTCCGCGTTCATCACGGCCGTTCATATCCGGCACCCATCCGAGCAACCGCGATTGCCCGTTGCGAAAATACTGCGCCTGACTCACGTTGATTTTGCGAAGAATTTGCAACGGCTCGAGCGCGATCCAATCTTGAATGCCGCTCGGCGTCGATCCGGTTCCGTGCACCGTCCGTCGCTCACTACTGATCCGCCCAATCCAAACGATCACGGTGCCCGAAGATTCAACCAACGACACACGCACCCACCACCGAAGATAATCAAAAGGCAATGTTGTCGTGATGTTCGATTCGTGCAAATCTTTCGTTTTCCCGTACCGCGTGCGAATTGTGCATTTGCCGAGGTCTTGCCCGGCGGTGTCAGCCGATGCGCCGACCAAATGAACATTCGGCAAATAGGCCCACGGGTCGGCCCAATGCTCGCGCATTTCGACAAGCGGCGGGGTGACGGCCCGAACCGCTCCCGTTGATCCGATGATTGTTATTTGCGGCATCTATTTTTGACTTTCGTGAATGCGAAACTCGCCGTGCATCAACACCACATCGACGTTTGCGCCTCCGATGTGCCACAATCGCCAATGATAATCAAGCGACGCGGTTGCCGATTCGGTCGCATCGACCGTGATGTTTGCAATTTCGTTGTTCGTGCCGCTCAACGTGATTGCCGCCGCGGCCGTAAACTTTTTCGCCGGCGGGGATACATCATCCTCGACAACAAAACTCAACGTGAACCCGGACAAATCGACCGCGACGCCGTCGGCATCGAGCACCGGGACGGCAAACACCTTGTGTTCGGCTTGGAACATTTCGAGCAACACCGGCGACCTTTTCTTGTTCCCGCCGACAAGCGTTGTCGTGTATTCCGCTATGGTCACACTTCCGCCGGCACCGCCGCCAGCTTCACCGTATGCGGTTCGCAAGATGCGATAAGTATTCGTGCCCACCGCTTGCGTGTACGCCACATCGACCGTGATCGTGTCGGTGCCCGGATCAAAGGCGGTGATCCGTCGCACTTGCCCGGCGATCGACCCGGACGTAATGAGCAACAACGACCCTTTCCAATAGTCCGTGTCGCCCTCGGTACGGGCGGCATCGACAAGTGTGGTCGTCGATCCCGAATCGGCCGTGCCGCTCACTTGGGTGATCACATCGGCGGCGGCGTGACTGGATTTCGATTGCAACTGCCCGCCCGTGGCGGCCGTTTTCGTGCCATCGACGCCGAGGGCATCCCGGATGTTTTCCCGCTCGGCGCTTGACCAATCGGTGCCGCCGGCCCCGGCTTCACCGTATGCGGTTCGCAAAATTATATAAGTGTTGGTTGACACCGCTTGCGTGAACGCGGTATCGACCGTGATCGTGTCGCTCGCCGGCG
>SDBT01010696.1_pt1 | contig 14791 bp, 17 predicted proteins | sample 2277101 | NCBI WGS metagenome assembly SDBT01 (sample SAMN10404973, study PRJNA504765) | marine sediment metagenome | isolation source: marine sediment core GS10_PC15, 103 cmbsf | place: Arctic Ocean: Southern Knipovich Ridge | collected 2010
TTCGCATTCATGGCCTCCTTTGTGGTTTGGTGCTGTACCGTTGTTCTCGACGGTATCTTATCACAAAGTGGGGCCTTTTTCATCTCTCTATCCTCAATCATGGTGAATAATCCGGGCTAGGGACTTTATGGGCTCAGCTCTGAGTTTGCTACGCAAACTCGGGTATGGGGCGTTGCAAACTCGGGCATGGGGCTTTGCAGAGAACGTTATGGGTTGTGCGGTACATGGCCCAGCATTGCTGAGAACCATATGGGGCTGCGCCGCTGAGCACTGCTAGGGACTTTATGGGCTCAGCTCTGAGTTTGCTACGCAAACTCGGGTATGGGGCGTTGCGAACTCGGGCATAGCTACGCGAACTTCGGCATGGGAGGATGGCCCTTGGCACCCGTACGAGGTTTGGGACTCCTGCAGGTCTATACGGGCCCGGGGAAGGGCAAGACATCGGCCGCGTGCGGGGCTGTGCTGAGAGCTGTGGGCCACGGCCTGCGGGTCTGTTTTATCCAGTTTCTGAAGGCTCCCGGCGAGCCGTCGGGTGAGCTGCATATCCTCAGGGAGCTGGCGCCGAGGGTGAGTGTCATGCGCTTCGATGGCCAGCGTGCCCCGTTCACAGTCTCCGGCCGCGAGGCGCGGGCATCCCTGGAAGAGTCCACCGTGAAGGCGGTACGGGAGGCCGGGGGGATCCTCAAGGAAGGCGTTTTCGACCTTGTCGTACTGGACGAATTGAACGTGGTCCTGGATGAAGGGCTTGTGCAGCTGGAGGACGTGCTGGAGATGCTGGCAGGCCGGCATCCCGGGACCGAGGTGATAGTCACAGGCCGGGGCGCCATGCAGGGACTGATAGAAAAGGCGGATCTTGTCACCGAGATGCTCGAGGTAAAGCACCCGCACCATGATGGGATAGCGGCCAGGCAGGGAATCGAGTGGTAACGGCAGCGCTGGAATCAGCCAGAGAAGACTGCGCCCGTAGCTCAGCGGATAGAGCGATGGCCTCCGGAGCCAGAGGCCGCAGGTTCGAATCCTGCCGGGCGCGAACAGTGTAGATCCATTGGATGCAAGTGCAGTTTTGACGGAGGCGGGATTTCGGGGATTGTCAGTAATTCGGGGACTGTCACCGCAGATTCATTGGGAGCGATAGCCATGCTCTGAATTTCGGTGCCTGTCCCCGAATTACGAAATGCCAGACAAAGCTTTTGCTTGACAGCAGGCTGCGCGGGTGATAAAGTGCCACGATATAGCGTGCATCCAAATCTACTCATGGAAAGGAGTTGAGTTGACGTGCCGGTTGTTCGTGTTCGGCCGGATGAGCCTTTGGAGAAGGCGTTGCGCCGGTTCAAGAAGAAGGTCGATAAGGAGGGCCTGCTCAAGCAGATACGGAGGCATGAGCACTACGAGAAGCCTAGCCAGCGGAAGCGCAGGCGGCTCCTGAAGTCCAAGGCAAGACAGCGCAAACAGGGATAGCCCCTCATGAGGAGCGTTATCCGTTGACGGCAGAGCAGTGGTTTTTCAAAATCACTGCTCGTTTTGTTTTTGGGTTCGTGTCGGTGAGCCTGGGAAGGCAGGGAAACGGATGGTCATGCGGGCTGTAGGGCCTATACTGGCGGCCCTCGCCGTGGTGCTGGGAGGCGGTTGCGGGCCGAGGCAGGCGGGAGGCGAAAGCGGTATACTTACGCCTGGCGTGGGGAGGACGGCACCTGTGAGGGAGGTGCCCCCGGACGTGCCTCTGGCCAGGGTGAAGGGTACGGGAGTCAATGTGCGTGCCGGCAGGACGACTGCTTACGAGGTCCTTGCGCAGGTGGGCTGGGGGACGGAGCTTCCGGTCCTCAAGACTGAGCACGGGTGGCACCAGGTGCTCTTGCCCGTGGGGACCAGGGCGTGGATCGCCGCGGATTACGTGAGACTTGCGGAGGGGGAGAAGGAACGGCTCGCCGCGGGAAGGATCAGAGGCGGGGAGGCCCTGCGTGGAACAGTCACCGGCGACGATGTTCGTGTGAGGGCCCGTGCGAGGCTGGTCTCCTCCGTGCTCTACAAGGTGTTTGCAGGTGACGAGGTACTGGTGACGGGCATGCGGACTGTGGAGGGTGATGAGGAGGGTCCTGGTGCCTGGTACGAGATCATCCTCTCGGGCGACGCGTCAGGCTGGATAAGCGGGGATTTCGTCGAACTGGTCAACACGGGTGCCACTGCGGAGTGATCGCGGGGTAGGAAAGCCCATCATGCTTCAAGAAGAAAGTCTGAGGGGTCTCGTCGTTCCGCTGGTGACCCCGCTCACGGAAGGCGGAGAGCTGGACGAGGACGGGTTCCGGCGGCTCGTGGAACTCGTAGCCCCGCAGGCATCTGCAATCCTGGTCGGCAGCCCCATCCTGGGGGAAGGCGCCTGGCTGGGTACGGAGGGCAGGAAGCGGCTGCTGAAGCTTGCCCCTGGATGTGCGGCCGGCAGGTGCCGCGTGCTGCTGGACATCTCCTGTTCCAGCGAGACAGAGGCACGTGAGCTGGCCGGTTGGGCGGGTCAAAGCGCCGGAGGCGGGCATATCCTTGTCGATACTCCTCTGGGCTACCGGTCTAACCGGGGCCTGGCGGAGTATTATGAGGGGCTGGCTGCGGATGTCGGGTCGCCCTTCATACTGCGGAACGCACCGCAGCTGGTCGCTGCCCTGGGCAGGCCTTTCAAGAAGCTCAACATACGCACCTCGAATCTCAAGCGCCTCTCAGAAAACCCGATGGTAGTCGGTGTGATACACCACGGTGATGTGCGGCGCTTTCGCAACTATTCGCGGGCTGTCGCAGGCCACCCCGGGTTCTTGATCTATGATGGCAAGGAGAGCAAGTTCCTTTCAACTCCCAGCACCAGCGGCGTCGTGGCGGGAAGCGGCAACTTGCTCGCGGAAGAATGGGCAGGTGTGGTCGCTGCGTCGATCGAACCGCGAGAGGATGCTGGCGAGGGCCGCGGCAGCGACCTCTGGTCCGTTGCGATGATGCTCAGGGATGTCTCGAGGAAGCTGGAGGGGACGGGATCTGTCCTGCTGAAGGCGACGCTTGCGGGCAGGGGAGTGATAGGGTCCGGGAGGGTGCTCTCCGGGGAGACCGCAACGGAGGCAAGCTTGCTAGGCCTCCAGGAGCTGCTCCGTTCTGCTCATGTGCAGGGCTTCCTGCAGGATTCGCAGAGCTAGGGATCATGGCCCGTTAGCCTGACAGGTTGCTGACGAGCTGGACCGGACCATGCGGCAGAAGTGTGGATTCATTGGATTGGCGTGGAGTTCTGCCGTAGGCGGAACTCCTAGGCCAGCGAGTCTTGAAGAGACTGTGCAGGCGAAGCCCATTGGATTCGCAGGTTACAAACGAGCTGGACCGGACCATGCGGCAGAAGTGTGGACTCATTGGATTGGCGTGGAGTTCTGCCGCAGGCGGAACTCCCAGGCCGCCGAATCTTCGAGATGCGGTACTGGCGAAGCCAGTAGATATCATTCCATGCGAATGAGGCGGACCGGAACTGGAGGGTTGACATTATGCGACGCAGTGGAGCGCGACAGGCCGGGGGATGGTTCCTCACGCAGTTGCGGCGTTCCGTGGAGGTGGTCGTATACTGCGTGGTGTGGCGGCTTGCGATCTGGGTGCTCATCAAGTTCTACAATTTCATGGCGGGCGTAGGGGAGACGGAACCCCCCATAGACTTCTGGAACAATCCGACAATCGAGAAGTGGTCGGTTGTCGGATGGATAGTGATAGTGATCCTCGTTTTCAAGTTCCGCTAGCGGATGCTTCTCGCCCGGGAGGCACAGCAGGGGCAGTTTTCGCATGCACTGCAGTGCTCCCGCGGACGCGAAATCCCGGAGAGGCGGAGGATAAGACCAGTGAGTTCTGAGGGGCGCGTTCTTGTGAGCGCCTGCCTGGTGGGAGTACGGTGCCGGCACGACGGCCGGGCAGCGGGCAGCCTGTGTGTACGGGAACTGCTTGCCGGGAGAGGGGGCCTTGCTGTCTGCCCGGAGCAACTGGGAGGGCTAGCGACGCCGCGTGTCCCCGCAGAGATAGTAAAGGGAGACGGGCTGGACGTATTGGAGGGAAGGTGCCGGGTGCGTGCCGTGGATGGGCGTGATGTGACCGGAGAGTTCCTCCGGGGATCTGCCGAGGTGCTCAGGCTGGTCCGCCTTATGGGGATCAAGGATGCGATCCTCAAGGAGGGGAGCCCCTCCTGCGGTGTCCGGGTGATACGTAATAGAGGAAGGCGCAAGCGCGGGTCAGGAGTCCTGGCAGTGCTCCTGCGTATCCACGGGGTCAGGGTGAAGAGCGCCGGGTGATCCCGGCGGCTAGTGCGCCCGGATGCGGGAGAACGCAGTTGCGTGCCCACGCGAGGGCAGAGCTAGTGAAGTCTGCGGCCGTTGGATCGACCTGCATGTTCCGCCGGAGGCTGCCAGGGTTGGGGTGAAGTCCGTGGGAGCTTACACAACCTACACGATAGTGATGCTCATACTGGCGATAGTGATGGTCGTTGTATTGCTGTGGCTGGTAACACGACACACGACCCGTTTTCTCCTGCGGAGGCTGAGGGAGGCTCAGGCGCAGGAATACCGGGAGTTTCAGCACGGGCTGCATATTGCCGAGAGCCCGATGGAGCTCGAGTTCTTCGTCCTCAAGTACCCGGACAGCATTTACTGCGAACATGCGCTGTTCGAGATCGGTGAGAAGTACTTCCACGCGAAGAGATACCATCTTGCATGGGATGCCTACCAGCGCTTTATGAACGAATGCGGCAAGAGCTTCCACGCAGACGTAGCCCGCGCACGGCTTGATGAGATTGAGAAGATAAGCGGCTGAGAAGGAGCCGCTGCGCGGCTGAGGGTGCCCCTGCCTACTTCTTGCCGGAGAAATCCGACCGGATAGCGAAATTACTCAGGAATACCATGCCGGCTATGGCCAGCCTCGTGTGCCGGGAAAGGTCAGGGCGCGCCTCCAGGAAGGCATTGAGTTCTTCATACTCATGCTGGTTTGCCCAGTCCAGCACTTGCTCCAGGAGGTCGTCCTCATCCTCGATCAGGTATCTTCCTTCATCTGCTTGTCCGGGCATGTCAGCTCTTTCCCTTCTGAGGAGGGACCACCAGCCCTCCCACATCAGTGAAGAACTCCTTTATCCTTTCCCTGACCCACGTATCTTCAATACCTATCTTCTCGAGCATGCGCTCCAGTTTCCAGCCCCTTGTGGCCATCTTTGCGATGAGCTGGTTCAAAGCCGTAGTCTCCGCAAGATAGGTCCGGGTAGCCTTTGCCTGCCGCTTTGTGTACTGCTCAGAAACGGCCTTTGACACCACCCTGTTTGCATCGCGGTCGTAGAGCGTCAACTTCCTGCTGTTCCGGGGCTCCGGTAGGAGGGTAGGGGACCATACCAGGTCGAGCCACCGGTCGATCTCCCGTTTCCTGAAGCGCCAGTGCTTCAGCAGACGGTGTGCCGGCAGTGTGCCGGAGGCAGCCCAATTGTATATAGTCATCTCGTCCAGCTTCAGATACTGGGCGAGTTCCTGGGCTGTCAGTAGCTGGTCACCCGGAAGCATATCTGCCGGGGCAGGACGTCCCGCCCGACGTGTGCGGCTTTCCCTCATACTAGCTTCCCCCCGTCGTGCAAAGTATAGCACGGCACGGTATGGAAGTCAAGAGGCTGAACTGGATATCCTGGAGCATAACTAGCCTAGTTTAGCCTATTTTGGCATAGCTGGGCCTCTTTACGCCATGGTGCGCAAAAGTAGTTATCCTGAAAGCCTTACCGGAATAGGCATAACTACAAGTGCAACAGATAGTTATATGGATTATGGAAATAGGTGGGTTTTTGCTTGACATAAAACCTTGGTTATGCTATTTTAGCCTATATTCACATGATGTGGCATGAGAGGGGGATCTCTTGCCTGGTTCAGTATTTGCGATGCCGTACTGTCTTTTGGGGCCTTGTCTTCGTCACTCCTGGTGGCGTGGGTGGCTGGCCCCGACTTCCTGCGATGGCCCATTCGAGGGGATTTCTGCGTCTGGCGAGAGGGGGCGGAGATGAGCAGTTTATACTCGGGAGAGAGCATGGTATCTGGAGCGGGTCCGGGGATAGGACCGGCCCAGGAAGGACTGGGCGGGAGGGTGTTCCCCGATCGGGGGCAGGCGGCCTGGAAGAGGCAGGGCAGTTCTGCTGTCCGCGCAGGTGGGGCGAGCCCACTGGGCGGGCTCGGGTCGGCGTGTGAGGCGCTCTCTGTGCACAGTGAAGTTGGGGATATTGAGAAGGAACTTGTGAGGTGGGTAAGCGAGCTTCTCGGAGCGGGGCGGGTTTCGGTGATGAGGTGGGACGCTCGAAGCGGTTCGTTAAGGATACGTGCCTCCCGCGGGCTGGACCGACGGGTCGCGAGGAGAGTGCGGGTGGCGCTCGGGGAGGGCGTCTCGGGCTGGGTTGCCCGGGAAAGAAGGGCGGTGCTGGTAGCGGACTTGGAGGAGGACGAGAGGTTCATAGGTTGTGGCTGGAGGGGATATCGGAGCCAGAGTTTCATGAGCGTCCCGCTCTCGATGGGCGGTAGCCTCCTCGGCGTCGTGAACATCACGGAGCCTGATGGAAGAGAGCTCTTTGGGCAGGGGGATGTGGACATCGCGGGGATCCTTGCGCACCAGGCCGCAGCTGGAATAGGGTGTGCGAAAGCGGAACAGAGAGAGCGTGATCTTGCCGGGAGCATGGATGCATACAGGGACCACTTCAAGGCGGTGATCCAATCTTGCCCCATCGGGATCATAGTGACAGACCATGACGGACGTATAAACCTGTGCAATGATGCGCAGGTAGACCTCTCGGGAAAGTCGATGATGGATACGCTGGGCAGGCAGCTCTTCGCGCCGGGAGGGTACGCGGGGCGCTCACCGGAGGCACGCTGCCTCCTGACGTCAGTTCTCGAGAGTGGCGCCTCCGGGTCGGAGACGCGGATCAGGTACGAGCGCGGTGATGGCTGCGTACAGGTGCTGGACGTCCGCATCGAAGCCCTGAAGGTGAGGGACGAGATCATAGGGGCGGTCGTCGCAACCGCGGATGTGACGATCCAGGATGAACTGGCGCAATGCGTCAGGCGCTCGGAACGCCTGGCGACTGTCGGGCAGCTTGCGGCCGGCATCGCGCACGAGATCGCGAATCCGCTGGCGGTCGTCTATGGGAACCTCCAACTGTGGGAGGAAGGATGCGGCGGCGGGGGTATCAAGGAGGAAGAGATCGCCCTGGTACGGCGGGAACTCTCGCGCTGCATCGGTGTGACGAAGCGTCTCCGGGACCTGTCCAGGCCCAGGACGGACTGTAAGGGCATGGTCGATGTGAACGAGCTCCTGCGGGATGCGCTGCTGCTGATGCAGGCGGAGTTCAGGTACCGGAACATAGCAGTGGATGCATCGCTGGACGAGGACCTGCCGTGGATCACGGGCGACCGTGACCGGCTGCAGGAACTGTTCATGAACCTGATGTTGAATGGCGTACAGGCAATGTCCGGGGGAGGGAAGCTCGGGGTCAGCTCGAGGACGAACAGCTCAGGGGATGTGGTGATCGCGGTGTCTGATACAGGGCACGGGATCGCGCCTGAGCTGATGCGGGATATATTCACTCCCTTCTTCACAACGCGGAGGGACGAAGGCGGAACAGGTCTCGGGCTGATGGTGGCCCGGCAGGTCGCTGAAGAACACCGGGGGCGGATCGACGTGGAGAGCCGGCCGTCCTGCGGTACCGTCTTTACCGTGACGTGCCAGGTAAACCCGGTTAACGGAGTTAACCGGGTTGACGGAGTTAACCGGGGGAGATGCGGGTCCGATAAAGAGGAGGTGGTGCGTGGGGATCGCGGATAAGACTGTTCTCATCATCGATGACAACAAGGGGATACGGACACTGCTGACGCGCGCTTTCAGGAAGGACGGGTGCCGCGTCCTGACCGCCGGTTCGGGAGAGGAGGGCCTGGAGCTTGTGCAGGCGGAACAGCCCTCGGCGATCTTCCTCGACTTGAGACTCCCCGGGATCGACGGGCTGGAGACATTGAGAAGGCTTCGGGAGTCCACCGAGGCAATCCCGGTGATAATCATGTCGGGTCACGGGAACATGACTACAACGGTGGAGGCTGCAAAGAACGGGGCTTATGATATCGTCCAGAAGCCGTTCGCCGTGGACGAACTGCGAAAGCTGATGCACGATCTCACGGAGGGTCCCCAGGCGGCGGAGGCGTCGGAAGTGGTCCGGGGCGAGCTGAAGGAACGGTACGGGGAGGACGGGATCATCGGGCGGAGCCCGGGGATGGTGGAGGTGTATAAGACGATAGGACGCGTTGCGTGTACCGACACTCCTGTCCTGATCATGGGTGAAACGGGAACTGGGAAGGAACTGGTAGCGCGTGCAATCCACCAGAACAGCTGCAGAGCAAAGCGGTCGTTCGTGGCGGTCGATTGCTCTGCCCTGTCTGAGACACTGCTGGAGAGTGAGCTGTTCGGCCACGAGCGCGGAGCCTTTACCGGGGCTGTCGCCCGCAAGCTCGGGAAGTTCGAGGTGGCGAGCGGGGGCACCATCTTCCTGGACGAAGTCGGGAACATGAACCTCGCAATACAGGCCGAGCTGCTGCGCGTACTGCAGGAGAAGGCCGTGGAACGAGTCGGAGGTACTGCCACCATCAAGGTGGATGCCCGGGTCCTTGCAGCAACGAACATCGACCTGGAGGAGGCAGTGCGGGAACGCAGGTTCAGGCAAGACCTCTACTACCGGCTCAATGTGGTCCCCGTGTCCATACCACCCCTACGTGAACGCTCGGAGGATATCATCCTCCTTGCCGAGTATTTCCTGGAGAAGTACACGAAGGGCGGACGTTCCCCGGTCGAGTGCATATCGAGTGAAGCGATGGAGGAACTGGAACGGTACTCGTGGCCGGGCAATGTGCGGGAACTGGAGAACGTCATAGCCCGTGCGGTTGCGACAGGCAGGGACCGCGCGATAACGCGCAACTCTCTTCCGGAGCATGTCCGCCGTGTCCCTGGTCCGTGTACCGAGTCCAGCGGACCGGTGGAGGCTGCTCTCAGGTGTTCCGATGTGGCGAACCTGGAGGAAGCGCTTGCCAGGGTCGAGAAGGACCTGATAACCCGGGCGCTCCTGCAGACCGGGGGCAACCAGACCCAGGCTTCCGGGTTGCTGGGGATAAGCCTCAGGTCGTTCCGATACCGCGTTGGCAAGCTGAGGGCCGCTGCATAGACTGATGCCGGCATGGGACGGGATGATTGCCCGGAGCAGGCCGGGCAGCGCCGCACACCTGTTGCGCTGGGTGCCTGTAGCTGCCTGCCGTCGAGATGCTTCGTGCCTTGGTGGAGTCATCCGCATCTTGCTTGCGCATTCATGACAATTCTTGGCTTGCCCACGGAAAAATGTCAACTGTTCCGACCCCACGTTTCTTCGCCGCTCGCAGCCTTTTACCGGGTGGCTCGCCGTAAACCAAACGCATCCAGGCAGTTTGCCCGGGGTTATGTCCGAGGGGGCTCCGGGGCCTCTTTCTGGCCCGGAACTTGCTTGTAGACTGCCGCGACAGGAGTTCCGTATGAAACAGTGGGTTTTCAGGGCAGGGCAGCGCTCTCTCGGGATGAAGCCGAGAAAGCCCGCTGCAGCAGCAGGGAGGAGGACTGCGGGATGGCAAAAGTGCTGGTAGTGGATGATGAGGCGGGGACGCTGAGCCTCTTCGAACGGGTGCTGGGAGCAGCGGGGCACTCCGTGCTCTGCTCGTCAAGCGGGGAGGCGTGCCTGCCAGTCCTCAGGGATGCGAACCCCGATATTGTCATACTGGATGAGAAGCTCCCCGGGATGAACGGTATTCGTGTCTTGAGAAGGATCCGGGATATCGACCGCGATGTACTCGTCATCATGATGAGCGGCTACGGGACTGTCAGGAGCATAGTCCGGGCGATGGAGCTGGGTGCCTATGACTACCTGACAAAGCCGTTTCGCCTGGAGGAGGCACTCAAGGTGGTCTCCGAGGCCCTGGAGATGAAGAGGATGCATGGTCCGGGCCAGGAGGCACCGAAGGAGGAAGAGAGATGAGCCAGGTGGAAGCGGGCCTGCTGGACGAGGAACTGTTGCAGACTGCCAAGATGGCATCGCTCGGCACGATGGCAGGATGCGTTGCCCACGAGCTCAACAATCCCCTCACCGTGATTAGCGGCAACGCACAGTACCTGCTAAAGAGGCTGGAGGAGGAGCAGTGCTCAGACGATGTCCGGGAATCACTGGAAAGCCTGTTCGAGTATGCGACGACGTGCAGCAGCATCGTGCGGGGCCTGCTCGCGTTTGTGAGGCGCCCGGGAGTCGGCCGGGAGGACATGAGCCCTCAGGAGGCGGTGGAGGACACGCTGGTCTTCCTGGAGCGGGAACTGACGGCGGAGAGCATACAATGCGAGCGGCGTTTCGGAGCGGGCGCCGCCACGGTCCAGGTCAACCGCAGGGAACTTCAGCAGGTGTGCCTTAACCTGATCCTCAACGCGCGAGATGCGATGGGGGATGGCGGATGCCTCACGATAGAGACTCGTTGTCCTGATGCCTCACGAGTTGAGTTGGCGTTCGCCGACACCGGGCCCGGGATCCCAGCTACGGTGAAGGAACACGTGTTCGATCCTTTCTTTACCACCAAGAAGCCGGGGCAGGGAACGGGGCTCGGGCTGAGCGTATGCAGGCAGATAGTGGAGGCACACGGTGGCAGTATCAGGGTGGAGGACAATGCGGGAGGCGGAACGGTGGTCGTGATCGAGCTGCCCCGGTCAGCAGGAGAGGAGCAGGGGTGATGCGTATCCTTATCGCAGACGACGAAAAGGGTGTGAGAGACCTTCTCAGGCGGGTGCTGTCGGAAGACGGGTATGACCTTGTCACCGTGGAGGACGGCGAGGAGTGTCTGGATCGCATCGACAACGAGCACTACGATATGGTGATCGCCGATCTGAAGATGCCCCATGTCAACGGCCTCGAGGTCCTGGACAGGCTTTCCACACCGCATGACACTCCCACTTTCATCATGACGACAGGTTACCCCACGCTGGACAGCGCTCTCACGGTGATGGAGCAGGGAGGGAATGATTACATCGTCAAGCCTTTTGACATAGCAGAACTGAGACGCATCATCAGGGAATGCCTGGTCGAGCGCTGCGACACCGATACCCTGCACATAGCCGGGCGCGGCATAGTCGCTTTCTTCCTTGAGCAGATGTCCAGGGCATCCGATGCGGACGCGTGTTTCCTGCTCGTTGGAGAGCCGGGACAGGGATGCATGACGGTCCGGCCGCTGCGGTCCGGGTCCTGGCAGGAAGCGGAGGACCTGAAGTGCCGGGCGCTCCGCGCATTTGCTTCCTGCGGGGGGCCGGACATACCTGCCTCGCGGCTTCTTCTTAATGTGACCGGCCTGCAGGCCTTGCAGGGCGCAGGGGGACCGGCAGTAGAGCCTGGGCGGATGGTGACCAAGCCCCTGCTGGCAGGCGGGGAGGTCCGGGGCGTGATCGGCGAGGTCGTGACATCTTCTCCCAGCGGATCCGAACCTGACGATGCCCTCCTGGGGCAGTACGCGGACCTGTTTTCCCGGATACTGCAGTCGGGTCTGGACCGCAGGCGCCGGGAGCGGGACGAGCGCGAAACAGGATGACATCCTGATGTTGCCAGAGCCGGAGGTCGTGATGCTGGGGAGGGTACGAGATGCACAGTCTTGAGAGGACGGGAGAGGTCGAGGCCCCCAGGGCGGACCTGCCGGTGCGCGAGGACGGGATGAGCGCAGAAGAGATGAAACACGCGCTCGCACACACCGGTCTTCTTCTCCGGGAGGCGCGCTGCGCAAACAAGAGACTGAGGGAACTGAACACGGCGAAGAGCCAATCGCTGTCGCTCTCGTCCCACGAGCTCCGAACGCCGCTCGCCGTGATCAAGTCTTTTGCCGAGATACTGGTCAACGACGAAGACAGCCTGGACCGGGAAAAGAGCCTGCAGTTCATGAGGATTATCAACCAGGAGTGCGACCGGCTGGGCGGGCTCCTTGACGGTCTGTTGAAGCTGCAGAGGATAGAATCCGGGACAGCACACGAGGAGGTCGGCCCTGTCGATCCAAAGCGAATCGCCGAGCACCTCCGGGGCACGTTCGGGCCGGCTGCCAAAGAGAAGGGGATCGAGCTGGTGTTCGACCTGCCCGCCGGTCTCCCGGTGTTCGATGCCAGCCGGGAGCAGATGATCATGGCGCTGTCCAATCTCGTGACCAATGCGATTGCCTACAATCCGAGCGGGACGCGCGTGAGCGTCAGCACGGAGGCGCGGGGCAGTTCGGTAAGGTTCTCGGTATCGGATGACGGAGTGGGCATCGACGCTGAGCACCATTCTTTTCTCTTCGATCGCTTCTTCCGGGTGAGGAACAAGACCGCTGCCCTGACGAGGGGGACCGGGCTCGGCCTGGCCATCGTTAAGGCCATCGCAGAGTATCACGGTGGAAGAACCTTGATGGAAAGCACCCTGGGGCTGGGCAGCACGTTCAGCATAGAGGTGCCAGTGTCGTCGAAGGATGGTGCTTTCAACCGGGATGTCGAGCGGGCGCTCAGTGACGCGAGGGAGATGGGGCATCCTCTGGGCATAATCTTCATGCGGGTGGAAGCACCTGGTGGAAGCGCCCGCTCCGCCGGGGATGTATCCTGCATACTCCCCCGGATGGAGCAGTGCGTGGAGAGCGTTGTGCGCTGTACGGACATGGTCCTTCAATACCGTGACGACGCCCTGGTCGTGCTGTTGCGCACGAACGACCCCGGGACGCGCCGCTGCATGGAAAGGATACAGGAAGCCCTTGAATGTGGACGGGGAGGGGTCGTCCTGGACGAAGGCGCTTTCAGCCTCTGGTTCGGAACGGCGGTGTACCCGGACAGTGCATGTGAAGCGCTTGAACTCGTGAGTGTTGCGGAGAAGGGAAGAGCGAAGTGGCAACCGGTCCATCTTGCCGGGATGGCCGCACGATGACGGCTTTCACGGAGGAGAGGAGGCCCTGCGTCTCCAGGGCTGACGCTCCCGGGGATGACGTAGCGCAGGGGCATGCCGGGGAGATGGAGCTCCTGGCCAGGCTGCTCTGCGTGGACATCTCACTGCTCTCGCCGGAGGGCGAGGTGATTCGCTGGTACCCGCAGGACCGCAGCAGGGTCTGTGCCCGGGATGCGGGGCAGGGGCCCTGCGAGTGCTGCAGGCGGACCGGGACGGCGGCGGCAGGTAGCAAGGCTGCCGTGGCAGAGCGTTGCCGCTCGGGTGCCTGGTGTGCTGCCGGGTGCGTTCTGGACAGGGGGCGGGTCTTAGCCGTCATCACATCGTGCGGGTACCGGAGCCGGGAGGAAGCTCTTGAGTGGAGCCGGTACTGGTCGCGGCGCCAGGAGGAGTCCATCGGCGCGCAGCGCAGCCGGGAGGGCCTCGAGCACACGGTGAAGGAACTGCTGCACTGTTATGAGGAGCTGAACCTCCTGTACGACCTGGCAGAGGCCCTGCACGGGAAACTTGACCGCAACGAGGTCGCTGGGATCGCAGTCGGCACGATCGCCGAAGGGCTCGAAGTCGAGAAGGCGGCGCTGTTCAGTTGTGCTGGCCCCGGGGAGCCGCTCGAGCTGGTGGCCGGGATAGGCTGCGGGGAGGATGCGACCAGCGAGACGACGGTGGAAGAGATCCGGGCCGCTGCGGATGAAGCTGCAAGCACCGCGAAACCGGTGATGCACGGTTGCGGTGAGAGCGGCTGGGGACACCTGCTGGCGATACCGATGAAGGTAAGAGAGAAGGTGACCGGGGCCATCGCCGTGGCCGACGCGAGGTCCGGGAGAGGATTCGGGTCCGGTGAGCAGAAGATACTCCAGACAGCTGCCTGTCACGTCACTGCGGTGCTGGAGGACTCGCAGCTCTACTCACAGGTCAAGAACTTCAGTCGAGACCTCGAACGGCGGGTGGAAGAAGCGATGGCGGAACTCGTGAGCACGAGGGACCAGCTTGTCAAAGCGGAGAAGTCCGCCCTTGTGGGCCAGCTTGCCGTGACCGTTAACCACGAGATCAACAACCCCCTGTGCGTGATACTGGCGACCTGCCAGGTACTAGCGCGGGATATGGAAGATGCCGGCGAGAGCGACATCCGGGACGGGCTCAGGCAGATGGAGGACAGTGCCAGGGCTATTGCGTGGAAGGTGAAGAGGCTGACCGACATCGTGGAACCTGTGGTACGCGACTATGTCGCCGGGGTCAAGATGATAGACATAGATTCTTCCATCCGGAGGTAGGGGCTCGTTAAGGCGGCTGCCGGATGGATATCCGGCGGGGAGGAGAAGAGGCGATGGCCGGGAAAGTACTGATCTGCGATGATGAGCCGCACATCCTGGAGTCGCTGCGGTACATAGTGGAGAGTGAGGGCTACGAGGTGGTATTGGCCTCTGACGGAGCAGAGGGCCTGGATGTGGCCCGCACGGAACTGCCGCAGCTGGCGCTGCTCGACATCACCATGCCCAAGCTGGACGGATACGCCGTATGCCGTGGGATAAGGGATTATCCCGGTACAAGGAACACCTACGTCATAATGCTCACGGCGCGTTCCCAGGATGAGGACAGGGACCGGGCACTGAGTGTCGGAGCTGATGAGTATATCACCAAACCGTTCAGTCCCACGAGGCTGAAGAGGATGCTTGTCAAACCAAAATAGAAATGTCCCCTTCTTACCAAAGTAGAAATGTCCCCTTTGGCTAGGTAGTGATTTTTTGTGTGTAAGCGCGTTTTTGAGTTTTTTGGTGCCGCTTCCATGGATGGTCT
>SDBT01010697.1_pt1 | contig 14790 bp, 11 predicted proteins | sample 2277101 | NCBI WGS metagenome assembly SDBT01 (sample SAMN10404973, study PRJNA504765) | marine sediment metagenome | isolation source: marine sediment core GS10_PC15, 103 cmbsf | place: Arctic Ocean: Southern Knipovich Ridge | collected 2010
GACAAGTGGCCCGCGGCGATCGTCTACGACAAGGACTCCAGCGGCAAGCTCAATTGGGCCGAGGCCGAGGCGTACCGCCTGGGCATGCGCAAGACGCTGCTGGCCCTGTACGACAGGGACAAGGACGGCAAGCTCACCGGCGCTGAGCGCAACGCGGCCAACGCGGCCCTGGCCAGGGGCCGATCCGGACGACGCCCGGTCGTGCGCAGGCCTATCAGGGTCGCCACGCCCCCCCGCGGGGGCGCGACCGAAGGCAGTGCGGCCGTCAGCATCACCGAAGTCACCGGGGCACTGACTGTCGTGGCCGAGGGCTCAAGCGGCGGCAACGCCGACCGGCGCAGCCGCTGGGAGGAAGCCCGCAAGAAGTACGACGCCGACGGCGACGGCGAATTGTCCTCCGAGGAACGCCGGGCCATGTTCACGGGCATGCGCGACGAATTCCGCCAGAGGCAACTGGACCAGTGGGACGCCAACAAGGACGGCAAGATCGACGACGAGGAGCGCAAGGCCCAGCGGGAGGGCATGCGCAACCAGGCCGAGGAGGCCATGCAGCGATGGCGCGACCGCCGGCGCGAGGAGCGGATGAAGTACGACGCCGACGGGGACGGGGAACTCAACGAGGAAGAGCAACAGGCCAGGCGTGACGCCTACCGCAAGCGGATGGAGGAGGCCCGCGAGCAGGCGGCCCTGCGCCGCTACGATACGAACAAGGACGGCACGCTGGACGAAGAGGAGACCGCCGCCCGCGACGCCGCCCGTCAGCGCCGCCAGGAGCAGATGAACCAATGGCGCGAGCGCGTCGAGGCCCAGCGGAAGACGTACGTTGAGAAATGGGACAGCGACGCCAGCGGCGACCTGTCCGAGGAGGAGCGCAAAGTCGCCCAGGAGGACATGCAGAAGCGCATCGAAGAGCGCCGCCAGGCCATGGACACCGACGGCGACGGCAGCGTCAACATGCAGGAGATGCAGGACTACTGGCAGGGCCTGAGAAAGAAGTACGACGCCGACGGTGACGGCGAGCTGAACGATGAAGAGCGCCGGAAGATGGGCGAAACGGAATTCGGCAGCTTCATGGGCGCGTACGGGTCCTTCGGCGGCGGGCGGCGCGGGGGCCGCGGCGGACGCGGCGGACGGCGGATGTCGGTCCGTTCCCGCCGGTCGGGCGGCGACGTCGAGGTGGAGATCATTCAGGAGTAGGCCCGGCCGCCGAGACAACCTGAAGCATCCCAGTGCGGGGCCCCCGGGTCCCGCACTTTCTTGCGCGGGCGATCGTCAGGGGTCGGACGGACGGTCCACGATGACGCGGTGGTCGTAGGGCTTGCCGTAGTACGGAGCGGACATATCCGGCTCGCCCGTCGGGCGCAGGTCGGCCGCGCCCTTGCCCCAGACGGCCTTGGCACGGTCGATGTAGTACAGGTAATCGGCCAGGCTCACGTCCGGCGGCACGCGATGGTCGCAGAACGGCACGAACCCCCCCGCCTCCACCAGCGGCGCCAGCCGGTCGATCTCCGCGGCGATCGCGTCCGCCCCGGCCGCCAGTATCCGCTTGTTGAACCCGCCCAGGATCCGCAGCTCCGGACCAAAACGCTTTCGGGCATCGAGCGGATCGTTGCCCCACGTGCCCACCTCCATCGGAAAGGCCACGTTCACCCCCGCCGACAGCCAGCCCGGGTACAGCGGCCGGGCGTCGCCGTCGCAGTCGAGGTAGATCAGGTCGCAGCCGTGCGGGCCGAGCAACTCGCTGATCCGCCGGTACTGCGGCAGGCAGTGCCGCTCGAACGCCTTCAGGCCCAGCAGCGGGCCCTGGGCGAAGCACATGTCCTCCCACATGCTTGCCGTGTCGTAGGTCACGCCCGCCGCCTCAGCGCGGGCCAGGACCCGCGCCAGCGTGCCCACGATGCAGTCGCCGATGGTCTCGATCATCTCGGCGAACAGGTCGGGGTCGTCGTATTGGAGGTAGCTGACGGACTCCAGGCCCATCCAGTTCCGCAGTTGGCCGAAGACGCTGCCGCAGCCGACGGTGAGCGGAAAGGACCGCTTCTCGTCGCTCACGGCCTCCAGCCGGCCGTCCAACTCGTCGCCCAGCCGATCGGGGTGGTCCGGGTCCAGCCGCCACTTGTAGTGACGCTCCCACGTGGCGCGATCCTTGAGCGTGTACTCGAGATGCTGGGGGATCGAGCTGAGCAGCTTGTGCTTGCGGATGACGGTCCCGTCGGCCATGCGGATGACCTGGAACTCGCCATCGTCCGAGAGCAGCTCGCTCTCAAAGCCGGGACACAGCAGCACGTTGGCGCTGACGTCGTCCCACATGCGGTCCAGGCCGAAGAAGTCCGCCGCCGCGGCGCGGGTCACGTCGCGCGGCAGGCCGTACTCGTGCCAGGCCATGACGGTCTCGTTCCAGTAGGAGAAGTCCTGGATGATCCCGCGGTCGAAGGGCTGGTACTGCATAATCGCCCGGAAGCGCTGGCGGTCGTTCATGGTCTGCGGTCCGTCCCGGCCTGCGGGTCAATTTCCCTCGGCCGGTCCCAGGTAGAGCTTGTCGTCCGGCCCGATGGCCAGGCCGGCGTCGACGGCGCCGGCGAACTGCCCGGCCTCGAGCGCCAGCAGCGGGCTGATTTCGATGGTGGCGGCCACCTGCCCGGCGGCGTCGCGAGGCACGGCGACTCCGACGGATTCCAGCCAGCCCGCAGCCCGGGCCACCTGGTCGTGCAGGCAGGTGATCAGGCTGTCGGCGCCCGTGGCCTTCTTGACGGGGGAAAACTCCTCTGCCCGGACCGTTTCCAGCAGCACGACCGTCTCGGCCAGGGGGAACGCATCGAAGATGAACTGCTCAAGCTTGACGGCGTTGGGCTCGGTGGGGTGGAGCGCCTGGCCGGTGGGACCGACGTGATCCACCTCCTTGACCGCCCGGTGGAACGGAAGCCGGCAGACGCCCCCCTCCGTAAGCTCCTCGATGAACTGCCGGGCGAATACGTGGATGCCGATGCTGCCGGCATTGAACCGCAGCGCCCCGTCCGGGCCGGTCGCGCGGGCCAACTCGTCGGGCAGGTCGGAGTACTCGATCACCGTGACCTTCCCGTCGGCCAGGCAGAAGTTGCCGACCCTCTCCATCGGGTCGCGCTTCGGCAGGGCCTTGGCGGACATCTGCGCCCCGCGCTCGGCGTGCAGCCCGATGAACACAGGATCCACGCACCGGACCAGGGGATTGTCCACCTGGAAGTAGGAGATCTGTTCGATGCCGCGCCCGGCCATGTCGTCGAGTGCGCCGCTGCGCCGCAAGGCGATCAGGCAGCCGCCGTGACCGTCGGGGCTCAGGGCGATCTGGTCCTTCTCGGTCAGGAGGATCCGCCCGTCGAACCCCATGACGGGCATCTGGCCCTGGGCGAAGAACACCACGTCCTCCGGCGTCAGGCCGAAGTACGCATTGGCCTCGAAGAACTCCCGGGTAACGGCATCGTTGGACGGGCTGGTCATGATGTACCAGGGGATGGACGCCCCCCAGCGTCGGCCGGTGGCCAGCAGTTGCTCGGCGAAGGTCTCAAAGAGCGTCTTCCGCTTGACGGGCGTGACCGGCAGACAGCCCTTGGGCCCGTCGAAGCCCAGTCGCGTCCCCGCTCCGCCGGCGACGACCACGGCCGCTACTTTGCCGGCGGCGATCAGGTCCTCGCCAAGCCGCTTGGCGCCCGCCGGCGGCCCGTCGGGGACCGCTCCTCTGGCCGACACGATCGGCGCCGGCGCCAAATCCGGTGGGATATGAATCTCGGGAGACGCCAGCACGTGGGTTCGGATCAGGCCGTCGAGCAGATCGAAGTCGATCCGACCGATCTGCGCCAGCAGGCCCGACTGCCGCTCCGGCGAAAGCTCGTCGTAGAATTCCAGCAGATGTTCCTGGTTGCGTCGGAAAAGTTGCTGCCTGACAGCCGCACATGATCCCATCTAATGGCACTCCACTGCCGGGCGGCGGGGCCCGGCAACCGCTGGTTTCGGCAAAGGATAGGCACCGGCCCCAGCCGTGTCAACTGCCGCCCGATCCGGCAAGAACGCCGATATCCGGAGAGCTTGCCCGTTTTTTCTTGCAACTTCGGTTGACACTCTCGATCGGACAGTGGTAGATTAACATTGTTGCGTACGTGGTTGGGTACCGTATTAGAGGATGGCCTCTTCCATCCATCATACCATTCCACGGTGCTCTCCACCCAGCGCGGCGACAGTTGTATCGTGCCATCCAGGCTTTGCTTGCAGGGCTCGATTGACATGGAAAGCCGCAATGATTCAGAGTGGAGATGCAGGCCCCGCGCCGGTGCCGGTGGCCTGTGCAGCTCCAACACTCAGGACAGATACGGATATCCCGCTGCAATCGGAGCGCGGGATGATCCTGGAACGGTAGCTTCAGGCAACACACGGGTTCGAAGGACTGCCTTCTTGGTGATGCCGTCTATTGGCCTCATGACCATCTTGATGCGACACGGCCAGGCAGGCAGCCCGATTTCGGTTGCGTGGGGAGTACAGGAAGGAGGTCGCTCATGAAGCGATCAAAAGGTTTCACCCTGATCGAGCTGTTGGTCGTCATCGCCATCATCGCTCTGCTGGTCTCGATCCTCGTACCGTCTCTCAACCGTGCGAGGGAGCTTGCCAAGCGTGCGCTGTGCGGCGGCAACCTCAACGGCCTTTACAAGGGCTTGGCAATGTACGGCACGGAGAACAAGGACGCCGCGCCGATCCTGCCGGACATCGACGTCAAGACCGCCGACCACACGGCAGCCCTGAGCTTCGGCGAGGATTGCCTCGCGGCCGATCTGGGCACGGGCGCCCAGAACAATCTCTCCCTGCTGGTCAAGATTGGCGTGGTGCCGTGGAAGATGTACCAGTGTCACTCGACGACCTCCAACGAGGCCAGCCGCGGCGGTGACGCCTACCGGTACGGCCTGGGCGGGGTGGACAGTTCCGGTGGGTCCTCCAAAAGCTTCATCGACTACGCCGTTCAGCCACAGTACGACAACGATGGCGACAACAAGTGCCCCTGGAAGATGGATATCGCAGGCGACGTCGCCATCATGGCTGACAAGGGCCCCCAGAATGACCGCACCACCAAGTTCAGCCCCAACCACATGGACGAGGGCGAGAACGTCCTTTTCGGCGCTGGCCATGTAAAGTTCTCAAAGGCCAAGACGACCTCGCCCGGCGGCGGCTCCTTCAACACCGACGGCTGGAACAACAACAACATCTACACCGTCGATACGTGGAGCAACGCCGACTCGGACAACCCGACCCTCACGGGCTATGGCTCGGGCACGGGTCAGCCGGCGTCGACGCGGGACTCGGTCCTGTATCACTGGTATCCCTAATCGACGTCGCTTGAGTTGAACAGTTGAAGCGGGGCGGCCTTCGGGTCGCCCCGTTTGTTTTTGCGCTTGGGATTTGCGACAGGGACGGCTGTGCGGTTACGCCGAGCCGTCTGCCACGTGGGACGCCCCCCCGGCGTCGTTGACGATCTCGGTGAGGAGGTACTGGTGCTTGTACTGCTCGGCCCGCCCCCGGCGCAGGGCCAATTGCTCGGCCTGCTGCCGCGCGAAGCTGCCCGCGGGCCGATACGACACTCGCATCGGCCCCAGCCGGCCGCTGCCGCGCTTGCCGTCGTACTCCACGTTCAGACGCCGAAGCTCCGCGTCCATCCGCTCGATCAGCGGAGGCGCCCCGACGCCGCTGCCCCCTTCGACCACCAATTCGTAATACGGCGGGTTGGCGAAGTGGCCCTGAAGCGTGAACACCTCCACGCCCCCGCCCACGTCGGCCCGCGCCCGGTCCATGGCTCCGACGACCTGGTGTTCGGTGAGCTTCTCGCCGGTAATCGACGAAGCGTGACCCCCGCGCGAGAGGAACTCGATGACGGGGCTGCTCCCCAGCCGGTCGATCACCCGGACGCGGTCATCGATGTGGTATCGCCACAGCCCGGCCCAGTTGGTCAGGACGATCAGGTACTCTCTTGCCACTTCCACTTCGTGGGCGCGCAGGACCGAGGGGCTGGCGGAGCCGGCCTCCTCGACCGGGATGAACTCCAGGAAGTTCGAGGTGATCTCGGCGACGCCGCCGGCGGTTCCGTCCGCCAGCGGGATAGACATCCGCCCCTCGCTGGCCAGCAGGCCGATGTCGCGAATCGGCACGTCTCCGTAAAGCTCACGGACCTGCGGCAGGTACAGCCGGACCGTCCCGCCGGTCCACATGGTCAGACAGCTCAGGTTCCAGAAATGCCGCGGGATCAACTCGCCGTGCCGGGAGACGATGGCCTCCAGCCTCCGGGCGCCGGCGGGGTCCGGGCGGAAGTGGATATGTTCAGCGCACACGTCCCGGCCGCCGGGGCCCGTGAGCGTGCCGTCGCGAACGTCGCGGATGATCTGCTCGCAGTGGTCCCGCCCGACCTGCGCGATCATCACCGCCGACGAGGGATTCGCCGTGGTCAAGACGCCCACGTCATGCGCGACGGCTGACCGCATGATGGTGTAGAACTTGCCGACCGGGTCATGGATATTGGCCACCGCGCGCGGGACGGGGTACATGCGCCGCACGATCCACTTCTGGGTCTCCGCGAGCATGCCGCTGACCGCCCCGCAGGGCACGCCGGTGGGGCTGGCGCTCTCTCGGGCGGACGAGGAGATCGTCACGATCTTCCGAAGCCAGGCGTCGGGGTGGTCTCGCAGCATCCGCACGCCGAAGATGTTCCAGCCGCGGCGGTAGTCGTTCAGGAATCGTCGGGTGACCGGGATGTGCTTGGGGGGGCCGGTGGTGCCCGACGTGACGGCGAACATGAGCACTTCCGTCCCGGGAGCGAACAGGGCCTCGGTGTGGCCTTCCAGCACCCGTTGCACGTAGGGGCACAACTCCTCGTACCGGCGGATCGGCACGGCCGAGGCGAAGTCCGCGTAGGACCGAACGCCCGCCAGCCCGTGGTCCCGCCCGAACTCCGTTTCCGCCGCCGAGCGGACCAGCCGCATGAGCAATTCATCCTGCACCTGCTCCGTGCGGTCGTGAGCGTCCATGAACCGCCGCGCCTCGCGACCGGCCTGGGCGGCCGCCACGCGTGCCGCGGGGCGCAAAACTGTACGTATCAGACCCATTCTCACCGTGCTCGCGCTGTCCGCGGCCAGTGGTCAGCGGCACGGCCGCCGGTCAAGCCACGTGGGTGTCAGCCTTGCCGCCGATCAACTCTTCCTCTGTGACGGATTCTCCGGCCAGGTACTTGTTGAAGAACGCCACCGTCCGAGCGAAGTATTCCCTGGGCGCCGCCGCCACGGCCTGGTTGTGCTTGGCGTCGGGCGCGATCCACAGGTACTTCGGCTCGTCGGCAACCCCGTACAGCAGCCGGGCCTGGTCCGAGCGGATGTAGCTGTCCCGACCCCCGTGTATGAACAGGATCGGGCGGGCAGCCATCGTCGCCAGGGCCTTGCGCACCGACGGGAACCGCCGTCCCAGCCTCGGCTGGGCGAGCCGCATGATGCACCAGTACAGAAAATACCAGAACTTGTCCGGGTGGTTCTCGTAGACCAGCTTGACCCGCGCGAAGATGTGGGCCCATTTCTTCATGAGGGTCACCAGGGTTTCGCGGGTGCTGAAGGCGCTGTCGCAGACGAGGCAGGCGATGTTGGGGTCGCTGCTGGCCGCCAGGACGGCCGCCCCGGCGCCCCGGCTGATCCCGAACACGCCGATCTGAGGATCCCGCCCCTCGCTGAGCAGTTCGTCCTCCACGTGAGCGCACGCGCCCAGTACGTCTTCCAGTTCCTTGTCGGAGGGCCATTGAAGCGGGCGGTAGTTGCCCGGGCTGGTGCTGTCGCCGTGGGCGCGGAAGTCGAACGAGAACACGTCGAACCCGACGTCGATCAGCGGGCGAGCGTACCGCGCGCAACTGTGGCGATCCGAGCCGAACTCGTGGCAGAAGACTATCGTGCCCTTATAGCCGGCGCGGTTGGGCGTTCGCAGCCACATGCCGCACAGGCTGGCGCCGTCGAAGCTGCGGAACCTCGCCTCCTGGCCTCGCAGCCGCTTGAAGTCCAGCGGACCCATCGACAACGGCGGGTGCGTATCGGTGAAGATGTTCAGACAAAGGCGGAGGTACTTGCTGAATAACAGAACCAGGAAGATCAGCAGGCTCGCGCAGGTCACGACAATGGCCAGCACCGCCCAATTCTGCGTCAGCCAGTTCGCCGCAAGCATTGCCTCGTGAGTTGTATTGAGCGTCGCGTCCATGGTTCACTCATGTGCCGTCCGCCCCGCACGCAACCGGCAAAGCCCCTGCAAGAAGAGCAGTTAGACAAGGTTACGCACCAGGCTGGCAAAAATCAAGCGGCCCCTGCCCCGTCGAACGCCTCCGCCGGCGGCGCGGCGATGATGAGCGTGTCGTTCTGGCCGCCGAAGCCGAAGGAGTTGCTCATGGCCACCCGAACGTGGGCCTTGCGCGACTCGTTCGGCACGTAGTCCAGGTCGCAATCCGGGTCGGGCGTGTGCAGGTTCGCCGTCGGCGGCAGGATCTGGTCGCGAATCGCCAACAGGCATGTGATCAACTCGGTCGCGCCGGCGGCGGCGATCAGGTGCCCGATCATGCTCTTGGCCGAGGAGACGGGCAGCTTGGCGGCATGGTCGCCGAACACGGCCTTCATCGCACGTGTCTCCACCTGGTCGTTCTGCTTGGTGGCGGTGCCGTGCGCGGAGATGTAGTCGATATCGGCCGGCGTCAGACCGGCGTCGGCCAGGGCCTCTCGCATGCCCGAGGCCGCCCCGTTGCCCTCGGGATCCTGGTCGGTGATGCGAAACGCATCGGCGCTGGAGCCGTAGCCGACGATCTCGCCCAGGATCTTCGCCCCCCGGGCCCGGGCCATCTCGTACTCTTCGAGAATGAGGATGCTGGAGCCCTCGCCCAGGACGAAACCGTCGCGGGTCATGTCGAATGGCCTGGAGGCCGTGGCTATCTCGTCGTTGCGGGTCGACAGGGCCGTCAGCCGGTTGAAGCCCGTTATGCCGTACGGGTGGATCATGCTGTGGGCGCCGCCGGAGATCATGACATCGGCGTCGCCGCGGCGCACGATCATGGTGGCCTCGCCGATGGCCTGGGTGCTGGCCGCACAGGCCGTCAGCACGTTGATCGCCGGGCCGCGAACACCGAACTCAGCCGCCAGGTGGGTCACGACCATGTTCGCTTCCTGCTCCTGCTCCCGGCGGACGTCCATCCGCTCGAAAGCCAGCTCGCCCCAGCGGACGGTATTGAGCCGGCCGTCCTCCCAGGCGTCGATCAGCAACGAGGTGAAGTTCTCGAAGTCCAGGCTGCCCTCGCCCGAGCCCAGGTAGATCCCGATACGATCCACGTCGAGCGAGTCGACCTCATCGAGCCCGCTGGCTTCCCAGGCCTGCCTGGCCGCACCCAGTGCGAATCGCGTGTGCCGCCCGGCGTGGTCGTGCCGCCCGGACTCGGCCAGTGCTTCGGGCAGTTCGTATCCCTTCACCTGGGCCGAGAAGGTCGTCGGGAAGGTTGACGCGTCAAACAGCTCGGTCTTGCTGATGCCGCTGCGGCCGCTCAGCAGGGCCGACCACATGGTCTCCACGTCGTGCCCCAGCGGGGTGACGCATCCCATGCCCGTGATGACGACTCTTCTTTTCATGCCTCGTATCGTTTCAGCACAATGGCAGCGCCCTGCCCGCCCACGCCGAAGCAGCCGCTCAGGGCGTAGCGTATTTCCGCCCCGGCCGGCTCGCGGGCGATGGCCAACTCGCAGCCCTCGGCGGGGGTCTGGAAGTTCAGCGCCGGCGGGATCGTCTGCTCCCGCAGCGCCTTGGCCGCAACGGCCAGGCTGACCCCCCCGGCCCCGGCGAACAAGTCGCCCATTCCGCCCGTCACCGGCGAGGCCGGCACCGTGGCCGCTCGCTCGCCCAAGGCCTGGCGGATGGCCCGGACCTCGACGGCGTCCTCGCCCGGCACGCCCGTGCCCAACGGGATCAGCAAGTCAATCTGTTCGGGTTCGATGCCTGCGTCGGCAATGGCCGCGGTCATGGCCCGGCCCAGGCCGCCGTCGGTGGGCTTGCTGAAGTCCGCCCCGCCGGGGTCGCACGCCGCCCCGATCCCCGCCACCTCGGCATAGATCGCGGCCCCGCGCCCGACGGCGCGGTCGTACTCTTCCAGCACGAGCAGCCCGCCGCCCTCGCCCACGACCGTGCCGGTGGCGCCGGCATCGAAGGGCTTGCACGCTTCGGCGGGGTTGTCGTTGGCGGTGGTCAGCCTGCCCAGCAGGCTCTGCCGCAGCAGGCCCATGGGGTTGAGCTTGCTCTCGGCCCCGCCGGCGATGGCCACGTCCGCCGCCCCGCGTGCGATGGTCCGGGCGGCCTCGCCCACGGCCAGGTGGCCCGACGCCTCGCCGCAGGTAATCGTGTTCGACGGGCCGGTCGCTCCGTGGATGATCGTCACGTGGCAGGCGAGCATGTTCGGCAGGTACTTCAGCAGCCACAGGGGCGTGAGGTTGTTTATGCCCTCCCGTCCCCACAGCTTGAAGTCGAACTTTCCGTCAGTCACGGCCGTGTTCACCGCGGCGCCCAGCTCCTCCAGGTCGGCGCAGATCAGTCCGGCCCCGATGTTGCACCCGAACCGGGACGAGTCGATGTTCACGTTCTCTTCGTCGATGCCCCGAGTGACGATGCCCGAGTCTCGCACGGCCATATCCCCCGCCGCCACGGCGATCTGGATATCCCGCGCCATGACCTTGACGGCCTTGCGGTAGCTGCGGGGAACGAACTGGCGGGCCTTGAAGTCGTCCAACTCGCCGGCAATCCGGGATGGGAAGCTCCCCGCGTCGAAGCTCTCGATGATCCGGACGCCCGACCGCGAGGTGAGCAGTCCCTCGAACAACTCGTCGATGCCCATGCCGACAGGCGTGACCACCCCCACTCCGGTGATGACCACGCGCCGCTCACCCATCGGCCGGCGCCTCCGGGGGAAGTTCCACGAACCCCGCCAGCAACCGCAGAAACTGCCCGGTGAAGACGAAGTTCTCCTCGGGGAACTTGGCCCCGGCGAGGTTCTGGTCGATGTGCGAGAACATCAGGTTGATCGTGCCGATGTCCTTGCCGTTGCGGCGGACGGTCCCGGCCGTACTGGCGGCCTGGTCGGTGATGGCCTGCAACTCGACGTGATAGCTGATCTGGTCTCCCGGCAGGACGAGTTCGCGGATCTCGGCCTTGGAGATCTTGGCCAGGATGACCTTCTCCTGGAAGTCCCGCGCCTGCCCGACCAGGATGCCCGCCGTCTGGGCCATGCCCTCGATCATCAGGCTCGTCGGCATGACCGGGAAGGCCTCCCAGTGGTCGTGGAGATGCTCTTCGGCCAGGGAAACGTTCTTGATGGCGGTCGCCGACGTGCCGGGGACGAACTCCACGAAGCGATCAATCCAGATCCAGCGCATGCTCTCGAAGTACTCCCGTCAGGTAGCGGCCAGCGCTCAGCCTACCTTGCCTACGACGTAGTTGACGATGGTCTGGACCTTGAACAACTCCTGCATCTTGTTGACGTCAGGATCGGCCTCGAAATCGGCGAACTCCACGTGGGGCATGGACTCCTTGAGCTTGGCCAGGCCCGTCTCGGTCAGCTTACCGTTCTCAACGTATTCCGGGTTGTTGAGGATATTGTCAGGGAAGAGCTCTCCGGGCGGGACCTTGATGTCGAACGCTTTCTCGAGGCGGAAGATAATGTCCAGAAAGTCGATCGACTCGGCCCCCAGATCGCCCATGAGGGTCGCGTCGGCCAGGACTTCGTCATCGTCCACGCCCAAGGCTTCCACGAGTATCTCTTGGACCTTCTCGAATACCTCTTCCTGCGTCATTGGCATCTCTATCCTCTCCTGTAGGATTTCATGAACGACGCGATCCCTACTCCGCGTGGGGCCCGGAAATCGCCACTACCGTAGAGAACTCTCCGATCAAAGTCAACGCCACAATGCCATTGTCCTTGGGGCCATAGCGGCATCGGCGAATCGTGGCCTGGTCAGGCGCCGGCCGCGAGGGCTTCCGGCCCGCCGATCAGCCTGAAGTGCTTCTTCAACTCGGCAACGATCTGCTCGTCGGCAGCGGCCGCAGCCGGGACGATGTCCGCCACGTTGCAGCAGCGAAGCTCCAGCCGGCCCTGGACCGTCTGGTTGCCGTCCCCCGTCGAGCCCACCCCCTTAACCTTAGCCACCTCACCGTCGATACTTACCAATTCCACCTCCGTCCGCAGCACCATGCCCGGAGCCACGAAGTTCGCGTATCGCACGTTTCGGGCCGTCGCCAGCGTGATCAGGCTCTTGGAGAAGTTCTGCTCGATCCGCACCAGCCAGGCAGCCGTCTGGACCAGCGCCTCCACCATCAGCACCCCCGGCATCACCGGGAAGGCCGGGAAGTGGTCGGCCAGGTATTCCTCAGCCAGGGAGAGCGTCTTGATCGCGACGATCCGCTTGCCCGGCTCGATCTTCTCAATCTTGTCGACGAGGAAGAACTTCATGACGCACAGCCTTTCCGCTTAGAAAGATGGGGACTTTTAGCCCATCACGGGCCGCGTGGCAAGAGGTTTTTGCCGACTTGGCGCGGCGTGCGGCGGCCGAAACGAAAAATCACTTGCCCACGCCCGGCTGCTTCCCTAAAATCTTCCGCGCTTGCACCCTGAGGGCACGCCAGAGCGCTCCAGGACTCAAGGAGAGGTCAAGACACCCAGCAGGAGAGTGAGATGGAAGTTGTAATCCGCCCGACGTACGAAGAGATGAGCATCGAGGCGGCCCACGAAGTGGCCAAACTGCTCAACACCAAGCCCAACGCCGTGCTGGGCCTGGCGACCGGCTCGACCCCCTTGGGGCTGTACAAGGAACTGGTCCGCATGCACCAGCAGGAGGGGCTGGACTTTTCCCAGGTCACCACGTTCAACCTGGACGAGTACTGCGGCCTGAGCCCGGACCACGGTCAGAGCTATCACTACTTCATGCGTGAGAACCTCTTCAAGCACATCAACATCCCGATCCAGAACGTCCACATTCCCTCCGGCACCACGCGCAACCACGAGGCCTTCTGCCAGTGGTACGAGGAGCGGATCGAGGAATGCGGGGGGATCGACCTTCAGATCCTGGGGATCGGCTCGGACGGGCACATCGCCTTCAACGAGCCGGGCAGCAGCCTGGGCTCGCGGACGCGGATCAAGACGCTTGCCCGGCAGACCATCGAGGACAACGCCCGCTTCTTCGACAAGGCCGAGGACGTGCCGATCTATGCGATCACGATGGGCGTGGGGACGATCCTCGAGGCCGGAAAGCTGCTCCTGGTGGCCAACAGCGCCAGCAAGGCCAAGGCGGTGGCCGCCGCCATCGAAGGGCCCGTCATGAGCATGATCACGGCCAGCGCCCTTCAGTTGCACCCCGACAGCATGATCTTCATCGACGACGAAGCCGCCGGCGACTTGAACATGCGCGAGTACTACGACTGGATCCAGGCCAACAAACCCGGCGCGCCGAAGCCGGAATAGCCTCGGCCTCTGGTTCCATCTTGACAGAACTCGAACCCACTGCCCGCGGCTCGTGGGTTCACCGACGCGGTGCGGACCCCGCACGGCGGACTACCTCGTAAAGGCGAAGAAGGAGCGGAAGCGATGCGGCTGATACTCTTTGACGGCCCCCCGGCTGTCCGGCAGCGGTTCTACCCGCTGGCGCTGTCCCATCCGATCTGGGAGCTGCGCTGCGGCATGACCACGCAGGCCGAGAAGATCATCGCCAAGGTCGGCGCCACCGATGTGGGCGGCTTCGTGCCCGAGTACATGGCCGACGCCTACGCCGCCAAGACCGACCTGAAGGTCAACGACCTGTCGCTGCTGGGCGGCGACGACCTGCTGATCGTCAACAGCCAGGTCAAGGCCGCCGAGTTCGACGTGCCGGGGGCCGGCGCCAGCGAGATCGCCCTCGACGACGACGGCGAGGTGATCTACGTCCGCGTGGCCGTCGATGACGTCGCCAAGGTTCAGGCCGCCCAGGCCGACGATACCCCCTGCCCGATGGGGACCTTCCTGGCCAAGGCCCGGGCCGCCCTGCCGAACGTGACCTGCTCGGTGGCGAAGTACAAGTACGTCTGGGAGTTCGTGCTGGCCAATCCCGACCAGCTCACTGTGGACTTCCGCGACGCCGGCCGCAGCGGCATCGAGGGGACGGTCGAGCAGCCCAACGCCATCCGCGGCAGCGACAAGGACGTGTTCATCGCCCGGGGGGCCCTGGTCCACCCGATGGTCGTTATCGACGCCGAGCACGGGCCGGTCTACCTGGCCGAGGACGTGGAGGTCCACCCGTTCACGCGGATCGAGGGCCCCTGCTACGTGGGCAAAGGCTCGATCCTGCTGGGCGCCAAGTGCCGCGAGGGCAACTCCATCGGGCCTGTCTGCCGGATCGGCGGGGAGGTGGAGGAGTCCATCATCCAGGGCTACTCGAACAAGTACCACGACGGCTTCCTGGGGCACGCCTACGTCGGCGAGTGGGTCAACCTGGGCGCCCTGACCACCAACAGCGACCTGAAGAACGACTACTCCAACGTGTCGGTCACGCTCGACGGGCGGATGCCCATCGACACCGGCTCGACCAAGGTCGGCTCGATCATCGGCGACCATACCAAGACGTCGATCGGCACGCTGTTCAACACCGGCTCGTACGTGGGCGCGATGGCGTTGATCCTGGCCACGGGCAAGCCGCTGCCCAAGCACATCCCCTCGTTCGCGTGGTTCCTGGACGGGATCGTGACGAAGGGCTTCGGCAAGAA
>SDBT01010698.1_pt1 | contig 14789 bp, 22 predicted proteins | sample 2277101 | NCBI WGS metagenome assembly SDBT01 (sample SAMN10404973, study PRJNA504765) | marine sediment metagenome | isolation source: marine sediment core GS10_PC15, 103 cmbsf | place: Arctic Ocean: Southern Knipovich Ridge | collected 2010
TATTAACGGGAATAAGCAATAACGCCATCTACTGTATCCTGACTATACTTACAAGCTACTTCTAAAACCGTTTCCATCTCTGAAAGCATTAATGACATATGATTTGGATTATATGTACTCCATCCACCAGCGATACCAGCATAAGTTCTCATTGCTTCAGCATCAGCATATCCCATATCATCAGTAACTTCTTGCTTACAAAAATAATTATAAAGAGCATTAATAGCCCCTCTTGCATTATTAATATCAGATTCAGTTATGTCAGAATCATATCTATCGGTAGGAAGTCCAGCAGACGTTAAACCTGCTACATCTCTTCTGTCTTCCGTTGATATTGCAATATGCCTATATCTCCATGTTATTGTTCCGGGTGACATTAGACCATTAGGAATACCATCCGGTGCATCCCATTGACCAATATCTTCACTAACGAAACTTCCTTCAGTTTCACCATCAGCAAAATTATAAGGAGTGAAACCTACATTAGCCCAATTAAACCACCAAGGGTCTTCCCAATTAGGTCTTAGTTTATAATCAAGTAAAGCATCAACCCTATAATAGATGTCTCCATCTCCTTGATAACAATAACCTTCAAAAGCCTTCTCGAAGGCTTCGATAGGAATATTCTTAGATATATATTTCTCATAACCATACCTCTTCTTAACAGCCCCACGCCATCTATCATCAGCATCAAGAGCTTCTTCAACTTCGGATGGTTTCACATTTGAACCCAAACCTTGATTATTTACCCCACCGAAGCGGTCAGTAAACCGACTTTGTATATTTCTGCCAAAAGGATTATATGCCTTATACTTCGTCATTTCTCATTGCACCTGAGTGTTTTATATTTGATTTAAAACTAAAACATGGCAAACCACCGTATAACCCTTCAGGTAAACTTCTCTTTACTGGTCTTATCTCACTATTTCTTGCATCCATAATAGCTTCTTTATAATCATCTTTTGTTCTTGCAGCATCAATATTGTATTTTTCTTCAACCAGAGCTTCAATTAATGCTCCCTTTCTTAATGCTTCATCTGCGCTTATTGCTGGCCTATCATAATCATTATAGAGTTTTTGTGGTGCAATTTTATAAGCAAGCATAATATCACTTGTATAGGCAGTATTATAACTGTCATAAATAATAAGTTTCCTAACACTAGCAGGTCTTACTACAACTCTATAAGTTCCAGTTTCTCCTCTAAATGCAGGGCTAAATTCTATATTGTCCTCATCAGTATAATCTGTAATTTCATATTCATAACCAGAACCTATCAGTAAAACTTTCCCTACATCTGTAGAAGCAAAGATAGAACCAGTTGTGGTTACTGTGGTATCACCATTAGTCATACTTATACTGCTTTCACTACCACCATCAACAACCCTACTTTCACCATTCATATAGTAAGACTTACCCAAACGGGTGCGCCTTTTGGAAGAACCTGAAAGAAAATCAAAGTAAGAGAAAGTCTCATCATAAGGCCATACCATAATAACACCAGCAAAAGAAGGAGGAACAAAGAGTTCACCATCAGAGTCAGGTGTAATTGTCTTGGTTCTTGTATAACCAGACCAAATGTATTTACTGCAAAGTTTCCCTAAAGCAAGATTAATCCATCTATCAATTTCAACAAGAGCATCTGTACTTGTATCACCTATTTGCCCTGAAACGTAATCTCTTATTTCTTCTAACATTTCCATTATTATTTTTCCTTTTTATTTGCTGGTATATAACCAAATACTCTATTTCTCCACCAACCATAACAAATCCATCCCGCATAAGTTCCAACATATCGAACACTTGCACGGCATCTTCCCATTCCATAACAACGATTCAAACGATAAAATCTGTTTTGCGCTTTAATCATATCATTCCCTACAAACCAATCATAGTCATGTCGCACACAAGGCGGGAAATATTTACTAGGCCATCCAGCTTCGCTAACAGCCGTACAACCATCACAATCTTTATGCCAATCCCAACGGGGGTCTTCAAGTGCTTGTCTTATCTCTTCCTCTTCCAATTTGGGAATATCAAAGAATGTAAAAGATGTTATTATTCTACGGTATTCTCTTTGTTTACTCATTAAATCTTAGCTCCTGAAATATTAAATTCTTTGTCATCCGACCAATTTGGTACACCACTTCTCTTGATATACTTCTTAATTAGCTGCTCCCTAGTCTCTGGATGCAATTTCTCGAAATACTCAGTACAGGTATATGTTTGACAAGAAGTCGCTCCTATAGCTACGCAAATGGCTATTAACGCTATTATGAGTTTTTTATTCATCCTTTTCTCCCTTTATCCTGTGTAAAACGCTCCTGTTCCTGAATTATAAAGTGCATTTGCCTGTGTTTGGGTCATGCCAACACCCCACATATACAACTCATCTATTCTACCATCCATTCCTGAAAAATAACTAGGACTATCGCCGCCTCTACCACCACCCCAAAAAGAGCACCATACGTTATAATCTTGCAACGTTACACTTGAAGCGGTATCTTCGGCAGAACCCCCATTTACATATATAGAAGCATTTCCACTTGTGCAAGTATATAGAATATGTGCCCATGCTCCAGTTGAAACGGTAGAAGTGGAAGTCAAAATTCCAGTATTATTATCATTGGTCAGTTTATAATTAGTACCATCATGAGCCATGTACCAACCACTATAAGGTGAACCATTTTGACTTCTTCCCATTAGGGCTTTTGCAGTAAGAGAATCAAGATAAATCCAGAATGAAAAAGTCCAATCTGAATCTAAACCATTGAACAAAGTATCATTATCATAATAAACACCATTGCTTGATGTTCCATCTCCTTCAAGGCAATAACCACTTTTACCAGCAGATTGTGAGGCTATGCTACCAACCTCTGTAAGCGTCCTTCCATTTCCACTTAAATCAATAAGTTTTTCTCCATTGCTAAATTTATATGCTAATTGCAAATTTCCATCTAACGGACTAAGAATCGAATTATTAGCAGTCCAAGGGGGAGGCGTAACTATTATTCCTGCATCCGTAAAATTAGAATAGCGTTTAGGAAATCCTAAAGTATCTCTATCTGACAATAACATTACTCGACCTTGTGGCATATTAGTTTTCCTCTATATAAGTAACTACAATATTTACAACATTTGTTGTTGCCGCTTTTGCTTGAATGGTATCATTCTCTGCTGTCAATTTGTCATCTAATGGAACATAAACTGTATCATTAGCAGGAACGCTGAGTTCCCCCATTTGGTATTCATCATCATCCCCAACCGTTCTCACTGAACCAGTATCATTTGGAGCAACCCAAATCTGTACTGTAACGGCAGAATCACTAGTATTAGATAATCTAACATATTTTACTACCAAGTCATTTGAAGCCCCTCTTGTAAGAAAGGCTGTAGCGGAATCAGTAATTCTCGCACTCTGAGTTGATTTATATGTATCCATATTTCATTCTCCACTTTAAACAGTTAGTGCCTTTTCTATAGGCCAATTATATAATTTCAATCTCATCCATAAAGTACTTCTTTTAACACCAGTTCTTCGAGACCATTCATCCAAACAAAGTGTTACCCCCTTAAATGTAAGTAAGTGATTGTTTCTTCTATTTTGACAATTTTCACTGCGTGTTGCAAATCTACAATTATTAGGAGAATAGTCTCCATCATTATTTATACGGTCTATTTGTAATCCTTCTCTGTATCCATTATCCAAAGCCCACTCAAAAAACATCTGAGAATTTTTTAACCATTCAGTACATATTCTTATTCCACGTTCACCATAATTTCTATAACTAAAATCTTTATTACTATAACATCGTGCCTTCATTGTGCGATACACTGCTGAAAGTTTTTTACCATATTTTTTACTATTACATACAGAACATTTACCACATGTCTTTGTTCTACTAATATTTGACCTGCGCCTGATAAATTTTCTACCACAATCGCATTTACCTTGCCATAGTACATCCTTATCCCCTACTTTACCTAAAGATTTAATATAAACAGTATTCCCAATCCTAATCCCTGTATAATCTTTAGCCATTTTATTCTCCTATATTAAAATGTAAACTTAAATTGTGTTGCGTATGAATAATCAGTACCACCGCCACCAGTACCATTTGCAGCAGCCGTAATTCTTCCCTGTTGGTCAACTGTTAAATCTGTATTAGTATAACTACCCGGCGTAACTGCCGTATGTGCAAGTTTATTTGCTGTTACGGCATCATCATTTATTTTACCAGTAATTACTGCTAAGTTATTAATTTTATCAGTTACTATTCCTGAATCTTTAACCCTTATTGTATGTCCAGTAGTGTCCACTTCTATTGTAGAATCATCAACCTTGGCATCCAAATAGCCAGCAGTAGGGTCAGCAGAATCACTCTTAACTTTTTCATCTGTATCTGTACCACTAATTTGCGCCCATGTAGGTGTAACGGCAGTTAATATCCATACTGAAAAATCATCAAGTTGCAATGCAAATTTCTTAACATCATCTGCGGTAAAACCTGTTGCGGCATTTCTAGCAGTAGCATCTGCATATTCATAATCACAAACTTTGTGAAGATTACTAGGGTCTAAATCTCTATGATACATTAAGAAATTCTCCTTATTAAAATATTTCCATCACCATCACTAAGAGGCATATCCCAATTATATGTATTATCACCAACAGTTGTTATCGTTTCAGCAATGTTGATTACATCACTACCGGAATATGTAAATTTTCTTTTTAACACACTTCCGTCTTTATAATCTGTTATCTCAATATAATCTACTTTATCTCCATCCCATGTAATATCTTTAGCAATTAACTCAACTGCCTTTGTACTATCTTCCCATATTTCAATTTTCGTTAATTTTCCAGTTGTATAAGTATATTCACGGTATCCAATATTATTTAATCTATCAATAGAAATTGGAACTGTTATTATATCACACGGTTCTACCTCATCCTCTTCTCCATCTTCTTCAGCTAAAGTTATTTGTTTATATTCTTTATCTTCAGCAAAATAAACCCATAAATCTTCATTACTGTCAATATAAGCATGACGGTCATAAGGCTTATCCATTGCCTCAGTACCGATATGAGTTTCGTCTATCCTTAAATCAAGCTGTTTTAAACACTCTTCCGTCCTAGGGTCAACCGCATCCATACTTCGACTTACTGCCATGATAACTCCTTACTAAATATAAACCCAATTATATCCGCCTGCTCTCCATCTATTACGAATAGCATAATTAACTGCATTAACATTTAACTTCAACCACCTTGAAGCAGTCGCAGTAGAATCAAAAATCCGCCCCGTCTCTAAACAACGAACAGGTTTTTTACGCATTTCGTATGCTCGCTTTGTACTTCGAAGTTTTTTCTCCGTAGGAATCCTATTTCTTTGATTATCTGAATGTGTAACGAATCTGCAATTCTCCGGTTCATAGTTACCGTCATTGTCTATACGGTCTATTTGTAATTCCCTCTTCCAATTATGAGACAAACAGAACTCTACATAAACATCAAAATTATTTAACCACTCATCGCACACAATAATCCCTCTACCGCCATATCTGTGATACCCAATCTTATTCTTGTCATAACATCTCTTCTTCATATCCCGCCATCTGTGATATAATACTGAAAATTCCTTTATGGGGTATCTCCATTTAGGTTGGAATCCCGATAAACCTTTTATTCCACTATAAGCCATTATTCACCACCAAGAAAATACGTTTTAAAATAAGTACCTATGCAACCAAAGATAAGAACAAATGCTCCGTATGACCAACGCAATTTCAATTCCACACTGCTTACCCTTTTATCAAGAATATGAATAAGGTCAAGTTTATCATTTGTGATATTCATCTTACTATCTATATTTAGTATAGAATTTTTAAGCGCACCTATAGATTCAGCGTATTTACAACCATTATTGTTACATTGATTTTTCTTTCCTGTTGCCATCTTAATTCTTTCTTAATTCAGTTTATTTATTATAGTATCGGTACTTCTACTGTAAATACAAGTTTTTTATTATTTACAGCCCATTGAAAAAAACTACTTGACACGAAAGTAAAATAACCACTTCCTGCGGCAGTAACAATAAATTTTAAATATTCTTCATTATGAGCTACCACAGCAATTTGACCAACCGCATCATCCTGCATAACTAATCCATGTCCAACAGGTGTTCCATAAGCTGCACCAGCTTCTTGTGAACCTATTGTTATTTTTGATACATCAACAGTATTGCCTCCCGGTATAGGAATTAAATAATGTCCTGAACCATCCGTTGCTCCTGTTGAAAACTGATGAGAATAACTCCATACTATATGAAGCGATTTACCAACAACTTTATAAGAAGCGTTCTTTTTATGAGTTGTTGCTAAATTTGGACTTGTTGTTATTCCCACAATAGAGGGGGTAAATGTAGTCCATTCTGTAGTAATATCTCCAACACCGCCACTACCGTATCCACTCATTATATTTCTCCTTTATTATAGTATAATCTAATTAACCCACATAGTAACTCTAACAGTTATATCATCATCGATAGCATCTGACCTATTGAATCTTATTTGTCTATCGCCTTCAGGTCGAGCACCTAGTTCATCCCTACGGGTACGACCAACTGCCAACATTGATATACCCACTATTCTATTAGGAATAAGTGCTGAAGAAAAATCTATTTTGATTTCTGCATCTTCATCAAAAACAACATCAAAAGTATATAAGATTAAACCACCAACATTAGTAGCTAAAAAATCGCAAAGAGAAGTTTCACCCTGAATTGGATTTCTATTATTAAAAGTGAATACAGTATTACCACCCGACTCTGTAATTCCAGATGTATCAGGAGAATATGTAGTTATAACGCCACCGCTACCGTATCCACTCATTTCAAATCTCCCTATTTTTTAATTCCCTTATTTCTGTTTCAAGAATAGTTAATCTTTCTTCCACTGTTGGTTTAGTATATTCAGATTTGTCCAGATTGTACTCAGCAAAATCTACATCTGAGTTCAACTCAGTATCTAAATCAATAATTCCACTTGGGGTATGTACTTGTATAATCATTTTTAAGCAGTCCTCCAAAGAGCCAAATAAAGAATACGGCAATAGTAATTAGAAGAAGATGGGTTTTTCCCATCTACTCTTACTTTTAAAGTTTTAATTCCTGCCGTAGTTACAACAATTCCTGTTTGCTTGGGAAATACATTCACTCCTGAAGTTGCATAACAATCAAATGAAGCAACTTCTTCTCCGTCTATGTCTATATCTGTGATACAAGCGTCACTTCCATTAAGATTCATAAAAACCAAAGTATATGTGCCAACACTTAAACATACTTTATAAGAAATATTGTCAGCATCATTTCCCCCAAGGTTATAAAAACGCCCATTTGTATAGTATGCAGTATGTATTCCCAGAATCCAATTTCCTTGTCCTATACTATCATACGACATAGGAAGAATAGTAATATGGCCTTCTCCATGACTATCCAAATCAGCCTTATCCGCCAATATATAATCTTTATCCTGTGGAGTGAGAACTCTGGTAGTTGTAGTTGTTAATCCATCTACCTCAAACCGAATTTGTTTAGTTTCATCGGATGAACCTTTTATAATAGACGTAGAATCAACAACGGGCAAAGAAACCCCACCAGCAGCAATGTCCAGTATAAGTTTTCGCCCAGATACAAAATCCGTATAATCAGTTTGAGGCATAACATAATCACCACTTTTAATTAATTAATTTTACGCTTCAGTTATCCGTATATCAGTCGTTCCAGAAAGAGTAGCAGCATATAATTCCCCTCTCCACTGACCCATTGCATCAAGATTTAAAAAACCATTTGCGGGGATTTGAAATCTAGCATCAGCATCAACACATAACGCTGCGGTTTCTGCCATAATTACATCTACACTTCCAATATTCATTATACAGAGTAAATTTCTATCAAGATTCTCACTCACAATTTTAACAGGTGTAGTGGTTAAACCTTGTTTTCCGCAAGCATCCGTAAATCCACCAGTATAATTAATCATCATTCTCTCCTACTTCAACTTTCACCTTTTCTTCTTTCTCAGCAACTTCAGCATCTTGCAAATCTTCATAGACACGTTGCTGCCTTTTAATTTCTTTCTTGTCAACCCGCATAAAATCAGGTTGCTTCTCTGGTTTTCTAGCATCTTCTACACTATCCAATTTTGCCCATCTACCCCTATGGCTATCAAGATATTTAATTACTTCTTTATCAGAAGTCTTTAAAAAACTATCTTTAAATTCAGCTTTTATACCCGGAACAAATTTTACAAATTCTCCCGTAGCATGGATAAAACGAACTACTTCTGGTCTAATCACTACACTCAAATTTTGCAATAAGCCTTTAGTTTGATAAAGAGCCATTTTACATCTCCTAGTTAAAATTAAAAAGAAAAAAAAGGAGGAAGAAGCACTTCCCCCTTTTTGGTTACTTGTTTATGTTAAGACTATCGTTCCATGAAGTTTAGGATGTTTCAACATGAGGCCAGCAGCTCCATAAAGAACATCAGTTCTTTTGAACTTAGTTGTCGGCAAATTCTGCCGCCATTTTAACTCCATCCCCTCTAACCATCTGATACCAATATAGGCTTGGTCAACAAGGATTCCCTTGCCAGCATCACCAGCATCACTATCAAACATGATTGGGTCATAGACAACATCAATCGCATTACCACTCGGTAATACAACACGCCTTACACGATTTCCTAATACATCAACATATCCACTAAAAGTAGTCTTATCGAAAGCAACTTTAGCAATAGATTGACTTACCAGTGCACCACATATTAATGTTTTTGTAGGACTTGAAGCAGTCGGTGTAAACGCTGGTTCAAAATCAGTGTAGAAATCTGCCCATGTTAGTGAAGCACCAACAGCAGAAAGCGCATTATAAGTTGCAAAGTCATAAAATCCCTTTGAGGAGAAATAATTATCTCCGCCAATTGTTCCAACAGCTCTCGAACCGTAAACAAATTGATTAGCTATATCACGCCTAATTTCAAAGGCCTGTATCAAAGTTTCTCTACTAACTTTACCAATATTATACCTAACATCAGTATTTTGCTGAATTTCTGAAATTTCAAAAGTTCTAGCAAACTGAGAGATGTAATTGTAAACTTCTCCCGGTACATAACTGATTGAAGCCGGAACATCTCCACCTTCAACAACTTCAGTATGCAGAACGAGTATGACATCTTCATCCGTTCCTGCTTCTGTCGTTGAACCTTGGTGTCCTCTTGTACATGTTAATGTATCAGTACCATCATTAATAGACGTAACTAACATTTTCTCATCAGTTGCTCTATTAATTACTGCATCATTGACACGAAACAAGGAAGCATCATCAACAATAATAGGTGTTGAAGAACCCGCAGTATCATCTATATATCCAGCGCCATTATTAACTTTTGAAAAATGTTTCAAAACATCATCTTCTGCCCAGAAGAACCTTGTTTGGTCGCAAGGGTCTAAATTAGGGGCAAGCTCCAGCATAGTATAGAATACAGGACTCTTCATATTCAACTCGAATAAACGATTTGCAATATCAGGGTCTCTAAATATATTCCAACTTGTTGCGGGGTCTTCAATCCCTGTAGCAGTTGTTAAAATTATTCCTCTATTAGCCATTTTATTTTAATCTCCTTTATATTTTACCACTATTTTCATCTATATCACACATACCAAGAATACCATTACTTGTATTTACAGACTTCTTATCGGTTGAGGTTTTGCCTTTTAAACCTTTACCTCCCTGAGAGTTTCCTCCACCCGGAGCTAAAGAATTTATTTCACTATCTACAAGATTAAATAAGCTGCGAAGTTCTTTTAAATCAGTTTTTTCATCTGAATCAGTTACTTTTGTTGAGACTCCAAAAATTTCTTTAAAATATGACGGTCTCTTAATTTTACCGTGAACTTCTTTAGCCAATTCGTTAAAACGTTCCTCATCCATAGAAGCCTCAGCAGCAGCAATATCCTCATCAGATAAATCTTTCATCTGCTCTTTCATGTAGGCTTTAACAGCTTCTTGGTCTTCTTCAGAAAGTGATTCAAAGAAAGGTTTGACATCCTTATCCTTATCTTTATCCTTGTCTTTATCCTTGTCTTTATCCTTGTCTTTGTCCTTATCCTTCTCACCTTCATCTAACTTCTTACGCAAATCCCCTAGTTCATTTGTATGCTTGCCTTCCAAGTATTGAAGGTTTATATGTTCTTTTTCAAGAGCATCAAATTTGTCCTTCATTTTTCCTGACTCGGCTTTTGCATTAGTGAGTTCGGTTTGCAATCTCTCCATGTCTTCCCCGTCTTTAACGGAAACATTACCATTTTCTTCACTCATTTTTTCCTCCTCGGACTTTGTTAAAAGCTATCCACTTGATTAAAAAAAATATTTACATCTTATAATATACACCATAAGTAGTAGTTTGTCAAGTTATTTTATATTAAATTTCTCTCTTTTTTCCAATAATTCTTTGTTTTTCTTTACTTTTAGTCTGGAAGCATCAGTAAGTAGCTTCTGGTAAGACTTAATAAGTGCTATCCTTGATTGGTTAATTAACATAACATCACCTTTGGCTGCATCATTAAGTTTACGATAATAATTAAGTTCTTTATCAAGAATCTTTAAAAACATTCCATCTTTGTCTATAGCCTGCAACACTTCCCATGAAATCAAATATTCAACGGCTTGTTTTAATTCTTCAATCTCTGCCAAGGCTTTACGCCTACGAACTTCTTCACCTTTATCTAGTTTGTTATTCGGGAAAAAATCATTAAGTTTATCAAGTCGCATTTTACCTTCCTCCTGTCATTTGTACCTGCTGAGCAATATCACCCATTTGTGCTGGAGTCCCACCACCTTGACCAGCCTGTTGCTGCATAACCGCAGCTATCTGCGGAGGCATTGCTCCTATAAACGTTTCAATATCAGCTTCGGGAAATACCCATTCAACAATTTTTACAGGGTCAAATCCCATCTGAACAAGCATTGGCATAGCCTGAATCTTAACTAACTGGTCTGCAAATTTATTTTCCATTCGCTTCTTGCCAAGAAGTTGAACATTCAATACCTGCCTTATTTCTTCTTCTGTAACTGTTTCTTGGATAATTTCATTATTTTTATCCAAGTAAGCAACTCCACCTTTGCCTAACATCTGAAGCATTAACGTAACCTTTTCGTAAACAGATTGCAATCCAGTTTCCTCTAAAGATTCAGCTACTAACATAACCCTTGCTGAAGCCCTCTGTAATAGCGATTGTAAAGCACCTGAGCCACCCCTGACTATACCAGCACCACCACCACCACGAATCGCTTCAGGTTGCCCATTTACAACATCCAACATACTTCTTAACTCTCTTGGAAACTCCAACATAGCCGGAGGAGGAGAAGGAAGTGTTGGATAATAAATAACTTTCGAGGGGTCTCCAGTTGTCTCAATAACAAGATTAGGTTGATATGAAACATCCTGTTCCTGATTAACTAACATTGCTTTATGAGAAATAGTAGTTGGATAAAGATATAAACTTAATATATCAACAAGACTATTATACCAAGCATTTATCATATTATACATACTTGAACTAAACTGAAGAATACTTTGTGGATACCATGTATCTCCTATTTGTTGGGCGCAAAATCTTATAATAGGACATCCCATTACATCTTTATTCTTTTTTCTATAAATAATCTGTCCACCAGATTCCCAAATACGTTCATCCTTCCCATAATATTTAACAACCGGGATTCTTACTGGCAAATCTTTATTAAAATGAACATTTTGCTTATCATGCGGAAGTTTATAACCATGAGGGTCGCTGGTATAAGCTGCATAATGTAAAGCAGTCTCAGTATAAGGCATAAGCATGATAGCATCAGCTTTTAATTGTTCAAAATCACCCTTCAGAGTTTTATCCTTAAAACCATTCTCTATAGTAAATTCATCCATAAAATCTATAATCACCACGTAGTCAACATCATCTGGAGTTGCTCCGACTGGAGCTGGAAAAGTAGAAAAGAAATCAAGATAACGAAGAGAAGGAACATTGGTAGGTTCACCGGGAATCATTTCAAATAATTGTTCTGTATCACCACCAGCAGTTATGCCACTTAATACTTCAGCAGAAGGTGGGGTAATAGATTTTCTTTCGACTATTCCGTATGAACATGGAAGAATTAGAGCATCACGCATAATTGGCTTACAGATTCTTTTAATCTTCATTTCATATAAAAGTTTTCCATACAGATACCTTTCTAATTTTTTCATTGTCTCATCTCTAAAGCCATCAGCATTTAAGAGAGCGAATGGTCTTGAAGTACCAAAATGAAAATCCATTATACTTGGCATCATAGTTTCAACTGTACTATAAGCCATTGGTATAGGACATTCTGAAAGAGTTCCCCATATCCTTTCATCTATTTGGTTATGATAATTAACCAACGCATAATGAGCATCCTCAAATATCGGTCTGCAATATTCATAACTTATTCTTAAAGCATCCCTAACCTTCTTGACAGTATCATTGTCTTCATTCTTTAAAATATTTTTCGCCATTATGAAAATCTCCCTATTCTTTTTGTTCTACTTTTACCTAGAAATTTATTTCTATTGTTTAATTTGGCTTTCTGTTGTGGGTCATCATCTTTAAAAAGATAACGAAATCTTTCCATATTTGCATCAGGATTTTTCATTTTACTATTGTCCCTGATATAAAAAGAATAACGGTCTAATATACCATCTCCAATACAAGAAGCCATAATTCCATCAGACCTGTAATCTGCTGGATGGTCTGCTTTACCAACTTTATTATAATGAAAAACCATCATCTCGTTAAGAGTTTCTCTCTCTAACATTATAAGACGACAATTTGAATCAACCAAATTTCTTTCAACTTCAATAACCCCAACCCTACGTGTTGGAGTCATTAGAAATCCATTACATTTACCTTTTCCTTCGTATGTATTGGAAAACCATATATAAGGATACCATCTTATTGAATTTATCAGTGCATCACCATAAGTCATAGCTTCAACAGCAATCATAGCAAGGTTGTAATATAGACACCCGGCAAAAACAATTTTACCAAAGTCATAAGGTCTTATACAATTTGTACGAACCGTAGCAACATGTATTGGTTTACCGTTAGGAGGCTGCCTTTTTACATGCGCTACGCTATGGTCGGGTAACTCCCCCTGTCCTGAACTTACATCAACAGAACATAAGTAACCAACACCCTTAATAGGTTCTTCCCATATCTGCCATATAGCATTAGGATTGATATGCTTTTCTTCAGGCGAATAACTAACAAACTCAGCATCAGCATCTAAAACTTCTGGTATAAGATTCAAGTCTCGAATAGTATCTGACATCTTCCCGATAGTTCCAAGTCTTCTAAGATGAATAGGAGACATTGAATTTTCTATCCACTTATTTACATTGTCAATATTAAAGACATGTTTCTCAACAGTAGATATAAATTTCCCCATTGCCCTAGCTTCTTGTTCATGTGGTGGGAATTGTTTAAGCCATTTATCAACATATTCCTTTGTTAAGTAAGGAGACTGATACATGTTACCATTGAATACTTCAATACTAGAATCTGTTTCAGCTTTACGAAACAAATCCCTATATACCCAAGTAAAACCCTTGAGAGGAGTCATTGAGAACCATACATACCCATGTGATGATAAAATACGTGTAAGACATTCTTTGTATATTCTTTTATCATCTGGCTCTTCATCCAGCATTATCATCCAAATATTTGACCCCTGAAACTTCGCCCACCCTGAAGCGTATGACTTCAAGAATATAGTTACCCCATTAGGACAATCAAACCTTTTCTTACTTGGTAGATATTTTATTCCAAAAGATTTTAATGGAATCCACTCCCGAATTAAAGGTAAGAAGATTTCATCATATAAATCATCAGTAAGAGTTGCCATAAAAAAGTTACTATTAGGTGGAGCTAACTTTTCTTCTGGATACCATTCTTTCATGCTATCAGGAACTCTCCCGGTAGCAGAAATAAATATTTCCATTATAGATGAAAGTGTTTTACCAACACGGTTGGCTGAGAAGTTGCCTCTTATGTTGGCTGTACTTTTGTGAAACCCTATCTGGAAGTCATCACCCCAAGGCACGTAACTCCAGAAATTCTCTTGGGCAAGTTCATCATCAGCATCCTCTATAAAAGCTCCTGACTCTATACCCTCGATAACACTATCTAAATCTTTAATAGCTCGTTCAGACATTATACTCCATTATTTCAAATTCATACTTTTGAATCTCTTTATATACTTTCCAAACCATTTCCTAAATTTTATGATGATACTTTCTCTTCCACCTAAACCTTTAATAATCTCTTCAACCTTCTTTTGCATCCCAACGCAGAATTGTCCAAAAGCTCCTTCATCAATCTTCTTCGACTGCCTATCCTTACTATCATTGATTATCTTTATAAAATTCTTAATCTCTACCAAAGCCTTCATCAGTTGATGAGTAGTTTTAGAGTTAGAATAATTATAGGCAATAAAGTCTGATATATCTGTAAGAACGCCTGCTTCAACTAAAGCACTCCATTTCTTCATACTATCTTCAGAGGTACAACGTTTCCTGTCTTCAAGGTAATCTCTATAGGTCTCTGAGCAAAAGTCTGCTGCAAGGCTTTTAAGCAACTTAGAAGCGAAACTCCGCATAAGAACTAGTTCAACCCTCATATCAAGGCTAGAGGGGTCTCCACGCTCTTTGGATTCGG